>JAAUXU010078458.1_pt1 | contig 12311 bp, 14 predicted proteins | sample 7278151 | NCBI WGS metagenome assembly JAAUXU01 (sample SAMN14350113, study PRJNA611818) | marine sediment metagenome | isolation source: surface marine sediment (1.8m) | place: French Polynesia: Moorea | collected 2018-08 | reverse complement strand
GCCAACACCAGCGGTGTTGTCTGCCTCGCCGCAGGCTAAAAAGGAGAAGAGCTCCAGCTCGTCATTCTCTACTGCAGGCGACGAGGACATCAACGACGTGGCCGCCATGGGTGGCGTAAACCTAGCTGAAGAGAGTCAACGGATGCAAGGTTCAACCGAACTGATCGGCACCCAGATTCGCTCGTGCAAGGACGAGACATTTCTGCAGACTGGTCTATTGCACCGTCGAGTGGCTCATATCTGCCGCGATCAGGGGCTGGACGAGCCGCCACCTGAGGTGGTGGCGCTCGTTTCCCATGCTACTCAGGACCGTCTCAAGACCTTACTCGAGAAGCTGTCGGTAGTGGCGGAGCACCGCATGGACGTCTTGCGGTGGGAACCCACGGCTGACAACTACGAAGTGGTTCAGGACGTCAAAGGCCAGTTGCGCTTCCTCGCAGATTTGGACCGCCTGGAACGTCGGCGCCACGAAGAGGCTGAGCGGGAGCTGCTGTTGCGAGCGGCCAAGTCCCGAACAAAGACTGAGGACCCTGAGAAGGAGAAGCTCAAGGCCAAGGCGAAAGAGCTGCAGCGGATAGAAGAAGAGCAGCTGAGGCACGAGAAGGCCAACAATACAGCGCTGCTCGCCATCGGCGGACCCAAGAAAAAACTTAAGCTGGACGAGCAGATGATGAATGCGTCCGTCACTGCCTCGGGTGCGTCCTCCGTGTCCATGAGGCCGAGGACGAAGCGTGTGCACATGAGGGATCTCATGTTTGTCATGGAAAACGAGAAAGAGCTGAAGCGGTCACCACTGCTTTGGAAAGCTTACGTCAATTGAGGAAGCAACACCCAGTGGTGTTTGGGGTGGGAGTGCGGATAGATGAATGGGGGAGGGGAGGAGGGGACGAAGAGGTCGAGATGGAGGACGTGGCGGAGAACAACGACCTGTGAAGTGGAAAAATCGTAACGCGGAGCGCATCTTGATGATGGGATCCATGACAACTTTGATTGAGAACTTATGCCATGTGATTTAAGAGTATCTGTTCAGCATATACTAGTATTTTCCTCCGCCATCTTGTGTTGCAGAATGTTTCCAGCACTTCCGCCCAATCAGTTTTATCCCTGTTATAGAATAATTTGTACAAGCCTTCTTTCTCCGACGACCACCAAGCAGAACAGGAGGTGTTGGCAAAAGTGAATTTACCTTCTGTTGAGGAAGATTGGACTGAGTGGATCATCCTTTTGCACGGACTAAGTACTATTGTATTGTAACCATCTCGGCTTAAGAGGCCAAAATTGGGCACTTGGCACAAAAAATACAAGTACCTGTGAAGGAACCAAGGTCATGACGGAAGCTAGAGAGAAAGAGGTCAGGGTGGCGTCGAGCACTTTCCCAGACAGGATTGGATTCTTTTTTTCTTCAGAGAATTGAGCTGAAAATTGGATCTTGACTGTGACCAAGTTCAAGGCCCTAAATCTTCGTACCTTGGCCGTCGTCTCCGTATTTTTCCACTTCAATGGCCTTTGCTCTGCGTGCTTCTGGCAGCCAGGTGGAGGTCGCACCGCGGCCTCACAACTCCTTTGTGTACAGCTTCATTTCAAATGAATGTTAAACTTCCTTTGTTAAAGAAGAAAGTCAATATCCAATGTCTTCTAGTCGAGGACTAAGCTTTTTGCTTAGTCTAACTTAACTAAGCTTTTAGCTTAGTCCTCCTGGCTCAGTCGTCCGGTCGAGTGGCAGCGCTGCTTCGCCAAATTTATTTATCGAGGAATTTTTCAAAGAGGATACTCCAAAATTGAAAGGCCACTCAAGTATGGAGAGAGTTCCGACAGAACTTGGAGACAGTGTCAAGGATGGAGGAAGCACCTCTCGGGGTGAAGGACCGAAGAGGGGCAACACTTTTGTACACAGCCACTTGAAGCCGGAGAGCTCGGAGGCCACAGACAGCGTGCCCGTGGTGGAGAAGGAGAAGGCGTCTCTCGCTTGTCTGGCCAGAGACGCCATGAAAAAAACAGGACCTGTTTGTCCTCCGTGCAGAGGATCTCGGGGTCTGGGCTGGCGTTTCCTTTTCGCTGCTTGAGAAGAAGGTTGACACGACGGAAAATTTACTAGCCAAACTCCTCGGCTGTCTCGAGTGTCCTTCTCCTGTTCAACGTGATCGCCTGCGATGCTCTCGTTGCTTTCGTTTAGTGCTGGAATACGAGACTCGGAGGCAGGAAGAAGTACGTGCGTTGCTCATGATGCTGACGGGGACGACGCTAAGACTGCTGACGAGCGTCCTGGTAATGATTGTCTTGTCAGAAGAAGGAGAGAAAAAAGATACCAAGAGGAAAAGAAGAACTTGCTCGGCAATCTGTTCTACTGACACATGTGCACGTCCAAGCAAGTGTGTGTCTTCTCTGCAGTCCAGGCGCGTGCACGCCGTACTCGGCAATGACAACATTACGTCCACCAGGAGGTGCTGCTAGTGTACGGGTATGTGCTCGTGTACGGACCGACGGCGTGTCTACGACGTGCGCGCCGTCGTTCCGTATGTATGAGGACATGTACCACGTACGTACGTACATGGGGACCACGCAGAGCGAGTAGAGAAAGTAGGGCCTGGTCGCTGGCTCGCTTCAAGCGGCCTTTAGGGGCCTTCCTTTCCAGCCCAGTTCTTAGGAAGAAAGGAAGGAAGGAGCACCTTTCACCCTCTTTAGAAAGAGAGAGTCTTACTTATTATCGATCGCCAGAAAGAGAAGTCAGCTACCGGCGAGAGGTACAGCAACGAGCGAGTCAGTTGGTGCGAGAAGCAAGAGTTGGTGGGCGGCGACGATGCCAAGGTCCAGAAGCTCTCCCAGGTAGGCCGAGACTCCTTCTGCTGACTCGTGTTCTGCACGCTCCTGAGTAGACGAGGGCGGCCGACCTGCACGCAGACAGCGGCGGCTGCAGCCACTGCTACGCTGACTTGACGCTTTGGTAGACACACCTTTTCTGTTCGGCGTGTGAGTCGCGCCACGACGAGCAAAGTGACGGAAGCCGCCGTGGCCGTGGCCGTGGCCGTGGCCGTGGCCGTCGCCGCCGCCGCGTCCGTCGTGGCCAAGATCCAGTTGTGAGACCGCCTCTCTCGAGGCCTGCAACACCCAAACGGGAAATATGCTCCTAGATCATGATGGTCACGTGATGGAGAAGAGCGATTGGAGTTGGTCACCATGCACAAAGTCTGACTTGCTGGTCCTCACCACTTATATGTATTGATTGTCGGTGCAGACGACTGTGTAACTGGAGACCTCTTGTTGCCCCTGTCCATTAGCTGTAAGTGAACTGCTCGCACAAGGTCACTCAGCTGACCGTGGACAAGTTCATGGTGGAGGAGCATTAGCGTGCCGACGCATGGGGCCGGGAGGAAGCAAAAAGAAAACATGAAAATGTGCAGCCCACTCTTCTTCCTGGACTGGGCAGTCTTGATGCAGACATTGAAAAAGGCTCATTTTAGGAGCCAGAGAGGCTGGAGAGGAAGAAGAAAGCTGTGGCTTAACTACATACTAGTGGATGGAAGTAAGAGCAGATGCTGCTACTACGTCCAACTGTACTTCTTCCGCTGGTCACCGGCACATACATGTATGTACGGCTGGACCATCTCCAGTCACGCTGGTGGCGATCACCATGCTGCGGCCTCCCATTGACACCAGTTCAAACACACACGGTGCTGGGAGAAAAGGCTACGACGTATGACAGTTGCGCGTAAATACTTATTGCACTGAAGTAGGATTTGGGATCATCTCGGGGTCTTCCACCGTGAAGAGTTAGGATTTCCTAGGATGAAGCTATTGGAGGCGATAATCTTAGCTCTCCAGCAGCTTTGCACTTTTCTTGCAGCGGAGGACTGACTTCTGGCTCAGTCCTCCGATCTTTCCAAGCAAGATTAGACGCTGGGTGACTCCAAGTGGCTAATTAAACGTTGGTGCTCAACACTGCAGCCTTGGAGATGATGGGGTAAAGTTTGCACTTTGCTTCTTCTCCACTCCTCCCGTCCCTTTGCACCTATGTACGTGGTCGCCAAAGCTGTGACTGCCTTTGTACAGAACTCTTCTCTTGAGTCCATCCGTCTTCAGATTTGCCCTCACTCCCAACTGTTTAGATGTGTCTGACTTTGTTTTTGTTTTCACTTGTCTAGAGATTCAAAAGTAAACAAATTACCTGGGTAACTTATGTACAAAGACAATAGGATTTCAATGAATGAAAGCGCTCTGAGCTCCTGTGCGAGCGGTGACTCCAACTGATGTCTGACGTTCTCTTTCAGACCTCGGAGGCGGGAGGAGAAGAGCAGGAGCATTCATTAACCCATGCGGTGACGGCCACAAGAACGCGAACAAGGCCCGTGACGACAACGGATTGTGTTTCTCTCTCTGCGTCGAGAGAGAGAGAAAGAAAGCGGAGGAGGGGCGCAGGAAGAGAAAATGCAACAAGAGCTGTCACAGGCACGACGAGCACAAGATGTTCTTCGCCCAGCTGTCTCATATCCGCAATGACAAGCCAGAGAAAGCGAGGAGGACAATACGAAAACGACTGCCGACAGCTACCTGACAGTCCGGCAGCTTCACCCACCCGTTGAAGGAGGGGGAGGGGGAGAAGATGCTTCAGTCGTACAACGTGGCAGAAACAGTTTGCGCTCAATGAGACGTTAAGCAAAGTCCACAGAAAAGTGTCATAAATGATGCCAACTGCAGCAACTCCATCACGACTGCAAACGAGATTTGCAGCTCCGATATCGGAGAAGTGTCTTGATTCGCCATAAAACCGGATGAGTGCACCGATCGAGAGTGAGAATGAAGAAGGACGTTGCCCTCCATCGGCCCCGTGAACTACGGCAGGGACAACTGCTGGACCAGCTTGGAGGGGTGGGCCTGCATCGCGTTTTCCTTGCCCGCGCCGAAGTACATACTGTATGTGTTGCACGTGCTCGTCTTCTGAGCTAAAAACTTTCTTCTTCTACTACTACTTCTTCTTCTTCTTCTCTGCACATAGAAGAACTTTGGCTGGAAGGGTTTTTCTCTGCCTTGCAAAGGGAACGTGATTGGAAAGCCAAACTTTACATATTACTGAGAATACCTGTACATACATACGTTGTACACGTACACGACGCTCAAGGTGATGCCGCAGTCGGAGCCGAGGGGGCTTGATTAGATGAGACTGCCGCCAGTGATGCTGTGGAGAAGGAGGAAAACCTCAGTTGTGAGCTGAAAGACAACGAGTACGCTTTGCTTTATGAGTCTCAAGATGACGTAAGAAATGCTAAGTCTGATCAAGTCGAAAAAGTTGTCCAAGGAAGGTAAAGGAAGGAACTTCTTGGGACAGGCGGGGAAGTCGGTCTCGTTTGGTCCTGCTACAACCTCGTCAACAAGTTCGCGGTCGGAGACGCCGATCGATCTCACGCAGCAGTCTCGAACCTTGCCCCCGCCTCCGATGTCCACAGGAGAACAGACAACGATGCTGGCTGCCGCCCCTTCAGCCACGCCAGCTCCGGCGGGGAGGTCGTCGAGCGGGCGTCACCACCACCGACAGCAGCCCCGCCTCGGGCTGTCTGGCGTGTTCGACGAAGACCCGGGCATCATGTCGGAGGCCGAAACCGCATCCACCTCTTCGACCAGAGGCCGCAGAGACAGGCAGCCAAGGCCTCGGACCTCTCCCAATCAGCCACCAAGGGGTTACAGCCCGCTCTCCCGTCATCACCAGCACTCTGCACTGGGAATGGCTGCCGGTGACGACGACTCCGGGATCATGTCAGAGGCAGAGACAGCCTCGACGTCTCGACACAATCACTCTTCTTCCAAGCGACGCTCAAGAAACTCTATTCCAATGGGGTCACTCTCCCTCAACCGCCCCTTCGTCAATTCCACCTTGTTCGAGGAGGAAGACCCGGGAATCATGTCTGAGGCTGAGACTGCGTCAACCTCTTCAAAGACTAGAAGACGGTCGCAGAGACATGGGAGCAGCAAGCCGTCCCTGCCGGTGGTCAGGACGCCCTCCAAAACGCTGGAAAGGCCTTTAGGAATCGTCTTCCTCATCTGCCGCGGAGAGACTAAGCGAGCGCTGCTACCCAATGAAATTACCTCAATAATCACGGTGAAAGCGCTCTTTGTACGATCTTTCAACAAGGTCCTCACCATGGACTACATGGACTCTCCCCGAGTGCACATTTACATCCACGATGGCTCCAAGGACATCTTTTATGAGTTGGAGGACATGAACGAGATCAGAGACCGCACAATCCTCAAAGTCTTTGAAGCAGACAGTTCTGGCAAGGGTCCAGAGGGTCTAGGCCCAGCAGGACTTCCTCCCATCACCAACACTGACGAACTTCAAGGATATAGCCCTGTGGGCATCGCTGCAATGGATAAAGACACTTCTAAGGCCAAGAACTTTGCCCGTACGAACAGCACCGGCTCTGCCACTCTCCCCAGGAACGCCTTCTCCACCACCATGGACGCTGCTTCATCAACCGTGCACCAAAATGCTGCACTAATAGGTGGCAACGAGAGAAGCAGGACCTTGATCATGCCTGGGGCCCAGCGCCTGGGACAAGCTGCCCGCGTAGAGTCAGGCTACATATCATCTCCAGACGGCAACTATGAGTACGACTCAGGACACCAAGAGCAAGTCCAACAGCGCATACCTACGCGTTTTGGAGGTTCCAGCGGTCATGGCCGTTACTTTCCGGGTCACCCAGCCAATGCAGAAGAGGCCAAAGCCCGAATGATGCACATGGAGGCTCAGCTCAGTCAACTCACGGGCATGGTGGAGAAAGCACTGAAGAACAAGAAGCTCGGCAAAAAGCAAGTCTCGTTTGATAAATCGGTCACGTTCAGTGATGAGGTGCAGACTTCTCAGCCTCAGAGCATCTTGTCCAAACGGCACCGTCGGGACGTCAGCAATAGCCATTCTAGCTACAGCGAGGTGCAAGGACAGTTGAAAAGGTTGCACAAGTCCACGAGGGAGTTGAAGCAGGAGGTGCGCGTGCTCCGGCGCCTGACCCAGCTGCAGTCCATGGCAATGAAGGACTTGGTACAGGACACGTACCTCAAGCTGCGGGAGGCGTGCATCTCCTTTTCAGCGCAAAACGGCCTCGTCTCTTCGGCGGAAAACCTCGAGCATCTCAGGATTGCTCAGGACGAGGAGGCCTTCTCCAGGGAGCTTAATGAGCTCCTCGCCGCCATTGCTGACCTTGAGGCCAAAGTGGAAGAAGTGCGAAGTGGAGTCATCAATAAGAAAAATAAGATACTACTTTCAGACGTTGAGGCCTTGGCCTTGGCCTTGAGCCATTGCAGCAAAACCGTCACACAATTACGACAGGCCTTTCCGGCGCTTGAGGCCAACTTAAAGGCCAACGGCAGTAGCAGCAAAGAAGAGCCTGGACTGATGGCGGAATTTCTTAAGCGCTCTGGTGACCGCCTCGACAACGCGTGGAAGCGTTGCAAGAAGCTCACTGGCACCTTGGTCACCCTGAAGCGCCTGGCCTCGGTTCAGGAACAACGATTTCACCCTGCTGGAGTATTGGGAGCAGACATCTCGCTGTCACCCACTCCTTGCAGTACTTCTCGGACCCCCGTGGCCAAAGACAGCACTTTAGACGACTTGTTGGACGCTCTGCAGACGTACACGATGCCTCCGAGGAGAGAATCCTCCGCCTCCCCAGCGCCAGCTGGAAGTAGACACGGTGGAAGGGTCACGCCAGATCCCACGAAAGCGAAGTCTGGGAACGACCAAAAGCTCAAATCCTCTTCCAACAGGGGAACGTCGTCAGTGGTGAACGCGGCGGCAGCGACGGCTTCTCCGCTGAAGAAGCAAGTTGGTAACGGCGAAGTAGTGAAACCACCGCCAAATCCGCCACCTCGGATCACGCAAGCGGGAGGTAGCGGGTAAGTATCGCTCATTGGTGTAGTCATTTCTCTAGAGGTCCCGTTAACGTTGTTACTGACTGATCTTTGTCATCTCCACAGCGCGGTCAAGAGTGCTCCGCCGCCGCCGCCACCCAGGACTAGTTCAACTCATAAGACCGCGGCAGTGGGCGAGGAACCCTCAGAAGGCAGCAACAAAGACGAAGGAGCCCAACAGCAGCTGCGTGGCAAAGGCAAGAGCCTCCCTGGTCCCGCGGTGGCGCCCAAGCCGCCACCGGACATCATCGCTAGCAGCACCAATCACGAGCTCATGCTGGAGACCAGACACCGAGAGTTGCTGAGCAGACAGAAGCAGTTGCAAGAGCAATATCAGCGGCTACAGGAGATGCAGAAGAGGTCGTCATCCACAATTAAGACAATGCCAGCAACAACAGCCCCTCCGCCGCCACCACCAGTGCCCATCAGGAGTACCACGACGCTGACGACCAGTGGTGATGGAGCAAATGAAGGAGTAATTGCCAAAGAGAAGGAGGAGAAGAATGAGGGTGGAGGCTAAGGCTCAAGGAGGGAGTATCTGTCTGATTGACTGCTAATGGAGGGTGAAGAAAGTTTATGTTGTCTGTCCTTCTTGCAGCAATCATTATGTTGAATATCACTCTCACTCCAGGCTAAAGACCGGTGAAATGATAAGTAATCCAAGCCTGCTCATTCACCCAATTGTACACGTATCGATACATTTTGCTTGTTATAGCTTAGAATAACTAGCAGAATCCATGCTAATTATACGTGAGTAGTTTGACCCTATAATCCTGCTTGGTCTAACAGTTGTACCACTTCCCCTATCATTGCTGCATGACCTGAGCGAGCAAGAACGTCATCAAGGCCCAGAACAAGATTCTCCTCTATAACATACCCAACAAGTCGAATGGACGGATTGCAAGTTCTCAGAGGACGTCTCACCTTGTGCATATTACTCATGTTAGAACATTAAGAGCCAAATAGTCGTTGCTTATCTTTCTTTCTGGCGCGTTTAAAGGATCCTTTGATGAAAGTGCCATTGTGATATTTCTTCCAATCCCTTTTCTCTGACTGTTGCATGCTTGTATGTGATGCTGCCGCCACTGGTAATACAGTAATACTTAACAATAACACAACTATCTACGCATAGAAGTAATGCTATACTCCATTTCCTGCCCCGGAAGAGAAACATACGGAGCTTCTACGTATCCCTTAGGGAGGAAGCACCAAGTGCTGGACGCGTCCAGCACTTGGACTACATCGGACTGAGCTTTATTGACCTTACACTCACTATGAGACTCGTATGAGTTTGTTTCACTACAGCCAGGTGGGTATCTTGTCTGGGCCACCTCACGAGGTGCCCGGATAGGGATTAGTCCTGTTTTTCCTCATGATCAACCTGAGCCTGTTGTTCATGTCCTCGTTGTAGATGGCTTGACTTTTTTCAAAGTTGATCCTGTTTCGCTTCAAGAAGGGCTTCTCGTAGCGACGGGTGAGGTTCCAGCGCTTGAGAATGCCCTCGTTGATCACGATTCCGTTCAAGATCCTGAGCGCCTCTTCCACATTGTTTTCTCTCACCATCACCGTGCGACTGACGAAGTAGGCGGTCTGATTGCCGACCCGACTGAGGCAAGCCTGAAGGGAGAGGCAGCAATTTATTTTTTTTTTTAAGTACGGAGTAAAAGTAAGTCTTCAATGGGTGCCTACAGTCAAATGCATCGTCGAATCCGGGTACTGTGTTCACGCCTTCGTCGCTTCCCCCCAACGCCGGGATCCTGAATGTCTACAGAAGCTTCTCCACCATCAACTTCGAGTTCACGGCCTGCTACACGTAGGACTGGACTGAGGAACGAGATAACTTGTGTGAAAGCAGCAAGAAGTCAGTCTATTTACCTAGCAGAAAGTAAATATTGGACATGTCTGCCATCCTGCCAAGGAGGCACAATCAATGCTTATAACAACAATTTACACGAGAACTTTACGTGTTCGTTGCTCAAACTAGCAAGTTATCATTAGTCATTTGTTAAAATCACTACTAATTCTCATACGCATCATAGGATCCTCATGAAATGTAGGACTGACCAGAGCTGGTAGCTCTGCCGCCAGGTCAGCTTCAGCAGCGATGAAAACTCGCTCACCCACCTCCATCTGCAGCGCCATCTGCTGGGCCATAGCTACTAGGGCGGCAGCTACGCTACACTGGGCCTTTTTTTCAAGCCCGGAAAATGCCTACTGAAGGCCTTTTCAGGCCCGTTTTTGCATGAATGAGTTGTCAGGCAGTGTGTGACAGGGGACATCAGCCTGGCATTCAAAAAAGAAGTCTATCTTATCTTTCTTTTAAGGAGCAAAAAAGAGTGAACTTCAATTTTTCGTCTACCTCATCCAATCGAAGCTGCTCTCAAACTGTAGCCGCTGTGATGGAGACCGCACAAATATAACATTGTAGCTCAGTTCTGATTCTATAATCATAGGTTATATTTCACATGAAAAAAGTCTTCTCGAAAAGAAAAAAAAAAAAATCGGTTTTTCTTCCAAATTTAGTGATACGTTAGTTTTCTGGACAGTCTGCTTTACTTCCTTTGAAGAATATACTTCACCATGTTATGTCCCCAAAGGTTCAGCACATAAAGTGCTGGTTCGGAGTCACTGTCGAGACTAGCGACAATTCCCGAAGGTCTTTTTAAAGGCCGGTCCAAGGTCATCACTTGGCCTTTGTACTCTCGGTGGTTGCTGAATACCTGCAAATCGGGGTTGAGACGAACTCGAGGTGATTTAACTGGTGAATACAAAGAAGAAAAATAAAGGCCTGCCTTCAGTTTGTGATTTCTAGAATCGGCCACGATCATGTACCCTTGGTCGTCGACAACGATGCCCGCAGGATCCAAAAAGAGCCCATTCTTCGTTCCGGTGCCACCGAACGTGTCCACCTCGAGCATGATCATGTCGATGACGTAAACAACATCCAGTCCTGCAAAATAGAGACGAGTCAGAGATTGGCACTCGTGACGACTCAGAACGAAGACCAAGAGGAGCATTTCAGTACCTAAATCAACGACGTACAGCTTGTTCTCTCTGTGGTGTAGGAAGCGACACTTGGACTTGGTCATGTCTGTGATGATGCTCCCCAGCGATATTTCTTTCGTCACTTTGTCAGTCTCGACGTTGATCACCATGACCTCGACATGAGCTGTAGGAGCTCCGCGTTGAAACTTCTGGTTCAGGGTGATGAGGCTGCCCTTTAATAGAAAAAAGAAGTACCATAAGCAATGTTTCAAGGAAGAAGGATGGCTGCATTCACTGATCTCCACGGCTTCTGCCATTCCTTTCACCTGCGACAACTCAAGACGTACCTTTCCATCAGTGGAAAGTCCATAGCACTTGCCCAGCCTGCCCTGACCCACGTGCCCGAGGAAGACTCCTTCGTCGTCGAAAAGCTGGATACCGCCATTGTCCCTGACAGCCAAACGTCCATCTGCCATGGTTACCATATCGCTGGGTCTGATGAATGGCCGCCCAGGCTTGATCATCTTCAAGTACTTTCCTTGAAGCAGGTGAAAGTGTCTTGACCAGAAAGATAGCTAGCTATTCAGAGTCCTCCCACTCACCTGTAGGATTAAAGATCTTTACTGCGTTTTCGCCGGTCACTCCAATGGCAATGTTTCCGTCGACGAGGAGACTGATGCCAATGGGCTTCGCCAGCTTCTCAATTACGAAGTCCACTTTGGCACTCATAAAGGACTCCTTAAGGTTGCGAGACCTGGGAGACGCAGGGGCCAGAAAGTCAGCGAAGTTGTGGGATTCTTTCTTGAACAGGAGGCGCTGAAGGGAGAGAAGTCAAAATTACTGCACTACTGCGGAAGTAGAGAAGCTGTCTCACCAGATCCAACTTGCGCGGACCCACCACTGACCCGTTGCCGTCAATCGTCGAGGTCGAGGTCGTCTTCGGTCTAGAGAATTTTGTAACACGTGTACGTTAATCTAGTTCGAAATTTGGATTTGTTAGGTTGGGAAATTGGCGTTAGGCACTGGTTTAGCAGGTACACGTCTCACTTTTGGATCCCTCCAGTTTGACTATTTGCACTTGTAATTCAAAATTTTTTAACATACTGTACAAAGTGTAGTTGGTGAACATTTCTTTCTGCCCCAACTTTCTACTGGATTGAGCTACAGAAGTGGTTCACAAGTCTATGGAAAGCTGAGAAGCTCCTCTAAAACTGAACTAATATGCACTTTTGCTCTATAACTACTCATTTGTTAATAATAAGGTCAAACTTTTGTGTAGCAAACTCTGCTACAGAACAAAACTTTGTTCTGTAGTTCAAAGTTTTGTTCTGTAGCAGAGTTTGCTACACAAAAGTTTGACCTTATTATTAACAAATGAGGAGTTATAGAGCAAAAGTGCATATTAGTTCAGTTTTAGAGGAGCTTCTCAG
>JAAUXU010090896.1_pt1 | contig 12314 bp, 9 predicted proteins | sample 7278151 | NCBI WGS metagenome assembly JAAUXU01 (sample SAMN14350113, study PRJNA611818) | marine sediment metagenome | isolation source: surface marine sediment (1.8m) | place: French Polynesia: Moorea | collected 2018-08 | reverse complement strand
ATACAAGTCGCTGAAATTGATCCCCAGCATTAGTTTGCTTCTTCTCGTTGGCCAGGACATCGACATCATTGTCCTCGATCCTCCTGAGCTTGTCCAGAGTCTTTCCCTTTCAGTTTAAGCTGCACAAGGTGGGAGTGGGGAACAGGAACGGTAGATTAGTCCCAAACTGTATCAGTCAGGCTACGCAACACTTTCTGAGTCCTAACATTAACAGAAAAGATCATTTCAATGACTTCAATTTTTAGCAAAGTGACATCATGCTGAATCGAATGCCACAGGAGTTCCTTTTCCATCTTGTCTCTCAGTGCTTACCAACACTCTCCAGCCTGACAAAATCAGGATTCAGCGTGGATCCTTGGACAGTGACATTGACCCTCCCAGCAGCATTTGCTCCAGTGCACAGAAGTGTCACAATACAGACAACAGTGATGAAGCTGCAATGGTTTGACGAATCCATTGCTTACAGGAAAGGTGCAGGGAAACTGTCTACTCATTTGATGACAGTCCCTTAAAAATATTCATATCTACTGCTTCTGACTGTCTGAACCAAACATGCAGCTGACTGTGTGTTAACTGTAAACTGTGGAGCTCAAACAAAGACATTGATATCCTTCTTCTATTTACAGTCGACTTTAACCACTCTGAGAGTGACTTTGTTAGGCCATAATAAATAATTTAGGTCTATTTTTCCCGTGTGATCAAAAGTCACAAACCGGGGGGCAATAGAGTACACAGTAGGGTGGCCCATTTTTTTGTGATGACCTTGCTCAGTCATCAATGTATAGTCATGGACCCCCAATTGTGTTGCATGCTTTTGGTTTTTCTGAATTCCCAAAGATGAACATGCTAGAGATTGCCAAAGTTTTGCAAAAATGGCTATGTAGTGGAGCACCCTGTAAGTCATTTTGGGATGGTGCTTCTAAACTGAAGGTCACCCTAAAATTGACTGAAAAGTATGTTTGCATTTCATAGTCAAGTCACTAAAGTCGACAGTTTTCAACATATTGGAGGGTTTGGTCACTACATAATATTCCAGGGGCAAAAGGGGTCCTAAACAGGGGTCCCAAGAGCTTTCTCAAAAGTTTTATTACAAAACATGCCTATGGCCACTGTTTTTTTTAAAAAAAAAGATTTTCTCCTACATCAACCAATTTCATGCAAGAAAAAATGCACTTTTCACCTCGACCAAACTTTTTTTATTGAAATACTAAGTTACTACAGTAGACCCCTTACTGCATAGCGCCATCACCCGTGGTATTTCACACCAAAGTGCTGCTGCTCAACCCATGAGTGACAAAAACGGTTCTTAGTTCCTTGGCCAATGCATGATTTCAGAGGTCCTTGAACGTAAGAGGTGACTCTTGCCCCAGAACTGGCATTCACAGTGATATCGGTATGTATGCTAAATTGGCAACATGAATTATATTTTTAAAATATAATTATCACTGTGAAACAACATGCATCAAATATCTTAAAAAAAAAATAAAAATGCACTTCATTTCACAGTGATTCATCACATTTCTGTTTGTTTGTTGGCGGGGTCTCTCGAAGGGAATGGGAGTCCCAACAAGAGAAAGGAGTTACTCTGGGCTGAGTCTTTTCCTGCCCTGTTTAATGGCAAACATCTAAGTGCTTAATGAACATTTATGCCTGGCTTGGCGGTTTCACCAGTGACTTCACTTGCTCTGCCCTCTGTTCCATGGCCTTGCCAATGCAGTCCATTTTCATGAACCTGATGAGCCCATGTAGGTCAAGAGGTTTTCTATTAAGCTGGTGCCCCCAGACAGCATCCAGGTGCACCCTTGCAAGTGCTGGGCACTCGCACGCGAGGTGCATGAACTCCTCCTGTGATTCCCCACAGAAATGGCATGTCTGTTCAGAAATACTACCTATATTATGGTGATAATTTAGGTAGTTATGGCCCATTATGGCCTGTAAGGCTAGACTGAGGGTCGGATGATCCAGGCATGCCAGGGCATCACCCAGGCAGTCGGGATCCTCTAACCAAAATTTGGTCTGGCAACAGGTGGGGAGATCAGACCACCTCGTCTTCCACTTGTCATAGAAAAGATCCTTGACTTTCCATCTATTAAGAGGTGTCCCCTAAGGTGACCGCACCTGATACCATCCAAGCAACTGTGGTTTCTTCCCCGGATCCAAATGATCACTTTTATTGCTGCACATTGGGCATATAAATCAATCGGCATCATGTCCAGGGCGGCTTCCATCCCTGCGATGGGAGTAGATTGACGTACATGTGCCATAGCTAGCAATCCCAGCCTCTGTACTCTGTTTAGTTGCTTTATATGGTTGCTGACCACTTTGGCCCATACAATGGCACCATACGTTAACCTTGGACAATGCCTGTGAGGACCCATCATACAAGGTACGGGTTTGGTCCCCATAGCTGCCCAACTGAGGATCTAACACGATATAAAAGTATAGTCGTGTTTTTTGCTTTATCTCTGATATGTGTGTAGTGTCGGCCAGGCAGTAGCAAGAGGGTCTCACGCTAGCCTCGAAGTAGACGACACCCGGACGCCAGGGATCAGGGAACTTGGAAGGAATGTACTCTGGTTCCATACTATGACCGTGTATTTCTAGACCTACACACTTTGATGGTACAAGAGCTACTGATACAATCTACTTCTAGACTACTGCTAGTGTGGGGCAGCTGGAGAGCACGCTCCCCCGCGAGTAGTGGACGGGGGCTGCCCAAGGGAGAGTTCCCTAGTAGCGCCCCCTATGCCCGACCCACGTAGAGTCGTCATCTCCGATACAACTGCATAGAGTAGCGAAGCTCAGTCCGCTTCACATCCCCCGCTAGGGGCTTGCCCCAATCCGGAAGCAGTGCTGATCTGAGGCGCTGAGGACTGGAGGAACGGGCTCATGTCTCTGAGCGGGACTCCGATGATGGTCTTCTTGTATGGAGGTTTGGACCCTGGCTCAGTGTCCTCGTCATATTTATCGGCCCAGGAAACGTTGGGGTAAAGACGATTCTTCTGAGGTCAAGGTCCGGGGCCTCTCAGGCCTTGTTCTTGTTCTTCCGGGGTTTTGTGTTGGATGTCCAAGCCCTGGTTCTTCCTGAGGTCTTTCTTCAAGATTGCCGAGACGACAAATGTGAGTCTCAAGATGACTGGAAAGGTAATGAAGGACTTGAAATTGAACTCATGCTGCCGAGGGGATCCTCAGCTCCTGTGTGAGGCTACCAAAGAGACCAGCGTCAAGAAGGGAGCCAAGCTGCTGACAGAGAGGTCGTCTGTCCCAATCCTCTGGCGAGAAGTTGGAGAAGGCTGACCAAGCTTGGAACACTCGGAACCACCAGTGCCTGGCTCATGCGTGAATGAGGTCCCCTCCATCTGTGCTCCGAAGCAGGCAGCATCCATCCTAATGCTCGTGGTAATGGCCTCTGGTGCCACAGGACTAGTTCAGCGGCGGCCTCAACATCACAACTGAGACTCGCCTCCACGTCCTCATGAACATGGTGAACCCCTGGGTTGAAGTGAGTGACCGTCAGGAACTTTCGTTTGCCAACGTCAAATTTGACTTTTCGGATTAAAAAAATGTGCTGATAAGCATTGCGCATGAGGGTGTAAAAGTAGGCAAGTATGCATATCGCTTGGGCAAAGTAGCGCTGTCACCAAACTTGGGATTTCAGCTTGAAGGTCATTGACGACCCCTCGGCAGGGCGGGGAAAGGTGGAAGGGCCCGACAGGATCGTCATGGAGCTGCTGCCATCATTGCCCCAGGTGCCCTTCGTAGTGGGAGCCAAAGTCACAGCTCGCTCTTTCCTATTCATTGCTGCCACTGCCTTCATAGCTGGTGCCATCATCAATGCGCTACCGGCCTCGCATGTGTTCTTTCCCATATTTTCTGGCCTTATGCATTTAATTCTGTTCTATTGTCAGAGGTTCTGTCTGACCTTTTGGTGAAGCTTTCAGATGGTGACACTGATTTTTAGCCACGAGTGAAGGAACAAGCGGGATTGAAACCCCTGCTTGTTTAGTGTCTGGCTAAACATTCTGACCCTGAACTATCTTGCTCAGGGATGGTCAAAATAGAACCCAAGCTTTGTAGCAAATGATAAAATACTTTGTCAAACAGTCCTGCAGCATTCCTGGTGTAAAGTGCAATTTAGCCACACACCCAGAGCAATTAAAACAGGCGGATAAGCAAAATATGCAATATCAATGCGTGTATGACCACATCTAGGTATGTATGTGTTATCAGGCTACATAAATCAAGGAAAAGTTTATATTTTGGCTTGCTGCATCATAGGTTGTTACCAAATTGTAAAGATGCAGTCAATGGCCTTCAAAAAGAAAACTTTTTGCCTCCCCGTCTCTTGCAGAAAAGTTTCATTACATAGGTTCAATTCATTGTGGGGTAACAAGGTTTTGAGGGCCATAGGGTAAAGCTGAAACACTTTGCCTTCAGTTTAACTTAACTGTACTGCAGCAGTTGAGCATGTGGAAAGTAACAAACAGGTCCAAAATTGTGCGCATGTAAAATGTCTTAAGATTACTAACCTAACATTTGTATGTGCTGTCGATAAAACTTAAAAGGCAGAGCGGGGACCCCAAAACTGATTAGTTCCTCATTCCATTTAAATAAAATGTCTTCAAATAGGCTATTGCAACAAACAAATGGCACACACCACAAGAGATTAAAGAATTGGACTAGTCCAACACTTACTAAAAGGCCTCCTATTAGCTATTAGATTCGATTGTATTATAGAAGATGGCAACTATTTTGGGTCCAAATCAGTTGTCACGACGACGAAACTGGGATATTCGAACCAGAGGGGTCGTTGTCGGTCTTCCAGAGACCCCTGAGCCCAACTTGAAAGGTGAAGCATTCCACCATCCAGCATTTGGCAAATCCTCGTTGGAGGGAAAGAAAAAAGAACTGAAAGGAGCTGAACAACTTCTTGCTGAGTGACGAGGCCTGGTGGATGCAGGACCTGCAGGCAGAGCGGACAGGAGAGGACAAGGACAACAGATTCATCGTGCCAAACGATCACAACGAACATCACCATTACTTTGAGTCTCGAGGGAGAGCCCAAGTAATGAAACACTCTTCGACTATTGCAGACATTTTTATTGTAACTCTTATTGCACTCCATTGCACTCTAATTCACGACAAGAAAAGAAAGAGGTGCTTAAGCCGCTGCTTTCCAGAATGAACAAACAGGGTGTTTCAGTGCTTTGTGTTTTGACCTTGAGATGATAGCGAGAGCTTCTCTGCAGACTAGTATGACCAAGAAAAGAAGTTGAGGCCGCAGAAGGAGGAACATGAGGATGCTGTGAACTTGATGTATCTGCCATGGAACGCGGCGGGAAACACTTCAAGGAGGTCGTCGCAGTCTAGACCTATAGAATCGACCAGAGTCCCGGAGACGACGACCCTCCAGTCAGACAAGTCAGAGGACTCCTCGATGGTGAAGTCCCTGGTGGCTCTGCAAAAGAAAGGGATAAATATGCCACGACAGTGACCCTGTCATGTAGAGAAGCTGTGAGGAGTTGATTGCATCATGCATTCAAAACTGCTCCCAATGGAATAATGTTTTGACAATCCCTGAAGAAAGTTTTGTTCTTGGACTAACTGTCCAACCAGGGCACCAAGTTACGTTCCAATGTTTTCTTGACCAAATTTAGACATTGCAATAACCTTTCGTTTGCTATTAACAGAGCTTTTCCTTGAAAGTTTTACAGCATCATATTGAAATTCTACATTTGGAATGCATAAAAAAAAGCTCACGTCCAATTCCTGCAGGAGGACAGTCAAGAAAAGGTATGCCTTGATGTAAGTCAGACTTTTTTGTTGCAGCTTTGGTAGGGCTTTTTCAAGCAAGAGTTCAGTGGATGAGTTCAAGCTGGTTCAGGACCAAGTTCAATCATTAGATGGGCACTAATGATTGCACATACAGCACAGGTGACTTCATGTGAATTTGTCCTTTCTATCATTGTTTTACCATGTGACCAACCATACCAGGAGTAAGAAGGCACATTTAACTTTGTCAAACACACAGGCACTGTTCAGGACTGCTTAGTCTACTTCCTGTGTCTTGGCCATGGCTTTGGTCTTCCACTATGTAAGGCATTCATTTTGTCTTGCCAAGACTCAAGAAGACAACCTCGAGAATTTTAAGACGAGAAATTTCTCGCAACAAACACTAACCAATCACGATCATTTGGAACAGCATTTGAGGTGATGTCATGCTTGAAGGACTTACGGAAAGGAATGTTTTTCACCTGAAGGGAAAGTGGAGGTTCCGGATGATGAAGTGGCTGATGTCAGCCTCACAGCCCAGATCAATGGTAAATTCTGGATTGCCATCGTGGGGACCAGCAAAGAATGGCAATTTGCACCCTCTGTCATTGAAGACATTGGCAGCCTCAAACAATGATCCATGGCGTTTCTCTGAGTGAATGACTTCCTTGGGGTAACACTTGCCTGTGAAGAACGCATTTTGTACAAGTCAGTAACAAGAGAATGCAAGACAAAAGTACTTTTGGCCGTGTTGCACCTCTTCTCGGGGTCCTCACAGGGCACGTAGGAGGCATCTCTGCAGCAGATCAGGTTGTCATCAAACCCAATGGAGTTGCCATTGCAGTCATGATGGGCAGATGGGTCATTGAGCTTGTACTTGATCTTGCAACAGTGGCGGCCTCCATCTAGTGGATGTGGATGGGTGGAAGGACACTTCAGCAAAGCTGGAAAATAATGCAGAATTCCCAGGATTCGTTTGCACAGAGTGGTCGAGAGGGATTTCCCGGCAGTCAACACGCCCTATGTGATCAAGAATGACTTCGGCAAGAAAGGGAATATGATTAGGGCCTTTTGTGTCTTTTACAAGCTAAACTTCGAAGTACCACCACCCCCTTGGCGGCCTTCATGGCCTCAAGGAGGGGCCAGAAGGCCTGGCAGGACTGCCTGAGGAAGTCCTCGGACAACTTGTCCCACTCCTCCGTGATGCTGGCCTTCAGGGCGTCCAAACTTGAGTGAGGCTTTCTGCAGGCCCTGGCCTTCAACATCCCCCACACGGCAAAGTATAAAGGGTAGCAGTGAGGGGAGTAGGGCGGCCAGAAGTCCTTTGGCCAGAAGTTCTATTTGACAGCCAGCCACTTCTGGGTCTTCTTGGAAGTGTGAGATGGAGCTCCATCCTGTGGGAACACGTAGGATGTGCTGGAGTAGTTCATCTTGATCCAGGGCTTGACCTTGTGCTCCATGACGTCCAAGTACTCGTCGGTGCCCACCCTGAGGCCAGCAGAGAAGAAATGGATGGGCATCTTCTTTCCGTCGCTGGGGACCATCAGGCTCGCCGGGTGCTCGCTCTTCATCACAGCGGTGCCCGCTGAACTTGTCTTTGGCAATCCACCTGTCATTTCTCCTGTCGATGGCGCCGTGAAGTTCTTCCGTCAACCCGTCCACCGTGAAGTTCTTCTTATCCGAGAACACCTTCACGGTGGACGGGTTGTGCTTCAACCAGGTGAGGAGGAGCTGACCGCGGAGGACCCGATTTTCTTTGTTTGCCGTCGTAAGAAGTTGCTTTGGGACAGGAGAAAACGACTTGAGGCCGTGGTCTGACCTCACGGCGAGTCCCATGGTTGACCTGGCCCCGTTGAACTTCTTGGCGAGGCTGCGCATGGAGATTGCAGGGTCGTCCGAGATTCACAGCGTCCCATAAGCCCACATTGCGCCTCTTGTTCACAGGAGGGCCGGGAGGCTTCGTGTTGAGATCGTCTCCTTGTCTCCACCTCTTGCGGACGTTCCTCACGGTCTTGAGGGAGACCTCGATAGTGTCGGCTGTGTACACGCGCATGCGCAGTACAAGGGTTAGCTTTAAGATAAATAGTGTTCTTACTGTACAGTTTGTTAAATGTGTGGCTTACTGTATTGTGGAATGGATCGTACTATTGTAATGAGAGCTGGTCGAGTATGTTGGACTGGATATTGCTCATGTACTTTGTCTGAGTACTCGTATGCCTCGTGCATCGCCACCTCGCGATCCTCTGACACTCGTTCTACGGCATCGAAGCCATTAACATCGACATCTTCTACTCCATCATAATCTGGGGGTCCGACTGGAGGCGCGGATCGTTTCCAATAGGTGGAATTCAAGGGAGTTCTGCAGGACTGACACCAGCGTTGCTTGGACGGGGAGAGAGGAGGCCAACGTCTGTAACTTCTACGTGATGGACAGGACGGGGAGCGAGGTGAAAGGGCAGGCTTGAGACTAAGATTTGACCAGTAGAGGGCTCAGATTCAGTTCATAATCCCGACCAACTCATTTGAAGATGAAAAGTTATTGACCCCAAATTTCAAAAACAACCCTTTTTTGCTAGTACATTGTTACAAGTAGAAGCAAAGTCAGGAACAGTTATTAGCATAGAACTCGAGGCCTACTTAGGGCGTGGTGAAAACTTGACCTGGAGGTCATCCTCTCTTCCTTTTTTTTTAAAAAAAAGTTGAATTTTCTCAATCTTGCCGGTTATAAGATTGAGACACTTCAAGAGATGGAAGAAATGTAAATGCTTTTTGAGAAAACACCTCAAAAGGAAGCATGAAAGTGTTTCAGAACGACTCCAGAAATTGGTAACAGCGAATGGCAGTCATGGATGGAGCGCCAGAGAAACTATCCCGCATAAAGTTACGAATCGTTAAAAATCCATATAATAAGATGTATCATACAAAAGAAATAGCGTTTGGGGCAAATGTGGTCTGATGATGTCTGCCAAAGAATGAGCATATGGGGCCTTCAGCTTGTTTTGACCGCTCTGTGTAGCTCGTCAGGTTGCAAGGTCCCATGTTGTTGCTCAGGTTGCGAATGGCCATGGGATTGCTCAATAGGAATGGTTCCTTTGTGATGTCATTATGAACAACTAGTGAGTGAGTGATATACAAGAGGTGCAGCCCACTTGAATAGCACCCACACAAAGGTGCTTACCAATGCCCTTTGGCCTGACTGCGTCAAAACTCAATCTGGTTCCATCGTCGACAACTCTGAGCCTGGCAGCAGCATTTGCTCCGGTGGACAGAAGCATCATGATGTAGACGAGGTTGATCAAGCTGTTTTGTGCTGATGGATCCATGGCCTACAAGAAGCAGCAAAAGGAACTATTTGTTCAGTAGCAGCCACTTGTGATAATTCTGTATGTTCTCTTCCAGAGCTGAACGTGCAGATTGAAAGCTGGCTGTTATAGTATCAAGCCCTTAGTCTTTGCTCATCTCCAGCTTCTGTCAGATGGTGAGCGGGAGTGACTGACGTGATCCTGTGAGCTCTCGACAATTAACCGTGTTATCAAAAAGATTAACTGATGTAATTTTATTCATTGTCCACAGTGGACTCTTATTGTTCTCACAGTTATGTGATCATTCGCGTATGGAACCCATGTACTGAGTAGCTAAGTCTGGGCTGTTATTATACGATACCTCCATCGTCTTCTTATGTCCCAGGATTGCTAACTCATCCCTTGTCACTGATTTGGACCAAGACGTTATGAAAGTGACGGTATCATAATTTGAGCAGAAGCATACAAATGGCTGTATATCATATATATGGGGAGTACGCGAATATATAACGTTTGTCAACGATCTACGATTTGTTCATGGTTGAAGTGCGTCTGCGATTCATTTGACTCATCCACACTGTGCACTCCAAGTGGCTCTCGCGGGAAGGTGAGAACATTAAGCGGAGTCTGCTGTATTTCTTGATACCACAGACTGCATGATTTCTAGAGGTGATTGCATGATTTCTACCTCTGATTCCAAGATTTCATTAGGCCATAATGACTAATTTGGGACTGTTGACAACGGCAGTCAGCAGAACTGAGGCAGAGCTGCCAGCTGAGGCAAACAACAAGTACAGCAAAGATTATGCAGATATCAAGGCCAATTGTTTCTGAACATTGCCCCTCCTTTAATGCTCACTAGGGAGGTTTGCAACATGACATCAGCAGATCGACACATCTTTTTATGCCTGCTCTGTCTTCCAGCCCTTCATCAGGATCCTGGCGGCTTTGGCGTCCCCCGGCCTGTACAGTTTTGACGCGGGACGTATATATGGCAGAATTAACATTATATAGTTAAAACAATTCCTGTTTGGAAGCAAATCATTCATCTGATATTTGTCGTCAAGAAGGAAATTTTTCAAACTACCCTTGTTCTTTGACTTTGTCCCGTGCTTCAAGAGTTCCTGTTGCCTTAACTCGTTAAAGGTCGAAAATTAGTTACTTCGGCCAAATGAAGTTATGCTAATAGAAGTAGAAAGTTCAGTACAAAGACTTTAATGTACTTTTCAACGAGAAGGAATAACTGCGATGCGCAGAAACTGGCGGGAATTTCCCCAAGTCTTTCAATGCAGTCGTGCAAGTGGACTTTCAAGCTGCAAAAAGCATTGGAATTGGCATGATGACGCGACAAGGGAGGGGGAAGCTGTCCCCGGAGGAGGAGGGCGTCCAGCCCCTCTCGGGGACCAAGGTGATCCATAAGGAGGAGGTCAAAGCAAAACCCTCGCATTTCTCCTCTAACTTGACCTTTTCTCTCGCAGTAGTACTTGTTGCATGAGTTCAACGTTGAATCCGAGTAGGTCCAACAGCTGGCTCGTATGAACATTGTGCACTAGCAAATCAAGCTTTTTAACATTTAAGCACTCCTAGCTTGAGCTGTTAGCAAATTTGAAAGACCTAATTTTGCGGAACTCCATGGAGTTCCTTAGAATGTGACTCGTCCGTCAAATCAGCTACCTGCCCATCAAGTAGAGAATTTGCCCCATCTACTCAATGACTCTTGCTCATCTCTCCTCACCCAAACTGTGGCAATTTGAACAATTGCTATACAGTGTGTCACAACTACACGGTTGAAAATGGCCATATCTCAGCTCCCAACGGACCAATTTGGAAAATTCCTTTTTCAGGTGGCAGCATAATGAATGAATGCTAAGTCGACCATGAAATTTGATGTGTCAGTTTCAGTCATCAGTTTCCAGCACCTAATTCAAATTGTTACCTTCAAGTTTCTGGTCATGAGAAACAAACAACGGTGAAGAGAAAAGAGAGTGAAAAGAGTTCTCTTGGTTGCTTTCACGTGACTTGTACAACAGTCCCTGGGCCTTGTCATCCTGGGCCTTGTCATCCTGGGCCTTGTCATCCTGGGCCTTGTCATCCTGGGCCTTGTCATCCTGGGCCAGTTTGCCTTGGTTGCCACTTGCTTTTAACGATGTCCACTGCTGTCCTTGTGCAACCAAAATGTGAACAAGATCCTCAGTTGTTATCGCACATAAAGTCTTTTTTGGTGTGGATCCACCACGTTTGACTAAGCAGAATAAAATCATAGTCATTCCTTGCATATTGTGAGATCCTCAGAGCGCGAAGACCCCCAAAATTGTCAATGTGTGATGAAGATTAACGTGTCTTTGGTCTTAACTTCAGACTTTTTTAACTTTTAGCATCCACGTTTAGGGATGAAAAAGTGGATGCGTTCAAGAAAATAAGAAAAGACAACTCGTGCCATAAAAGTTCGTAAACTCTCTTTATTTACTTCAGCCCTCCTCGCAGCTGACTCTGGAGGACGATGTACATTTTGTAAAATACAAAACCGATCCGCATAGTTCACAACCCTTCAAAATACTCTCTGTGCATTCAGTTATACACAGTGATGCTAAACTTCTTGCTTTTTTCTAAATGGTGGGGAAGACGTCAATTGCACAATTAGTTTTCTTACAGTGCATAAATCTTTCTTTCGGTGCAGTAGCCATTGTTTGACATTCAGGGTGGCATCTTTATCCTCTGATGTAAAACTCTGCGTCCTGCACTTCATTCAAAAGTCATAGAATATGTTGATCCAGAAGAAGAGGCGTAAAACTTAAAAGCATTATTTGAATCTCACGTTTCCGAGCATATCTTCAGTATTTACGTCACTGTTTACTACAATAGTATTTGCGGTATTTATGTATACGACACATTAAAAGAGATATATATCAACATCGTTCTTGGCCTAGGAACCTACAACTAGCCTATGCAAAGCAAAGGGAAAGGGCCCGTTTCTCCGCCGCCTCGGCCGTGGATTCGGCCGTCGCCGCCTCGGCCGTGGCCTCAGCCCCCGCTGAGGCCCAGCGTGTCATGGTACCGTGTCCTTCAGAAGGCGCAGGCTTCAGAAAGAACAACTCAAAAGACTTGCGAGTCTGTCTGTCTGTCTGTGTCTGTCTGTCTGTCTGTGTCTGTCTGTCTGTGTCTGTCTGTCTGTGTCTGTCTGTCTGTGTCTGTCTGTCTGTGTCTGTCTGTCTGTGTCTGTCTGTCTGTGTCTGTCTGTCT
>JAAUXU010126284.1_pt1 | contig 12320 bp, 12 predicted proteins | sample 7278151 | NCBI WGS metagenome assembly JAAUXU01 (sample SAMN14350113, study PRJNA611818) | marine sediment metagenome | isolation source: surface marine sediment (1.8m) | place: French Polynesia: Moorea | collected 2018-08 | reverse complement strand
TGCTGACCAATGCCCTCCAGGAAGGCCCCCTTGGCCCACCCCACTTGATTGGGTTTGGAGCACCTTTTGGTCTGGTCGCAGACTGACAAGGTGGGATCTTAATTTCTACATTAGTGGCAGCTGCCCACAAGTGCTCATATTGATAATAAAAAAAAAGCAATGTATCCTCAAGGGGTCCCTTGAGGAGTTGTTCAATATCAGGCCTGCAATGATATTAGGCAGCATTGCAGCTGAGGACGAAGCCTATAGAAGGTTGCAGAAGAGCACGTCCTAAGGTGTCTCGAGGCAGTGGACAAGGGGATTTAGGGGGGCTTGTCAAGCATGGCAGGGCCTGATGAAAGCTGCCACTGCCGAAATTTCATCCTTCAACAAGCTTTTCCGAATACAGGGTGATTGAAACAATCTGTTCGAATTGTATTTTGGGGGCTGGCACGCAATGGCAGACTTGCAGGACACAATTTTTAAGCTAACATTTCATCTGGTATTTATATGTTAATGTCTCGAGTGCTCAATCTTAGTGATCGCCATTGACAATTGCTCCTTCCCTCCCGGATACGCTTGGGTGCTCCTCAAGGCTCCTGGAACGTTGAGTCATCCCCGACCAGGCCTGTTTCGATGGCTCCCAATGATCTGCTTGTGCTTCTCCGCGAAAGCAGAGATCAGAGAGATTAAGCTCATTCCTCCATCACTCATTTCTCCTTGCTTGGGATCAAGGGAGACTTGTTGGAGTCCCTGCGCTGCCTGACCCCCCTGGACATATTTGCCAGATAAAGAGCCTCTTGTTGTCGACTCAGCGGCCCAAATCCAGCCATGACGAGCTCGTCAAGAGCCACCGTTTCCCCGAAAAGTGAAGTGGCCAAATCCACAGTTTGCTTCTCCCCAGTCTCTTTTGTTCCCTCTGCATCATTGTGATGTCACGCAGGCGACGTGTTCGTCACACCCTGATGTCAGCCGAGCGTGGCCAAGGCGCTGGCCAAGACTCGGATCTGATCGTCGTTCATGCATCTTTGTTGTCAAGACTAACAGTTGACATCTCCTCTGAAGCTCATTTAGGTCGCCTCGCCTCCTGTGCTTCGAGGACACTTTGTCCTCCAGGGCACAGAGGCCGTCTGTTCGGCACCCCTCTGCCATCCTCATGAGGCTGGCAAAACTTGCTTCCAAGACTAACTTTTGCATGTCTTTTCTTCCACACAAGCAAAGAAATTCTTGATAGTCTTTACGTCGTAAGCCCAAAAGGTGGATGCATTAATGAGAGGTCGGAATGAGACTTCCACGAGGCTGCTTCAGCTGTAACTCGAATCTGGATGGCAACAGGTGAGGGCCTCCCAGACTGCGGCTGTTGCTGTCTTCTTGTTGGCTCATACGATCTTCCTCTTTGGCTATCGCTGTCCTGCTTGATCGTCTTTTATTATTTAGGCTCGATTGTGGCGAGACCGAGGAAAGTATCGAGTTTCCGACGAGTACAACAGGACTTAAAAAAGCGTGCTGAGAAAAAAATCCTCGTTGAAACTTCTCTGATTCCACTCAAAGGAAATGGGAAAGGAAACTAAATTCACGAGTGCAGACTTTCGGTAAATGAAAATGGGAAAACTTGGCATGTGTGGAGCAAAAAAAAGACGTCCTCCTCTCTCTCCTTGTCCCCACTTCCTTCCGACCTCAGGCGGTACTGATAAATGCGATGAATGGCAGGTCTGAGCCCTGCCAGGGTTGCCACTTTCGTCGTCCGGAGCGTCGGAAAGTTAAAACGAGGACGTCTGCAGCTGGCACAAAGTCAGAGATAAGAAAATTGACGATTGATGGCTCAACTTTGTGTAAAGAAGTATTCGAGGAGGGCGGGAGGAAAGGGTCGACGACCTTGAACAAGGCTGAAAGTTCAATTTCAATCAAATTTGTATCAACGAGCTATTACGCAAAGGTCACATCCAGGACTTTTTCAGTCAACAATGATTGTTTTGCAGTCAATGCTCGGTCTGGTTCAACCTTTCACAGAAGGGAAGGCTTCTGTTGACCTGACTCACTCACTCACTCCAATCTACCCAGGATTTCCTTGGCGTGAGGAGAAAAAATCCAACCTTTGTATATCCAGACAGGCAGGAAATGAAGCTTTGCTCATTGTCCAGAACATCTTGACCAGAAACAATCACTGCTTCTCTTGTTTCAGATGGCTGAATCTTCTGGCAAGAGGAAGAGGAAGAGGTTGTCTCTCCGCTGCAACATCCAGCAGCTGGAGGAGGAGGACGAGGACCACATCAACAAGGGCTCAGCCACAGAAAAGAGACTTGCGGATTCCACTGTATTTCTCCTGCAGGTATGAATTATTTCCTTTTATTCCTCATTCCTTTGGAAAGTTATCAGACCATGAAATTTCTTTCACGTACCAGGTAGAGGTTGGCCAATAGATTCTGCCACGTGCGTTCAGTTGACAATGCTTTCTAACAAAATGTTCAATATTGATGTTGCTCATTCTGCGGCCGTCACACAAAGACCTCGGAAGCAGATTCATTCAAGGTGACCTTGTTTGGCCTGGACCCCTTAGCTACCAACTGCCAGTGGTCAACTCGTGCATGGTCGACAATGGCACCCGACTCCACCACCACTGATTGAACCGAGTGGAAGTTACCACGGGAAAAAGACTTATTCGCTATAAGTTAAACGTTGCTTGCATTAGCTATGACTAAAATTATGCTCAAGTTGGGCTAGGCCAGGCCATCTATACTGGGCTAGGCCAGGCCAGGCCATCTATGCTGGGCTAGGCCAGACCAGGCCATCTATGCTGGGCTAGGCCAGGCCAGGCCATCTATGCTGGGCTTGCATTGCATTAAGTTAGCGTACGTATTTCTTGGCTGCAGAAGAGCCCGCTTATATCGACCCCCCTCGTGTCGAGGGACAATTGCAACGCGCTGCAGGTGGAAGAGAACCAAGTCTGTTCACGAGCCAATGGTAGATTGAGTAGCGCATTGAGTCGCGGTTCTCTGCAATAGCGACTCAGTTCTAGAGATGTTTGCCATAAAATCAGGACCGTCGAGGTCACCGAGGCCGGTTTAAGGGGGCTCCACTGTAACAGCCTCTCTTGAATAGTTATTGCTGTCACCAAGTTGCCGAGGCCTGAGCGATCGATCCGGAAGAATAATAAAAGGAGGTAACATAACAAGCGCTATTTGAAGCATTCTGAATTGACCAAAAATTTGCAGGAAATCTCTCTACCAGGTTGTTTGAAAGTAAATCAAATAGAAATATGAGTACATAAAAATAGAACAATAGCAACCCACACACCCAACGGTTGTTGCCCCTTCACCCTGTCCCTGTCAAGGTCAATGCAGAGGTGGCATAAGCAGCCTAGGACAGAATCACGCAGAAACCCCATCTCCACTTATGACTTCTGCCCGCTCCCTGTTGTCTCCCTCACGCTCGTGATAACGTGGGGAAAGACGTGGCGTCCCGCAGAGGCTGCAGAGGCTGCGGAGGCTGCGGAGGCTGCGGAGGCTGCGGAGGCTGCGGAGGCTGCAGAGGCCGCAGAGGCCGCAGAGGCCGCAGAGGCCGCCGCAGACGTCTCCATAGAGGTCATGAAGAAGAAGAATCATTTGAGCCTTGACAGAGACCAGACAAGTGAAATCAAGAAGAAGAGTTGCTATAAATTCCACGCATTATCTCTCATTTATCTAGATGGAAGGAGATTTCGTTGAAGGGTCACAGAAAACAAACTTTTTGTCACGAACCTTCTGTACAAAAGACTCATTTTGCGAGAAAAGTTTCTCCAAATACTCTCGTGTAGAAAGGAACAAACATCATCATTTAATTAGAGAGAGAAGCGACTCAACCGGGCAGAAAGCAGGTGTTGTTACACAATTTAATATGTTATATATATATATATATATATATATATATATAATATTTTCTTGCTCGTAGACAACGAAGAACAAGCTTGCTTATCTCCCTCACTCCGAGGCTGCTGCTGCAACGACTTTTTTTTTGCAAAAAAGGGCCCACTCATGAGGGCGACATCATTATTTTCATCTCACCCACGTTAGTACAGAGTGCGTGTGAAGGTGCAATCTTCTTTATTACTATTTCTGTTATTACGTCAGTATATTTTGAGTTGAAAGATTGTGAGAGTGCACGAGAAGACGCATGCAACGATCGTGAAGGTGAGATCAATAGCTTCTCAGTTGCAGCCTCGTCAGGTGCGCAATCACCGCTTGGTTGCTTTCAACTCAAGCTCTTCAATCTTCTTCAACAGCGAGAGCAGCAGAGCGTACGACCACTTTTTCGCCACCCTGTACGACTGCTCGTTTGCTGCCACCGAGATACAGGGTGACAAAAAGGAAAACAGCTTGATACGAATCGGTGGTTCCTTCAGTTCATTGCTCGAAATACAGAGTAGCTAAAGGACGATGAGTGCGAGCATTCCTGTAGTTGTTTTCCTCTTCAGGCTCTCGCCATCTGGGCCGTTGTCTGCCTGCCGGGCAACATCGTCACCTTTATCCTGCTGACCACGGACGCCGGGGCCAGCGCCAACGCCAGCGTCGTGGACGAGCACTCCGCGGTGGCGCCGCGAGATGCCGTCTGCCAGCATGCGGCGGCCTCCGCCACGGCCGCCCACCGCGCGGCCTCGCTCCTGGTCAACTGCCTGGACGGAGATGCCGAAGGCGGCCTCCACGGCCTCGACGGCGCCAACAAAACGAACTTCTCAGAACACAGGCATGAGACAACAGAAATGCTGGCTTTCGTTGGCCCCTACGACAAGGCCAGGGACGCACTTCAGGGGGGCCACAAAGGGTCTGTGCAAAGTCACATCACTGTTCAGTGCCGGCCTGTTGACGTTATCACTGACCGTTTATCTATATATAAGTCGGTCATTTTCCGGCCCAGTTGGCTGGGATGTGGCTTACGTGGACGCCAAACGACTGGCAACCCTGGCAGCAAATGACACTTGTACTTGCAAACGAAAAGATGGCTTTGGGGTGACCCAACCCCGCCATCTGGGGCCACGTCGTTGTTACAACTTTGCAAAGATTGTTCATCGACTGTACCAAAACAATTGATGGTGTTGAAGCCAAAGTTTTTGCCAAGTGCCAAGGACAGTTTGATTTGATTAGAGACCATCTGCATCCATCAAGGCTTCAAACCAGATTGCCAGATAACGTGGACAGACTGTCCAACAGTACAAGACGCACAGGATTGCGCAACAGGAAGTGTTCCTTGGGCAAACAGGGGCCGAGACGAAGTACAAGGCACGGAGCACTCACAGGGTGGCTCGAAAGAACTTGTTCTCTGGACAAACTCTAGTAGCATTTACGGGGTGGCTCGAAAGGGGCCGTTCTTTGGGCAAACAAGGCTCGAAACGGAGTACAGAGTAATAACTAACGTTTAACGAGAAGTGGCGAGGATTTTTCTCGAGTACCTCGAGAATTGAGTCTCGTACTACATTTTGGAAATTGTATAGGTCCAAAAATGGAGCTTGACTTTTTCTTAAACTGATTGAAAGCATATTAACAGTGTTGTCCTTTAGTCGGTTTCGTGCCAAACGCACCAGCAACAGCCAAGTTCCTCTCACCTTTATCACTTTAATTTGATCCTCCTTCATTTTCTGGCTTGTTTACCCTTTGCCACAACTCGAGAAAAGAGGGGATCATTTCTGGAGAAACGAGAAGGCCAAAAGGACAAGTTTGTTTAGTACTCGAGACCGAGAATTCCCACTCGTTAAACATTAGTAATCCCACACGCCCAGGGGGATTCCCCAAAGACTGGACCAACTGAGCAACAAGCTTATTTGAGGATCACACAAATCTGCTTGGCTCACACTAAACTCTGCTCTGTGGCATCACCAGATTCAGCTGTAATCAATCAATCACTGTTTCCCTTCACTGATGCAATGAATCCATTTGTTGGTGTCAGTGCAGGTTCGTGTGACGCAATCGCACTGCCACTGCGCTGTGGCAGCCCTGCCTGTGTGGCTGGCTGGCTGGCCGGGCTGGCCGGCTGCGTGCTTGACCCACTCCTAGCCTTTGGTCGATTATTGACTCACTCGGTAACATGTCTGGCTTTATTGCAAGCTTTTTTCCGCCAAAACTCCTCGAAAAATCTTTCTCTGAAGCAATTGGGAGAAAGCAATTTCATCACCGGGTCTCTCAGAAATGCCTGCTGGCAAAAGCAGCTATATTTTCAGGTTTCGGAGGCTCTGTAGCAGAGGTCAAGTGCTTAAAAAGGACAAATAAATCCCCTTGTACCGTGTGGGGCGGCCACAGCGTCCCTGGTCACCTGGAAAGTTTCTTTTCCGCTCACACGGTACAAGAAAGTTTAATAAAAGTTTTCCTAAGATTGGGGAGGGAGGGGGAGGGACAAAGATCACATCTCTGTTGTCACAGCTTGAGTCAAAGCGACTTCCTCAACGAGACTTGCCTGGACGACGACGACGTCAACGATGACGCCGTCGTCTGGCGCTGTCTGGCTGAGTTGCTCCGCTTCCGCTGCTTCGAGTCACTCGAGGAGTTCATGCCTTTGAGAATCGCATTCAAGTTCTGGGTCGAGGGTGTCTTGGTGGCCGTGGTTGGAGTCTTCGGACTCGTCGGGAACTTCCTCACCTGCGTCGTCCTCAGGAAGATGACGGCCAACTCGAACTTCAACAAGCTGCTCATGTGGTAAAAACAAAACAGAAAGGACCGGGGCTGACATAAATGAGTTGAGAACGTTCTCTGTGGTCTTGATGAAGTCAGACCCGGCGTGCTTCACGTTGTGATTGCAGACTGACAACACTCAGAAGTAGTCGTAGCGACAGCGTTAAGCACGCCAAAATGTGGGGTCGTTTCGTAAAGAGCATCAAATGTTCTTCTCCTCCTTGTTCTTGATGAAGTCGATCAAGGGACGAAAGAGAAACAAGTCAGGGGCCTCGGAGAAGCATTTGGGAAGTGCAGCAATGGATGAAACGTTCACTGTTTGTATCCCACGGGGAACAGCAGCAGCAGCAAGATCAACTCACACTTATGGCAGCCCTGTGCGGTTTTTCTTCACACAGAGTGCGTCAAATCTCGCGCCCTCAGCAACTTTCTGTGTACAGGGTGTGTCGAAAATGACAGCGGACTGAGCAACATTGGCGATATTTCGACCAACCCTTTGTAGACCCATCCGTTGCACACAGCAGTGGCATTTTCGGTGGACTTTGCACTGTTTTGAGGAGGATTTGGATTGTGTCAAGTGCTGCCATCAATAGTTAAACCGTCCACGTTCGCTACTTTTGGGTTCAACTTGGTCTTGAGGAGCCATTGCTGGTCTGGGTGTTCAATTTGGTGTGGAACCCCTGCTACCACTTGGCTTTGTGGTGAAAGTAGAACAAAATGTCAGCTTCTTGAGCCAGGACACGAGGAGTTAGTTATGGCCTGTTTTGAAACTTATACGAAGGAAATCTCAAGAATATGGAAAATCCCACAGAAATCATAAAATAGGAATTAAAGAATGTGGTGTAAAACTACCACGTGTCAGATTTCAACTACCTGGGATGGAATATTTAGGTTCAAATTGGATCACATCATTCTGGAGGTCACTTTTTACCCAAGTAAATTCACGAAAGTCATCTGGTAAGACTGAGATGACTTGAAATGATGGGGCCGATTATTGAATGAATCTAAATTTAACTTAAGTCAATTGTAATTTTGCACCCGTTCGTTCCACGTCGTGTTCTTCATTTCAAGTGTTATGTGCAAAGTCTTGGCCAAAATATCTCCAATTTTGCTCAGTGTGACAGAAAACAAGAAGGTTCTTCTGCTACTACAAGATGTGTCAGACAAAACCGCCACAGTTGACTCGTGACGAATAGCAAAGTAGCTTACACAATGTAGCGCTTGAGTCACAAAAAGAACGCAACTTTTTCTATCGCGAATATCTCAAGTGTCCGTGATGCACCCGACCCAACCCTAAACTTAGAGCAATGGCACGGAAAATCTGACTGACCAAGTCAGAGCCTAACTGTGGCGTTCAAGGGACATTGTGACTTTCTTTGCGTCTCACACTGCACTCAGGAGCTTTTGGTGCTTCATCCTGTGCTCTCCTTCCTCAGTCTCGCCGTGTTTGACGGCCTCCTGATCCTGGACATGATGATCCAGCGCGCCCTGATCGGCTGCTTCTTGAATGGGGAGCCCCACTGGTACCGGGTGTCTTTCCCCGGATTCTGGTATCCGGTGAGGGCGATGCTCACCAACGCCACCATCTTCATGCTGGTCGCGGTCTCGGCTGAGCGATTCAGGGCAGTGTGCTACCCGCTGTCTAAGAGACAGGTAGGAAGTACATGCGTCGCAACTGGACCGCAACACTTTAAGCGAATCCTTTTGACCTAAATTTTTTCTAAGTAAATTTCTCCACGAAATAATTTTTCGGAACTAAATTCATCAGACATCTTATTTGATTGATGTTGCATAAAAAATGATGAGCTATTTTGATTCCAAGTGAATTACCGGATGCCCACAAAAAATGATGGGCATCCGCTAATTCACTTGGAATCAAAATAGCTCATAGGCATTAAAATAATTCACAGGGAATGAAAATGATTCACAGGGCATGAAAATAACTCATACCTCAGGCAAGCTGAACTAATAGCCAAGAAAAATGTCAGTTCAGAAAATGATTCAGGCTTGTACATTCTGGTGAGTACGCAGGTTCAGTTGTCTTGCTATCTTCATTGCTCAGGCAAAAGCACGACCTAAGGAACGATCTAATTCACAGTGTGATTTTAGGTGAGTTGAGTGACAAAAAATTGTTGCTGAGAAAATCAAGATTTTGAAACATTTTCTCGGTAGCTTTTGGAGAAATTCCACTGTTCCTACCAACTCCTTTTTTTCATCAAAAATGGAATAATATTTGTATTGTCACTCTCTTTTATTCCCCCTGGGGTTGTGACCAGGTGCTGCCAAGGTTAAAAAGAATTTTGTTTTTTCTTTTTTATACAGTTTTTCATGTTTTTTTCTTTTTGTTCCTTTCTTTGCTTTTTCACTTTACCTTCTTTACCTTCCTTGGTTTTTCAGAGTTTTCTCTTTCTTATCACAGATGTATGCTGTTATATTATACTTTAAAACAGCTTTTAAACTCTGACTCTGTTACACTCTGACTCCAGGAATGTCTGGCCCAAACTGTTGCAAAGTCATGGTGTCCTGACTCACTAGCCTGCTCACTAAAGAGTTCTAATGCCATATTTTTTATTGACAGAATTCAATGACAAGTACAAATACCCTATGTATCATAATGCCTCTGACACTGTTTTAATTGCTAATTACAGCACTATTAATTCAAAATTGCTATATCATTAAGGAAGATTTGTTGAGTGAATCAAGAGATTTCTTTTGATGTACATACTTTCTGTGTAGCACAAAGGGCAACAAAGTTACAGGCCAAAATGAAAGACCTTCGGAAATGCATTTATGTGAAGATTGAAGCAGGAGACCGGCCCGCACACATTGCGAAGCAGTTTGGCATGCACAGGTCCACTGTCTACTCTGTGAAGAAGCTGTACGAGGAGACTGGTGACTTCTCCCAATGACCCAGCTCTGGTAGGCCAAGATCAGTCCAAACCAAGGCCATGATTGCTGCTGTAAAGGCCAAAATTGACAAAAATCCCCATCAGAACATTTGCAAGATGGCCAGGGACATGAACTTGGACAAGATGGCTGTTTCAAGAGCTGTACAGGTGGACTTGAGCATGAAGTCACCTGTGATGAAGGTGCAGGGGTTGACAGCCAAGCAGAGGAAGAACAGGAAGGAGAAGTGCAAGGTCCTGCTGAACAAGCTGAAAAAAGGAGACAGCAAGATTAATGTGTTCAGTGATGAAAAAATATTCACAGTTGATGCCATCTGCACATCCCGGACCAACAGGTACACTGCCAAGAAGCCCAAGGATGTGTCCATGGCCACGAGGTACATGGGCAGGACCAAGCACCCGGCCAGCGCAATGATGCTAGGTGTTGTTGGTTCAGACGGAAAAGACTTCCTGCCGTATTGGATCAAGGGGAACTTGGACATGGTCCAGTACAAGGACCTGCTCGCACACAAGGTCTTCCCTGCCCTGAACACGACCAATGGACAAGGAAATTGGGTGTGGACACAAGATGGGGTGCCCTGTCACACCTCCAGATGCACACAGGTGTACCTGCAGAAGAAGTTAGGGTCCAATGGGTTCTGGTCCAAGTCGATTTGACCTGCCAATTCACCGAACCTGAACCCATTGGACTACTATGTGTGGGGTGCTGTTGAGAAGAAGGCCTGTTCTGACTACCATCCCAGCGTCAACAGCTTGAAGGCCAAGGTCGATGAGGAGTGGGGGAAAATGTCTGACGACACCCTGAAGAGAATCTGCCACAAGTTCAGGTTCAGACTGGAGAGGTGCATTGCTGCCAACAGCGGGATTTTTGAGAAATGAGAGCTGTGACAATAAGCTAACTTTTATGTTTAATAAATATGCTTAAATTATTTAAAAAAGTACCTGTTATGTGACTATTTCATTTTCGCGAAAAAGTGTCAGAGGCGTTTTGATACATAGGGTACTAACATATTATGATCCGTAAAGGTAATTTTTAGCTGAAGGCGAACAAACAAGCCATACCAAGCACTCCATACCTGAAACCTTTGTCATAATCTTGTATCGTTCAATGTTCAGCACTGCCTTCGTCAGTTCTCGCCACCATTTATCGTAGTGCTTTGCAGTCCCGAGCACAATAGCAGTTCTCAGTGTTCGTGAGCTGCAGGGCACAGACCAATCGTTTCTCTGGAAAGAGACAAAAGAGACAAGCAATCGCGACTGGTGCGTAAGAAACTTAGTGTAGGGCATACAGGATTGGGTCAACCTTTCCAGAGCATCAGCTCTCCAACATTTCCACTCATGACCTTGAAACAGCTCAAGTCGAGCACCAAACGCCTACAACACTTTGAGGACCACCTTGAGCACCTGCTTAACGGCCTCCGAATGAAATCGGCCAGCTCTGTCTTGAGCAAGGACCAGAACCAGATCAGAAATGAAGGCCTTGGTAGCTTTTACTTGGCACATGAAGCCATTTCTAACTTCTGCTGACTAAGAGTGCGGTGAAAGATTGCAGCTGTCAGCATGCACCTCCAGCGGGAGACTCAAGGCTGCCTCGCTTGAATCTCTGCCTGCAGCATTTATGAAGGCTCAAAGCGGCATCATCCAAATCCTCCAAGGCTCTCATATCTTTTGGGACGTGCCTGCCCCTCTGGAAAGTCTCCTCCTCGACTATCCTCGTGTAAAATCATCGAAGTTTTGAAGCGACCTTATATGGAGCTTCTTGGCTAAAGACAGCGACAAAGTAAACACAGTTTCACTCTTCGATCATATGTGACAGTTCTGTACGTAGCAACTAGTACTGCCATGTTTTCTCCATTGTCTTCCGGCCTCTTGGCTATGGTCAGGATCACGGAGAGTGGCGACTTTTGCGCTAGTTTCTCTGGACCTTCGGCAAAAGAGCAAGGAGTCGAAAACATAGGAGAGACATGCTGACAAAACCATCGAGGAATGAACCCTATAAGAAGTAGTATGTGGATTTTAGTTTTTTCGATAAAGCAAATAATGTCACCTGCTCAGCCTCACTCGGGAGCAATCGGAGCAACCGTAGCCAGATGCTGGTGACTCCCAGGAGCATCTCCGCGCTCCCCTTCCCAGTTCCGCTGACTTGAGCCGTCTGCCCTTACTGTTCACTCCAGATGAGGTCGGTTGCAACTCTATCCACGTCTGCAGCAGGAATGATACGAACGTCTCGGTGAAACCGAAGAAGAACAGTTCTCTTTCCAAGTCTCCCAACCTTTCTCGGGCTGAAAAAGCTCTGGCCACTTCTAAGAGCTCTTTCAGGCTCGAGATGGGGAGAGTGGCATCAACTTATGCAACGTGAGGATTTGGGACAAGGCTTCAGTGCCATTTTCTGGGCGTCTTGAGCCATTTGAAGGCTTTCACTGGCTTGTCGACAAAATTTGCAAGTTGAACGAAGTGTTTGATTTCATGCGTATCAATTTTTGACGTTATTGTCTGGCAGAACAGTGTGTAAATGGGGACATTAGCAAATGTTTCTTTACCTGGCACAGACCCTCGAGCTCTCGAGGCAATAACTGTGACATGGACAACAGCGACTCCCCCTCCAGCAGCGAGAGCTACGTCTGCTCAGGCTGCTGAATTGCAGGTGTTTAACTGCAGGTGTAAGGACCATCCATGACCTACAAGGACTATCCATGACCTACAAGGACCATCCATGACCTACAAGGACCATCCATGACCTACAAGGACCATCCATGACCTACAAGGACCATCCATGACCTACAAGGACCATCCATGACCT
>JAAUXU010009189.1_pt1 | contig 12321 bp, 13 predicted proteins | sample 7278151 | NCBI WGS metagenome assembly JAAUXU01 (sample SAMN14350113, study PRJNA611818) | marine sediment metagenome | isolation source: surface marine sediment (1.8m) | place: French Polynesia: Moorea | collected 2018-08 | reverse complement strand
TGATCACCAGGTCGGCCTGCAGCGTGAAGCTGGAGCCCTCGATGATTTGTGGAGTCTGCCGGCCGGTCGCGTCGGCGACGCCCAGATGCACCTTGGCGGCGCGCACCGCGGTCACCGCGTCGTCGCCGAGGAAGGCCTCGGGCGCGGCCAGCCAGACGAACTCGACGCCCTCCTCCTCGGCGTGCTTCACCTCGCGCTGCGAGCCCGGCATGTTGGCGCGGTCGCGGCGATAGAGGCACTTGACCGAATTTGCGCCCTGACGCACGGCGGTGCGCACGCAGTCCATGGCCGTGTCGCCGCCGCCGATGACGACGACGTTCTTGCCCGCGGCGTTCAGTCGGCCGTCGTCGAAGGCGGGCACGGCGTCGCCCAGACCCTTGCGGTTGGAGGCGGTCAGGTAGTCGAGCGCCGGGACGACGTTCTTCAATCCGACCCCGGGAAGCTTGATGTCGCGGTCCTTGTAGACGCCGGTCGCGATCAACACGGCGTCGTGGCGCTGGCGCAGCTCCTCGAGGCTGGCGTCGCGGCCGACTTCGAAATCGAGCCGGTAGGTGACGCCGGAGTCACCGATCAGCTTCGCCCGGCGCTCGACCACCGGCTTCTCCAGCTTGAAGTTTGGAATGCCGTAGATCAGCAGGCCGCCGACCCGGTCGTAGCGGTCGTAGACCGTGACCTGGTAGCCGCGCCGGCGCAGCTCCTCGGCGCAGGCCAGGCCGGCCGGGCCGGCGCCGATGATGCCGACCGACTGGTCCAGCTCCCGGGCCGGCTTGACCGGCTTGATCCAGCCCTCGGCCCAGGCGGTCTCGGTGATGTAGGTTTCCACGGCGCCGATGGTCACCGTGCCGTGGCCGGACTGCTCGATCACGCAGTTGCCTTCGCAGAGCCGGTCTTGCGGGCAGATCCGGCCGCAGATCTCCGGGAAGTTGTTGGTTGCCTGGCTGACCTCGTAGGCCTCTTCCAGGCGGCCCTCAGCGGTCAGCATCAGCCAGTCCGGGATGTTGTTTTGGACCGGGCAGTGGACCTGGCAGAAGGGCACCCCGCACTGAGAGCAGCGGCCGGCCTGGTCGGCGGCGCTGTCCGGGTCAAAGCGGTCGTAGATCTCCTGGAAGTCCTGCGCCCGCAAGGCGGCCTCGCGCTTCTCGGGCATGTGGTGCCCGCGCTCGACGAACTTAAGCATCCGCTTGGCCATGCGGCTTCATCCTCCGACCTGCTTCTTCCCGCGCGGGTTGGGTCCCGCGGCTCGTCCTGTCCGTGCCGTCAGCCCTATCGGTCCGAGGTGCCGGAAAGCAGGACCTGCGTTGTACCGCCGGATCGCGATGAAAAGCGAGCGAAAAGCGCTATTTAGGTCAAATATTCTGACCTAAATATTACAAGGTTGCCCGGATCGCCGCAAGGTCAATCTGGACTGCGATCACCTGCTTTACAAGATCGTCCCGAATCAGGACTAATTGGCATCTGGGCTTCCATCGTATCGCAGGCTATAAGCGGGCGCTGCCAACTGTCCGCAGACGATCCGGCTCGTGAGCCCGGCCCAAGACTTCGGCCCAAGAGGGGGCTGCAACCCGTGCAAATGCTGCAAATCCTGATCCTGTCACTGGTCCAGGGTCTGACCGAGTTCCTGCCGATCAGCTCCTCGGGTCATCTGATCCTGGTGCCACTGCTCACCGGCTGGGACGACCAGGGGCTGGCGATCGACGTCGCGGCCCATGTCGGGACCTTGCTGGCAGTCCTGATCTATTTTTGGCGCGACGTCTTTCGCATGCTGCTGGGTCTCGGGCGCCTGCTAACCGGCCGCTTGGACGGCGGCGGCCGCCTCGCCCTCCTGCTGCTGCTCGGCACCCTCCCCGCCCTGCTGGTCGGCTTCCTGGTCGACCAATACCTCGGCGGGCCACCGCGTTCACCTTTGGTCGTCGCCCTGTCCCTGATCGGCTTCGGCATCTTGATGTATCTCGCCGACCGGATCGGGATGACGATCCGCAAGGTCGACCACATCGGCGTCGGCCACGCGCTGGTCATCGGCTGCGCCCAGGTCCTGGCGATCATCTTCCCGGGCACGAGCCGCTCCGGCATTACCATGACCGCGGCGCGGATTCTCGGCTACGAACGTACCGAGGCGGCCCGCTTCTCATTTCTGCTGTCGATTCCGGCGATCTCGGCCGCCGGCATCTGGCAGGGTTGGAAGCTCTACCAGGGCGGCGACGTCTCGGTGATCAACGACGCGCTGTTGATGGTGGCCTTCTGCGCGCTGGCCGGGTTCCTGGCGATCGCGATCATCATGGCCTGGCTCAAGCGGGCCGGCTTTGGCCCCTTCGTGGTCTACCGCCTGCTGCTGGGCGGCTTCCTGCTGTGGCTGATCTACAGCGGCCAGTTGGGTGGCGCGGCCGCCGGCTGAGCCGGCTGGGCGATCAGGCGGCGAGCGGGCTGACCCGGCCACCCGGGCAATAGCGCTGCATATAGGTCGGCAGGATCACTTCGGGGTGGGTCGCCTCGATGCCGAGATCGGCCAGGGTCAGGGCATCGGCGGCGACGACGTTGTCGCTTTTGAGGAGCCGGACCTGATCCCGGGTCAGGGGCGGCGTCGGCAGCCATTCGAGGAAAGCGCCCTGCAGGCTGGCAAGGGCGAAGGGCAGTGGCACGAGCAGACGCCGGCGCCGGATCTGCCGAAGCAACAGCTCCATCAGCTCCTTGAAGCTGTAGATCTGAGGCCCGCCGAGTTCGTAGACCTTGCCGCGGCAGGCCGGATCCGCGAGGGCCCTGACCACGGCGTCGGCCACGTTCCCGACGAAGACCGGCTGGAACCGGGTCTCACCGCCGCCGACCAGAGGCAGCACTGGTGACAGCCGCGCCATCGCTGCGAAGCGGTTAAAGAAATCGTCCTCAGGACCAAAGACGATGCTCGGCCGCAGGATCACGGCCTCGGGAAAGCTGCTGCGGACCGCCATTTCCGCCGCACCCTTGGAGCGGGCGTAGTCGGCTTCGGCCCGGATGTCGGCGCCGATCGCCGAGATCTGGACCAGATCACGGACGCCGGCCGCCTGGGCCGCACGGGCGACGTGCGCCGCCCCTTCGGCGTGCACGTCCTTGAAGGTCTGCCGGCCGCGCTCGAACAGGATTCCGACCAGGTTGACCACGGCGTCGGCGCCCTCGACCGCCGTCTGCACAAGGTCGCCGTCTTGGATCGGCGCCCGCAGCGGCGTGACCTGGCCAACGTCGCCCAGAGGCTTCAGGAAGGCGGCACGGCGCGGGTGCCGGACCGCGGCCCGGATCACCCAGCCATCGCGGGCCAGGCGGCCGACCACGTAGCGGCCCAGGAAACCCGATGCTCCAAAGACGGTCACCACACGCGTCGCCATCGGCAAGCCCCCGATCCCCGGCGGCGCGATCCGCCGCCGCGCCGCTTCCGTACTTGCGGTTATACCGCAGGGCGGCGGCCCTTTGACAAGCCTGCTCGCAGAGGCGCCCGGAAAGTCGCGCGCCGATCCCTCGAGCCAAGCGCTTGACAGGCGCCCGTCATCGTGGGAAAGCGAGCGCCTGCTTAGGCCCAGGTGGCGGAATTGGTAGACGCGCAGGCTTCAGGTGCCTGTGGGGGCAACCCCGTGGAGGTTCGAGTCCTCTCCTGGGCACCATCGTTTCGGTCGGTGGTGCGATCATCGAGGCAGGCGTAAGGGCCCCGAAGCCTTTGTCCTTCGTTCTTCATCAAGATGACCTCCCGGACGACGTCGAGCTCGGCGACTCCCTCGCAGTCGACACCGAGACCATGGGTTTAAATCTGGCCCGAGACCGCCTGTGCCTGGTCCAGATCTCGGCCGGCGACGGCAAGAGCCACCTCGTCCAGCTCCGCAAGGACTCCTATGACGCCCCCAGGCTCAAGGCGGTCCTGAGCGATCCCAAGCGTCTGAAAATCTTTCATTTCGCGCGCTTCGACCTGGCCGCGCTGCAGCGCTATCTGGGGGTCGACTGCCGTCCGGTCTATTGCACGCGTACGGCTTCGCTGATGATCCGCACCTACACGGACCGGCATGGCCTGAAGGACCTCTGCCGAGAGCTTCTTGGCGTCGAGATCTCCAAGCAGCAACAGTCATCCGACTGGGGCGCCGCGAACCTAAGCGAAGAGCAGCTGCGCTATGCGGCGGCCGATGTTCTCTATCTTCACAGACTGAAAGAAGTTCTCGACACTATGCTCGCCCGGGAAGGACGCCGCGACTTGGCGCAGGCCGCCTTCGACTTTCTGCCGACCCGCGCCGCCCTAGACCTTGCAGGTTGGGAGAATGTGGATATATTCGCCCACTAGGTTTTGGTTAACTGACCTGCAGAGATCCTCTTCAGCGCCTCCAAAATGCACTCCCTCGGGAACTTCTGCTTTACTTTGTTATGCTATGCAGCCACATCGGGCGAGAGGTAGCACCGAAAAAAGTCACACCCACGACCCCTTCCAAGGCAACAAATCTGCTCTAGACTGCGTACTACGGTTGAAGGACCTCTCGACAAGATGAGCGCAAGACCCCGCCCCGCCCTGCCCCTCGGCCAGAAGGATATCGAGGCCGCCCAGCGCACGCTTCGGCTCGAAGCCGAGGCGATATCGGCGTTGAGCGCCGGCCTCGACGATGATTTTGTCGAGGCCGTCGAACTGGTGGCCCAGATCTCCGGTCGGGTGGTGGTCACCGGTATGGGCAAGAGCGGTCACATCGCACGCAAGATCGCGGCGACCCTCGCCTCCACCGGCACGCCTGCGATCTACGTTCATCCGGGCGAGGCAAGCCACGGCGATCTCGGGATGCTGACCGTCGACGATGCCGTGATGGCATTGTCCAATTCGGGCAACACGGCCGAGCTTTCGGACATCATCGCCTTCACGCGCCGCTTCGGAATCTCGCTGATCGGGATGACCAGTGCGCCGCAGAGCACCCTGGCCGAGCAAGCCGATGTCGCCTTGATCCTCCCCAAGGCGCCGGAAGCCTGCCCCATGGGCCTGGCGCCGACCACCTCGACCACGGTCATGCTGGCGCTGGGCGATGCCCTGGCCGTCGCCCTCTTGGAACGCCGTGGCTTCACCCCACAGGATTTCCAGGTGCTCCACCCAGGCGGCAGTCTGGGCAGCAAGCTGGCCCGGGTCAGCGAGCTGATGCAGGGCCGCGACGGCCTGCCCATCGTCACCCCAGAGACGCCGGTCGCAGAAGCGATCCTGGTGATGACTCAGAGCTTCGGCTTCCATCGGAGCTTCGGCTGCGTGGGAATCGCGGACGCCGCCGGACGCTTGATCGGGATCGTGACCGACGGCGACCTTAGGCGTCACATGAATTCGGGCTTGCTGGATCGCCCCGCAGGAGAGATTATGACGGGCAATCCGCAAACCATTCGTCCCCAGGCCCTGGCCGCCGAAGCGCTGGGCTTGATGAACGCGAAACAGATCACCAGTTTGTTTGTCGTTGAAGACGAAAGGCCCGTCGGATTCTTGCATATCCACGACTGCCTTCGGGCGGGCGTCGGTTGAGAGGGGTGCTCCGATGAGACCAGGGTCGGTCATGACCCGAGGGACCGGTGGAGATCATGTCCTGCGTCGAGAGGCGCCGGGCGTGGCCGTGCCTCTGCGCGCCGGCCGGAGTGCCTATGCCATTCTCATCGGCGTGCTGAAGACCCTCTTGCCCAGTTTCGCCATCGGCATGGTGCTGCTGATCTTCGCCTGGCCCCAGATCAAGGTCGACAGTGAGCGTTTCGGCATTGGGGTGCCCGAGCTTGCGGCGGACTATGCGGACAGCCTGTCGATGCTGAACGCGCGCTTCGACGGTGTCGATGACGAAGGCCGGCCCTTCTCGCTTTCGGCCGACGAAGCCTCGCAACCCTCGAGCGTGGACGAGATCGTCGATCTCTCGCTGCCCAAGGGCGACATCACCCTCAACGACGGCACCTGGCTCGCACTGACGGCCAAAACCGGCAAATACGACCGCAAGGACAACACGTTGGATCTGGTCGGGGCGGTCAGCCTGTTCCACGACCAGGGGTTCGAGCTGCAGACCGAGACCGCAGCCATCGACCTGGAGGCCGGCCGTGCAGAGGGTTCGGATCCAGTCACGGGTCATGGGCCTTTCGGCCAGCTGCTCGCGGACGGCTTCCGTGTCGAGAACAACGGCGACACGATCGTCTTCACCGGTCGCAGCCGAATGATCCTCCAACCCGATCGTTAGGAATTCTTGCGGTGAAAGCGCGCCGGCCAGCCTTGGGGTGCCTCAGCGCGCTAACCTTGGCATTGGCGTTGCTCCCGAGCGAACTTCCCGCCCAAGGCCTGCTTGGGGCCGGACAGGGCGAATCACCCCTCGAGATCAATGCCGATCAAGGCATCGAATGGCGCCGGGACGAGAACACCTATGTCGCCAGCGGCAACGCTAGGGCGAGCCGAGGCGACCTGGAGCTCTTTGCCGACGTGCTGACGGCGCACTACCGCGATGCACCCGACGGTAGCAGCGAGATCTACAAGATCACGGCGGACGGCAACGTCCGCATCATGTCGCCCAACGAGCAAGCTGAGGGCGACCGGGGCGCCTACGACGTCGACAACGGGGTGGTGGTTCTGCTCGGCAAGAACCTTCGCCTGACCACGCCGGACGAGGTGATCACGGCCCGCGACAGCCTTGAGTACTGGGAACAGAAGCAGATGGCGGTGGCCCGCGGCGACGCTCTGGCCAAGCGTGAAGATCGCCGGATCAGCGCCGACGTCCTGGCTGCGCATTTCGAGCCGGGGACAGACGAGACCCTCGAACTGCAGCGGATCGAAGCCTACGGGAACGTCGAGGTCGAGACCGAAAAAGAGTTCGCGCGCGGCGACCGCGGAACCTATTTCGTCGACAGGGAGCTTGCGACCTTGCAGGGTGGGGTCAAGATCACGCGCGGCCAGAACCAGATGAACGGCGACTATGCCGAGGTCGATCTGGTCACCGGCGTGAGCCGACTGCTGAGCAAAGGTTCCGGCGTCAAGGGCATGATCCTGCCGAAAGGCTCCGCCGAGGACTCGGAAACGACTCCGAAGGTGCAATGAACGAGCCCAAGCAGTTGAGGGCCGGGTCCGGACCACGCTTGGTCGCGGACAATTCGGGGCTCATGGCCGTCAACCTGACCAAGAGCTTCAAGAAGCGGCCCGTGCTCAGAGGCGTGTCGGTTGCCGTACAGCGCGGCGAGGCGGTCGGGCTTCTTGGGCCCAACGGAGCCGGCAAGACGACCTGCTTCTACATCATCACCGGCCTGCTCGCCGCCGACAACGGCTGGATCATGCTGGACGGCCACGACATTACCGAGCTTCCGATGTACCGCCGCGCCCGCCTGGGCATCGGCTACCTGCCGCAGGAGGCCTCGATCTTCCGGGGCCTGACGGTCGAGCAGAACATCCGCAGCATCCTGGAAGTCGTCGAGCCTGGGCGACGTCAGCGGCAGATCATGCTGGAGAACCTGCTCAAGGAATTCGGCATCACGCACCTGCGGAGCACGCCGGCGATTGCGCTCTCGGGCGGCGAGCGCCGGCGCGCCGAGATCGCGCGAGCCCTGGCCTCCCGTCCGAGCTTCATCCTCTTGGACGAACCCCTCGCCGGCATCGACCCAATCGCCGTGGCCGAGATTCGCGACCTGGTCTCGCACCTCAAGGACCGCGGCATCGGTGTCCTGATCACCGACCACAACGTTCAGGAGACCCTGAAGATCGTCGACCGTGCCTACATCCTGCACGACGGACACGTGCTCTACGAAGGACGGCCGGCGGAAATCGTTGCGCATAAGGACGTCAGGCGCGTTTACTTGGGCGAAAGATTTAGCCTTTAAGGCTCGCCGCTATGGCGTTGACTCAGCGCTTAGAACTCCGTCAATCACAAAGCCTCGTGATGACGCCGCAACTGCAGCAGGCGATCAAGCTGCTGCAGTTGTCGAATATCGAACTCAGCGAGTTCGTCGAGGCGGAGCTCGAGACCAATCCGCTTCTGGATAGCGAGGAGCGCCGCGAAAGCGAGGCCGAGAGCGCCGCCTCGGAAGACCGAGAGGCGGACGCTACGCTATCCCAGGACAGCGCCAGCCTGACTGGCTCGGACCAGATCCCGGAAGACGCCAACGCACCGCTCGACACCGATCCCGGGGACCTCTACGACCTCGGGCCCGGCGACGGCTATCTCAATTCCGCGGCCGGCAGCTCTGGATCCGGCGCCAACGCACCCGAGGAGCTGCCTTCGCTCGAGCAACGGCTCAGCGAGCCGGTGACCTTGAGACAGCACCTCCTGGACCAGCTGACCGAGGAGCTCCGGGACCCGGTGGACCGCTTGATCGGGGTCCACCTGATCGACATGCTCGACCCAGCGGGCTACCTCACCGGCTCTCTGCAGGATCTGGCCGGGCTGCTGGACTGCCCTAAGGAACGGATCGAGGAAGTGCTGACAACCCTGCAGGGCTTCGATCCCTCCGGCATCTTCGCCCGCAACCTAAAGGAGTGCCTCGCAATCCAGTTGAGGGAGCGCGATCGTTTCGACCCAGCAATGGAGGCTTTGGTCGACAACCTCGACCTCCTTGCCCGCCATGAGCTGCCGCGTCTGATCAAGCGCTGTGGCGTCGACGCCGAGGACATGGCCGAGATGATCGCCGAGATCCGGCAACTCAATCCCAAGCCGGCCCAGGCTTTCGATCACGAGGCCGCCGAAACGCTGGTTCCGGATATTCTACTCTTTGCCAAGCCCGACGGCAGCTGGCGCCTCGAGTTGAACCCGGAGACCCTGCCAAGAGTCCTGGTCAATCGAAGCTATCATGCGCAGATCCAGGCCAGGACCCGCAGCCGTCAGGAGCGCGAATATCTGGCGGAGCGCCTGCAACAGGCGAATTGGCTGGTCCGAGCGTTACACCAGCGCGCCACGACGATCCTGAAGGTGGCGACCGAGATCGTTCGCCAGCAATCGGGCTTCTTTCAGCATGGGGTGGAGCACCTGCGCCCCCTGACGCTGCGCGACATCGCCGAGAAGGTCGAGTTGCACGAATCCACCGTCAGCCGCGTGACCTCCAACAAGTACATGGCCACACCCCGCGGGACCTTCGAGCTCAAGTACTTCTTCACCGCGGCGATCGCCGGCCTGGGCCGACAAAGCCACTCTGCCGAGTCGGTCCGGCACCGGATCCGCGTGCTGATCGACCAGGAATCCGCCGATCAGATCCTCTCAGACGACACCATCGTGGCGACCCTTCAGCGCGAAGGGATCGATATCGCGCGGCGCACGGTCGCCAAATACCGCGAGGCCATGCGCATTCCATCATCGGTGCAGCGCCGCCGGGAGAAGCGCGCGTTGAGAAAATGATGTCCAAGCTTGTCTCTCCCGGGCCGGTTGTGCTCCCATCGAAGAGGATGTATTGACACCAACCCCAGCCATCCCTAAGGTCCGCGCCGCGCGAAGCAGGGCTGAAAACCGAAGCTCGGCTCTTGAGCCTGCGCAAACCCGGAATGTCCGCTGATGCAACTGTCCGTTCAGGGTCGACAGATCGACGTCAGTGATGCTTTTCGCAATCACGTCGAAGACGCCCTTGGAACCATCTTCAACAAGTACTTCGGCGGAGCGATCGAGGCCAGCGTGACCCTTTCGCGCGAAGCGCATCTCCTGAAGGCGGTCGTCACGGCCCATGTCGGCCGAAATATCCAATTGACCGCTCAAGGCGAGGCGGACGCGCCCTATCCAGCCTTCGATATGGCCGCCGATCGGCTGTCGAAGCGCCTGCGGCGCCACAAAAGGCGCTTACGCGACCACCATAAGGCGGATTCCGGACTGGAAAGCATACCGGCGCAACAGTACATATTGGCAGGGCCGCCGGCCGAGGACGAACAAGACGCGGAAGCCGCTGCGGACGGACAGCCTGCGGTGGTAGCGGAAATGACGACGGAGATCCCGACCCTTACAGTCGGCGAGGCCGTGATGCGAATGGACCTGGCGGAACATTCGGCGATGATGTTCAGAAACAAGGCACACGGCGGCCTGAACATGCTCTACCGCCGCTCGGACGGCAACATCGGCTGGGTCGACCCGCGGGGCAATCAACGCGAATAGAGTCAAATCGCAGGATTTGGATATGGATATAGCTGAACTGATCAGCTCAGAGGAAATTGTTCCTAGCCTTCGTGTCAGCAGTAAGAAGCAGGCGCTGCAGGAGCTCTCCAAACGCGCCGCGGAACTGACCGGTCAGCCTGAGCGGGCGATCTTCGAGGTGTTGATCCAGCGCGAGCGGCTCGGCACCACCGGAGTCGGCCAAGGGATCGCGATCCCACACGGTAAGCTGCCCGAGCTCGACCGCCTCTACGCGCTATTCGCCCGCTTGGAGACGCCGATCGACTTCGATGCGATCGACGAGCAGCCGGTCGACCTGATTTGTCTGCTCCTGGCACCGGAAACCGCTGGTGCGGACCACCTCAAGGCCCTGGCGCAGGTATCGCGGCTTTTACGCAACAAAGCGATTTGTGAGAAAATCCGAGGCAGCGACGGCCCGGACGCGATCTACGCCCTGCTCTCGGAACCCACCGCCAGTCACGCCGCTTAACGCTGCGACCGCGGCTCCAGGCCGCCGCTCGCGATCATCGCCCGGGAAAGGGCGTTTCACCTCAATGAACGCTGAGCGGCTCCATGTCGTTCTGTTTGACTGCTGCCAGGGCGCTCTCACGGCTGGGCAGGACCGCCAGTTCCGCGCCGTCGGCGGCATGTACTGCGAAGGCGAGATGGCCGTGGACCATCTTCGGCTTGATATAGGCAATATCGTGCACGCCCAAGGCTGCGAGGTCCTGTGGTGTGATTTGCCGGATCTGCACGGTCGCGTTCATGATCTGTCTCCCTCCGTGAAGCGGAACCCGCTTCGGGCCAACCCGCAAAGTCCGATCGAACTCAATCCGCAAGGCTTCGCACGTGAAGCCTAAGCGATCGTTCGATCAATCGGCGTTGCTTTTCCCACTTTTGCGCGCAATCGGCTGGGCGGCGATGCTCTGACCGTCGCCACCGGTCTTGATTGCAACCTGGCGGACTTTCGGTTCAACGATCGGCTGCTCCAGATCAATGTGCAGCAATCCGTTGTCGAGACGGGCATCGACGACTTCGATCCCTTCAGCCAACACGAAACTGCGCTGAAACTGCCGAGCGGCGATGCCGCGATGCAGGAAGACCCGGTCCTTGTCGTCGACCTGCCGGCCGCGAATGACCAGCTGACTGTCCTCAACCAGAACCTGCAATTCTTCCCCCGAAAACCCTGCCACCGCGAGCGTGATCCGCAGGTGGCTCTCGCCGATCTGCTCCACGTTGTAGGGTGGGTAACCGTCGCTGGACGCCTTTGACACCCGGTCCAGCGTCCGTTCGAAGTGATCGAAGCCCAAGAGCAGTGGGCTGTCGAAGAGAGAGAGGCGACTCATCTGCGCACGTCCTTCTCAAGTTGGCGAGCAAGGGCTGCGTCCAAGCATGAAGCCCGGTCCGAAAATCGGCACCGAGCGTTCGCGGCCCGCTACAAGCGGCACCGCAGACAACAAATATTTGGTGAGTCTCAGGGTTGCGGTCAACTCCGCGCTCCTGGCAGCTTTCGGAGGGCTCGGTTCAACCGGTTGGTCTCCCTCCTCCTTTCCAGGGAGGAACCGATCCGCCTTTACCTTAGTTCTGAGAGCGTCGTACCGCCCTCCACCCTGTGAACGGCCACGTCCGTCGGCCCGATCCGACGGAAATCGGGCGCATTCGTGTCCGGGCAGTGACATTGCTGTAACATCCCTCCGGACACCCGCGCGCCCGGGCTCCCAGCAAGGTTCTATTAAGGGTTGGCGGTGTCTCCTGAGCCCACGCGAACACGCGGAACGGCAGAGGTTTTGAAGCTTTTTTTGGGGGCGAGGCCAGAGATGACCGGGCACAAGAAAGAAATCCTAGAGAGCTACCAGGCACGTATCCTTTGCTGGACTGGACAGGTCTGGAAGGGCTTGGCCAGGGAGCTTCACGCTCTCCAGGTGAGCCATCAAGACGCGGCCTTTCTGGCCACGACCAAAGGCGACGCCTACCAGCACCTGATGGTTCGCAGTCCTGTGGCGCTGAGGGTTTGAAACCGGAGGATTTACCAAGAAAGGGGCGTTCGTGACATTGCGGCCCACGAAGATTAAGTGGGGCTCGGCATGGCAACGAACACTTAACTCGACAAATATAGACTGCATTTTGTGGAATGCGAGCCATGCTAGAAGCAGTCAAAACTGTCACACCGAGGACGCCAGAGCGGGTACCCGATTTGCTGACTCCCGAAGGTGTCCAGGCGTTTCTTGAGAACCCTTCGCCAGAGGCTCGGGCCGAGGCGGCGGCGGTGATC
>JAAUXU010123992.1_pt1 | contig 12322 bp, 7 predicted proteins | sample 7278151 | NCBI WGS metagenome assembly JAAUXU01 (sample SAMN14350113, study PRJNA611818) | marine sediment metagenome | isolation source: surface marine sediment (1.8m) | place: French Polynesia: Moorea | collected 2018-08 | reverse complement strand
GGAAAAACCCTGTTTTATGGGCTCGATGCATCTAGGATGGACCTTGCAACATTGCACTACTGCCACAACTCAACATTGAGGCAGCGGGTAGCACGGACATACGCATGATGATCTAAAATCTTTTGACTGTGATTCCGGGATACTCTGTACAACACATAAGGATATGTAGGAAATGAAGATTTAACTGTTTCATTGCCAGTGGAGCATTCCTCGTTATCTCTGCTTGGCCAAGCTTGACGTGTGTTTATATGTTTGCCTTTGTTTTCTTCTTTTTGTGCACTCTATTCACCGTAATAAAAAGGAATCTAAGACATTGTCTTCCTTCTTAGGTTCACACTTAGCCACGTAGGTGAAGTATACGCACCTGTAGGATAGGCAATACAGTACGCCACATATACATATGGATATATGTCACTGTGTGCTCATGATACGCGTCCGGACCAAATTTAGCAAGGATTGCATTTTGTCTTTTACCCCCAGAAAGGTTACACGACGGGGGTGGGGGTCAAATCTGGTCCCTCAGGAGAAGTTACCATAACCCAAATTTCCTACTTGGGGAAGAAGGAAGCCTCCAATGGTAAAAGCCCATGAGGTGAGAAGTGTTGAGGACCTCCCAAAAAGGGTGGCAAAAGCACGTGGACTGTGTGAAGCGCATGGACCGCTCAGAAAACATGGCTGCGTGTTTTAGTTTAACTCATAATAAACCTGGCAATGCTCTGATAGTTCGCTAAAATAAAGTGTAATTTGAAAACACATACAGCACTGCGTGTTCACTGTTGGTTCAACAATGCCAGGATTATATGTGTTCAGCAGTCATGGCACACAACACTTTCAGCTTGTAACCAGGTAAGAGCAAATTCTAGTGTTTGTGCATGCTGTGAGCAGAATGTTTGTTCAGTGGGTCTTGTCCCTGTTTCATTTGAACCTCACGGTCACCACCCCGTGGTCTAACTAGCACGTGTCCCCCGTCAATCTCGACGGGGACGACGACAACTTCAATTTTTTTTTATCACCGCCACCATCATGTCAACATTAGTGTTTGGCAACTGTTGCTCTCACCAGCTGATGACTGCCCAAGATCCTGCCTACCAGGATCGTATCTCCCAGGATCGTGTCTGTCCAAGCAAAAGCAAGCAAGCAAAAGTTTAGCACGAGAAAGGAGCCAGTTGGCATTAAGAGCGTTGTTTGCCCAACACACACACACACACACGCGCGCGCGCGCGCGCGCGAGAGAGAGAGAGAGAGAGAGCGCACAAACACCTCTTTCAGACGCCCCCATTCAAGTTTTCTGTCGATGTCGTGAAAAGCAAACCCTGCTTTTTTCATTTCATTACACACGTTTTTACTTGCACCAACTGCACGGAGTACAAGTGGGCGAAATAGTTCTCGGACTCGTCTGCGGAAGTGTTGCTGCAGCTGGGTTTGTGGCTTTTCTATGCTAGATACAATCAGAAGAAATTGGTTCAGGTAAAGATTCAGTTCTGGCAGATGAGCAGTTGATTCCGGGTCTTAAATACTATTGCTGTTTTCTTATTTAGCACTGTAGCATGTGGTCATTTGAGTGCTTTTCAAGAGAGACAGTCACACACACTGTGCATTGGGTCTACTGGGAATCCATAATGGGATTCTACAAGGATTCATTTTCGTTATTCAAGGTTGTGCAGTAACCCAGAGACTTGGTCACTTTCAATGCACCTATGTATCCATCCAAGTTTTGACTTCTTCGTACAATGCCCCTCCCCTGCACCTTCGCCCGGGGCTCCCTTTCATGGCCAGGCAATGACAGTCAAAAGTAGAGGTGGACCGAGCTCGCTCGAAAAAGGTCACGAGCCTACCAATTTTGACGGCTTGTGACTCGAGGATGGAGTGAAGACAAAAGGCTTGAGGAAGAAAAATAGACATTGCCTCAGCTCGGCCAGATTCCTTGATGCTTTCTCTAACACAAAGGAGAGCCTCCTCGGTCTGCCCTACCCAGCAGGTTGCCATGGCGCAGATGGCTGCACGGCGGGCCAAATGCTCCCCCCGGGTGCTGCCACTGGCATGAAGAAGTGTCGTGAATTTCATCACTTCCTAAGAAGGCAATCTGAGACCTGTTTGAAGACTTGCCTGGCTCACTCAAACAGGTGACCTGTGGAAAGCCGGACCCAGTTGGAGGCTTGAAAGGCGGGGGGCTCGACCAGGCTCCAGGGTTCAGCCGCTCGGTCCACCTCTAGCCAAAGGGAGCACTGCGCGTCTAGACGAGCAAGGAGACACCGGACAGAGCTCATGAGCAAAACTTAAAAAAGTCGTACGTGCATTTTCACCCCTTTTCGTCCCAGGGGAGGACACAGGCTTTCCCTCCCCCTCCCCGGAGCAGACTGAAACAAGTCAGGGCCCAACTGATTGAGACAGACACTTCTTCCTAAGCATTTTCGCCCCCTGTTAGTCCACATGTGTGCATATTTAAGTCTTGTAGACTCCACTAAAGGTGAGAAAGCTTCCTTTTCCCCCTCCTCCTCCCCCTGTGTAAACAGTCCCGTGAAAGCGTTCCGGAATTGACTCTGAAGTAAAAAAGTGGTGGTGGGAGAAGGACGAGGACGAGGAGGCAATCTTTAGCCCTCCCTCCTCCCAAATAAAGGCCTCTTTTTGCGGGGCCTTGCGCTGTAGGCAAGTAAAGGGTTTAGGCTACGTTGTCACGTGTCTCTTCTGCTAGAGGAGGAGTGAGTTGGAAATAAAAAATACAATCTCTCTCCAAGGACTGCAGTCTTGACATATGATGACACATGATGAACACGACCTTACTTAACCGGAGAAAGGGCTCAATTTCGAGAAGTTTTTGGGCAAACACTGTTGTCCTTTGTCACATCACGCACGTACTCCACTCCGGGATCTCATCTGTTGAAATGTATTTCTTAAAGGGACGATTTAGACGCTGACGTGGCCTGAGTAGCCTCTGCATGCAGTTCTGACCTCGTCTGACAAAGCACTGCAGTTTAAAGTTAAAAAATGAACAATTCAGCCTTAGTGAAGGCCTCTGAAGGATCGACAAGCATAGCTGAGATCTTATCTGAAGAGACACTTAAAGTTTCATCCCAACTTTATCAAGTAGGCAAGAAAACATCAACATCCTAATATATTTTCCCGGAATTAACAATACAAGCCTCGATGTGGCCTCCTTCAGCCTCGAGGCTTCCTTGTACTGATCTTATCTAATGGAACACTGGCATTATAGTCAGGACCTGCAAGAAAATGTTATAGTTTTTTGGGTGAAATTAGCAGGCTAGGCCTGGGTGAGGCCTCCTCCAACAGCAATAACGGCCTTTTTCAAAGACTTGGATGCTCTCACAACATCATATGCACCATAAATGGCTAAAACAACTTTTTTCTTGCACGTGCTGAAGATGTGCCTTATAGCACAAGTTGCTAATACGGGTGACCATCCAACTTTCTCTCTCTCTCTCTCTCTCTCTCTCTCTCTCTCTCTCACCCCTGCAAAGTCTGTGTAATGAACGAAGCCTTTTATTGCCCACAAAAAAGCGTTGCCAATTGCAAACTCCCTTTTTGTCCCCTCTGGCGCTTTTACTTTCATTGCCCAGACACTACGTAGTAAGTACGCACGTGTACACAGGAGAGAGAGCTACAAGATATCTACAATCTTGTGCACGGCACACATGTTGTACATCCTGCGGACGTCGGAGGGCACTCAAGTGGACAAAGGGTGATTAGATAAAGAGGAAACGGAGCCCCACGGGGTGGCGCAACAAACGAGAATGTTGACACACTCGGTAAAAAAGTTATCATTTCTTTTAGGTGCTTTTCAGGCCGGTGAAAATCTGGAAGAGATCCAAAGGTGCTCTTACACTAGCAAAAATACAATGCAATTCGTATCTCAAAGGACAGATTTCACTCTTGGAAATAATAGTTAGAATGAGCAGTTCTTTTCTCAAGGGCGCGTTTACACTGCCAGAGGTGGGATCATTTCAGCCTTCTGAAGACACTCGCTGACACTGATAAAGAAGGTCCACTGACAGCGCCATCGTGTGTCACCCTGTACGCCCGTCCCTGTCGTGAAGACGCGCTTGCATTGGCAGACAGGTGGGGAATCCAAACGAGTAGCGTAATCTTTGGGTCACCCTGTGCAAGCTGGGAAGAATTCGGTTGACCCAGGTTCGGCTCTCGTCAAGTCACCCTGTACGCACGTCCTTGTCCTGCTCTCTAAAATGAGTCTTTTGCTGTTGGCAAAAAAGGGGGGAAGGAGGGGAAAAAACTGGGATTTTACGAGCCTCCGAGGACCGAGAGGTCTCCTTCCATAAATGAACTCGTTTTGGTGCTGTTGAATGAGCTCCCATTGGCGGTTCTTAATTTCCTCTTATTTCACGATGGCTTCAGTCTAATGCAGTTTAAAACACTGGCCTAAGCAGGGCGCACGCACAAGGTGACCCAAATTTGGAGCCAGGGTATCACTGCAGGCACTCAAGTCATCAAGAGGTGCTCGTGGAGACTTTTGTGCTCCTTGCCACCGCTGCACTCGGGTGGGTCGTCGAAAGCCTTGCTGACTTCGTACCCGTGGCGAACGTGGAAGACCCTTCTGGAGGCCTTGTCTGCATTTCCAAACGCCACGTCACAAAAATACTGAAAAAAAGGACCTAAATGCTGCGCACCTTGAAGTACACGTCTAAAGTAAGCAAAGAATACAACTGTTACAGTTGTTGCTTGAATGAGGCCTCTTTCTCACAGCAACATTGTCTTCTTTTGACCACAGCTTTCACTCAATCATCTCTCCGCAGTGGAGGAGAAGGCAGCAGCCTCGACTAGACAATCTGGTGTTAGGGCCTCCCCCTAGTTGGAAGAGGCTACCCCAACTAGATTATTTTGTGCCAGACTCAAGTAAGCTGTTGATTCTAGAGTCTTACCTAGGCTCTGCTGGACAATTTTGTTTCAGAACCTTACTTGGCCTCCATTAGACACTTCATGGCCTCATTGGGTTAGACTTCACTGGGCATTTATTGTCTTCTCTCGGATTTTACAGAGACAGAGGTGATGATAGGGAAGAGCTGTTCGAATGAATGTTAGCAACAAGTCGAGGCATAAAAAGACAAGATCTTTGCTGACGTCCTTTGGGTTTCGCAGAGAATTTTTGCAAATTGGCAATCAGTCTTGAGCGTGTCAACTCGTTCGTCAGTGAGCGTAAAGTTATCCTCCTCCCCGAGGTCCCTGGACTTGTCCCAAGTGGTTGTCGGCCTATCAAGGTTCATTGTCCCCGAAGCAGCTGTTGTTGTTGTTGCTGCTGCTGCTGCTGTTGATGCATTCACTCGTCTCTGCACCTGTGCTGCTGGTCATGGTTTCTTGCAAATCCACAGTGATGCTCAGACTTCTCACACCAGAAGGGGGGCAGCTTTTGCTGATCCATCATTGCTGGCAGTTGCTAGGATGGTTAATCGGTCCCTGGCAGCTTCAGACGTCCCTCCACTTGGGTTATTACCTGAGCATGTGTGGAGAATGTGTGAAGGAAGGGTTGAGCAAAGGAGAAAAAGGGTTGGATGTGTGAGATGGGAATGGTGAAAGGGAGGAGGAGATAAATGAAAAATGAAACAAAAAGTAATTCATCTGTCAAGTAATCCTCGATGATGGTAATGATAAAAATGAAAAAGACCAGTTTTATCTCTCTTCTTCTTCAGAGATATCCTCCTTGGCAAGCCCCCCTCCCCCCATTCCTTCCACTTGTTGGTTTCTGTTTTGCACTACATCAGCATCTTCAGTAGTGGTGAAAACAGTAACATTCTGATAAATAGAGGTGAAAATTCTTGATCTCAACAACGCTTGCTGAAGAAAAAAGCCAAATTTCTTCTTTTTTCGACAGCAAAGTCAGCAAGAAAACCTCGTCATTAGACATGTCGTTGTCAAGCTCCTCGATGTGAGATTACATGTTCTTCCCTGTCGACTTATAGGGGCTCGAAATAAGAATTTCGTCTTAAATGAGGGGCTTTCTCAAAGTAAAATTCGGGTCTCTATGCATGTACTACGTAGGTGAGTTGGATGAATGAAAAGAAGGCTACAAAATGTGAGATTTCACACCAAGGTTGTCCTAGAGGTGAGGTTCCACTGTTGTTGTTTTGTTGGTCTGCTGTTGCTGCTACAAAAGTACTTGCACTGAGTGATCAAGCACATCTTATACCTGAGGGAGGTTTCTTATCTGTCTGTCTTTGTGTCCAGATCGCATCTCCTCTGAGACCAGCTAGACTGATTTTGAGAAACAACAGAAGTGCAGGGGGAGGGGGGTGTCAATTAGGGGGGGAAAGCGGGCGCTCCACACTCTTTCAACCAATGGGTGGGGGTAAAAAGTAGGTACAAACTTGAGACCCAAATCAGACTTCAGGGAAAAATACCCACCCACCCCCTCCCCTTGCCGTCAACAACGGCACCAAAGGGGGGGGGGTATTTACAGTCCTGGACACCCACGAGAGGAAACTGAGCGACCCCTTTTATCTGTGGAGATGGAGAGAGGAGAGCGCACGGGAAGATGCTGATTGAGCCAAAAGACAGCTCTTTTTTTGCAAAATTGCTCCATTTCTCGTGCTTGGCACATCTCGTAACACGTCCTGGATAGCAAAGTTCAAGTCATTTCTCAATTGCCCCAACCAGTGTTGGGGAGTGTCAGGGGGAGTGTCTCGAGACGCCACTCCCCTTCGTCGAGGGGAACGGCCCAAAGTGGGTTCTTAACCACCAACTAAGACGGAAAGTGTGGACTTTCCCGCGATAACCCGAACATTCCTCTCTCTCTGAGCCATTGGCAATATTAGTGCGAGGACCGACAGCTAGCGCAATACCTTGAGGACTCATCAGACATCGAAATTGCGGTAATTTATATCGAAAGCCTTAGGAAACTTGCCTTCTTGAGGAGAGGACAAAGCTTGGGTAAAATGAGAAGACGCCTCATGATGATAAAAGAGTAACGACAGTACCGCCTGAAATAATAGCAATAATAATGTTTAAGTCACAATGAAATTGCATTAAGAAAGAGAAAGCATATTATGTACGAGGCTTGACGAGAGTCTCAAATTGACATGATGCACATAGATAGGTAGCTTAACCACTCTCGAGCAGCATGATGTTAAATTCAAAATTTTTCATTTTTCAAATTTCATTTAGAACAGATGAGGCAGAAAGAAGAAAAGAAAACTGTAAGAAGGTGCAAGGGGAGTGGAAGTTGTGAAACCAACAGAAACATGACTGGTCTGAGTTGAACAAGACTCAACAAGTCCTTTTAGCTGATTGCATGATTGCTCCTCACTTCATCAGATGACTGCGGTATTCACAGGCAACAAACCAATCCCATGAATTTTCCCTTGCTGGCTGAAATTCAATGCCCTCCTTGTGACAAGCCATTCTTCATTTTCCCTGCTGACGAAACTTTATTGACTGAAAATACACTTCTAATAACTCTACAACACTTCTTTTGAACTTACAAAACTATCATAATTCTGGACTAAGGGAGATTACAGATTTGAGCCGGTTGTTTGCTCAAGCTTGCTTAGTCCCAGAGTGTTATGCTTCATAAGTCACGGAGAGCATTGTAAAATCACAGACAAAAAGGAGATGAAGAGTGGTAAGGTTGTCGGTACTGATCCAAATTGGCTGGTTTTTTGTCTGTGTAATATGGGCCATTTCTCACTTCCTTGCCTGAATCCCAGAGTTACTAGGAAGGAAAGAAAGACCGATGTCAGGATGTCAAGAGGATATAAAGGCTGACATCCAAAGGACACAAGGACATAAACATGGACGTCCAAAGGTCAAAAATGAGGACGTAAAGACAGACTCATCGAGAAGGTACAATGCGTTGGCCTTGGATACGCATGATGCATTTTTAAAGATACCTCAGGACTGCAGTAGTTAGTTTGGATCAACTGAAATTTTGTCAGTGCCAGATGATTGTACCCAAGTGACCTACATTTACTAAAAACAAATCACGAAACAACATTTTTGTTAATGAAAGTGAGCTTCGCACGTGGTATGCAAACGTGACAAAGCACCTGAACAGCTCTTACAGGTTGCATAGTGCCCTTGCAGATAATTGTAACTAAGACTGACTTAAGCAAAAGCGATGCAGCAAAGCCAGGTGAACAAGCCTGATTTTGTTAGGCACATCATTTGTCCTAAAGGTGCAGCCACTTTCTTCCTCTGCAACAAGATTGACGCAACACAGTTCATCTGAAAAAAGACCGGTGAACAAGAAAGTGATCTCCCTGAAACCGTGTAAGTAAAAACCTTTGGAATCTTGTCTGAAAAAGCTTCGTATGTCATTCTGTCCCTCAAAAGTGCCTTGACTGACAAAATTTGGGCTCACCTATGCCAAAATGCATCCGTCTGCGCATCCAACGCACTGCAGAAAGGAGTCAGTGTTGGTAGCAGAATCAGTCTGACATAAAAGTTTGCTTGTGCACCCATTGATCTGAGTCATTTTTCACGGCTCTTAGCATATTAAACTCTTGTCTTGCGTACGCTGGATGGTAGTGAAATTGTGCTCGTGTTTGTTGCTCTGCCAGACATTGCATAATACCTTAACGTGATGACCTCGTCTGGCAGAGATATTTTTCCTGCTTCTTCTACCCTCAGCGACGGAAGACAAAAGAGGTGTTTTACTTTACTGTGTTTTGCCCAATTTTCGCTGTGCTGTTTTGTTGAGGACTCTCCAAAGCACCTTTTTCCTCTCTCCCTCCTCTGTCTGTTTGTCTGTCCGTGCGTCAGTGTGAGACAAGTCTAATCCTAAGCAAATAGCAGCTCTGGCGGCTAGATTTTTGGAGATATTTATGAAGTTCCATTGACGAGGCCACAAAAAATTGGTCAATCGTTGCAGACATTCTCACAGTCATTTTTCAGGGTGTCAAAAGGAGACAAAAGTATGGAAAGGAAAGTCTTTTTGTGCCGCGCAAGAAGAAGCTTTCGTACATAACTTTCCGCCCATCTCAGAAATGAGAAAGGCTTTTATTAGTTTTCGGCGCCAAAGGCAGGTAAGAAATTCCAACCTCTGGAAATTAATTGCCCTCTGTCTCTCAGAATTCGCTATGGAGCGAAGCTTTTTCATACCGTGTGAGGCGGCATGAAGAGGCTCCCGGCCGCGGCCGCGCTTCTTGCCGACTCACACTGTGCAGGAAAACCCGGGGCTATCCCGGGAAATTTATAACCCATTTTCTAATTTACCTTAGGATGTTTGTAATTCCCCGTCATGGCACAGGTACGCACGTAATTTCGCACATTATCACCTGGCCCCGAGGAAAGAAAAATAAATGTCTTTAATTTGGTCCGGTGTGGGCCAGCCTTAAGCCAGCATTTGCAGCTATCCCATTACGCGAGCACAGGTCTGTGTAATGCGTGATTCGTCCACTGTAAGGTGGCATTTGCAGCTATCCTCCTACTTAAGCCAAGTGTAATTATTGGGCGGGGGTCAGCTTCTCGTGAGTGCAGAGAGAAGGGGCTCTCCCACCTCCACGCCCTCCCGGGGCCCACGCCTTCTATCCGGGCAGGAGAAGACAAAAGCATTTTAATTCAGGGCGACGAAATAAAGCGTGGAGGAATGGAGGAAAACTTTGTAGCCAGGGAGAGCTTTTTTTTCTTCTCCTGCTACCATTGTAGCTCTACCGTGTGAGTCAAAAATTCAGTGAGCAGAAACAGGGTTTTTTTTCCTTCTTCAACTTTTCCCTTCTCCGTAATTACTTCACTATTTGATGTGTTAATGGACTAAAGTAGCAGCTTTTTTCCCTTTTTCTTTCATCTTTGTGCAAAAAAATGCTTGCAGAAAAGTTTGGTAATTATACGGCGCACACTTCGAAAAGGTGGAAGGAAGGCTGTGTGTAAAAGAGAGGCGATAAATTGGATCTCTGGAGTTTTTTTCGTCCGAGGCCTCCAAACAATTGACTTCCAGGAGTAGGAGAGGAAGTGGCAAGCAGAAGCAGCAGAGGCACAAAAAAGGCAAGCGTTGTTTGACTTTATTGCCCAAAAGTTTGTTTTCCTCCGGAGTTTGGCTACTCCTACTCACACCTACGATGATGCCGTCATATGGGCGAGAACCCGGACACGCGCGCGCCTGCAGACAAACTTTCCACGCGCACGCGCGCACACAAGTTTAGCACTGAAAGCCGACGTCGTACAAGTCTTATGGCTTTGGTTGGACCATTGCTCACCTGCACACGCAATACAACAGTCAAATGTGACAAACTAACCCAACATACTTGGCGTACACCAAACTTGGACAAGGTCTACAGGGTCGACAAAGGCAATCTGCCACCAAAACACGCTGCCCTCGACCAAAATGTGGCCCCCATTCATGAAGTACAGCAGATACTCAGTCAGTGCCCCTCACGCTGGCTCAAGAAGCTGTGACTGGGGGGGGAAGCTGACCCTGGTATGGCGCCGCCAGGTGAATCTGGACTTGTTCCTCCTGACGGAACACCAGTTCTGAAGAGAGAAGACCTGGTGCTGAAGTGGGACCACATCTGCAACACCCGGTGGACGTCTGGGAGCTGCGCCGTTTGGCCACCTGGTGGTGTCAGCCCAGGCTACTTTCAGCCAGCGTCCATTTGGGGATGTGAAGAGGGGTGGAGTGGAAAGCTTCTTGGTCCCTGGAAAGTATGAATAACGTTCCTGTGCAGATGCCTTTTCGACGCCTGTATTGAAAAGGGTTATAACTGATAAGCAACTGAGGTCGATTCTTCATAGACGGAGAGTAAACAATCGATGATAGCTGGAAGGAAAGTATCTCCCACCCAAGACGAAGGAATAAGCTGCTTCTTCTTCTTCCCTCCCAAAATTCTTTTCTGCCGCCACTCCAGAGAAGAGGAAAGAAAAAAGTGATGCCTGAGGGCTTCTCCCTCTTTATGGCGGCGTAAGCAACGGAGAAAAAATTATCTGGAAAGGCGTAGGCGGGAGGATAAACGATATTAGGCTTTCCAGAGAGCGAGCGAGAGTGTTTGCAAAAATCCGAAAAATCTCATACCTGAGCAGGGGGGGGGGAGGGGAGGGGAAGGGGAGGGATGCTTCTAGCGGTGTGAGAGGACACTGGAAAGTAGCCAGGATGAGGACTGGAAGATCAAGTGACTCTTGACGTGATAAATATTGACGGCCACTCTGCAGTCAGACTTACAGTCAAGTCAGTGCGGTCTCGACGTGCAGCTGGGATCCTATCGGCAGAAACGCTGAAATTTGTCGAGGAGGACAACCTCAGCCTCGGTGATGGCCACAAGGACTGCACGGTCTTCAAAGGCTGCTAAGGACTATTTGCTACGAATGGAGGCAAAACGTTTCCGGCACCAGTTGAAGTGGTGACCATGGTGGCGCTACAGGAAGCAGGGGGTGAATTTCGAACATTCGTGACTTCAAAAGTGTTCAACTCCTGCTTTAGACTCTACAGAGACGTAACTTGTGCAGCATCACGGGTAGAGCAATTCCAACTGGCGACCACCGCTCGAGCTATTCAGGCTGTGCTCATCTCCGAGGATTCTCTGTCAGGTGCAGCACAACTTCTTGAGAGAAATCAGCGGCTTCCTCTTCAACCAGATGTCTGACCTCTGAAAGGCCCAGAGGAGTTTAGGCCCAGAACGACCAAGCAAGTGCATTCGTACTCTGTCTGGTGAGCATGGCGGCCGCTCAGGGGTCTCAGAAGAGAACCTCGCCCTCGGCCTCGGCCTCGGCACCACTTCTGACATTTGCATTGATGACGCATTTGGCATCGGCATCATTTTTTTTTTTTGGGGGGGGGGGGTTCTTTTCCCCCTAATTTTGCAACTTAAAAATTCCCAAATGAGCAGAAACCTGAGACTCCAACGACTCTTTTGATACCGAGCAAGCTTCCCTCTGGAGTCCTCCCGGTTGCCGGGAAATTAACGTTGGCAAAGAGTTGTCCCTTCTGGGACATGGTGGCTGTATATTAACAATTCTTCTTTTAACTCTGTGAGTGCTGCGGGGTGGGCACTTATGCTAAAACCCTTTCCTTGGAAATGAATGATGCTGCCTGAAACTGTTTGGTATGCGAGAAAGATCTCGAATTCCTTTGCAGTCTTAATATTCCTTCACAAATGTGCATTATAGCATACAATCCTGAATATTGTGAGTTGCCATGTGAACAGGATTTCTGAGTTATGAAGCTGAGATAGCGGATTCTGTAACAAAAAACAGACAAGAAAGATTTGCCATATTCAACTCAAGGAACTTTGTTTTGAATCCGGGGTTCCGAGTTTTATAGTACAGACCTTGGCGTAAGTAATTTCAGTGAGGGGAAACTGAGTGTATAGACTGCGTGGAGTCATTTTTGAGTGGAATTTTTGCATGGAACGAATCCTCCAGACAGTGG
>JAAUXU010102790.1_pt1 | contig 12328 bp, 15 predicted proteins | sample 7278151 | NCBI WGS metagenome assembly JAAUXU01 (sample SAMN14350113, study PRJNA611818) | marine sediment metagenome | isolation source: surface marine sediment (1.8m) | place: French Polynesia: Moorea | collected 2018-08 | reverse complement strand
CTCCTGTGTTATTTCCTTAAGTACTTTAGACTCGTACCTGTTGCTTCGCACTGGTGCTCCCTCCACCTCCACCTCCACTTTCGTCTCGTGAGCTCTTGACCCTGACCTTGGTGACCTTAGTCAAGTCTCGCTCCGACCTTGAATGACCAGCGTGACCAGGAGAGTGACCGAGAGCGCGACCACTAGAGTGACCCAAAGCGTTGAGGTTCGTGGTTGACCCTCCCACCAGGTTAGACGAGGAGTGATAGCGAGACCGAGCATTGCGGTCAAGACGCCTGAAAAGTCCGAGGTGTAGCAGCGCAAAGCCTCTCATTTCATGATATGTTTTGCCCCTTACCTGTCATGACTGCTACTCCTCCTCGTCCTGGCAGCCACTTTGAGGCTTCGTCCGCCGTCGTCCGAGGTCGAGTCCTCAGCCTCTGCGGCCACGGCGGCAGCAGCTGCTTTACTCATTCTTAGGTCTGATGTGGATCCTGCACCAGAGTTGCGACGTCGGATGGCTGGAGCTCCGGAGGAAGATGAACCAGGACGCTCCTAAGAGGAAATATTCAACATGCCTCTTGATTGGATTGCTCAGGGTGCCATTCCTTACCTTTTTGTTAGATGAGGTTGTCGACCTCATGTACGATGGCCTCGGCTCCTCAACGGAGGGTGAATTAGGACTGGTGGCATTGGCTGCCGCTGAGGCCGCGGCCGCAAGCGACTCCCTGGAGATCCTTTTAGTCATTGCATGATGCCGCTCAGCGTGCGATTTGGGCTTTGAAGGCGATGAAGTAGAAGGAGTTGGCGTCTTCTTCCCAGACACTGCCAGATTATACAGGAATCTTGACATCGTGAACTTACTACAGAACAACAAATATGGAAGACTGGAGTTGTACCGGGCCCGCAGTGCGTCCTCGGACACTTTTTAAGTGCTAGTAGTCACAATACATGGAATTTTGGCCAAATTCATCACAAACTCCTGAAAAGTGTGCAAAATGCGTGTAATGCCCTGATCCGGTGGTTCCAATGACTTTTCTGGAGTTCTTCCGTCGTGCTTGTGCCAGACCTGCACTGAAGCTATGAGCAAGATGCTTACGAGGTTGTGTGACTCTTCCTCAACTCTTACAGGAGCTATAAGCAAACCTCTTGATGATTGAGGTGTTCCTCTATCTCGCTTTTGTTCAACCTGTAGTGAAACTACAAGAATCATGGCGAACGACGTCTAACTGAGGAGGGTAAGTTGGTTTTGGCAGGGCATTCAAAGTATTATTGTAACTACAAGTCCTAAACAATATGTCCGAGGATTCACGACGGACCCGGTACACTAACTGCAACAATTCTTAGCGTCTACAAGAGAAGAAGAATAGGAACTACGTAAAGAGGAACCTCAAGAAGCAAAATGATAAAAAGGAGCTTACTACCATTAGTGGGAGGCGCTGGGAGGATTCTCCTCGTCACAGGCGGTCGGTTGAGGTCTGAAAGCGAGCACGCCCTCCTCAGGCCAGACCCGTCTGACGCCGCGGGGTCCGTGCTGTGCGGACGATCGGGAGCAACTAAAACAGTAGGATAAGGCGTGCAAAACCATAGAGAATTGTCGAACAAAAAAAAATAGTCCCATTGATCATGCCACAAAGGACAGTCTAAAAGAAGGAAATGATGACTATTAGCAAGCAGCGGAGAAGGACGAGGGAAGAAATTAACCCATTAATTTATTGGCAAGAACCAACTCAAGTGGATGCACAGACACGACGAAGCTCTGCTGCGGTACCTTCAGCCTTGCTTGGCAACAATTGCTGCATCAGGATCTTTCTGGCCAGGCCCAATCCAAGGGACTTCTGAGGCCTTACAGGAGAATCGCTTTTGAACGAAGAAAACCTTCTAGGAAGTGTTGAAGGCGTTGCCATGGGAATCCACATGGACGTCACGCCCACCGCCCCGGTGAACGATGTCGGGCCCGAGGAATCGGAGAAAGCTCGGATCAAGTTAGTCGCCGGGTGAGTTGACCTGGGCCCTCCAGAGCTTACTCTCCTTCGAGTCGGCTTGGGACTGTAGCGGTCGTGGGTGGCAGCATCCTGGACGGGCTTGAAGTACTTGATGGCGCTTTCGACAGGCTTTGGCATTTCAGCATTAGAATCCAAACCGCCGTCGAGCAACTGATTTGCTGCCGACACCTGCAGATCTAAAGATTGAGGTCTTCTTTCCTGAGGAAGTGTTTCCCGTTTTACAGTCACATTCCCAGGAAAAGGATGACAAAGACGTTGCTGGTTATCGTTGCAGTAAGGACAGGGGAAAGGTTCTTGCTCCTCACTCCGACTATGAGGAAATTGACAAGGTTCGTACTCAAGGACACTGGACAACTTGTGATGTTGAGGTAAGGACGAAACGCTTGATCGTGCTGATGACTGCAAGAGAGTTTCGTAGGAAAACCGTACTTTTTCGTTATCAGTGAAATTGCCAAAGAGTTCAGTCGATAGAGACGTCACGGGCTGGTCTTCCCAGCGACATCTGGATAGGCGGGTATCGTCCGCCACTGTTCTTGCTAAGGCCTCCTCCAGTGTCCGGAGTTCGTTTTCAAGTCGTTTGATCTCTTGGTTCTTAGCAGAGATCCTCTGCTGCCTCCGCTCTCTCCTCTTGGCCAGGAATCTCCTAAGCGAGATGCTCCTAGGTTCAAGATCAATCAATGACGCATCATCAGTCTCCGCAGAGCCTGCACCTATTCTCATCTTGAGTTCTTCTCGCTCGAATCTTTCCGCCATCTCTTGCAACCTTCGACTGATGATTCGTTCTCTCCTTGGGCTGACCACATCCACTCTCGAAGTCTTCTTCCTGGCTTGGGTTTCGCCGATTTTCTTGTCAGATCTGTCAAGGACTCCTTTAAAAGAGTCGTCACAAGAGTCGAAGTCGCTGGCAACCGTGGTGTCTGCCTCGGAACTCAAATCTACCGAGCTCTTTCTGATGCTGCTCACCTCAGATAGAGTTGGCGTCCTCTTAGAGTCCTCTTGTAGGGGATCAGGCTGGTCAGGCGATCCGTTGTCTTTGCTGGATTTTCTCTCAAGAACAGGACAAGCTGACAGAGTCTGAAGATAGTCTGACAACTCAGAAGCTGCCTCAGAGTCTGTTGATTCGGGAGACAATGGCTTTAAAGTGAGCTTCTTCCGGACTGTAAGTGTTCCTGCGCTAGGACACTTCTTTGAGCGATGCTTTGTGGTTAGTGTTAGCTTATGATGACAGCAGATCACAGAAGAAAAATGCTTTGGACGGACGCAGTCAGAATCACTGAAGGACGACGTCGGTTTCTTCTTCAAGACTTTGAGAGACCGCGATTCGCCCATACCTGTAGAAGTTGTTGCTGCTGCTCCAGCTGCTGCTGAGAGAAGAGAGGCAGAAAGAGAAGCTGGAGTTAAGCAAGGATCGTCAACGTCCTCTCTGATAGCATGCAGGAGTGAGGAGGACTCAGCAGGACCTTCTTGCAGAGAAATGTTATCTGTGTGCAGTTGGGGGAGAAAACAAAATGTGCGTGAATCGTTAATCGCATCTTCAGTTCACCGCAAATTTCGAGTTCACCCCGTGTTAGTACAGGAAAAGCAAGCCGATCCTTCACCACCAATTTTTTTCAGCGTAGCTCACCTCTGCCAGACACTCCGGATTTAAGTCCGTGATCTGTCTCAGGCATGTTGCTCAGGTCCGAGATGCTCTGGCTGCCTTTCATCATCGATCGGTAGCCAATCTGTAACCAAGCAATTGCTGCCAATTAGTCCCTTCGCTCTTTTCTTGCTCCTTGGAGTAAGGTTGTTCATGTTATCTGGTGGTAGACGATGGAAACAGCTTCTTGAATTTGGACATTTTAGTCTGTCACCTAGAATCATCTCCTACCAATGCAGTCCTCGAAAATTCTGCATCAAGGACTGATACGAAAAAAGTTGAGTGATGTGTTCCTGACCATACAGAAGTTGGTGGAAGGGTCAATGATTTATGATGTGGTATGTCACATACTACCCTGCATGCAAAGGAGAAAGTTGAAAAGGGGGTCTTGCCAGAGACAATCACATGCAGTCCCCACTAGCTAATTACACCATGGGAACTGATCAACAAAATGCACTTTCTATAATGTACGATATGGGTCATATGGATACGCAAAACTTGCGATGTGAGTCCATTGTTTTCGGACAGAAGAAATTTTGCTCATGTGCAGAATCGTTATTGGTCGGCTCACATTTTGCAGCTTTTTCCTCGTTTCTTCGATCCGCCTTTGAAGTTCCTCCCTCTTCCTGTTCTGCTCCTCGTCTCTAAAGCTCTGGGCTCTGGCGATCGTCCTGGCGTTCCTCTGCATGGCAGACGCCACTACTGCTGGTGCACCTGATTCGCGGTATTGGTTGCTGATGCTCTTGTTCAATTTGTTGTTGTTCTGCTCGTGCTCAGTGCCAGAGAGAGACTCAAAGTTGGACTTGAGGTAGCGCTCACGACGGCCAACGAGATCCACATTCTCAGAACTGCAATCACTCGTATGAGCGCACGTATAAGTTCGAGCACATTTTTATTAACTTTACCTGATTGACAGCATCGACATGGCGCTTTTGTCCTCTCTCTCCGCGGTCGGTGTGCTAGCCTCGTCCTCCTCCTCGTCCTCCTCGTCGTCGTCAAGGTCGAGATCGTCAGACTCCTGACTAGCGACAGCATTGGCGCCAATTCTGGACTTCTTCATTTTGCGCTGGGATCGCCTTAACTCATCGGCGTCCATCGCGTTTACTGTGTACTCGCTGGAGAAAAATTGACACTGCTTTGAATTTAACTCTTTTTGCAAAGTGGCCCTATCCGTACCTTGGCTTTTCGTCGGACTGGCCAAAGTACATAGTAGCCTTCGCTGCTGCTGCCGCAGCCAACTCGGGCTCTGTGCTCTCGCCGCCGTCGTCGCCGTTACTGTCGATATCCGCGTCGTGCTCCGTGGTGGACTCGACGTTAAAGGATGAAGAGCCCAATGAAGAGGGCCCGTCGCGACGCGAAATTCGGGCCTAGAGTAAAAAAAAATAATACAAAACATTGTCATGTGACTCACTCCCAAAACATCTCCTTGGGAAACCGTAACCCATCTTTACGGATCGTGGCTTCTTCTAGCATTAGTACTGAAATATCCCGGCAGCAGACTAGGCCGGATCCATGGAGATAGCAAATCTTGGACACTCCCAACAAGACAATGCCAATGTACCAGTGTGAGTCATCAAAAGTATCCGCCGAGAAGAATGTCAAAGGAGTTGGGGGTTCAAGGTGGAAATTGCAAAGGGGCCTAACGGGAATAGTATCAAGAGGGATAGAAGAAGGTGAAGGAGATGTGAAGATAAGAGGGCATCTGACATTGCCTTTCTGACTCGCACAGTACCGCAGATCGTAGTTGTTGCATTGTTTGTCTATCCCATCTTTAGCTCCGTTCCCAGTACAAAGAGACACAGTTTTGTTGCGTGTCCAACGGAGTCAGAGTGCAAACAGTGAGGTTAATACTACGTGGACAAGACCACAAGTTGCTACTTTACCTGGTGCGGTGAGAAGACTCTTTGGTTCTCTATTTCTGACAGGCTGTTATAGTCAAAAGGTTCCTCGCTATCATGCTCAAATTCCTGTAAGTAGTTAATTTTGCCTGAGGTTAGTAAGTGACATTCACGTTTGATGTTGGAAACACACGGGACTTTTGCGGAGGTTACGTGATTAGATCAGGTTCGCGATCGTCACCTGTTGTCCAATGTTGCCCAAAGAAGAGGTCTCCTTGCCTCCTGAGTCAGGGTCAAACTTGGGGGGAGGGAATGGGATGACGCTGTCGCTGTCGTAGTGGCTCTTGACAGTGATCCCAGCAGAACCGACTCGCTGAGCCCACCGGCCTGAGTGAAACGAGAGGATTTTACAATGTAGGTAGACGAACGTTGAATACAAAAAAGTTGATTGTCGCGTACCTTTGGGATAGTCGACACCTTTTCCTGGGGGCAACAGGGCCGGCGGGGGCGAACTGCCGCTGCCCCCTGGGTTGTTCTCCACCTGCTTCTTCGCCCACGCAGGCAACTTGCCCAGGCTAAACCTGCAATCACCAGTCCGTTGAGCTTAAGTTCACGCTCTTTGGGTGTGTGTGCATTGTGGAATTACCTGTAGTCTCCGGTGGCCTCGCTCAACATTCTTTCCGGCGTTGGGGAGGGACTAAACTCCTCGTTGGAGATGTACGTAGACGAGGGAGCGTGCCCAAATGAGGAGGAGAGGCGGGACAGCATGCAGGATGTCATCTCGGCGGGGAGACGCCAGACAAAGATACAGCCATCACCTAGAACACAACATTCATTTATACTTGCAAAGTGTATGACATCGTGGCTCTGTTGCGTCACCGAACATTTCTGGGACATTATTTATGCACCTACGAATACAGCAAGCAAATGAATATTGACTCGTGAGTAAATCGATATCAGCGAAATAAGCGACAGTACGATTAGTACAGGAAAGTAGCACGGGGTACCACACAATTGTACCTGGCACAGCTCCTTTGAGCTTCTTTCTGCAAAAATGATACGTCAAGTTCATGCCTACCTCATTACGAGAGTAACATTTTGGCAATTCTTTTACCTGGCCACTAGTGTGACAACTGTAGTGGTCTGGCTATCGACGTCTTCTCGTCATTCTCTAGTCAATCTAAAAAGCTTTTGGTCTCAAAGACTTCATCCTCCACCTCTGTCAAGAGAACAAGAAGTCCAAGAAGTCTCCCGTGTCTGTTGCTCTCAGGGAAAGCAAAAATCGCCGAGTTTTGATGATTTTCTCTTTGTGATCACTCCCACGTACAGAAGACCTGAACAGAAAGCGGAGTTGACTAGATTGGCCCAAACTATAGACAGCGTGTCAGGTTTTCAGTCAAAGTTTTCTTGAACTTAGACTTGCCCCGACCCTGTTGCTCTTCTTCTCAGGTCCGTTACATTGGATCGTGGCCACAGACACCGAAGAATGTGATCGGCAGGTGGAGGAGTTGCTTTCTCTGCACTTTGGTCAAGATAAGTAAGAATTTAACTGTGGCACGTATGTACTCCAGTGAAATGGATGAGAATGATGGTTACAGAAGTCGGTATGTTTCCTACACACTTCTGGCCTCTCCAATGCCTTCTGTCTTCAGAGACGAAGCCCTGGTCAAACGTTTCGGGTTGCCTAGGGGCGTGGCCGGAAGAAGGGCTGGGCTGAACTGGATCAAGGCGCACACAAAGTATGTCTGAAGTGTTTGTTTCTCAATTACAACCGTTCGTCCTCAGCAAGTCCAATCCTGCGGTGACATACTTCGCCGACGACGATAACACGTACGATCTCAGGATCTTCAAAGAGATCAGAAAGACCAAAGGAATCTCCATGTTTCCCGTGGGGCTTCTCAGACCAGCAGGAGTAAGGTAAGCTGAAAATGACCGATTTTTGTCGCACCGAGCTTGCAAAAATTAATACATTGAAGAGGCCCGTTGGTTGACGCCGGGGGCTCAGTGATAGGTTTCGTTGGCTCTTCTCGTCCCTTTCTTCGCTTCCCTGTGGACATGGCAGGATTTGCGTTCAGTGTGAAGTTGCTGCACTCCAAAGATCCCCAAATGCCCTACCGAGCAACGTTTGAGGAAGACGGATTTCTCAGGTCCATGGATATCAAGTTAGTGAATATCCACCGTCGAAAGATGGGTCTCACTTAGGTTATAAAAAATAGGTACTCCGACATAGAGGTTCTGGCCTCCAGCGGCACCGAGATTCTCGTCTGGCACACAATGACAGCTGCTCCAGAAGTCAAAGCGTTCAAAAGGCCTCTGGACGAGAACCTGATAAACGTTGAAAAACTGTTGGATAACATGGTAAAAGAAGGTCTTGCTAGTGTAGACCAGGTCAAAGGAGCTGACCTGCCGCTTTGTGTGGGGACAACTTGCGATTCCAGCGCAGTTACAGACTAAAAAAACCCCAGGGAATCCGCCGAAGCAGCTTCCACTTGCACTGTAATGTAGCCTTAGCCTGGAAACGATGAGAATCTAGCTGCAAATCTTTGAACTGACAAGCCTGGACTGAAATACAACGGAATGAGGAATTTTGTACCTGACACTGAGATAAGGTGTTTGCAGTCGTTGGTGAACCTGAGCCCGGTGACGAGCTCTGAGTGTCCACCCATGACTGCCATGCATTCGCCACTCTGATAGTCGTAGACGCTCAGGCTCTTATCCGTGCACGAAGTGGCCACGAAGGTGCCACTGCGGTCTAGGGCAACCTTGATCAGGGTGCCGTCGTCGCTGGCGGAGCCCTTGAAAGTCCTTCAAGAAAGTGAAATATGAATAGATGATGTGCATTGTGCAATTCAGTGTTTTTTCCCATTCTAACCTCGAGTGCTTCCCGTTCCCCACGGTGTACACCCTGATGTTCCTGTCCTGACACGCGGTGAGCACGTGTTTGGCCGTGGCGTCGACCTCCATATCGTAGAGGGTGGTCTTACCCACCACGTGGTTGCCTCTAGCGAATTCGGGCAACCCCTTCCGATCCGTAGTCACCTCACGAAATATGATGGACTTATCCGCGCCGCATGAGACCATCTGTACGACCACAAATATTGCATGAAAGCTTATTCTTGGCCTGGTTACCCATGATACCCGTGCCTGCATCGGTTGGTTCGCTCTGTCTCCTTGCTGGTGGTGAATGTAGGGTTGGAGGAATCTGACTGCGGTAATGGAGGAGGAGTGGTCGTCCAAGGTCGTCACAAAGTTGTAGTCGCGGCTGGCGTTGAACACGTGGATCAAGCGATCGCGGGACGCGGACGCAAGAAGACTAAAGGGAGAGTGAGCGAGAGTGAGGTTTTCATGCTTTAAAAATGCCCGGACAAGGCAGGGAATAAATAACCATCGTACTCTCCCTTCTTCTTCTTCTTCTTACTCCATCGCACCATCCCAATGTAATTAAACATTCCAGAAATTCTGCGCCAGCGTTTTCTGAGTATTTAGCCCACTCTTCTTCTCGTGAGAATTGGTTTCCCTTTCCCCAAGTAATTGTACGTAGAACTGCCTCTCAGTAGATGCAACGGGTGCAGATGTACCCGTTGTACTTCTTCAGCATCCCATGGTGGGAGGCCATGGGTGTGTGCGCGAGCCGACTGAAGTTTGCCATGTTTTTCTGAGCTGGACTGTCTACTTAGATGGAAGAAGTGATCAAGGGGAAAAAGGAAGGCCGCCAAATTGAATTCTTTCTTCTTCCACCGTTGAAGGACCCAGACAGTCAGGGTGAATATCAGTGCTGTGCCGGTACATACACGTACACGGGCGAGTGAATCTTTGAAAATTTTTGACCTTAGCGTGGAGGGAATTTTCCAAAAAGGCGGGGTTCAGAAACAACTTTATCGGCCTAAAGATTACAAAAAGTTACGGCGAAAAGCCCCCGTCCACGATCAATTCTGGCAAGTTGTTCATGCTGTAAAAAATTTGCTAAAGACATCTTGGTGGTCGAAGACACAGGTATGGATATAAATGTCAAGTCCTGATGGAGAATATCCTGCTTCCAATCTTGCGACAGTTGCATACGTAGAAGAAATACAAAGGATTATAACTGCACTTGTTGTGCTAAGCGCCAACAAAAGACGAAGAAAAACCTGTCAAGCGAAACTTTTCCTCGGAGCATTTTTGTTCAGCAAGATGGTTTTGGGCACCATTGCTTTCTTGAATGCAACAGTGCAGCTTTTTCTTCTCTCCTAGAGCAGGGACGAGGGGGGTTCTATTGGAACTTCATCCACAAAATATATAAGGAAGAAGTGAAGACAAGAGAAAGGATGTTTGGTGGCCATGCAAAATCGAAGCCCAAGCTCTGTGCGAGGGTCGTGCGTTAGCTTCCAATAACTTTTTTGGTGTGCACCCGGTGCAACATTTGGACTTTCTTCTCCTAGGGTGGATCTCTGCAATTTGAGCTTTGTTAGGTGAGCCCAATAGAAAAGAAAAATAATGGGTCGGCACCAGACCCCAAGAAACAATAACGACTTCGCCGTCCTAAGGACGAAGAATCCCAGAATGAGTGAGTGCAGAAAGGGAAAAGGGGGGACTGTAATTATCTCTTTCTAGTGTTATTGCACTCGCTGATTTACGTGAAGACTGCGTGCATCCATAAGTACATTCGTTCCTCACCTTTTCCTGGTTATATTTCCTTGCTGTTTAGGCAGCCCTTGGACAGGCTGGCTGTACTCCAGACAGAGGACCTCGGCGTCGTGGGCCTCGATTTTGCACAGCTCGTCCATGAACTGCAGCTCATGGACGCGAATGTTGCCGGATCGGTCACCGGAGGCCTAAGCGACAAAAAGAGCACTTCTTTGGCAAACAGTCGACAAAGTCAATGTTGTCCTTGTTTTTACGAGGTGCTTCCCGTCTGGAGAAATTCTGATGCATCGGACTCCATTCCTCTGGTCGAAGACAGCGGTTTCCTATTGAGGAGAAACAAAATGAGACAGCGTCTTGGTACGCTGAAGGCACACGAAGTGAGGAAAACATCTGAACTATCTGACCTTTCCCACGGATCCTTCCTTCTCCCCGTTGGTGACCGAGTTATCTAACTGTTCTTTGATATAGTTAAGGTCGTTGTCGATATAGATCGTCTTCAGCAAGTCCTCACTGTAGATATTTCGCCTGGAGAATAAAAGAATAACGCAACAAACTCAAACCTTGAAGCAAAAGGTTAACACTCACCTGTAGATTGTGTTGTTTGCCATGTCTCTGTTGAGGTTCCAGATCCTGATTGTGTCGTCTGAGCTGCAGGTGATGAAGGACCCCGAGGGCAGAACCGGCATGTGGCCCTCTGCATCATGAGGAAACATCTCCAGACCCCAGATGCACGCAGAGTGGAAGATAAAAGAATGAGATTTGCCAACCTGAAGGAAGAGATTCTTATACGTACGTGCACAGTGTACACAGTGCTGTGTGGCGCATCTCAGCCCCACGAGAGTGAATTCTGGGGCCCAAGGTTATTTTGGCGCAACTTTATGTATCGATCTCTAGAACGAAACTCCAGTTTTGGGTGGGACAGGGCAAAATTTGGCACACTAGGAGTATTATCCATATACGAAGAACAGGCAATTTAAAGCTTGTAGCAAGAGCAGCTATGGTACTTGGTATCTGGATTGGTCTCCAATTTGGGACCGACAATACAGTTTTGCCCAGCGTTGTCGCCTCTTTTTGGCACAGGAGATTTTGGCACCGTTCTTCTCCTCGAAGAATGCAATCAGGTCGGTTATGTCCTGATCGTGGCCATCAAACTTCATTGGTCGGACGGTTATGTAAATGCACTTTACCTTTTTGATGTCTCTGACGTCCCACACGTAGATGGAGTGGTCGTTATAGACAACTGTGACCTTCCAGTTGGCCTCGTCGTACGTGACGGCGGAGGCGTCGGGATAGCGCGCGTTCGGAGGGTGAGATGCCATGTGAGAGATCGTAAGGCCCTTGGACACATCTACCCTGGGAGAGGAGGAAGCGTCATCAGTTCTTAATTTTTATTCTGGTGTAGGTGTCATTTTAAGGGGGTCATTTGCGTCCCACGATCTCTTGCTGCCCGCCACAGTTTGGTCTATTTCTGGCAAGCACTCATCGATGTTCTCATGGTCAATGCTGAGTGTGACAAAACAAAACAAAGTGCAAGTCTGAACGCACCCGTCTTGGTTCTTACCCTAAATAATGCGTCCTGGGCAGGGTCGTGATAAACTGCAACGTGTGCGGGGAGAAGCAGCGCACGATTCCATCCGCGCACCCAATAAAGATAAAGTCCTCGCCCAAACTCAAGCAGTTGGCACTCGTTGTCTGCCAAAAGGGAAAAAAAAAAAGGAGAAATTTGCATATGAAGTTTGCGCGTGATTTTGCTTACACAGCACTCACCCTCAGTTCAACCCACTTGTCGAGCAGCCTCCGGTTGTTGAACTCGCACAAGAGTCCGGACTTGGTGATCGCGTAAGTTGAGTCGCCCATCTCCCCCCTGCCGCATGCCACGTCGCAAAAATAATTATTGCGCTGCTCCCCCAAGATTGCCGATCGCCCCATCAGAGGAACAGGCTCCTTGTACTTGGAACGCGAGTACTCCAAGTACCAGAACTTGACGTGCCTGAAATTGGGTAAGAAATAAGACATGACAGGCGCAGAGGCCAACGTAGTTTTCCACCCACTGTGGAGTAAAGTTGTACCTAGGTCCTCAGTGTTCGTATATATCGTATAAGCATGTTTCATATGTACACACACACGAAAGAACCACAAGTAACGCTTTGAACTTCTTCTGAACTTGAGATACTTCTTCAGCCACTGACCTGTTTCCCGCCGTGACGAAGTAGTTTCCGTTCTCCGCGAAGCTGATTGCCTTG
>JAAUXU010096162.1_pt1 | contig 12328 bp, 11 predicted proteins | sample 7278151 | NCBI WGS metagenome assembly JAAUXU01 (sample SAMN14350113, study PRJNA611818) | marine sediment metagenome | isolation source: surface marine sediment (1.8m) | place: French Polynesia: Moorea | collected 2018-08 | reverse complement strand
GTTTATAGCGAAGCTACGCAGCAACCCAGCGCCGCTCCCCCCCCCCCCCCCCGCCACTACCATCCCCCCCTTCCACCTCCTCCTCTAGTACCGACAGAGTGATCAAAGGAAACTGCAAAATATAAAATTGCAACAAGCAAATTGCATGTTGTGTTCTCAAATCTACAACAGTTGCCAGAGGGACTATTGACCCCAAACCGATCTTGTCACGGCAATTGTCATCGAGGTGGTAACCCGAAGCAAATTATCCTTTCACCCAAAACAAGGATACTCGTAAATGGATTTTGTCGGAATGTCCCCCCGAATCCCTCCTGAAGAAATTTCCATGATTTTTGCGCTTGGGGAGATGCACAAGAAGCACTTTTTAAGATTGCTTGATCAGTTGATGTTGCCAGTTTGGTGTAGGACGATGGAGCTTCTCTGAAAATGTGTGAAGCTTGGCGAGCATGCGAAAGTCCCTTCATTTGTTAGCTGTGGAAGGGAATCATGTTGATCGAGCACTACAGATATTACGAAATATCCAAAAAAAGTGAAAACATCAGCTTCGAAAAGTGCCTTCAACAAACAGATCAGCGAATGTAAACCCTAAAGCAGCCCTCTTAAAAAATGCTCAGTTTGTGGTTTTGATCACCCTGTATTTGGGAGAAGGAACGCGTGTTTTACCTTCTAAAGCAACGTCCTAGTTCTTGTTCTTGCGTACTTACGACTGCTGGCGTCACCTACACTGAGACACAAAACGAATGCAGCACGTTCGTACATAGCGCGGTTGACATCGCGTCTCCTACGCTGTCGTATCTGTCAGTGAAACGAGTTGCGTGGCTATGGTGATCGTGTCCCTTACTGATTCATCCACGTTCGCCCTCTCCTCCTCCTCCTCCTCCTCCTCCTCCTCCTCCTCCTCCTCCTCCTCCTCCTCCACCTCCGCAGCTTCATCTGTCTGGGCGCTGCCGTCTTATTTGGGCGAGAGCGATCGACGCAGATTTGCTCGGCCAAGTAACGAAATCTCAGCTATCAAACGAAGACACCTCGACCAAAGAGAATGAGAGTCGAACAAGAAGTGTGGAAAGTTGGAACTTGATACCGGCGTCAACGCCTTTTGCCTATGACAAGACTGAACGTTTGACCTGAGAGGTTGACGTCTTCAAGGACACACAAACTACCTAATGTTTCATGCTGATTACTTGTCCGGCTGATTTGTATCGACCAAGTTTTGGAGTGACAAAAGAGGAACTGATGAAAGCGAGACTTGGTCGTCCTGGAGAAGCCTCTTGGGCGTCACTGACTGGAGTCCCTTGGTATTTTTGTCCAGATTCCTCTTCTTTGTTGGGTTCGTGTTTCCCAACCTCGTCTCATGCCAATTACTGTATGATGCATCATCATCAGGGACGATCTGATGGATCTCTTGTGGCAACTCCTGTGCGCAAAAACTACATCAAGCATCATGTGCGAGTATGCAGATTCTACTTACGACACAAACAAATCTCCAACGTCTTTTCGGCATCCTATGGTGGCACCCCTTTTTTGTCAATTGCTCGCACGTTCTCAGCATAATGTTCGTCCATACAACAGAGCTCGGTAGCAAAACAGTTCAAGAGACAGGCCAGCAGATGTGCACTGTACAGAGGGTCACTGTACAGCGAACATACGTAGCTGTCGCAAGGCCTCACGCATCTTCCTACTGTTCAGAATCAATGAGGTATGTATGGCATAGGTGTACGTAGGTAGAAGGGGGACTTTCAGTATGTGAGCCGTATGAACTTCAACGGATGTTCCAGCAACATCGAACAGTTAAGCAAGTTCGTCATTCGAACTTTCGTTCAGAAACTCCTCGGGTTTGAAACAATTTTTGACATCTGTGTGTGCAGAAGAAAATGCCAAATTCAGCAATCTTTTTGCCCAGTTAGAGAATGCTCTCATACCAATGCCCTATTACGTACATTTTGGGGAGAGGAGCTGGCATTTAACCAGGGCATGATTTTCTTTTATAAATAACTAACGTTTATAAATTTCATCTCCAAACAGCAGAGCTTTCTGCCCCAAGACGGACTTGATGACATGAGGGCCAGCTTGACTTCAGCTGAATCATCATTAACCTGTGTTTACTAAAACAGGTTTCTAAGAATATCGTGCGGTTGGTGAATTTTCCCACTCGAAGCTCCCTCAGTCAGAAACTCCCTCCCTTCAGTGTTTCCTTTTTAAATCTGCTGGAGATTAGGTTAGGTTCGGTGGCAATAAAATGGTACTTTTTTTTATCCTGTCGCACCAAAAATCATGAAGCGGAAAAGAAGAAGCCATGCGACAAAAGGTGAGCCTTGTTTGCTTGCAGTCCGCGACCAAAGTTTTCTTAGCAGGCGAATTGCTCGATTAAATTCTCTAATTGTCTATGCACGAAGAAAGTGAACTTTTGAATCAGTTGAACGCCTGGGCACGTCTATTCCACCGGAGAAGGTCTCTTGACACGTCAAAGTTTTCCTCAATCACTGTGGCTTTTTCCTCTCCAAACTCAGTTGTTTTTCTTATCTGTCTCTCTCTGGAGAACTGCGAAGCCCTGCTCTATGCAAGAATGTGTGAGACGCCACAGTGTAGAGCAGCGGCAAAAACTGCCATTTGAGGCACTTCGCCTGGGGCGCAAAATGATCGTTGCAGCGGGCGAATGAAGTTTGCTAAAGCTGGCTGAAATTGCTCTTCTCTCCCATTTTTTCCCCTCCTCCTCCTCACATATGCCACTGTCTGCAGTACGAAGAAGGCAAGAATATTCTCCACGGACTTGCATTATTTATTACTGCCAGCCGGCAATTACTTACTCGCATCTCCGCGTACGTCGGTCTTAAAGCTCTGGCTTGAAGCACCATCACATGATTAGGGCAATCAGCGACGAGCTACAGGGTGCCTCAGCGAAGAGTCAACAAAGCACTGCAAGCAACACAGTGATCAAAATGCATGGCCTAGATGATGCATTCGCCAGATCTCATGAATATCTTCGAAGGTCATGTATGATTGAGACTTGAAAATATTGTATATATTTCATACAGTGCGTCAATTCTTGAACTATATTAATTACGTTTGTCTTGGTAAGTAGCACTATACGCCAGGTCTTTAAGCGCGAGTCCATCTAAGAAGCTTCAAAGCCTTAAAAGACAAAAAGGCCTATTATAGACCTGAGACAAAAAGGTCTATTTAATGTCACTTTCCTTTCTTCTAAAAAATACTTTTTTAAGTTTTTTCATTAAAAAAAGGAAATGTCAGGATTCGAACCTGCGACATTTGAGAAACAATGCAGTACAATTTTATGGTACAAAACTCATAAATAGATATTGAGAGTTGTACCCACTCTACCCACTGAACCACCTGGTCTAGGAGGTCAGCTGACCGTCAATACAGAGTCAAGTGTCTCCTTAATGCTGTAGAGTGTGATTCCATAAGGGGCTGATTCCAGGTTGTGTTGTACTACTTGCACGCACGCTCACAGAAAATGGAAAAAACTCATATGCTGAGCAAAAAAACAGTGACATTGTGACATCAAGGGATGTGCAAGAGGACATGAACTTGTCATCTTGTTTGAAAGTTAGATCACTGACAACCCTTACAGCGATTGGTGCTTACAACCAAGGTTACCAGAATACAGGTTGTACCGTCCTGTGCTCTGTGATGGTGTCAGGCTCCTCAGCCCACATAGGCGGAAGTAAGGGGGCTTGACACTGTTGCGAGTGAGTGCAGCTGTTGCAGATTAGATGTAGCCTGAACTGATGACTTGGGCTGGATTTGTTGGTACTCCAAAGAGTACCGTTTGCTTACACTCATGGCAACACATCAGTGCATATCTCTTGGTGCTTTACCTCTAATATCAGCTTTGGAGCACATCAGACCTGCCCTGTTGCCTGCCAGTTCTGCCTTTGATCCCATGTGGAACCCTTGCAACAACTAAAGGGGTAAAACCTCTCCCTTCCCCCATATATCAGGCTACCCCAGGCTGTCAGCTGCAAAGGGAGAAATCAACCATCATAAATGCGGAATGGTACCCCTCTGCTTACAACAGTCTTTGTGGACCAAAAGAGGGAGCATATTCAGGACGATCCCTGCCATCTTAGGCCATGCGAAGGATGCAAAATCTTTCATCTCATTTGGCATTTGTTATGAACTATGCTGGAACTGTCTTACCCATTGGCAAGTTAGGCTAGCCTGTGCACTCCCCTTCATAGAGGAGTGTGGTGGCTACATTGAAGGCCACCATCACAACCGCTGAGGCTACAAATCTGCCCAAGAAAGATGCGTGGATCTGTGTCATCACGCAGTCTCTGCAGAAGCTGTGTACACCGTTGAAGACGCTAGTGCGTGTCTCTTGCCGTCAGTTTCTGCCTCTTCTGATTGGCCCTCAGCCTCAGGTTGAGGTCACTTGTGACACAGCCGCCTGTGCGCCCGGAGATGCCAGCCTCCCTTCTGAGTTTTGCGACAGTTCGCAGTGGATCATGCCTCACTTTGTCCCTGCAGTTGCATTGCGCTCAGACCCTGGCTTCTCTTTGAGGCCTGCCCTGCTTTGGCCCATAGGCGATGTCAGGGGGTTCAAATGGTGCCACCCCGAGATTTAGTTGGGCCAGGGAAGGCAGAATCTCCCCGCAAAAATTTATGCACTTTTCACTAAAAAAAAAAAAAGTAGCCAAGAACAGCCAGCGCCAGCATGGGGTCCTTTGCGGGTTGTTACAATTTGATCTCACTAGTGTCACTATGGGCACTCAAAACTGTGAACTCCTGTACTCAAAGTTATGGGTCACTGTCTGAAGAACTCATTCCATGCAAAAATTCCACTCAAAAATGACTCCACGCAGCCTATGCACTAAGTTTCTTCTCACTGAAATTACTTACGCCGCGGTCAGTATATCGCCAGTGACTCTTGTTTGTTGAAATCCAACCCCAAAACGTTGCTATTCAACATGCATAGCAATTTTCGCGAAAGACCATGTGTGGTGACATGGAAAAGACTGTGTTCTAATTTGAGCTGAGATGCCAACGTCAGAAAGCCTTAATGTCCAACAAGTACATGTCCACTACAGTTGGGATCTACAGGATGAGGATGCCTTGAGCTGAGCTGTTTTCGAGCTCAAGCCGAAGCTTTTCCATCATATCTGCCTAGAGGCGACGCACCAGCCTTCTCCTGCGCCTCTGACGACGGTCTGTGCGCAGTGGCCATGGCCGTGCCATTGTAAATCCGGTACGACTGTGAGCGATTCTCTCATGTTTACGACCGAAGCTTCCTACCTTTTTTCTCTTTTCTCTTGCCGGTCAATAGCCCACCTGCCGAGCAATTACCTGTACGCAAGACAAACGTCTGCTGCAAGGCAAAGATGCGTACACAGCACGAATGTACTGTGTGGCGCGAAAGGTTTCTCCTGTTCCGTTTACAACTGACCAAAGCTGCAATGCACTTTGTACTTGTTTTTGTCACAAGACAATACTTCAGTGTAAAAGTGTTTGTGCATTCTTTAGTTTGGGCCAGAAGGGACAAAACGTCTGTGCCACCCTGTACATACCTCTGTGTTTGTGCGCACACATACGTACGTGACGTACCTGTGAGCTTGCAATGAATGAAGATCCATCCCTGGCTTTGGTTCCGGCCGGCTGCTACAACAGCTACGCGTACAGCTGGTGACTAATGAGAGATACTAAGAATTGCGAAGAGATTTTCCTTTTCTGAGCAAGGTAGAGAGAAGAAAAATCTTTCCAAATAAAACTTTCATGACCGGATACGTGGAAATTGCTAGAACTTTGACTCACGACGAGCGAAAACATTCATGAGCCAACTGGATACTGTGTGTTTTTCCCTTTTATGAGACTCACTACGTGTGCCTACAATAACTCCCTCAATCCAGTGGTGGCTTCGTAAATGACATACCTGTCTGTTTGCCTCATGATTTCTGCCTTGACAAAGAGACGTGTGCGCATGCTGCGTACACAGTTTGTTGCTTTACTCGTATCAATTTGCACCTGCTATACCATTTGCCGTAATTACGAAATGCTTACGGACAAGCACAGATTGCCGGTGGCGGACGTTGCACCTAACTCGAATTACAGAGCGTCTATTTTTATGCTATGCAGAGGACAATATCAAGTGTACGTAAGCAGGCTTGAATTGGGGACCCTCTCCTCTCTCTCGTTGCCACACGTTGACACATTTCTGGCTGGCACGCTATTCCGGCGGTAAATGCTGGATCGCTGCCCTGAAGGAAGCAGCGACATCATGAAACAGTCATGCAACAACCTTCCAGGACCTCGGAGTAATGGTAGGTAGCATGTGTATCCTTTGCAAGAGGAAAGTAACAGCCCGGTGCGGGAAAGAATGAAAGTTCATACGTACGCACAGAGCCTCGACCTTTCAAGGCATGCACACACATAAACTCAAGGAACGGAGAGAAAGCGCAAGGAAAATCAGAAGAATCAGAAAGCCATTATCGAACACGCCAGATCGGTTTCAGCTGGCGACTGAATCGGTTGATATTACCGTATTTTACCAACTTATCCACATGTACTGTACACAGTGCCAGTCTGTGTATGGTGCAGTCTGTAATGCACTGAACTTTATTAGGGTCACCTTTTCCGTTTACTGGCCTTTTCTATGTACTGAGCTCTGGCTGTAAAGAAGTACCATACAGAAGTGCATGGTGCGCCACCGACTAGCTCGTGCGGGATGTATGCAACCGAGCACAGATTGGGAGCCCCGGACCCTCCCTCGGGCAAGCATCATGTACGGGTCTAAAACCTTACTTTCCGAATGGGTGAACTCGCAAGGTTGTGTGAGAGCAAAGAACGAAGATGGAATCGAACCTCAAGCTTATCGAAGCTGCCCAAATGGCCTCGAACCCTTGAGCGGCAGCCTCGAACTTTTGGCTTCAAGCAGACAACAGACATATTCGAATGTGAGATTTGGAGTGCATAGTGGACCTGTGTGTTCGCGAGATGCACATCCGAGATGGAAGGGGGAAATGGCATTTCTCCCCCCTCCTCCCGTTCAGTTCAGTTTTAATGAAGTATCCTGTTAGTTAGGTCACATCGGGACAGGAAGTTTTGAGTCAATTAAACAGCATGAGTGTAAGTTGTTTATAGCAAGTTGATATCTGTATTCAACGGATGATCAGACTAACGGTTGCTGAGATATGAATATTTAAAACTCCACAGGCAGGAATTCAGTACTTGGTAGATTATTACGATCTTGATGTGTAACATGGATAGCACACATTAAATGTCATTTTCGTCAGACATACAGGAAAGAGAGCCGTAGAGTATGGTCTGCAGTTTCCACAGCAGTGCAGCAATGAACGGTCGAACCGACGGTTGCTAAAATATAAGCGTTTAAGGTTCCATGACAAACAATATGTCATTGCCTGTTCTGGGTGAAGATTTAAAAAATCTTGTGGCCCTATGTTGTTGCGACGCACCTTGTACCACTAGCATGTAGTCATAGTCTTGGTTGTAAAAGATGGCTTCTGATCAAAGCTTTTATAGCGTCCAAAATGCATTCTGAAGAATGCAGCTTCATTCTTGAGGCATCTTCCAGCACCAACCAGGATCTCACGTGACGTCATCACTTACAGGGTGGGTCCAAAAATTGTGAGCGTAATCCACCAAATTCAATATGAGCTGCAGCCGCCCATCGTGACGGGACGAACGTACCAAACAAGATTTGCTTTTCATTAGCGTCTCTTCTTTTTTTCTTCTTTCCACGAGATATACAGAATATGGCATGCAAGAGCTCAATCCAAAGCTGCTTGGAGCGTGAATGAATGCAAATCAAGCTGAGCGAAATGGAATCCGCCATACATACAGGCAGGCCAGCTCTGAGAAGAAGGAGCATGAGGTCGTCGTACAAGAAGAGCGTCTTTTTGTCTGGAAATTTATTGCAAATACCTCTTATTTATTCGCGTTACGCCCCTCCTGCAACAACTTGGACGTAGAATCCATCTACGACGCCAAAAATCAGTGAGTGACAGGAATCGTTTTATCTTTGAGGGGAGGACACATCAGAGTTTGTTCAGCTCTGCCAGAGGCTTTTTCTCCAGAAAATTCCGCTCTACCTCCCACTCGAAAAATATTCCTCTGTGTGGTATCGAGCACATTGAAGGTGAACTCGACCACTTTGCTGTTGTTGTTGCTGCTGCTGCTGCGCCTGTCACTACACTGCCTTTAGCAGACGATTACGTATCAGATACACTTGCCTGAGAGAGAGAGAGAGAGAGAGAGAGAGAGAGAGAGAGAGAGAGAGAGAGATAGAGAGAGAGAGAGAGAGAGAGAGAGAGAGAGAGAGAGAGAGAGAGAGAGAGAGAGAGAGAGAAGACGCTGCCTCCTACGCAACCAGGTGCTGGCTTATTATCACATTGTTCCAAGAGATACCGAATTTTGTACCCAAGTTAGCAGTAGAAATTCCTAAAGCTGAGGCGGAAAACGGTTAGGAGACAAAGAGCCACTTATGTGAAACATTGTCCCTACTGCATAATTCAACACTGCCCTCATTTCGACCATTATCATACTGAAAACAAGAAGAATGTGTCACAGCTAGCAACGTGCGCCGCAAAAAGATAGGCTCACCAATTGTTGAAATTTTCTTGTTACATACAAATCAGGTAGAAACATCGCACGAATGATCTCCTCGGTGTTCTTAGTTTTCCAGGGTGTTTTAGTTTTAGGGTGGTCTTTCCTGTAAAGTGGTTATTTTTAAAGTTAAAGGTCTCGAACATTTTTATATATCAAGGCGGTGTCATGATGATAGCTGTATACAGGATAGCTGCAGACAGCCGCAGAGGTACCGTAGACCTTTGGTACAGTGAACTCCTAGGAAAAAGGTCGCAAGAAGTGGTCGCAAGCAAATACATGATACAGGCGTATCATGTATTTGCACAAATCAGCAAAAAGTGGTGGTGTTTTTGGTGGTTTCAGAAGCAACGATCGTCTTTAAGGGCCCATCACTGAGCAGATTGATACAGGCAAATTTGCCATTGGGAAACTTTCTAGGCGTCGAAACGAAGAAGTCACCTGGCTGACCAAAGGAGCCCTTCATACGTGACCGGAGTGTGACCTAGTTGCTCTGCACTGGTTGTTTTTCACTGCTTGCAATTGTCATGCAAATGACACATTTTCTTAGGCAAAATAATTCCGAAATTTTGGCACATCTCACGGAGGAAACTGCCGTCATAGTGCTCAGGTCGGTTTTTTGTCCATTTCTCAAGACCAATGGCTTCCAACACAAAAAGGATTAGTGTCAGCCCAAGCTTCGGCACCGCCATAAGCAGGGCAATGGAACTTCACTTGGAAGCACCAAACGTGGTAAGCAAACAAGCTGACCAAGTTTGGTTGCACAAGGCTTTTCTCTGATAAGAAAAAGTTCCATTCGGATGGACCTGGTGGCTTCCAGCCCTTTTAACGGGACCCCAATAATTCTTTTCGTTTAACGTACGAACAGCAGGGTCGATGTCTTGTTGTGGGGCGCCATTGGCCTTCATAGCAAACGTGACCTACAAGTAGTCAGACCTTGCATGTATGCTGGTTAGTTTCAGGAAATGCTGCACCAAGCGAATCTCCCACGCAAAGGTCAACATGTTTGTGGCGCCAATTGGCGGCTCATGCAGGACAACACCCTATGTTGCACTGTAAACAAAGGAATTTTTACGCGACAGGGTTGTTCATCTTCCAATTCTGGGCACCCTACAGCTTAGAATTGAACGCCACTGAGAAGTGCTAAAGAAAAAAGTGTACAAATTGACAAACAATATCAGGTGTTGGAAGCAAAACTCACCAATGCAGTGCTACAAAAGTGGCTTGCTATATCTCAGGACATCATGAAAAAGGCCATCGACAGCAGTCCTGGCTGGATTTTTGAAGTTATTTATGCTAACAGAAAGGTTGCGCGCCAGGGGAAACTAATTTTTGGCAAAATTGATATCTACGTGGGGCTCGATGCAAAATGGAACCCATTTTTTGACTGCACCTCGAAAAAACGGGCTACAACCGTGCAAAGGTAGCCTAGACTAGATTGCTTCTGTAACAAGTCATCCTTCTGTCCTGTTTCTATCAGAGTACTGCAAGCATAGAGAGCAGTAGCCGTACATTTTAAGGTATGACTTGACCTTAGATCAACTTTTTCAAATTTAATCGCAAAAGCAAATCAAAAATTTGAACATGGTTTTCCATCAAACCTTTAAAGTGATTTAAAATCTAATTTTCAAAACATCTAACCCAAGTTCCCAACGCCTAAAAATATCGTGAAATTTTGTATGCGCCTATGCAGTGGTCATACTGTGCTGGCTGCAAAAAAAGCAGTGATGAATCTTCACCAGACAGTCCTTGATAGGGTGCACCATCATGAGCAACTTTGTGAATGCCCACTTTGATTCTGGACAGCGCAATGTACAACAAGCTCTGGAGTGCCCAGGTCAAACTTCGCTATTTTCCACCTTTTTTGGTTACTTTTTTGTGAATGAGACTGGCTGAAATTTTCTTGGGGTGCCAATTTCCCCTCATTGCCCCCACATCCTTGAGTTGGATCTGTTCAGCCCGGCAATGCGACCCCAAACCTCATGAATCATCATCATAGTCAAATGACCAGTGTATCCACTAGGAGAGACTACATAGGTGCGCAGAGCGAACTCTTTCTCGAGCTGTTACGCTCACAGTTTGCGCACGTTTGTCATTTTGCCTGCAATGACGCCTTTGCACATGAACAAGGGCTCAGGGTGCCTAAGCTCCAGGTTGGGCACCGGTCCCACCTAAAACTGCGGGGGGGGGGGGGGGGGGGGGTGAAAATGTCCGCCAATGTCGTTTTGATTATTCCAAGATGACAGCAACTGGCTTGTATGGCCATGGCAAAGATGCACATCAATGTTTCAAATGTCTGGGGTTCTTTCCGCACTACTCTTAATTACATATATTTACAATGACCCACTTTTGACGTGAACTGAACACAAAGAGCAAATCGTGTATACGCCGCTTAAGAGCATCCTTCTGTTCATGACGGTGATGCTTGGTGCGATGATGTTCGGGCCAAAGAATTATTTATTGTGGCGAAATATAACGGTCGTGTTTAGATGAAAGAGCACCAAATTCTTTCGTGCCTAATGGATACGCGTGAGAGCTAATGATGCCATAATGCACACGCCGAAACAATGCAACAAAATCCTTTTTACCACTCCGACGCAACGGCACACACAGAAAGGGCAACCACACATAACAACAGTATATTTGCCAGCAATACAGTTCAACTAATATTGCCCACTTATCCTCCGCTGCTCAGGTGTTATTTTGCGGGTACACAACGTCATTAGATCCACCAAGGCTACAGGAATCGGACAAGATCTTCAAACACCAGAGCACACGCAAGAGATCGACTGACTGGCGTGTGCGGTTGACGACGACGCATAAGGAAGTCATGTCTTCTTCTTAACATTACTTTTTTACTACGCGGTGAAGACAACAGAACTTTTTTTTCTTTTGTGCAATTGCCTCGCTCTACCGGGTGATTCGTTGCGATCCTTCATTTTCGCAGTTCAATGAGTTCGGTGGAAATGTTGTGATACTTAACTTCTTCAAATGGTTAACTCAGCTAATTTTTTCTTTCTTTCAAAAAGAGCCCGAGTTGACAAGCGAAATGGTAAACCTGAGCTGCACACATTGAATGAGTACTGCAGATGCAGCTGATTTTGTGGCTGACTTGGCCAGCAAAGAGCACGGCAGTTGTTAACATCTCGTGTTCGTCAGTCGGGATGCCCTTATGGTGTGAGTAGATTAGGTTTTGGGGATTTATTTGGTGTTTTCAAAATTTTTAATTAGTAATTCAACCAGTTTTATATTTAAACTAGAGCTTCGCGCTAGCTACCCACTTCGTTGGGTAGAAATAATAGCAAAAGTATGAAGTGACAAAAATCAGCCACCAATCCTATCCTAAAGCTCTTTTTACATGTAGCTTGGAGAAGGGACAAAAACGGGGTAAAACCCCTGTGCGTTTCTTTTTTTACCCCAAGTCACAAAACCTCCTATGTTTTACCCAGTGGGGTGAAAAGTAGAGAGGACTACTAATTTCAAGGGCAAAACTGATCAGTTTTACCCAGAGGGGTAGCGGCAGACAGCAAAACAAAGTAGATGCACAAGACACGGACGTAAATATACATGGATGGCGGATGCCCCAGCTAAACTGTCATCAAAATCTCCAGCTGAGGTTTAGGAAAATTGGTGCCCATGGAGCACTGAACTGTAGTGGAGGGAGTCACGTGAACTGTACTGTGGAATGGAAAAGGGCAGTGCCATGGGAAAATCAGGCATGCTAGAATTTTTCATGGGAGCTACCTTGTAC
>JAAUXU010008695.1_pt1 | contig 12332 bp, 13 predicted proteins | sample 7278151 | NCBI WGS metagenome assembly JAAUXU01 (sample SAMN14350113, study PRJNA611818) | marine sediment metagenome | isolation source: surface marine sediment (1.8m) | place: French Polynesia: Moorea | collected 2018-08 | reverse complement strand
AGCACTAAAAGTATGCGTGTCTATTGGGAAAGCCCAATTTTCACAGGGAAGTTTCATCTTGCTGAACAGTGACATTGCAACATTCTTGATAAAGTAATCAGTTCTGTCTTAACAAAGTCTGTGATAGGCGTCCAACAACCTGTATACGAGTTGAAAAATAAATCATGGAACAATAGGCAAGATTTTTTTATTATTTCTGTTGCTTTTACAACTCACGTAAAATAGGGGCAAATTACAACATTGCGTGGAGACACTGAACCCATAAGAAGGTTATACACTCGTTTCCACTCAGTTCTCACTTAAAGATCACTCGGACGAAGGCTAAGACACATACAAAAACGTCCCCACAAACGTGGGTGCGAATTCCCTCTGCAGATCGGTGCAAAGGTCATGCTGCAAAATTCTCACTGGTTTTGATCGATTTTTGCAATTATCTCGCGACACCGATGATGATGTCACGCTTCATCGCCACGACCTAGAAGAATTGCGAATACGCACAGGTTTTCCTCACACGAATTTGCATGCTAACTCTTCATTTTCTTTCTGTTTCTCTCTTTTCTCACCCGAAGACTGCGTCGTTGGCGCTGCTGTTGCCAAGGAAGCGCCGCCCTCACCCGAATCGGCCGCAGCTGCAGCCGCGGACGCGGCAGCCGCGGCCGCTCCGTTCGTGAGGCAGCCCTGGGTCGAGTTGTTTTCACCGCCGCCGCCGACCGCCACCGGGACTTCGCCACTCAACTCGCCGCCGGATGTGACCGCCACCGCCGCTGCGGCCGAGTCTGAGTGGGATGCACCGCCGAGAGTGATGGGAATTTGCTGTTGTACGGAATAACCTAAAAATGGACTCCAACTCATTACTCCAAGTGATGAATAACTTGGTCAGGAGTACCACAACTATTGCATGTAACATTACTTGAGTTTTTCTTCGCTTGTTCTGTCCCGAAGAGCAGAGAATGAAAGTTGGGAGTGGTGGACGAGGACGAGAGGTCCTTGGATGGGTCCTGCTCGTCGATGAACCGGTCCATGTAGTCGGTGGTACCTACACACCAAAATAAAGTCTTTGACACAAAGTAAAGGGATGCACGGTGCAAGTCACAAAAACTGTCCTGCCTTGGCAATGCAAAGGGAGCAGCGTGAGGCCGGTATCACAAGAGGACACGCGGGCTTTTTCGCTGACTGGCGCTCAAAGTCAACTCAACCACTCGCGAAATCGTACGCAAATAATCTCTCGTGTGACCCGGTCATAAGAGGTCAGACGAAATGGTTGAAGAGCTGTTTTTTCCTTCTCGCGGACAAAAACAGACCAAACATGTGTCACTATCCATAGAAACTTTATAGCCGACGACTCGACTTGTACTCATGCCAATACCTGGATGCAGAGTGTACTTCTTCTTTTCCAGCCTCGTGGCGTTTGCAAATATGTCGTGCCTCTCGGTCTTCTTCCACAGGTAGTAGAACTGCACGAGCTCGCCCACGGACCTCGTCCGCACCTTCTGCTGCTGGATCATGTGAAAATCCTTGCCATACAAACGCAGACCTGGGGTAAAAGTAGCCGGAGAATCATTAACATGGTTGTAGCAAAGCAATAGTTGCAACATGCACCGATGACTATGATTATACTGGAGGCCCGGCTCACACTTCATGGAAGCTCTGGAATTCCTTAGTCTCCAGACAGTTTTTTCGTCCCGACGAGTATGGAATTACGGACTACATAGTCATGTTTTTAATCCCTCGAAATTTGGAAAATCCCCCCCAAAACGGGGAAAATCATCATAACTTTGAAGAACACACACGAGAGCTATGTTCTACGCGCTGACCCTCATTCTTGTCCAACAGTTGAGAAAGACAGTACTGCCGTCAGAACTGAAGTCACTGAAACGGTCTCACCCTCCATTAGGTCAAAATGATGCATTTACATCGTAGAAATTCTGCGCTTGTGGGATAAAAACCAAAGGGTCAAGTTACTGGATTTCAGTGACTTTGTGCTGCTTGATGTCTTCAGGGGTGGGTTAAGGTGCACTCGTTTCGTTAAGCTCGTGACCACTGACAGCTCTTTCAAATAGGAGTGATGGCAGTGCAAAAAGTCACCATCTACCGAGTTCTACTCTCCAGACAAGTGCAATTCACAGCTTCTACAAACACACAATTGGGATATTAGTTTTCACCGCTTACTAGGTCACTTTGACCTGGGCCCAAGTGTGATGCATTTAGTGAAATTCGTTGTCTTCCAGAAGCTTCGTCATATTGACAGATCATACTCTTGGCAGCTAGAAATATGCTGGAAGAGGTCAACATTGCTCCAGAGCATACAATACCTAATTCAAAGGCTCTGCACTCTTCCTCCGACCACAGCGACATAGTCTCGGCCGACGGGATGGCGTTCATGCGCCGCCTGCGCAGCGCTTCGTCAAAGTTGTTGCCGCACTGATGCAGCAAGTAAAGCGCCTGCCAAAAAATTTCTTTTTCTTAAGGCACACAGAGCATTTTCTTTTATCTCTTCTACCTGTTCATCGTCTCTGGTATGCGCGCCCAAGGGTAGCGTGGCGACGCCGCCGGCGGGCTGGAGGGCCTCCTGGGACTTAATCAGGTACTCCTCTACCTGCAAACGCCAAGGTTATGAAACTTGCGGCGTGAAAAACATTTTTGACTATTTTGTCGTTCAGACCTGAGTGGGGCTGAGTCTGTCCGGGGCCCACAGGAGTTTGTCCTCGTTCTCGTAGGGCAAAGTGTCGTCGTAGTGGCACAAGTCGGAAGGGACAGAGGCCTAAGAAAAGAAACATGACTTTGGCCTTGCTTCTAGCAATTCAACTTTTGAGCCAATTTACCTGATAACTAGGCCCAATCATAATGGTCTTTTTCCACGAGTAGTCCCTGCCTTCCGTGTCCTCGTCGTCATCGTGGTTTCCACCGGGAGTGACCGCAGGGGTGACCCCCGAGGTGGCCCCGTCGGAATCTTCGTCTTCCTCGTCGTTTTGGCCGCCGGAGGAGGATCTAGAAATGGGTAAACTTGGAGCGGTGGCTATAAGAAGGGACTGTGGGGGTCAGGATGCTTTCACCTCAAGGCTCGACCTTCCACAGTGGCCTCGTAGAACCTGGCCAACTCGGATTTACTCTTCTTTGCCGGTGGAGGGGGCGACATCGAACCCCTCTTGACTCCGGAGTTGCTACCTACAAAGGAAAGAAAATGTCAGAAACATAACGGAGAATTGCATTTTCAGTACCATTTTGTTTAGTGGCTTCACTGCCGGAGGCTTCAGACTTTTCTTGTACTTCTTTGGGCTGAAAAAATATCAGTTGGTCAGTCTCAAATGACCTATTTATGTCACTCCCTGTCTCACTTCATCTTTGCTAGCTTCAGCATCCTCTTTTTTGTCTGTGTTTTCCTCATTGTTGTCCTTGTCCTCGCCATGGCCGTATCCGTACTTCTTCAGCAGCTCTTCCAGAGGCATCTCGGCCTCCTCCTCTAGAGCTTCCGCTTCGGCAGCTGCAAACACCCCAAAATGAGCAAACTCTGCCGCAAATTGGCCGCAGGATCAACTCACTTGCGTTCTCGTCCTCCTCGGCAAGCGCCTCCTCCTCCTCCATGGTCCTCTCGTCGTCAAAATCGTTGATCATCATGTCGATGGTCGGCTCGAAGTCCTTTTCCTCTTCCTCCTCCTCCTCCTCCTTGGAGTCCTTGTGGTCTTCATTCGACTCCTTCTTGTCTGCGCTCTCGTCGATCACCAGAGTCTCTTCATCGTCGTGATCCTCAGTGCTGACCTCCGCAGCTGCAGAGTAGAGAGCAACTTCCAGTCTCACTTTTTAAAACTGTCAGCCATAATTAACACAATCAGTTTTTGGGTAATTTTAAAACCTTTTTCTGCAGTTGAAGAGGAAGATTCACTTGGTTCCGCGGCCGGATTCGCTGCGGCGTCTGGGTCCCCTGAGGCCGCCTCGGCCGCCTCGGCTGTCACGGCTGCGGTGGCTGTGGTGGCCGCAGAGGCCATAGGGGCCGCTGGACCCGGAGTCGCCAGGTCCGGATCTGGCTGACCCGGAGGCTGCGGCGAAGAAGACATCGCCGATTGTCAATCCGGGTTTGTTTTCCAAAATCAAGAGACTAGGGATAGGCTGACAGAGACCAAGCTCGAGCTGCGGCGACCATGGATTACTCTTAGGTCTGTAAGCGACTCGAGCCGCAGTGGCGAATTGTTGACGACCACCAACCCTCAGCTGAAAGTGAGAAAGTTCTGCCAAACCTCTCTGCAACTGCAGGCAGCCAAATCTGCCCTAGATCCACCCAGGTACAAACATAAGCTATTTCATAGACCACCTAAAGCAGCGCTTCCTTCGTCGACTTCGTCAACTGAAAAAATATTCTCAATCGAGGTTATAGCGCAAGAAAAAAGGCTGAAGAAGAACAATTTTTTGAGCCTCATGGGTTTTTTTTGCTTTGTGTAGCTGAAGCCTAAACATCAACAAATTTTCTCTTGGCCAACAAAAACGGCGCGAGAACAGACTTTGGTATCTCTATGAACACAGTCTGCCAGAATGGCCGCTGCCGCCCCCCCGCCAAAGAAAGAAACTCTGCAGGGTTGCCAATCGGGGAAGGAGGAAACGTGTTAGTGTGTCTCCACTGTACAGATCTTCAGCTGTGAGTTGTGGGATCTGCACTAAGTAGGGCAGCTCGCGAGCGAAACTCTGCCAGTGTGGCAGCGCTGACTTTTATCTGGCTCCGGCAGCAGCAGCAAAAAAGAGAGAAGACTCAGGATGGGTGAGGATTGACTTCTTCACCCTGGATTAGAAGCGCGAATCCTGCTTGAGACTCGAGCTGTGGTTGGGCATCAGTGATCACTGTGAGACTATCTTCTTAGTTACTATTCACTACATTGTAGTAACTCTTCTTTACTCTCTTCCTTTTCTATTAACTCTGCAACAGAAGCAGAGACAAGTGGTGGATTTCGCTTACTTTTCTATTTTCCTCGCTCTGGAGCCTTGCTGAAGGCCCAGCAAACAAGCTGTGGCTGTGAGAGGATCAAGGTCGGCATTTTAGGCTGAAAAACCACTCAGTTGAGACCCTTTTCAGTGGACCAAAAAAGCGACGGAACTGTTTGTTTTTAGCCCCCCCCCCCAAGCCAACATTTTTAACTGTGTCTTCGAGCTTTTGTCGTCGAAACCGTTTGTCTTAGGTGTAGCGGGATGAACACGAACCAGAACTTATCGGAACAACGCTAACCAGGCCGCTTTTTCGCTCTCTTTATACTTAGGAGTTTCAAGGTCTCCCCGTTGGAGAGGGGTAACTCTCCCCCCATGAAGTCGTCACGTATGAAGCCTCAAATTTGAACTGCAGCCATGGAGTTGAGAGTGGGCAACAAGTACAGGTTGGGCAGGAAGATCGGCTCGGGGTCCTTCGGAGACATCTACCTGGGCACAAATATCTCCACTCTGGAGGAAGGTAAGAAAATGTAAAGGGTTTTTTTTTATCAATAGCAGTTGCAAAATCGAATCAGCCTTATCTAAAGTCTCTCCAATGGTCACAAGTCCTAAAAGTTTGAGTTCTAGACATTCTTTGTGACGGAGGCTGCACGGAGGTGCATTGAGCCTTGGTCTTTGATCTCAGCAGAACCCTTGGGAAAGAACCGTAGCTGATGCAAAATCTTGAATCTTGACTGGAAGTACAGAGATAGTTGGTTCTCGTTGAGGTACAGAGTTACGCAAGCCAAATTGCACGGTTTCTGTACTATGTAATGCGATTCCTTCAGGCAAACAGCGAATTGAAAGATTTTTGAGCGATAACGTAGGTCCTGAGTCATTCTCGAGATGAAGACTTTCTTTTCTATTTGAAACTCTTCCCATGTAACGTATATGTACATGTATGTGTGAGTATATGGTTACTTGTGGGTTTTCTAAAGCTTTCCTGGTATTTTCTTGAACTCTCAGCGATATTGAGCTTGGTAACGATAACTTGGACCTCCTCAAATGATTGCAGTGCCATGAACGACTTGTTCTCATTCACTTAAATGATTCGTGCATTTCCAATCATTCTCAGTTCTAAGTCACTACGCAAACTTATGTCCCAAGCACCTCAACAATGTAGAAGAAGCACAAAGTTCTTTGTGGCCGAGTGAGGAGGACGTTGACTTTAAATACAATGGCTTTCTTTTCTGTTGTCGTTTAGTGGCCATCAAGCTTGAGTGCATCAAGACGAAGCATCCGCAGCTGCACATCGAGTCCAAGTTCTACCGGATCATGCAGGGCGGGGTCGGCATCCCGACCATCAAGTGGTGCGGGTCTGAGGGGGATTTCAACGTCATGGTCATGGAGCTTCTAGGGCCATCACTTGAGGACCTCTTTAACTTCTGCTCTAGGTACGAATTCCAGGCTGACTCTAGCCGTCATCATTTGTTGTTCACTGTGCACTTTGCAGGAGATTCAGCCTCAAGACTGTCCTCCTGCTTGCCGATCAGCTGATCTCCAGGATCGAATACATCCACTCCAAGAACTTCATCCACAGGGACATCAAGCCAGACAACTTCCTCATGTGAGTTTTCACTCATACTTGGGCAAAGGTTGGGTTGGAATTTAGTTGAATTGCATTAGTTTCTGCTGTTTTGCTTGCTGTGGCTGGAAAGTTCATGTTCGCATAAGTAATTGACACCCATTCACCATATGCTTTGTTAAAGCCATGAAGTACAGTCCTCTTCTCTTGAAAGTCTTGCCCGTCACATTGGGGACTTTTGAACTTGAATGACTGTGAATAGTGCAGTCAAGTCCAAGTCGAGTACTGTAGTACAATATGCGTCCTTAATGTATAGGTCATACTAGCAGAGGTACCCCAGTGTTGCTCGGGTTATTTTGAGACTCGCCGCAATCCCGCCCACCAGCAGACTCGACCATAGCTCAACACGCGCTTCGCGCTCAACACGAAGCTGGTCTTGCCGCGACTCGACACTGATCTCGCACTTCACACTCACCTTGCACTCCCTACCATCCCTCTGCACCCGGATCCATGATAGCTACTGATACACACTGATACTGCCTGCAGTAGAAGTAACGTTGGACCTCGATTTCGGCCTCAAAACGGCCTCAGACCTAAGGTGTGATGTGATGGCGACCCAGCTTGAAATATGTAGCATCTGCTGACCGAGATTGGTGCGGGGGTTGGGGCGCCCATGGCCGGACACCCAGAGACTTCATACGGACCCTTTGTTTTTTATTTATAGAGATTCCCAAGGCTCATACGAATCTTGCAACCCAACATGATCAGTCTAGCAGAGACTAAACGGGGGATTCTAATGACCAGGAGTGTATCTTTTGGCGTTACTTGGTATTTACTTGGAAGATTGCATCAATCTTCCTGGTTATCAGGACTTTAATTACTCGATGTCGAGATATCGCTTCTATTGACGTTCTTTTCCTCACATTCAGGGGTCTTGGCAAGAAGGGTAACCTGGTGTACATCATCGACTTTGGCCTGGCCAAGAAGTACAGGGACGCCCGCAGCCACCAGCACATCCCGTATCGGGAAAACAAGAACCTCACAGGCACTGCTAGATACGCGTCAATAAACACTCACCTGGTGAGTTTTCGTTTCTCATACGTATAGATATTCTCATTGTCTGTCTGCCGTCACACTTGTGCTTGTCCGTGGGTGAGGGGAAGGAAACGTTGAAAAGCCCCGGGGAACATACGTCAGCTTAGCGATTTTACCATCAACGGGAGTGTCGACCCGTTCCAGGGCATCGAACAATCGCGCAGGGACGACATGGAGTCCCTTGGCTACATCCTGATGTACTTCGTGACGGGGACCCTACCGTGGCAAGGCCTGAGGGCTGCCACAAAGCAGCAGAAGTACGAGAGGATCTCGGAAAAGAAGATGGCAACCCCCATCGACACGCTGTGCAAAGGCGCACCGTGCGAATTCGCTACTTACCTCAACTACTGCAGATCACTCAGATTCGAGGAGAAGCCCGACTACAGGTAATACTTGACTTTTGCCCGGGTTTTCTTGTCGGCATCAATCTCGGACACTTTTCTTCTGCACGGGGGAAGAGTACTTAGTACACTTTGCGTAACTTAAGCATCTTAGATTGATTCAAAAGACGGTTGAGGGTGGAAAATGTTGATATCAGCGGGAGTTGTGCGGTCATGAAATGAAGATAAACTACGTTGCTTTGATTGAAAACTTTGTTGATGCATCCAAGAGTAAATTACTTTTCTGAAAGCTTAAGACTTTGACGTTTCGCAAAACTTGTGTTACAAGCTTTCGTCTTCTTTCAGCCCGGATCGAAATTTCAAGTCTGTAGCTGAAGTGTCAAATGTGTGTGTGTGGTTTTTATTTTTTTTTTTTAAAGAAAATTATTTCTTTCATTTTCTTCAGTTACCTTCGTCAACTGTTCCGGAACCTGTTCCACAAGCAGGGCTTCACCTATGACTATGTCTTCGACTGGAACATGCTGAAGTTTGGCGGTCCCAGACAAGAGGCAGAGCAGAACGCTGCGGCGGCCGCGGCGGCAGCTGCAGCAGCCGCAGCCGCAGCCGCGGCTACGGGTGGAAACGGCAGTGACAAAGACCGAAGAGCTAGACAAGGAGGTCGCAGTGGCGGCGGAAACGGCGGCAGCAACGGCGTCAAGGATGCCGCGATGGCACCCGAAATGACCTTCGCCGCCGCAACGGGCGGAGCGGCTGCCGCGGCTGGTGTGGCGCAGCAGCAGGTTTGTGTAAGTACCAAGCATCAACGCAAGTATGAATCTTCTTTACTGTGCAAGGTGTTGCATCCCAAAGCAAGGACTAGAATGAGACTTGTTGCGCCCCGCTCGTTCTTGCGACTCCACTTTATTGCTGGGCTATAGGTTAAGGTTGGGTCATAATAATGTCATGAAGAGGTTTACCTTCATGTCCTGAAGAGCTCGCAGAAACTGAATACTCATACTTTTTAGGTCACTCGAAGAGGTTCCAAGGACATGATGGGTGGAACTCCAACAAGCTCTACCAGACACTACAAGAAATGACGAACTAATGGAAACAACTCATAGGAAAAATACTTTTCAAGCGACAGGAATTTTATAAGGATCTCAATGAATTCCTGCTCAGTGATATAAACAGACGGAAAAATTGTTTTGCTCTTCTTGAGTGCAGAACGTATTATGAAGTGAGTGTGTGTGTCAATTAGCGGACAAGACGAAGGAAATGATGTCTGTGTAATTTTGACTGTCATTTTTGTACTTTTTTTTCTTTGGGAGAGAAAGAAATCGCCCTCAATACTCGCTGTGTACACGTGCATTCCAAGCCAATTGTTCGTCTGCCTTAACACTCTACGGGCCCGCTGATGAAAGATGCGTCGAAAGATGCGCTCGAAGTCCCTCCTTGGTTTCGTTTCAATGTGTAGCACTTGAATGTCCCGCTGTTGAACGAGAAGAACTTGCAAGCGGGTGTCTCCCTGTGGGAGAAGTTGCAGATTTGCCTTGCGAATTTTGCATGCGCTGCAGTTTTGTGTGTGTTACCGGCACGTATTCCAGCAGTCGGTGGCGGTTGCTGCAGTCGATTCTGGGACGTCGTCACTGCCTCTGTAGTCCTTGCTAAACGCAAAGCAGCCTGGGGAAACAAGCAGTGCACATTTACGTGTGTGGGATGCTGCAAGTGACGCATGAACAGGTGTCAGATTGAGATTGGACAGATGTGTTCGGGACGCTTTGAGCTTTTCGTCGAGTCGAGCTTAGGTCGCTCAGTCCCTTAAGTTTAGAAATTTTTGAAGTTTTGTTAAACGCCAACTTGTAACGTGCAGCCCATTTAACGTAAGTAGGATTATTATTACGTGCTGATGCAATTGAATGCATGCGACAGGTCTGAAATGGCAGTTTTTCGTAGTTTCCAGCCTTTTTTGAGCGTTCACGCGGACTTCAAGCCAGCTTGAAGACAGCTCGACACTTCTTGCCCTGGCTGGACCTCGGCTCGACTCCAATAATTCCCTGCTCGACGTGCTTTTGCTCCACGTAGGTGCTTCTGGCGTTCTAGGCATGGTTTGACCAGAAGAGATTGCTGCACATGTGTAGTCCTTGACAGGTTCTTTGACTTATCAAGTGCTTAGTCGATTTTGGACATTCTGAGCTATGATATAGTTTTGGTCCGCTCTCTGTGGCAGCCCTAGTTGTCATTGGGTAGTATGTCAACTGAACAAGGATCCATGGAAATGTTGTGGTTGATGGTTACTTCTGCACAACTGAATGAGCTCTGATTGGCACTCATAATATACGTCTTCACATAAAAATCATGTCACCGTCTAAGGTCACATAACTTAACAATGTTTCAAGTGAAAATAATTTTTCCAGCTCACACAATCAGTACCTGCAAAGTCAGGATTGATCCATTTGTGCTAAAATAACCGTTACAGTCATCTTTGACCGCTCTTGATGCGAGCGGCAGTGCATGTCTATGGAGTACCACTCCTTGGAGGAAGCATGTGGCTCATAGACGATCGTTGGTAGAGACGCCATGATTCCCGCCTGCACTAGCTAAGGAGGAGGCGGCCAAAATTTTGATGATGACTTTGCTCAGTCACCAAAATTTGTTGCACGGCTTTGGATTTCCTGATGTCCCTAAGAAAAACATGCTAGAGACCCCCAAAGTATTGCCAACTTGGGTATGTAGATGTTAGGCTAGGTAACTTTTTTTAATCTCCTGTGCCGTCCTAGATTTTTTGCAAGAATCCACTTGAAGACTGTCTAATCAAATGGAATGAAAAAAAATGATTTTTTGGGTCCCCTGTCTGCCTTCAAAGTATACTAGACACAGTATGTAAGGATGTTAGGTCACCATCACAAATTTGTTGGAAGTTACTTTCTAGACCCAAAACTGAAGCACTGTAGTCAAATGAAACTAAAAACAAAGTGCTCACAGCTTAGTCACAGGGCTTTCAAAATCTCAGCACCTTGTTATGTTCTGAACTTATGTAGTAAAACCTTATTGCCATGGAGGGGGGGGGGTCATTTTTTTGGAAAACCCTTTGAGTACATCTTTACCATTTGACATTAGGTAAGAAACCTAAGATGCCCTCAGTTAAATTCCAAAATTTTCATTTTTTGACCTAGCCTTCTAGGTATGTAGTGATTCAGCTGCAACATGCTCCGTTGTATTGCCAAACTGGTTGATCCAAGAGAAAAATTGATTTGACCAAAACCTTTTCCGTGGGCATATTTCAAAATAAACTGTTTGAGCAAACTTTTGACTCTTGAGATCCCCATTGAGCATCCTCTTTGGCCATGTGCCTGATATGTAGTGAAAAAGACCCCTTGGTAACTTCATAAGGGTGGACTCTAGTGACTTGGCAATAACGACAATACTCGTCAGTCAATTTAAGAAAGACCTTTACCTTTACTTTCACTTCAGAAGCCCCCATCTCTGCAACATAGCTAGTTGGCACAACTTTGGGGATCTGAAGAATGATTGTCTTAGTGACTTCAAAAAATATCAAGCCATGCAACACGATTGGAGTTTCACAACTCACTATAATGACTGAGCGAAGTTCATATTCCCAAATTACCGAAATTTTGGACATACACCATTAAATACAGCCATTTATGACATGTCATGCTCCATGCACTAGCCCTAAATAGTGCAGCAGTAGTATAAGGTATCATAAAGGTCCTAGCATCAGCTGACGGTCACTGCCATGTTTGGGAATGACTTTCACTACCTCCCTCTCCTTCTGTCCACCAGCATCACAGAAGCAGTGCTACAATCCTATTCCATTAGATAGGGGCAAAGTGCCTGTCCCTGGTCAATACTTGACCTTGATTTCCCAATACAAAAGTCTCATAGTGGCAACTTCTTCCCCTTGTAACAACAGACCCTGACCTGTTTTTCCGCCTCATGTCACCTCTCCCTACATCCCTATCTCAGTGGCCCATGCAACCTAGCTTCCGCCGTACCGGCCCTCCCGGGTCCTTGCCGCCTGTGCGGCGGCAAAGACCAATACACGCCACTTCCAAGGACCTAAACCAAGAAATGTTTTTCTTGTTCTGTTCCCATCGCAAAGTGTACACCCAATACTGGCAACATCCGGCGGTACATCATACAACGATTGTTGCCCCAGTCTTCGGCAGTCGGCACTTCACAATACCAATATGACTCAATAGAGCTTGTACTCGATAACACAGCGACTGGCGAAGATTCTCCAACAGTTGTCTGTCCCTCTGGTGGTGCTACTGAACCCATCAGGATTAGGAGCCAAAGTTCTTCATGCCTGAGTGACTGAGGTGGGAGTTAGAGGAGTAGGTGTACTCATGGCAGTGCAGAAGCTGTTTCATTCTGTCCGGCAACCCAGCTGACACAGTCATCCTTGACAGTGCTATCAATGTGTT
>JAAUXU010016650.1_pt1 | contig 12333 bp, 15 predicted proteins | sample 7278151 | NCBI WGS metagenome assembly JAAUXU01 (sample SAMN14350113, study PRJNA611818) | marine sediment metagenome | isolation source: surface marine sediment (1.8m) | place: French Polynesia: Moorea | collected 2018-08 | reverse complement strand
TTCTCTTCCCTCCTCCTGCCACGGATACCTCCTGACCCATACTGAGTGCAACTTTGGACCTCGATTTTGGCCTCAAAACGGCCTCAGACCTCAAGTGCTATTGCATCGCTTTCGAGCATCTGATACGTAGCGTCTGCTGACCAAGTTCGGTGATGATCGGTGCAGCGGTTGGGGCGCCCATGGCCTGACACATACACACACAGAGCACCCAGAGTCCCAGCACTTTATATACATAGATTTAGTGAATGCCACATTGGAACCTCGACCTCGGCCTCAAAACAGCCTCGAAAGGACACTTAGAGTAGCCCATATCCTTTCTGTAACCGCAAATTTTCACAAACTAAAAATCAGTTCCAATCAGGTGGCAGCCCTAATCAGTGTTGAGGAGCTGGACCTCGGTACCGGGGGCGGCGGATGCCACGGTCACGCAACATTTTCACCGTCACATCCGCTGTCTACTGTTCCGCGCATGCTCTTATAATCCGCCTGCTCCCTCCAATAGGGTTAAAAAAATAATCTGGCAACTTTTAATAATGCAGAATGGCCACGAGCTGGAAACACCACAGGACAACTTTATAGCTCCTGCACAACTCTGCTCAGCAACCACTGTGTCCTCCTCCACCACATCGTCAGGGTCGTTGTTATTCTCGTGATGTGACAAGCCAACGTCATCCCCTCCAATACCTCAAGCATACGTGCGCAGTTAGGAATGATCAGCCTCTAATAATCCGCCACCTCCCAATAGGATTGGAAAAGTAATCCGCCATTGATGATTAGAACGGTACATGCGGTAGGTTGGCGAAGTCCACAATACAAGTTTTTAAGTTGTGGACTCCTTGACCGAGTAAGAGTTACAAAAAGTCGTCTTTTTCATACCTCTTTAGGAGGTATCTTATTATAGAATTGACTCTGTTGGCCCTCCATAAGTCTCCCCAGGCCGCCGTTGCTCTTCATGTTGGGCTCCGGCAGCAGGGGTAAGGTGCAGTAGCTGGAACCGGAGAGCTTGGGGTTGTGCAGGCGCCGGTCCTGTAAGAGAAAAAAGAGAGAGGAAAAAATTGGTGGGTCTGAAGGATCGTTTACCCCCCACCCTGGACAGAAGGAAAAGGGGGTAAAAAACCAACTCCTCACCAGAAAATCCTCTTCATCCTCTTCGTCCTCCACGTACGATGGCGTCGTCTCCTCGCTGACCCCGGCGGCGCAAAAGTTGGCGCCACTTCCGATGTGGTTTCCCACAAAGCTCACGTCAATTTTATGGAACTTCTGCAGCAAGTAAAGAAAACCCCTATATAAATTTAGTGAAATTATTCTGTGACTTCCATTTTTCCCTGTCTCTAATGTGCTGTTGCCAAGCCTCTGAGAATTGTTCGCTTTGTCGATCCCCCACTCACAGGTGGGCAACAGCGATGGCAGTTCGTGAAAAAGCCAAAATTGACTGTAGGGGGGGGGGGGGGCTCAACAGGCCCCCTTTTTCCAGCACGTGCAAGCGCACCCTTAATGGCAACAGTTTTCACTTGGTTTACAAAAAGTTTTTACCAGAGTGTGTCGCAAACCGTGTATGTGACACGCAGTCAGGGTGGGCTGGTGTGAATTCCCCCCCCCCCATCTTCTTTCCTAAACTGTACGTAACAAGAGTCCTTCTGTGGAAAGTTGCCATTAAAATATGCCTTTGTGCTGGATGTGAGCTTCTTGCCAGAAAAGGACTGCGCAGTCGCTACCCAGTCCTGTCAAATTCAAATACAACATGTTGTTGATCCTTTCGTGCACCAACATTCACGCATCATCCATTATCCCAGAAAATAACCCTTTTTTTCGGTCGTGGTGCACAGTGAGAAAGGCTCCTGCGCCGCGACAGTGGCAGGAATAAGCGGCGGGCACTGTAGCGCCGTCTTCCGCCACTTGGCCGTGAGTGAAGGAGCCACCTGCATTGTCAGTCAAGATTGGGAGGCAGCTTTTGACGGGGAGGCGTTCAGGGTGGACTTTGGACGCCCATGCTGAAGGGCGCACATTTTGAATCATCCTGTAGTCACATGGAGGTCGTCGGCAACTCGAACCTCCTCGGTCCTGTTGTGCCACTGCCAGCGAGCCCGTGGATATCAAGCTGAAGGACCCTGCAGATGACACTTGTGAACCAAGATGGACTCAATACAGATTGGCCTAACCTAGGCCTAGCCAAGCGGGCCTAACAAATGATTGGCTTTCCTTGCAGCGCTATGAATGGGGTCTTTTTTGGCCTCACGTCTCGCCCACGAAATGTAAAGAGTTGACATCAACTCCGATAAACATCTAGCAAAATCAAGATAAAAACTTTTGAAACCTTGAAGTCCGCCTTCGCAGATACAGCATCAACGACCTAGACCATAGGCTTCTTCAGCGACTGGTTCTCAGTCAAGACGAGGTCCAAAGCCAATGTTCACCTCTTGAACAGATCGTATCATGGACAGAACGATAGAAGCCAGCAACAACAGCAACCAGAGTCAGAAGAATCGCAGTAACCCGCCAAAAATGTGCGCAGGGGATTTTTTTGCCACTCATTTCGATGGGATCAGCTAATTTAGCTGGAGGAGTTGATACAGTGGTTCCCCTTCTTTAAGAAAGTCAATACTTTTAATATTAGTATTCATTCCCCTCCTCCCCGAATGTCCCTGCAGTCTTTCTCTCTGGCCAGTGATTTTTAGGCCACCCACTGGGGTACGCGTGTATGGTACACATATGTCCCCGTTAGACTTTGCACAGTCATCTTATGGACGTACACATCTACTTACGCGCAAAATAAGGAACGAAATTAATACCTCAAAACTCTCAAGAGATTTGGATACAGAAAATAAAACGAAGTTGTATGCGCAAGTACGTATGAATGAGACTTTTTATGTATGACGTGATGAATTCATACCCCACAAACTCTCAAGAGATTTAGAGACAGAAGAGACTTGAAGCTCTATGGGGGAGAATTGGAAGGTAGCTCAAAGCCAGGACCAGAAAATCTCCGGATTGTGTGCACGTACGTGGTACTGAGGCAGCTTGCACGTACGATAGTGCGTGATTTCTGGCTCTCAGGATCATGGGGAGGAAAAGAGACCCGTCCAGTGGCGGAAGGACAGACCCAATTTCTCAAGTATGACCTACTTTTTTCAGCTTTAAAAGTACGTTTAGTGGACAACACACTTCTAAATGATATATCTGAGCGCGCATTTCTGCGTGGAGTGGCAGAACCTGCGCGTGCAAGTCAATTGGCTTCCACAGTGTGGAGCAAAAATGTAAAACTTGCAAAGTACAAATAGTGCACTATTTTCAGAAAGAAGAAAAACAACTTCCCCTCGGTGGCTGCGAGACTCGAGCGATACTGAACATTGGAGAAAATCGTGAAAAAATCGTCCACCGACCCGAACTTCCCTCAGAATAGTCTCTAAGTACGGGACAAAGCTTGTTCTATTTGATGAATGGGGCCCCACTGTAACTCTTGGTAGGATTGGGACGAGAAGGTGATTCATCTAAAAACCAGGTCTCCCGAAAAAGACTACAGTGTGGGCCAAAAATACGAACAAGGTGTGTCAATGCAATTGTGGGTTTGTCGACACACTGAACAATTGTCTGGCTTTAGACGGTCGATGCACTCCTGTCTACAGGGTGTCCTAAATAATGTCGAAAATATTGAACTCACCTTCATTTCTCTAACGCTGCATGGATTTCAGCAATTCTTTCTTCTCACGGTATCTATAGAGTCTTAGGCTTTTCTATGATATTCAGATGGCCGCTTCAGTTGGCGCAGACAGAGGAATTGAAAAATGAATTTAGGACAATTGCTGAAAAAGGGTTTCTGTTTTCTTCCCGCCCAAAACGAAATTGTAATAAAGACAGAGCTGCCATTCAGATTTTGTGTCCCAGACCGCGTGCCAAAACGTAGCGACCATAGAAAAACCTAAGATCCGTGGGATTTTGCTGTACTCTCTTTTAATGCCCGTTCTTGAGTTTACGTGCCTGTCTCATGCACTAGTAGTGGGCTATATAATGAAACGTAAAATCACATTCAAGGCACTGGGCTGGACGGCGGTTGGCTGAAATGGCACTTTACACAACACTTGACACCTTGGGCTGTCTGGCAAAATGGGCTGAAATGGCACTTTACACAACACTTGACACCTTGGGCTGTCTGGCAAAATGGGCTGAAATGGCACTTTACCACAGACTCACTGAAGGTACTTCCTACCGTGGGATGAGCTTTGAGGCCTGAATCATTTAATGGCTACCCAAAAAAAGAGGAGTAGACTAAAGAAATGGCGTCATAGTTACATGCGCACAGCTGGGCAAGGTCTTTTCTCCCTCTTTCGACGTTTGCAGCTCTCGGGTCATGACGGCCCTTGGGTCGCCCTCGCCCTGTGGTCATCAAGGTCCTCCAGGTCAAAATCGGGCGCAACGTGCTCCTCTCCCCCCCCCCCCGACGTATTTTGCTCCTCAGCTCACCTGATCTCTTTCTTCTGCCTGATGCATCTTCTCCTCTAGTCTCTTGAGCAACTTCTTCTCCATGATGATCTTGCGCTTCAGCTCGTGCTGACAGAGGGTCTCCTCGAGCTCCTCCAAGTAGTACTCGCCGCCGCCGACCTTGGTGAAGAAGTGGACCAACGCAAACTGCGGCGGATGAACTCAAATGTCACGCGCTTGGGTTGGTTCGACGATTAAGGACAGGTGCCAGGTCAATACTTGCAAGGTATGCAGGTGACTTGTGTAGCAAGGCCTTGTTTCTAGACTTGGCACGTGATTACTACGTAAGAGGAGCATCCTCAAAAATGATGACATGAACAAGGTCAGGTCCGGCCTTCGAGGCCATTCGCTGCTTTGACCCAGTCAATAGCGATCCGTTGCACACTTTAAAGTCAGTGGTCACGTCCTTGTCGTATGTCAAGCCTCGTCTCTTTGTGTCTGTACCTGGACAACCGTGGTGAAGATGAACATGAAGGACAGGAAGACGAAGTAGTCGAGGGCCGTCGGGTACGACACCTGTGGGAGGTCAGTGCGGGCCTCCAACCCCAGAAAGGTCATCGTTAGCACAGTGGTCACACCTGGAGGGTAAAAAGACACCTCTCTGTGAGTATCAGAGTTGATGCTGTCTCCCAAAGCAGCAAATCTATCTGTCAATCTCTGAAGTCCCTAGCAGATCGGATCTTTGTTCAGAATGACCGGCAAAGGGGGTTACGTGAAGGCCTATACAGGGTGTTTGTTCAGAAATGATCACATGTGTGTGCGAAGGTGGGTGGGTGGGTTGCTTTGGTCCCCAGATGAAATAGCACACATTTAATGCGATCCTTTGTTACAGAGATCTTGTCTCGCCTTATTTGGAGAAGTTTGAGTGACTTTTTCCCCGCATTTGTGCTACCTGTATTGTCCAAAAGTGTGATATCTTCTGCACCTCGACGATGTTGCTGACTTTGGGTTCTAGGGTGTGCAGATGCTGAAGGACGACACAAGAGGCCGACCTCCTGTGGCTGGGCGCAAGAAACTGAGTCTTCAGTTGGTCCGAAGACAGACACGATGGGCAAAAAGCTCGCGAAAGCGCTGGAAAATACTGTGCAAAACCGTCCTTCGAGACTAAAAGAGTCTCACTTGAAGGGCCAAGTGGCAAAAACTTGTGACATGAAATCTTGGTGCTCCAATCTATATTTTCAACATTCACTTGTCGTCTGTCAGTCTGTTTTTCATGGTGTCACATACCAACACCAATCTGGGCGCTCACAACGTCCACCGTGTCGGTACCGTCCTTGGCCTCCGTGTCATCCATGTGCCAGATCACCTCCATTCTGTCCAAGTTATCAGAGAGGGTTTTTTTCACTTCTAAAACTGTATAAACCTCCTACAAATGCAAAATTTCTCACGAAGTTTGCTTGTCCAAAACACCACAAACCAGCTGCCAGTGTCTAGGGATGCCTGAATGGGCTTTTTGCTTCCTTGGCCCCAAGCAATGCTGAGACAAAGAAGTTTGTATTTGAAAAGTGCCCAGGCACAGTTGATCATGCTTGATTTTCTTGATCGGGACTCCCTGAACCCATCGATTGGTGAACCCACTCCTGCACCTGAACCCAGGACCAGATCTCCACCAATGAGCGCCTAAAGTCCGCTCCCCATCACTCTGACTAAACATATGTGTGGCGTTAGGCCTTGCCCTGGTCATATGCATCAGTTACAAATAATCAAGTTTTCCAAGGAATCAAGTTTTCCTTGTTATGCCTAGTTCGGTCTGTGATACAACAAGCCAAACAGCATTAGGCACCTCTGCCAGTTCATTCCAGTGGTATCAAATGTCCATTTCTGCAACAACACCCTGTATATCATGTGTTGGTATTGCTCTATGGGACTTTCAATTTCTTTTTTTCTTTCTGGAAAATGAATCTCTCTCTTTACCCAGCGTGATCCTGTCTGACGTGGCCTCCCTGTTCAGCCAGAAGCTGACCCAAGAGATAACCACGAGGAGGATGCAGGGCCCGTATACCTGGATGACGAAGTTGCCCATGTGTCTCTGGAGGTGAAACGTCACGAGCAGGGTCGAGTGCTTGCCTGCAGCAACGGAGATGCAGATTTATGCGAGCAACTTCTCTCACTGATCCCTCTCTTTACCCCTGTTGATGGGGATGGTCCCGTTGGTCGTGGGCGTCGAGATGAGGTCGAACTGCGAGAGCTTCATGTCCGAGGCGATGTTGACCCCGCGCCCCGAGGTCCATTGGTAGGAGACCTCCTTGTTCGTGTAACCGACTGCGACGGGGACATGGAAGTGGCATTTGTTAACAGGGAAACTATGATTGTGCACTAAGTCTAAAAGATTCGCTAAAAGTGCATTTGATGCACTAAATGGGTGTGCACCAAAATGAATTGTGCACTAAAACGACTGCTTGAGTGCCGAAATGACTGACTACACACCGGCTTAGGAAAGGTTAGACAGGGATACTTATGACAAGTACAAGATAGGAGGGCCAGAAAAGACAGCGTTGCCAGATGGACGGTGACCAAAATAGCCAATGTCAATGTGAGAAATAAATGGCTGAATTACCAATTACAGTGGATTCTCGATTTAACGATAGGGTGGGTCGTTCACCCTAAACATATCGTCCATTTGAAAATATCGTTAAATCGAGTACTGTGTTGAAAAAGAACCCCCGAAAAGTCGAGACTTGGAAATCGTTAAAGTGAGAATTGAACGTGACAATATTCATGGTCGACCGAACACTACATAAGAGGATCAATTGTAAAACAGCCCAAAATGACAAAGAGACCGAAGTTCTTCTGACCAAACGTGTCAAAGAATCGGTGTTTCTGGTCCCACGCGAGACTGATCTGGCAACTCCTGGGCGTGAGAGTCAGGCAGCTCACAATTCGAGACTTCTTCCCATCCTGTTCATGTTATAGGGATCCTTGGGTGGGGTTGGGCCCGTGGCACATACGTTGGGGCACAATTTGCCATGTTGGCCACACCACCTTCATTTTGGTGCACATTCGACCCCCCTTTTAAGAGAATATAGCATTTAAAGTTTGTCAAATGTGCTGCAAGAAGTGAGCAAATGACTGCACCTTTTGTTCATTATTTTTATCCATCCCGGACTTAACAGGATCATTAAGTATAGCAAATGCACAACTTTCGTGTAGTAAGCGCAAATAATCAGTGTGCATATGACGAATGACTTCCTTATCCTCTTTGTAGAGCCTGAGCCGACTATTATTAATCAAGCTTCTCCTCCTCAATGGAAATATTTCATTTTTTTTTCAGTGAGTTTTTTGACTCTAAAAAAATCTTTCTTCTGACTTTGATTAGGCCATTTTTCGACTAACGAGAGAGGCTTTTACTTTTTCCTCTCTTTTGAGTCGCTATACAAAGTTGAGCCGGAATTTTAGTTGCTCCCACTCACAGCTTCCTATCTGCAGTGGACACCTCTGCTTGTCCATGGGAAAATCTGACAGATCCATCTCACAGCCTGCCTTGATGGTGAGTCTGCAAAAAAGAGAGAAAGCATTAAGTCAATTTTGTTGTCTTTCTTCTGTTTTGTATGCAGACGTCACCTCTTTTCTTCAGGCCTTTTTCTTGCATGCGTGTGAGGGCATTAATTCTCTGCTTATATACATGGTAAAGCTTTCTCTTTTTGCCTATGTATACATGGACGTTTCTTTTCTTTCGCCGAGTACTCTCATGTGTGTCCTCTCTCTCTCTCTCTGATTGATTGTCTGCTAGGTGCCGTCCCATACGAGTACTTGCCTTTTCACGGCCTCAGGCCCTCGTATAGTGGCCCAGTTATAGTGGGCCTTTGTACACGTGAAAACGTGGCCTTTGTATCACACTTTTGTGGCTCCTGTATCGCACTCAGCCAGAGGTGTCTTTTTACCTCACGATTGCACTTGGTCGGGCTGACAGGGTTTAGTGCACAGGGTTTTAAGCTGGTTTATACATGTGCAGTGCACTCTGGATCAACGGCGCTGTCCGTGCAGTGGCTGAATGCGCCGATTAACTGGCACGGCAAAGGGGGGGGGGGATTCAACCGAAATGGCTTGCATAAGTTGCACTCGCCAAAGAGGTATAGCCAAGGCAAAACATGGGCTGAAAGGGCAGAAAAAGTTCGGGGTTTCCTGTTGAAATATTGCCTTTAAATCATAATTCTTGTATTCATCAAGGACAGTCTTTAGGTCCAGCATGACCGTCATAGCAAGTTTGAGTTGAATCGGGTCTGTCGTTGTGACATCAACCTGTGACAATGAAACACAACTTTCGTTTATATACATTAACAGATAGCCTGAAATGTAGCTTGAAACATGCAACTTTTAGGTGATCACATGGTAAAGGAGAGGATGCCAGGGAAAATTCTACTTTGAATTGATTTTCTGTTCAGGTTTGGTTAAATTGGATAAGGTTCTGCCAAGTTATGTTAGGAATGAAGAGGCCTACTACTCACGACCATGGCAAGTGCGATTTGGCTGTGATGTTTTTTTAACTTTTGTTCCACTTTCGCGGATGTATTGACCAACCACTGTCCGATTATCCAGAGCGTACTGTAAATATCCTTCATCAGTTAAGAGGAGTAATAGTACGTTTATTCGTTCGCGTATCAGCAGTTCTCAGGCAAGTTGTGCAGGAAATTAAGACTGAATGGGTGCAGATGCTGCGATCTGGCAGCTCTGCAGTAGGAACTGTGCTGTCCATTACAGCATGAAGGGACACAAATCGATGCATGGACTACCATGTACAAGGTCCTGATGTTCTCCCCCTCTTTCTTTATTTATGTGGGCCAAAAGTAGGAGGCAAAGGGTACAATACTCATTCTCACGGGCTCACACTGCGTAGGAGGAAGGCAGTCGACTTTCGATTTCATCAAATTGCTGATCTCTAATATTGTGGGTTCACATTAAATTGTAAACTGCAGCGTTGTTGTGGCCCCACATTGCATAGTTGCGAGAAGGCTTTGGATGGTTTCAAGCGTTGCCATTGATACCTTCAAATTTCACCTCTCTAGGTGCCAAGAGACTGATTTTAAATGAGTTTTTAACCTTGAACGACAATTTATAAGCTAATAAATAGTGTTTGGACAAATGTGCACTCAGACTTGCATTCAGCAGAGGAAATGACACAACTTTGACTGGTTTCCGCTTCTCTAGGTGCCCAGGTACTGATTTTAAGTGAGTTGATTACTTTTACTCATGATATTTCCCTAAGAGAATGTGTCTGGGCCAGGTATGGCCCCAGATTTGGACAGAGCATTGATATTAGGGTTTTGTTTTCTTGCCATGATTATACATGCATCATTGGCAGCTTTAAGTGAGCCAGTGTATCAAAACACGGGTGTGATACTGTAAAAAGTGTACGTTAACCTTGATGTGGACCCCCTGGCAACCCCTACTGGAGAAGTCGGCATCATCGTATTGGGCTCTGCTCCCTTAGACCAGGTCCTTGAATAGTTCCGGAGCTCAGAACCAACCCTTTATACAGTCCTTGTTTGCTCAGCCTATCAGGCAGCAGGCACAATCCAGATGCTGGCATAGGCAAGTTCAGGCAAAACTGCCCACTGTACAGGGGGGTGCAAGGCTAAATGCTTGGCGCATGACGGCCAGCCCAGCAGAGTTGCATTAGGCCTTCTCCACCCAGTAGATGCCAGTTCAAACCGACCAAGCAAAGGACGTACAGAGTAGATGCTTTGTTTGACTAGACTGCACTGAGCGTTTCCAGGTGGAGGGAGGTAAAAAAAAAGTGTTCCACTGCTTGGAACAAAAAGTCACGTCTACACTGTGAAAAAAAAAAGAGCAGCTGACAACATCACACACGCCTCAAAAGGCTTTCCTTCAATAGTGAACAATTTTTGACTGTGACAAAGTTCTTCCCCCGAATAAGAATCAAATGGTGACAAAATCGAATGTCGACTGTATCAAAGTCAGTGCAAAAAAAGAGCTCTCGAGGTTCTGTCCTGACTTTCCCAGACTTTTTTTGCGATCAATCTGCAAATTTAAGTCGCAGGCACCAATCGAATCGCAACGCAGAAGAAGCTCCTTTTCTTGCGCCCTGAGTCCCCCGATGACTAAAATTTCGCTGTCTAAGCAGTGCTTAAGCAAAGGTGAGTGAGAAAATAAGTGTAAGGAACGCTGAAAATTAGGGACTGCGCAACTTTCGACGAGTCCAGATCGATATATTAGCATTTCACGCTCAATTGAGCGCGTATTTGAGCAAAAGTGGGTTGGCAACCCAACCTAAGACCTTAATGGGGGTCCATAAATAAGAATACCTCTGCGAGTAAAGCACCCTTCCGTTGGGGAACAGCCTCATGAACTTGTTCGGGGTCGTGATGATGTGCAGGTACGACTTCTTCCCGTTGTAGATGTACGTGTCCGGTTTCCTGAGGAGAGAGAACTTTCTGTCGTATAGATTTGCATAACGCTATTTAGCTATGTTGCTGTCGAACGCAGTTGCACTGGCGGACTTCTGGCCCGGTCCGGACCTTGTCCGGGACCCCGAGTGCCTGTTTTTTTGCCAGTGCAAACGCACCCTCAAGCTCTTAAAAATGTTAGAAAGTATGAGCTTGATTTGTGGACGACATAACATTATTTTGGCACAGTACCAGATCTTCCTGAGCATCTCTATGGAGAGTGCGAGGTTCTTCTGCCCGGAGAAGGCCAACCTGCGGTCCACCCAAGACTGACGGAAGTAGCAGTCCATAGAGTAGCTCTGGAGGTGGAGAGAGAGAGAATTTATGCAGATCAACTCCCATAAATCGTAAAAAAATCAAGGCAAAAAGCATGCGAAATCACTTTTGTGTGTCAAAGCACGCTAAAGGCAGAGCAGCGTCATAAATCTCATGTCTGCCTACACTTTCCTGATACGAAAGACTCAAAAGTAGGAGCTTAGGAGCTGTTTCACGCGCACTGACCATGTCGATCTCCGAGATCGGGCCCATGCTGCGCACCTGCATGTTGATCTCCACCATCAGGGGTTCACCTGCCACAGGGAGACGACGGCAACGTCACTCACGTTCGAGAGGGTACAAGTTTTTTTGCTCGTTTCTTCTTACCTCCTATCCCAGGCCTGAGGCTGTTGTCGTAGTCCTTGAGCAGGTTGTCCAGGAGGAACGTGACGTTCTTGGCAGACTGGGTGAGGTTGCCAATCAGAGACCTGGAAGAGGACGACGAGGGGGACGACGACGAGGACGTCGAGGACGCGTCCTCGTCCTCATTGTTGTTGCGCGTCGCCTCGACCGGCAACGTCGGCCTTCGAGCCTTTCCGGCCCGATTAGCACTGAAATGAGGGTCAAGGTTCAAAGTGACGGCGAAGAAGAAGGAGAAAAGACTCGTCTACCTTGACTTGGTCTCGATCATGAGCAGGAGGACGGCGGCCACCATGGCGGTCGCGGCCGCCGCGGGCCTCATGGTCTCGCACTGTGAAGCTGCCGCCGCCGTGGCCGCCACCGCCTTCCGTCCGACGGCCGGGGCCGCCGCGCATCAGCACCTCATCGTTCTTCACAGCGGTTTCTCTGTGACCCCCCCCCAACCCCAGAGAAAAAGTCGTTACTTACACGAACAGTGAATATTTATTTATTTATCATAACGCACACCCTACAATGGCTTGTGAAGACATCTCAGGTCGAGGAAATGTGGGAAATGTCTACGGATTAAGCCGAGAAACCTCTTCGATTTGAGTAGAAAGTCCTGTCCTCTGGGTTATTGGGTTGGTAAGGAAGGGAAGATAGCTAATCCATCTCCCCCTCCTTCTTCGCTACACCCCTCCCCGAGATCGGTCGGCGCGTTGGGGGGGGGGGGGGGGGGGGGGGGGGGGGGTGGGGGGGGGGGGGGGGGGGGGGGGGTGGGGGGGGGGGGGGGGGGGGG
>JAAUXU010031826.1_pt1 | contig 12334 bp, 6 predicted proteins | sample 7278151 | NCBI WGS metagenome assembly JAAUXU01 (sample SAMN14350113, study PRJNA611818) | marine sediment metagenome | isolation source: surface marine sediment (1.8m) | place: French Polynesia: Moorea | collected 2018-08 | reverse complement strand
TCCAGGGTTACTCCTTCCCTCTGCTCGGGCATCAATCCTTAGCAGAGACCCCAGTAACAAACAAACAAATGCTCAGCACAGCTTCCAGCAGTTTTTCTCTTCTGCTTGTATCAGACAATTTGGTTCTATAGCGCTAAATACCTACTCCTCTTTAATTAAAAAATTCAGCCCTCTTCATTGTCATATGGGGGCTGTCGGCCCATGAGCCAGCTCAAGTCCCAAATTTCAGAAAATTCAATGGCTCTTTTCACGGCCCCTCACTACAGCGGAAAATCCCACCACTACTGTATGCGTCCGTTACCTACAGAGGTCACACGTGGTCAGCCTCTGAACAATTCTCATGAGAACTTTGTCGAGTTCAAAAAAAGATGACAATGAGATCCCATTCCCGACTCACAGACTTAAAATACACTTGCACTGCACACATTTTCTTCAGACAAAGTAGGGAAAAATTTAAATTGGTCATAAATTGAGAACTCTGACACTTACAGCTGATTTGTTAGTATCAACTTGTAGCTACCGGAATAGAGTTTAGGTTTGTAGGAAAGGTAACAGCGATGTCCTCCGAATACGACCGTGCGCGGCCATCTATGTCGCCCTCCGTGCCGGGCGTGAGCCAGGCGAAGTGGTAAAGTTTCTGAAGATGCCGTCTACTTTCATGCTGTACCGCATCCCAAAGGCCTTTGTCAAAGCAAACAGGGCCAAGGAGGCCTCCGCAACCCCTGCTAGCAAACACCATGATAGGAACGGCACGAGGAAGCACGGCTGTAAGTTTATTGCAGCCAACTTTAAGACCGGGATGAGGAATTCCCCTCTTCGTCCATGCACTCACTCCAAGCCAGGTGCGTTATCTGCACCACCCAGACTGCTATTCTCGAGGATCTGAGGTACTACAGCTATGTCCTGAAGCTGCATCTGATGCTCTACGCACCCTGGAAGGAGAGGAGAGTGGAAAGGTGTGGCAACCAGCTGTCGTCATCAATGCATGCAGCTTCAGGGAGGCTCCGCTTCTTCAGTGATGAGGAGATCTTCACTGAGGATGCCAAGATGAAGCCAACAGTCTTGCTCAGGACCTTGACCATGTCCCAGTTGTGGGCAATACCAAGTTCCCATCTCCTGTGCATGTTCTACTTGTTGTGGCGTCTGTGGATGACCTCCTAATTCCTTCACAAGGGCAAAAACATGAACAAAGAGGTCCGTCTGGAGGTCCTCAGTGCTGTGGTGAAGCTCCGGATGATAGAGGTGGGTGCTAGGACGTCGCATGGCTTCTGGCAGAATCATACCTCACTGATGTAGACATCCCTTTAGTGCAGAACTTATGTGATGACAATCTTGCCATGTTCTGGTTGAATAAGTTCTGGCTTCCGCCCAGTCTAGAACTGAACCCCCGTGACTGTTATGTCTGGAGCGGTCTTGACCAACCCCGGACTCCCTGCGTGAGGCCATCACCACAGCAGTGGCCAACAAGGGCGTTCAGCACCTCGAGGATGCCTGCAACAGGTTTTAGAGCAGGATCGAGAGGCTGTCATCTAGGCCCAAGTTGGCTGGATTAAGTGAGAGGGTAGCTCAGGGGTCAGTGAAGGTTAAAAATATCGTGCATACTTTGCAAAATACAGCATTTGGAACATAGAGAGAGCACCGATTTTCCCTATACATAGTCTGAACACACTGTAGACGAGTCTGTTCCGTTGGTTGCCGCTATAATGCACTTGGTCGTGAAGCAGCACTTCTGCCACCACAATTGGAGGCAGGGACTTGGTGACAGCGTCAGTGAGCATCAGCTACGTTAACTACGGTTGAAGTCCCCGTACTGCAATCTGATGATCAAAGAAGTAAGAAAGGTCAGAGTTATCCTATCCACAGATGATTTCCACCGGGAGTCCACCCGGACTGATAATGACTTCATGGCTGCCACGAGAAGGACAAGACCAGGTGGGAGAAGTGTATGAACGGCTGTGAAGGGTAATCATATCGAAAAGTACAGTGAAACAGATGACTCCATCGCCTATCGCTCGGTTGCCATGAGTCATACGGAAGCTTCATATTATGAAACCTTAAGATCAACACTTTGCAGTGATAGCGGATGTTTCGGAGATGACAGACATAAAAGACTCCAAGCAACTGCACGCAATAGGAGCAAAAAAGGCAAGAAAAGCAGTGCACTCCACAATCCTGCGGAGTCGAAAGGCGGTAGGTCAAAAGTATCCCCCCCTCAAAAAAGAACCCCCCAACCCTGATTTGGTGTGCATCCTGCGTTCGCCAACAGCAGAGAAAGCAGATTGTGGACGAATTCGAAGAAAGGTTAAGAAAAGTCATTTGTAATCCAGGTCATCGTATCGAGTTGAGCTTGAAAACTCAGACATGTCCGAAAAACTCCTGAATTTGTCCTTCTCAATGATAGATTCGATTTTTTCCACCCAGTTGGGTCATCCCTTCCAGGACACCCTGTAGAACATTTTTCTTTTCAATGAAATATTTGCGAGCCCATGACTATCTATTAACCGCCCTCGGACATGATACAAGTGTCCTTGAAGCGAAAACACTTGACGCTTCTGCTGACAATAACTAGAATCCCGCAACGTGCGTGAATATGTGCACTTTATAAGAAAATTATTCACCGATTCGACTCAGAAGACGGAAAGTATGTGACTTTCGTCAAATGTTGTGAAGGCATTTTCAAAAGAATGCGTTTGATGGAGTAAAAGCTGACAGCTTAGTCACTCTGAGGCTTGAGTCACCCTCGGCAATGTGACAATGCCCATCTGGCACGGCTGTTCCATGCACATGGAGCATGAGGGACCTTTCGGAATTCAGCTCGAAGTCAAGTGTGCAGCAGCTGACGGACTCTTTCCAGCTTGAAAGTCATGTTCGACTCTGTTTACGATTATTGGCTGCTGAGAGAGATAGGGGGGTAGGACCGAGCGAGTCAGCTTGGCTAGGCTGGAAACACCGCACGTACTTGATTTGTGTCTTAAAATAGCAAAGCTCAGGAGGCTTTTGCAACTTTAATCGGTGCAAAAAACATGGAATTTGGCAGGATTTTGCTGCTGACTAAGGAATCTTTGTTCAGTGAAGGACCGACTTTTAATCTTTGCAAAACTGAAGGTTTTTGCACGATCATTCGCCAAGTCGAACATGTGCACGAGGAAGGGACTTTCTTGCGTGATCACATGTGATTGCAGAGTAACTCACGGCCCCAGTGGAGGAGAAGCGTCGTTATCAGGCGGGACCCTGGCAGTCAGAATGGGCAGTGCGAATTCCAACAAACGTTGGGTTGTTGCCGATTGCGCGATCGGCTGGAAAGTTGTGCAGACATCACTCAAGGATGGCTGCCCTGGTAGCAACTCCCTCCCCCAACTTCCCAGACTGCCCAAGCAAGTTGGAGGAAACTTTGCTGGGACCATTATAGGGGTCAGTCCCTTCCCCCCCCCCCCTCCTCGTTGCCAATGATGGGCAGAGTCTGGGAAGCGCAGTGATTTAGTACAATGAGAGAACTTGCTCTGTTGGACCCTAGAACGGGGAGAGGATTGCCAGACCAGGTTGTGGGAGGCGATGGGCTTGACCGAGAGGATCGACCGCAGGGACTTCATGGACATCTCTTCACTGGAGACGGCCGAGGAAGTGCCACGTCATGCGTGTGCCCCTAGCTGTGGTGTTGGCCAAACATGGGCGCGAAGCAGTCGTGGAAGCAAATTTGTCTTCCACCATGGAAGCAACATGTAACTTTTTTTACGAGCTCTGAGAAAATATATGAGTGACACGAGGGACACTGGGGCTCTGGGCCTCTGGGCCTCTGAGCCGCTGGGGCCGCGAGGACATTGCGTAGACATGGAGATGTCAGGAAAATGATTTAACCCAATGATCCTGCGGAGAAAAAAAATCCTTCGTTTGAAGCATTGTGCTTTTCTGATGCAGATCTCCTCCGGACTCTGCGCGTCCTTGAAAGTGCTGGAGACCTCAATCTCCCACACGCGCAAGACTAAAGCTAATTCGAGTGCGATGTTCAAAAACCAATTGTTTTTGGGTTTCGGCGTTTGGTTTTTCAGGCAAATTCTGGCATCACCCTCAGGCAAAGTTTTTTTTAAGTAAATCACTCAACAAGGTTTGTATGAGTGAAGTTTCGAATGTCCACTTGGGACTGATTATGTTTTCAGTGGCTTAAAAGTGCTTTAAAGGTCATGGAAAGACCCCTTATATCAGAATCATATTGACTTTTTCAAAGTGTTGAGAACTTCATCCAACACCTGGATTGTTTACACGAAATTTTGTGTGTTTACAGTAGCGATGGTCAAGTACTGCCTCTTATAAAATTTCGAGTAACTGTTAGTTGGGTTGAGTAGGAGGAAATGCTCGGACGGTTGTTAAAGTAAAAAGTAAGTTCACTCCTCCTCAGCTCACTCCTTTTCCTAGAAAATGAAACGTTTGACCTCGATTTTGGCCTCAAAAGAGCCTCCACCTCCAATCCCCTATGCGAGTCACGTGCAAACTAGCACATGCACAGATACCGTTGATTATGCACAGACATGAGCTCCCCCTGTCAGCTGTAAAGAAGGTGTTAATGAAAGTTTAGTGCACTAATTTGTAACATCCTAAAATGGTGCAGGGTCAAACTTTCATTGTCACCAATATTTAAAAAGTTTTTTAGTGATATATTTAGTGAGACCCCAGACTTATGGAAAAGGTTACCGCACAAAAGTTGTGGCACGTTTAGTATGGAACGCCGGCAGGCATACATGTAGTTTAGTGAAGTTACTATTAAGGGAGATATTAACATTTATCAATAGTGACTCACTTAAAACCAGTAACATGGCACTCACAGTCGTGATCCCAAATCTGGGGCCACATTTGGCCTGAAGCTTTCTGCTAGTGCAATATCATTTGTAAAAGTTTTAAACTCACTCAAAATCAGCTTCTTAGCACCTAGAGGTGCCACTATTTTTCAGTACATCAGTCATTGCTAAGGATTATAAGCTCATTTAAAACCAGGTCTTTGGCATGTAGAGGGATGCAAGCAAAGCAAAAGTTGAGTCATTTCTGCTGCTGAATGCAAGTCTGAGTGCTCATTTTACGAATACCATTTTTTGAGACGTTAATTGCTGCAAAAGGTTTTATACCCACTTAAAACCAGAACTCTTGCACACGCAGAGCTGTGTACGTAGGCCTGCTGAGGTGTGAGCAATTTTTTTTCATAATCCTGGAAAGTCCTTGCTAAGGACCTCAATGAAGGGGACCTTATTAGGAGAACTTCATCTTTGGTCAAGGTAACAGGACAAAAGCTTCCACTTCATATGATGAAATCAGTTGAGTGATTGTTTTATTTTTCCCTAATTTCTTACTGGACGTCTTGATGGGACATGAAGATGTGCTCTCTAAAGCTTCAAAAGAGAGTCAGTTTTGTAGGCCATGCAGAGTAACACGCTCCTTGAACCCGAGGCTACCATTTTTCAGGTGTCAGAGGAAGATGGTGTAGCCTTGAAATAGTTTACTAGTCTCTTGTTGGGAAGGTCCCGGACCGGCGCTTCCTGGACCAGCATGAACAGCCCCAGCCCCAACAGCCCTCCTCCCTGGGCTACCGTCGAAAGGCTGCAGTCAATTTTTGGGAGGTGCAGTCAACGAAGTGTCTGACTAAGGTTTCCAATTTACATCAACCCCACATACTGCGTGGGCGGAAATGTCTCACTTTCGGAATAATGATGAGAGCTATGGTCTGGCCTAAGATGGGGTTACTCTGCATGAAATGATGCTTGACATGCTTTCTACCTACATTCCATGTTTGAGCTCTCTATGACGGATGCAGCCTTCTCCACGGCCTCCTCCAGGTTAGCCATCCTCTTCCCATTGTCAATCTTCAGGCTGCTGTCATTCATCAGGCAACTCTTTAGGCAACCTGGTAGCTTATAGAGGGGTGCATAGAGAACAAATGTTGCATTAACGCTTGCTTGGCGTAACAGCAAACAAGGTAATCAGCACTGGTTTTTCATAAAGTTCCTGTGACTGCACTAAAACCACCTCACGCTATGCAATGCGTGGAGTGATTTTTTAAACTTTTTGCTATAATTTTTGCTAATTTTACTCCAGTCAAGCCTGTTACACCCCAAATTAAAGCTTGGCCTAAACTCGACATGCACTATGTTATTCAATATTAACAAAAAAAGGCGAAAAGCCAGAGTATTTGAGCAGTTTAAAAAGTGTCCAAGACACGACCTCCCACCCGGTAGTTCTCAAGGTCGCAGGTGCATTTTTCAAAATTGCCAAAATCAGGTCTCCCACTCAAGACGATACACTCGACCGATTTTTTGGGCCATAACTTTTTAGTGGATGGAGGTTCAAAAATGATTCATCTTTTCATGGAAAACTTGGGTCCTGCAGTGGGTGTCTTGACTGTACTTTGGAGCTGGGATTGTCCGCTTTTTCCGCAATGCAGTCATAATGATGACGGCTTTCAAACAAGTCCTTACGTCTTCAAGTGCTTGGGACCTTTTTGACATGAATTCACTGGTTTCTTGTGCCAGATCCGAGACCAATGCAACGCATGAGCGTATTTCACGTAGGAACAAGGAAGTCAATGTCTTATTTATTGCACGAAAGCTCGCGCGGCCATAAATATCATGGCAACGGCGTGCAATCGCCAAACTTTCTCTCCTGATCGGTCAACATGAAACGGTCATAACTTTTGACTGGGTTGAGATACGGGAATGCTCCGCCCCTATATGGGAAGCTCTGAGTCTGACCTCACAGTCGGTACCTACTGCACTTGTGCTCCTGGGTTGTCCATTTCGACAAACAATTCGCACTTTTCCCCAGGGTAATGTCTGGAGTGTGATGCCCTGTGGTTGGCTGGCTTTTGCCACTGGAGCGGACGTGACTCGGACAAAAGCAGCACCCCTTTCCTCATGTGCAACTCCTCCAACTCCACCCATGATCCATACCAGGTCCCCCTTGGTGTAGCCGGCACAATTTTGAGGTGAATGTACAAAAATTAATGAATGCAATTAAAACGATTAAAGCACTTTTGCACATCACTGCAAAGCTTCACCACCATCTGCAGCAACAGACCCTGCCAGTCACGTCACAAAGCATCCGTTCTTGTTTGTCAAGGTCACTGCTGGATGGAGCTTGGTATGGAGCTCGAAGTACACTTCTTTGTCGTAACCATTTGACTACCACATCTTAAAATGATACGCGGTAGCCAATTTTGTTCGTCTAGAGGAATCCAGACAGACCTAGCTATAATAATTCCGTTAATAGTTACGTCGTGATAATTTGGCAAAATGTGGTGTGAAAGTGACACTTTGAACAAGAGCTTGAACTTGATTAAGTTAACCCATTTAGGCACTTAGTCGTGCATGTTCATGGTGGGCGTTTTCATGAGCAAGATCTGCCATCTAAAACTTTGCTCTTACTCATAGTATTTATGGGAGGAGTGATTTCAACTGCAGTAGCAACAGCCTGTTGTACTAATTGCGTTTGTACGAACTCGCTTGTAGTTGAATATACATTATTATTGTTCCCACACACATGCACACACGGAAGGGATAACATTCCCATGTTGTCGTTCACGCCAGTCCGAGCACACATAGAGAAAGAATCGTACCAAGACTGCTGGATATTCCCAAGGAAGCGGTTGAAGGGATTGGGAGCTGCTTTCATACCTTGTCCAGCCTTACACATCTCTCTCGCTTCCCTGCTGTCCCTCAGGACGTCCTAAGCAAACAGAGGCGAGGACAATTGTTGCGACAGGCATGAAAAAGTCTTCGACCTTGGTCCCTGGATCCGCGGAGGCCTCCACGCCCCCCCCCCCCTTCTGGTCGCGGACTGCCAAGTCACGCCAAGGCGTGGCTGTGGCTCGGCTGTGCCAAACAAAAGAGATCCCGTCTCTTTCCTGTCCTGTCACATTCGACAGACTGACAGGGAATCAAGGTGGATATGAGGGAAAAACACACACATGGAAGACACGTGCCAAGTTCTGCTGAGTGAGCGAAGGAGACAGCGGGCGATGATTGCGCAGATGTCAGCTGATGTGAACAAAGCAAAAAAAAATCCTGCCAAATGGCGAAAATAAGGTGTCTGGGACAGCTCGGCCAGACGGTCGAGGTGAGAGGACACTTGCGGTCCACGTAGGTCCTCCAGGTGAGGGACGACCACAGACTTCTTCTTCGCCTCCCCCTCCGCCGACGGAACGAACATCTTTGGGGGGGGGGGACGTGCAGTGACCTAACGGTGCACCAGTGCATTCATTGTACGGGGCCTTTTTGTAAGGGCCTCAACTTTTGCCCACTCAATTTGGGGGGGGGGGGTCAAGGCCAGAGAGCTTTAAAAATGCGTAGGAGGATATACAGACCCTGCCCAGATGGACATTTGCAGTCTAATGTCACTTCTTTGTTTTTGAAATGGGTCTTTTACTCCTAAAAAAGAACTTAATGGGGCTGGATCCGAACCTGCAATGCTGGAGCCCATAAGTGAGTGCATACACTAAATACTGAGCCACCTGGTCCAGGCGAACAGCTGACCCTTAATGTAGGCACCCTGTTCTGTAGTGGGTGGTATAATATGCGGCCCGCTCTATTATACTGGCAGCAGGGCCGTCGAACTTTACTGTAGTCAAGTGGTTTAGTGATCGTGTACAGGCCTCTGACAGTAAATAAGACGGGCACGTACGACAATGACGTTAAGTACTTTATACTTTGGTTGAAACTCAGCCCAAACAAAGTGAGAAGCCAAATCTGGACAGTCTCAGGGCGGAAAAGGACAGCCCGTGGACACTGATCCTCTTGGTCCACATCTGGAAGGATTTTTGAGGTGAAAAGAAGCTCAAACGTGTACTCAAGAAGCAAAAACGTATTTCGTTTAAATTTGCGATGGAGCGCAATGATGGAAAAGTCCTGTCAAGTGCATGTAGCATTGTAAGAATAATTTACTTTTCACATGCAGTCGGGGACCCATTTTGGGATGGCGCGTGTCATTTGAACCATGAAATGTGCTCTTTTCATAATGAGCTGCTCCTGAAGTCTAGTTAGTACACCATGTATGTGTGTACTGCACATTTGAGCAGTTGCCAAGCACAAAATTATCATATAACTTGATATGAACGTGCAAGATAGACCAGGTAAATTAAATTTATCTATCTATGCACCTAAATACACGTTACAGTTGGCAACAAAAGTTTTCGGAGTAGACGAGAAGTTTGCTAAATGTATTATTATATTTTGTGGTGTTCATAATTCCTTTTCCCCACAGTGAACCTCGTATTCTCGGGGAACAGAAAGTTTATCCAGTAGCCTCAGTCGACAGGACATAATTTGATGGGAATTCTGATAACAGGAACATTTTCAAATGAATATTTAGGCTTGCAAGAGGTGTTCAGGTAAGCATCACAAGAAATTCTGTTGTATCTCGTGTTCATACCCTCCTTAAATTTGGATGTTTCTGTTACTACATAAAAGAAGTAACGGCTATGGTATTGGGGCACACAATTATGGACCCAGATTTTCGAATTGGCTTTTGTAAAATGTCAGAATAACCAATCATTTTTCGTGGCTTACCCACATCCTGCTACTGAGACTACTCAGCAGCTGTTGACTTTTCAATTTCTTTTCGCCGCCAAATCTGTCCACTCAGCGCCCACCTGTTCAGGCCTAGCCTTGCCCACTTTTATTCCTCGTAATCTCCTCGGTGAGGTGAGGAATGCATTGCGAGGACGAAGCTTGCAAATTTTCATGCAGGCCTCTTGAGCAGCAGGGAACAGGACTACAGTATGAGGCGCGAATTTCCGGACCTCAGTGATAGCATCATACAATGTGACGCAGAATGCATAAGGCTCCACGTAAAGTTCTAAAAAGTTTTATGCCAACTGTGCTTACAATAATGAAGAACTTTTACTGAAGAAACTTGCTTCTCGACAATGGCCTCAAGATCAAGCCTGGAGTGTGTACACCACTGAGCATTCTCCTCAGACACTTGCTTCCACGCATGCTTGATGGCGATCTGCAGGGATGCCATTGGATTATGAATCATGGCATTGACACGTTAGTCAAGATATGCCAACATTGTCCTCTCCAGCCAATTGATTTGTGGTGAGTTTGGTGGCCGCAAATCAGGAACCTGGGCCTCAACTAACTAATTTTGAGTTTTCTTTGCAGTATGAGGCCGCGAACCATCACTGATGAATATGTAGCAACCTTCCCCATATCTCCTGTTTGCCCACCTCTTCTTGACTTTTGGCAACAGCTTGACGTATGGCTTTGAATTAAGCTTCCCACCTTGAAGAATAAATCTTGGGGGACATCCTTTCCCATCTCTTCTGATGGCTCCAAGGACTCATGGACGTATCAATCCATACTTTAAAGCACTGGCTTTGGCAGCATCAGCTCCAGAAGGCTTTTTGACAGTTCCTTGAATAATCAACCACCTTGATGGCTGTTTCATAGCTTGTCCATGATAAGCAGTTTTTCATCTGAGACGATGACTGGTGGAAGTGTTGCTTTCCATTTATGAGCTTACTAGCGCTTACGCATTCCTCACTCTGTTGGAGAGGGAAAAATATAAAGTGCTGTGCATGTCTGTCTGTCTGTTCATCCATCCGTCTGTCTCTCTCCTCGTTCACCACATACTTCACACTCTCAATGCACCTCGGTCTCACCGCGCACTTCACGCTCACCACAAGCTTCCGACTCACTATTTTTCTTTTTTCCTTTTGAAACTGGCTGATTGGGACACTCTCCTCTTCTCCCCAGCCCGGGGCAGTGATGGCAGCGGGCCATCAATCGACGGGTCAAGCCCGACTTGTGCTTGCTGGGTTTGTCCAGCTCACTGTCCATGCCAACTGACTCCTTCTCTTCCCTGCTCCTAGGTAGCTACTGATCAGCACTGGCACCACATAGCCAAGTCATTCAGGCTTAGCTACACCTATTGGCATTGCTACCTATGACCTATGTAGTAAATGCAACATTTGACCTTGATTTCGGCCTCAAAACAGCCTCGTAATGCAACTTTGCATAGCCTATGTCCTTCCTTTTGACCCAAAGGTCTCGCAAGCCAAAAATGAGCCAGATCTGTGAAGAACTGAGAGTGCTAGAGGGGCACTAACAAACATACATACCCGAACAGCTTTATATATATAGAAAGAATAAGAGATTGAGGAGGGCCCGAATCTCTTTTCGGCATCAGCCTATGGAAGAATCTGTCACAAGGGGAATCTTACATGTGCTGACACAATAAAAGCCTGATCCTTGGCCAAATCCTCTCACACTTCTGTCAGAAATGTAAAATTGATGTTCAAGCTTTTGATAACTTCGTTCTGGATGGTTTTGGAAGCTATTGATGAGATGACTTTGGAGTAATGATGTCAGATCAGGCTTGCAAGTAGAGCTTCCTGCCAACGGATGGAGAGTTCTTGTACACGTCAGCCTTGGGTCAGCTGATCCCCTCGGTCTTCCTTGCCTCCTCCAAGGTCTTTCGTTGTGCCATGAGGCGGATGAACTCCATCCTTTGGACTTCCATTGCAACGGATGAAGCGGGCACGACAGATCTGCCTACACCACAAGATGCGCAAGGGTTGACAGAGAGTTGTGTAAAACTATATTGATGATTGCTCCTTTTGTATGAACTGCGGGGAGCAAACAGAGTCTCGTCCGGAAATTCACACCGCAGACCGATTTGGGAGACTTGCTTTTCAACCGTGCTTAACATCTCCGCTACTCAGTTTACATTTTTATTCTCCTGCCTCCGTTCTCTCGTCAAATGCACGGGGTCTGTAAAGAAGAATTCCGAACTATCATAACTTCATGTTTCCTCCGTTGCCTCCTGGGCATGCGCAACCTCAGGGAAGTCTTTATGTGCTGCTGTCACACGACACACACATTGCTCTTCTCCCATCCAGGCCCAGGGAGGCCCATCCTTGAGTGCTCTGTCACTTGCACTCAGTTTACTTCAGTGTCAGAGCATCTCTACGGTTGAGAGCAGCCTCGGGTCGAGGCCCTTGAGCACCATGGCTTAAACGCCATGTCATACATCAGGCACAGCAAATCCTTATTAGGGCAGATCAGCGCGCTTATGGAGTACAATTTTCTCTGCCCATTGAAATGCAGCGGCTGCTGTGATCACCGTTGATCCCATAGAAAAGTGAGAAGAAGAACCCGCTTCCTTTATACTCTCGCCCTTCAAATGTGTGACGCAAAGTCCACAGCTGAGTCAGCTGCCACTAAGCCCCAATTGGTGACCAGCGTGACCAGTTTGCTGGTGACCAGTTTGCTGGTGACCAGCGAGATCAGTCTCCATGCGGTGTACAGTGTACAGTGGCCCGAGTACAGTGCCTGGCACCATTTGGGGCTCAGTG
>JAAUXU010084388.1_pt1 | contig 12335 bp, 11 predicted proteins | sample 7278151 | NCBI WGS metagenome assembly JAAUXU01 (sample SAMN14350113, study PRJNA611818) | marine sediment metagenome | isolation source: surface marine sediment (1.8m) | place: French Polynesia: Moorea | collected 2018-08 | reverse complement strand
GTTTGAGATGCCCCCATTGAAAATTACGGCTGAACGACCCAGTTGAGGGCAGGAAGTTGATCTTGCTCAGTGTCTGTGAGTCAGTTACCCACGTCACCCTTTCTCTCATCTCACTGAAACTCTGGGGATTAAAAAGTGCCTTCAGCTCTGCAAATGTTTACAATACAGAAGGCTGGAGTGCTGATTGCTCCAGGGGCGAGGAGGAGGCGATGTACACAACACTGAAGGCACTGGCCTTGATAGTGGTGCTTCCAAGACTTTTGGCTCCATGAAATCTGATCATCATCGTCCAGTCAGCCATGAAAAAAACGTCCTGTTCATTTTTCTTCTTTTTGCTAGCAGGACTCTTCCGAAAGTGCATCACAAGCGCATCCGCGTTCTTCAAGAAGTAATCCTCTAACAAGGGTTGCTTGAAAAGTCTCTCTCTGTCTGTCAGTGTCTGGGCCTGGACGACTGCGTCGACGACTCCGTCGACGACAGAATGTGAATGAAGCACAAACGTCCGCCCGCCCGCCCATGTCTCCCGTCAGCACCGGGTGAAAAGGCAACCTGTGACAGTCGAGCAAATTCGCCACCTGCAGGCGAAAACTCTCGTGTTCTTCCCATATTCATGCGTGGGCTTTGCCGAATTCACCGCCATCCTCAGCAACAGCAGCAGCAACATGAATTTTGATGCCCCTGGCACAAGAGACTTAACTGAGGTAGTTGAACTCTGCTCCTCTCTCTCTCTCTCTCTTACACACACACACACACACACACACACACACACACACACGAGCTCATAAAATGACGTCACTCATGCGAGGTAAAGTGAGGATCTGTTCATGCTGGGGCTTACAGGTTGTCTCACGAAAAAAGGATGCAACTGTTGCAGCTTGGCTCACACCTCTGAAAATAGGTTTGGGATCAACAGCGAGGTGGCAACACTTCCTGAAGTGCCTTTAACCCCCAGCCCAAAGTACGCAACTGTGTCTGCTTGGGATGGCGATGCTGTCTGGGTTCTCGTCCAGGATAGCAGACACAGGGAATGTTCCAGGCGATTCTGCCAGAGGTTGCGTTGCTTTTACCTACATTTGAGCCTGAGTCATCACCATCGCTGGCGAAATGCTCCACCAAAAGAAATCCCTGGTGTGGTTTGTTGTTGATTGGTCACCAGAGTCACGAGAGCGCCCACTTGATCAGGGAACAAAATGGATGCTTTCACCTCAACTAATCTTATGTAAGACCTCAGCTAACCAGAGCCAAGCTGACCCAGGCTGACCCAGGCTGACCTGACCGAAACATCAACCAGTTTTCATGTCCGGGTGACCGTGGTGGTGCTGGCCCTACCGAGTTCGCATGGACCCCGCGAGCAATGCACACAACACAGGATGAATGAGATGCTGCGCATGCCATAGTTCCCAAGTTGTATACATTGTTCATGAATAAACATCAACATCGATAAGGATTAGCTGAGATACAGCCTTACACTGTTCTGTGGCAAGTATTCAGTGCAACTTGCGTAAAAAAAAGACAATGCGCATTTCGGAAATTTTTGATGCTTCTGCAACAACTTGTACAACTGAGATGCCATTTGACTGATTCAACCTGTACTTCTTGCTACAGACGGACCAGCGGAGAAACTTTATGTCCGCATTACACGAACTAAAAAGTCCAAGAAGTTGGACACCATTTTTGTGAGTGCTTTTCTTCTCTCCTTTCAAATCGAATGAGGAGCAAGAGAAGAGCGAAAAAGGCAGAAAATAATCAGTTCTTGCTCCAGAGGAGGCGTCCAAACTCGAATTCTAATTTGTGATTAGACTCGTGTCATTGCAGTTGTCATGCATGACTCAGGCTTTTCGGGCCCTGGGCCTGACGAGGCCTGACGAGGCCTGGCGAGGCCTGGCGAGGCCTGACGAGGCTTGGCGAAGCCCAGTTTGAACGCCACACAGACAAAGAGGCAATCTGGAAAGGCTTCACGTTCCCTATCTTGGGAAGAAGAGTAAGAAGAATAAGGGGGACAAAAGCAGCCGGCAGAGCTTTATCACTGACGTCAGCCTGAGTAAGTGAACTTGCAGCAGCAGCAGCTTCAACGGCAGCCACATGTGCGGCCTTATCATGTCGTTGCTGCGTACGAACTGTTCGGAAGTGATTTTGCAGGGCTGTGCGATTTCTCTCTCGATAAGTCGAGAAACCTCGGGGTGGAGTGTCCAGACTGGAAATTTTCGCCAGCGCCCTATTTTAGCGATTTAAGTCATGCCAAACTAACGCCCTGGCGGATCAGTCAGCTGTCACATCAGCCCCTCAGTGGTCACACTCATGCAGTGCGACAGTGAAGCAGAAGAAACGAACAGCTGATCAAGGCCAGATAGATACTCAGACTATTTGTCAGCCTTAGCCTGACCGACGAGCCTTCAATTTCACCCCGACGCTTTCCATTTCATCGTCGCAGTCATAATGTGTTGTCCAACGCGACTTCAAGAAACGCCAACTTTTTGCCCCGAGTTAAAAAGCACCAAATCGTAATCATGCCAAATTACAGTGTCATTTTACAGCACTGACCATGGCTTGCTGAACGCGTGCGCACCACCCGGGTCAGGATCAGCACATGGGGCAAGGCCAAGCCTGTGTGCCAATTCTAAAGCCTCCACTTCCAGCGTTAATAAGCATCGATCAACGTGGTGAGTGTTAAGAGGAAGCCAATTCTGACCAGCTGTCTATTACATATACTTGTAAGTATGAAAGATATCTATTATGCGATCTATCCATGCATAAGAGATATACATTGACGTAGTGTACACACGTGCCATTGTGTATGTAAAGTATCCATTTCTGTGTATCTATCTCTACGCATATGTAGTTATGCGTAAAAGACATCACATATGTGGCTGACGGGCATGTTTATGTACTAGAAATGTTATGTGGAGTCCGCACTATAGGTGTCTCACGCCCTTCCACGTACCTTCACGTATTGAGAGAGAGCAAATGTTCCATTACGACCTACATTCAGACTTGAGCCAACTTGAAGCTTGTTCGACGACGACATCTTGTCCATCGATAAACATGGTAACAACAGCAACTGTGTTGTGCAACCGCACAGTCTTATCACACACGTGCAACAGGAGAAATAATGCATGGAGCTTCGTCTCCCTGGCGTTGCTGCTGATGTTGGTCATGCCTGCTTAGCCAGAGCTTCTCCCTCTCCTTAGTTAGGCCTCTTTTCGATAGTTCTTGTGCACATGAGAGTGGCTTCGAAGAAGTCCGAAGACCATCATAACTGCACACGAGTGCTCAACTTTTTCCTGGCGTGCCGTCTGCCGGCATGTCTGCCGGCATGTCTGCCCGCGTGCCCGCCCGCCGGCCGGCCGGCCTGTCTGTCTGCCTGCCAACTTGTGAAGAAATCCGCACTTAGTTGTGTGCTGTGCAGCATGCAACTTATGGGGAATGAATAAACACTTTGGCGCAAACTCTACAAACAACAACAGCTGCAAGTTCGACAAGTTGCTGACAATGCAAATCCTCAGGGTCTTGGGCCTGTCACTTATGATCAAGCAGCAAGATTGCTTTCCCACTGGTCCATGACATCAGGAGCAGAGCGATTATTTCTTGTCACAGCCCGGCGCTGTGAATTCATAGTGTAGTCTTATATTCGCCATTACTTATGCTACTCTCCTTGGTCAGGTGGCTGTTGGGGTCGGCATTTGCCATTTTTCTCCCACAATGGTGCGCGTTTCTGCTCAAACTCTGCTGGCCACGCGCGCACACATTTCTACGAGGAGGAGCGCGCGCTCCTCTTCGCCCTCGCCCCCGCCTTCGCCTGCCGTCGTCCGGGACGCCGCTGCAGGCACAGAGAGAGGGAGGAAGAGAACGAAGGCGTTGTCGTCGTCGTCGCTGCCGTCGTCGTCGCAGTCGCAGTCGTCGCCAACCAAACAGTGGGACTCAGAGGAGGCGGCGATCGTTGTGTCCACGCACCTTCAGCATATGCAGAAGGATCTCCTGCAGTGAATGAAGAAGAAGAAGAAGAAGAAGAAGAAGCTGCAGCTGTGATTGTCATAGTAACCTGTGTGTGTGTGTGTGTGTGTGCATGTTTTCCCCCACATACTCCTTATCTCCATGCACTAAAAAGTGTTTGAGTGTGGCCTCAAAACGCTGGAAGAAGTGCCGGATTATGCACATAATCTCTGATAACTTGGCATTTTTTTTGGCATTGCTATCTACTGCTGCTGTTACCTGTGCTGCACCCACAAGTTGAAGCTGTGACTTGCAAGATGTCCAACGGCAGCTACTGGAGCGGGAACAACAGCCACTTGTGCTACCAGCAGGACCCGTCGACGTTCTGGTGTGGGCCCAAGGACGAGTGCGCACAGAAGGGAATTTTGCTGCCCATCTTTCTGGAGGTGACATGGCCGCGGGAGGCGCGCGCCGTCATCTACCTGGTGGGGTTGCTCTACTCGTTCTTGGGCGTCTCCATCGTGGCCGACATCTTCATGTGCGCCATCGAAAAGATCACGAGCAAGACCAAAGTGATCGCCATGTCGTCCTCAGGACCCGACGAACCCGAGAAGATAGAGGTGCCCGTATGGAACGGCACCGTGGCCAACTTGACTCTGATGGCGCTGGGCTCGTCTGCACCCGAGATCTTGCTCTCGTGCATCGAGATCTGCTTCAACGACTTCCAAGCCGGAGAGCTCGGCCCGGGTACCATTGTGGGCTCGGCCGCCTTTAATTTGCTCGCCATCTCCGCAGTGTGCATCGCCGGCATCCCCAAAGGCGAGATTCGCCGCATCGACCAGATCATCGTGTTCGCCGTTACCGCATCTTTCTCCATCTTTGCCTACCTCTGGCTCCTCGTCATCCTCAAGTGGAACACCAAGGACTACGTGGACCTGTGGGAGGCCATCATGACGTTCGCCTTCTTCCCCATCCTCGTCTTGGTGGCGTACGCGGCCGACAAGAAGTGGCTCAACTACCTGTTTTGCAGGCCGCCCGTCGAGGAGGCCCCCGCCACCGGTCCGGACAAGAGGAAGCAGATTGAGCTGGGCAATCTGCAGCCAGGTGAGAGTACGTATGGACGTTCCAATTTTTCGTTCTAGACTCCGGAGGATGGAGGGGAAGGAAGGAAGGATTCGTGTTTGTCTGTACACGTCTCACTAACATCCGTCAGTCCGTCGACCTGAGCAACGACGACCTTTAACCGACAGACCAAGACTTTTCTTCGCCATTCATCCCAACCCTGCTGACACTAACGAAGCTAACTTGACCATCCCTCTCAAATCCCTACACCTCTTCTGTCGTCAGCTCTTGACCAACGTTGGCCAACTTTGTCACGTCTTGGGTGGGTGGGTGGGTGGCGATGCGTCTGCATGGGTCCCAGGACCCAAAGAAAACACACCTGTCAGGCCTTTTGCGTCCTGGCACGGAGTCATCGACAGGCAGACAGACAGACAGACAGACAGTCACAGACAGACAGATGCTCAGACAGATGCTCAGACAGAAACGCTGACAGAAGCACAGAGGGTGGTAACAGCTACTACTGTAGATGCTGTTCAGCCACGTAGAGAGAGAACAAGCACTTGTGCCACAACACCTCTTATCAAGATGTTCAGTGTTGGCGTCACCCACAGTCTACACATCACACATGCAGCAGCTCGAGGCCGTCGAGGTCTGGGTGATGGAGTTGGCGTCGCCAACTCTGCAACTTCTCCCACGGTTGTTCTATGTCGTCAGGATGACAGCGGGCAAGTTCGGTTAAGAGGCCTCTGCATAGGCTAGACCAAAAAATGAAAATTTGGCAATTTTCTACTACAAAGTGTTCAGATTTTGAAGTCATGGGGTCAAGCAGGACACTCTTGGTTTTCAGTTTCATTTCACTGCAGTGCTTCAGTTTAGCATCAAGAAAGTAACTAAGTAGGTGGACATCCAATTTGAAACATTGACCCCACAACCTTGTGTGCTGTATTTTTAAAACTTTGAAGGCAAAAACACGTTTTTTTTCATTCATTCTCTTTGACTAGAATGTCTTTGCACATATCCTAGCACCACATCTAGCACAAAAATTGGTCCAGCCCACTACATAGCAATAAGAGTGACGCCAATGTCGAGCAAAACGTCTTGCCAAGTCTGACATGCCGAAGTGCAGCAGTAAACTTAACAGAGCAAACAAGAACACGAAGGCTAAACACATCAGCTGACTTTCACTCTACGTGCACGTCAGTGAAGAGAGTGATTTGTCTCTCGCTGTCTCTGGGTCAAAACATAGTGTTCAAGATCTCCAACACTTGTGGAGGTGTTGGCGCCAAAAAAATTGCGCTAAAAATGACTCCGTGGATGAAAAAGTGTCCCATTTTCTGGTGTCCTTCACAATGGTCCGGGAAAACCATTCATCTCTGAGCTTCCTTTGTTCCTCAGTGGTTTGTCTTGGAGACGAGACAGATCTGTCATGTGTCATAAGCATCAGACTCATGAGACAGAGGGGCTGTTGAGCAGCCCGAGGGCTGCCCATGGACTCCTGGACTTGCTGGCAGCTGGACCTGCTGCCCCACAATGCACAGCACCAATGTGTAGTTAATATTTCCGTTGTCACTACGACCACTACCAGTAGTATGGAGTAGTAGTATGGGCTAAACAACCCTGGCTCGACCCGACCACGTTGCTCTATCTTGACTACGGAGATCTGGCTCCTTGGTGAGCCTGCCCCAGCAGGCTGGACGGGCCAGTGCTCACCCTGACGTGCAAGCACCTTGAATTGTATTAAATTTGGAGGCAGTTTGAGGCTCGGTTGAAATTTTGGAACATTTTTTTGGAAAGCTCAACTTAGCTCGAGCTCCAGGGGTTACAGCTCGATCCACCTCTGTTAAGAAGTTGACGTGTCCGCTCTAATAAGCAAGGTTGGATCTTCTGAATTTATGGCAGTGGAGTAGATTGCTATTGGTCACGAGTCATTTGTCGTCAGGCAGATTCAATTAATAACCCCTGGAGAAGACGTTGGCAGAATTCACGCGGACAAAAAATGCCAGGATGAAAAATTCCGCTCTTACGTGTCAGCGAAAAAGGCAAAAATGCATGCAGTATTTGCGATGCGTTGAGAGGCGAGGGACCATTTGGTGCACGGAAGCCTTTGTCACGTCGAGATCGGCCTGAAAATGAGCAAGTACGGGGTGGTGCGGAACAATCACAAGCTGAACTGGGCAGTCGACACAAGTTGTACTGGGTGTTGAGCAAAGAGATCTTAGCTTGTGATCCCCTCCCCAACATGGCCAAAGCTAAAGCCAAGGCCCTCAGATGTGCATTATCCTCGATGGCGATGGGAAGATGAAGTCTTGGATTGCTGCCTCACCCTGTAGCACTCGTGTCAGGGAATTCGTGGCTCTCCTCACCTTGTACACACAGAAGGGTGTTTCAAGCTCTGGAAGGCCTTCTGGGATCCAAGAAAACGAGGTTCAGACATGAAAAGCACTTTCCAATGCTGCAAGTGTAAAAAAGTCTCGTCGATTGGCAGAAAGTGACTTAAAAACACCAGCTGCAATCCTTTAAGAGAAATCTGGCAAATGACGACATGAACGAAGTTGGCAAGTTGACTATCTTGAGATGACTCCGGGATACGGATATGACGGTCAGACGCTTCTTTCCAAGCGTCATTTTCTTAAGTATCAATACTTAGCGAGGACGGATACCAGGGTCAGGTGCTGATTAGTCGAGCCAAGATGAAGTTGCAAGGTACAACTTGCACCCAGAGTTGCGACTTTTAGTGCTTTGGACATTTTTTGCAAGTTTTTGGATTTCCCTGCCGAAGCTGCCGGGGCTGCTGCTTCTCCTGGCATGAATGGCTGTGTGTGGCCAGTAACGTGAGTGATCAGACTTGCAAATTCTATGCACTCCTGCCTGGTTACTACTAAGGGAAGCAGTAGAGCTGCATAGGATAAGATTTTTATCGGAATGAAGCCGGCCTGACCCAGAGCAGAGCCGAGCTCGAGCCGAGCTTGAGCCGAGCTTGAGCCCATGATTTTGACGAGTCGAGCTTGAGCCGAGCTTGAGCCCATGATTTTGACGAGTCGAGCTGAGCCTTCAGTGGCGAAAGTCTTCAAAAAAGTCTATCCAGAATTGGTTCAAAATAAGTAAATAAATTATGTGACTCCAGCTTGATTGAAAGCGTTACCGAAAAACTTGATGATGGCAACTCTTTGCAGCGTAGGCCGAAAAAGTAGAAACTCTATCTGCAAATCCCACTCCGACCTCTACTTAAAAGCATTGATGTCGCTGATGGTCCCCAAGTGATCCTTATGATCGTTTCAGAGTTTATAGCATAATTAATGATGATTTAGAGCTTAACTTCAGCGATGAGATTGCTGCTTAAGTGGTGATCAAATGCAATGAATTTTATTTCTATCAAATCATCAGATCCAACATCAATAACATTTGTCGGACCCTGAGCGCTGAGACTCGTAATCATTGCGGCATTTCATGCATGAGCACTAGAGATGGGACCCTTCTTCACCCAATGTTTTGTGCCCTGAGGAGCTTTGCAGAAAAATTGGCAAAATATGCAGTAAGACCCCGTAGTGGGTGTGAGGCCCCAAAATTGCATATTTCCTTGCAGCAGCAGGACTCTGGCCAAGAATCTGGCACTTTTGCAGAGGCATCTCAGCAAGATCCGCGTCAGAATGAAGAAATGCGGGGGGGGGGGGGGGGAATCGCCCGCGTGACCAGATAAATTGGTCAGGAATGCGCCAAATTTGTCTTTGTTCCATGTGCTCTGACTGGAGGATGCACAGTTGCGCGTCTCTAACAATGCTGCATTCGCTCACAGGTGTGCGTAAGTCATGCACAACTTACTCACTATGTTATGCACGTCTAAGTCTATAACACGTAGCAGGATGGGTCCTCTTTGATGCTGACGCATAGAGAGCCTCGTATATGAACAGATGAGAGCGAGGAACATGAGCTGGTAGCGCATCAGTTGTTGTCAAGTGTGGCCTGTTCGTGATATATCAGTCTTTTTGCACACATCTGGGCATCTCAGAAGCTCCCGATGACGTCATACATGAGCAGGAAGACCTTCTTAATCCCCTCGGAGGCAGACAGAGGCTTCTCCTCCCTCCTACGTGCTTATTGACAAGTCATCCATAAGAACATCTGGTGAGAAATCCTGGAAGAAAAATCGGTCATGACTGCAGCAGATCACAGTGGAACAGTCTGAGAGGAGGAAGGAAATGCTTTTCTCCAGGCAACCAAGTGTGTTTACGTTCGGCTTGGCTGGCTGGCTGGGGCCTTAACCCTTTGCCTTCATAGACGCAAGCAGCCACTTTCTCCACTCGGTTGACTGTGTCATGTACCGCGAGAAGCGGAAGAAGAAGTAGACACACAGGGTGTGCCCCAAGTAACGGCCTCTCTCTCGGGCCTCCCAAGCTGCGCTGAACTCACTCTACAGGGTGTGCAGGAGATTTTTAAAGGGTTTTTTTACGACCGACAACCAGGCTTTCCCGTGACGCGGCTTGTACAGGGTGTGCCATATTTAGCGCCTTTGCGTTTGGTAATGGATCCACTTCAATCTTCGTTCCTGTGGAAAAACATTGTTCCACATATGTAGAAGTCCAGGCTGTGGGCTGACATGGCTGTCCTCAGTCACCCACGGGGATGGCTCATTGGGCTGTACAGGGTGTACATGAGGTTTCAAGGAGCAACATGATCACGAAGACTCATAATCTGTATCATCAGTCTGCAACGATGAACATATACAAGGTGCACACATGCCACTTTCCCCACTGCCTTCTTTACTCACGTGGTGAGACAAAATTGCAAACGTTTAGAGTCAACAACGTCTTCCTTGTCAGTAGCTGTGACAAACACTAGACACCCTGTACAGGTCTTGACGCTCACCAATTTTCCCCCATTTCTTTCTTCTTCGTTCCTGTGGTTAATCTTAAGCAACGAAGTCGAGCGATCACTGGTTTGAAGCCGTTCCACTCTCCACACCCATAGATGGGGCTGAAATGATCAATCCGGAGAGTACGAAAATATGGGCAACCGGATTGGGCCGGATTGACAAAGCTGGAGAGCCAGCCTCTGTCCAAGAATTGTTACAAAGCTGAAACAGGATTTCGTCCGTCCACCCTGTACTTGTGAGTTCTGCTCTTTTGACTCACCCTGTGCGTGCTATCAGCATATGAGGCAGCTATTTGTACGAGGAACTGCTGAGAATGACTCTGAGAGAGCTTTGCTCACAGCCAATGCATGCGTGCATATTCATCCTCCCTCCTGCACCAACCTGAACAGTTTTGGGGCCCCAGCTCACCCCAACAGCCCAAACCAGAGACTTGCCCACCTGGTGCAAAGGCCGATGATGCAAGGAAAGCCCAGGTTGGGACAGTAAAGCATCAGCTCAGCTTTGTTCCGTCATCGTGTGAGTGGCAACCTTGAACAGTTGGGAGGAGACACCACATAGGTATTGTGGCCCACACATCCAGTGTTGCAAATCAAACATTGTCCGGCAGAACTTGTTCAACGGCAGCGTGAACAACGTCCTCCCCTCACACATCCTGTGCCGCAAGGAGAAGCAAGTGTTGAGCAAGTGTTGCCACATTCCAACCTCTGCCTCAACGCCAGTAAGCATAAAAGCTGTGTTTGAGTCTAAACACTCTGTCCTGCATTAATGCCAGCTGACTGAGATATCGCTCGAAGGTATAAAAATGTCTGCGGTGGACCAGAATGAGCGCCAACATTCGGACGCTGCTCACGCTTGCGCCATCAAATTGCGCCACTCGTAGAAGCCCGCAGAGGAGACGTCGACGGCTTCCATTGGACGGATTGCGACAATACGTCCAACAATGACTTTGTAAGGAAATTTTCTGCCAAGACTTTTTTTGCTGGGGGCGTAGCCAAAGTCGACAAACTAGAAACACATAAAGTCGACAAACTATACTACTAGGCAGACACATACAAAGAACTACACACACAAAGCCTTTTACGGAGGGTTCAGGCTCGCACAAGTGTTTTCAGCGGGGTCTCTTCAGGCCCTTCATAAGTGGAGCAGCAACGTCAAATAAAAGGGGAAAAGTCTTCATGTTGAACAATGTTAGAGGGGTTAAATTCCTTAAAAAATCTTGTAGCGGAATATTTAACCCACCAAGGTCGAGGACACTTTTACGGTGCGTTGTAAAAGGAAATGAGAAAACACGCTTGCTTTAGCTCAGCATAAGAGGTTTTTGTCTTATTCGTACGACGTCGTTTCTTTTCCCTCAGCACAAGAACTTTCACAGTTGGTACAGGGAAGCCTCGATTTAACCTAGAGTCGTTCTGTGGCAACACTGGAAATCATGGCCATATTAGCTTTACCAAGAAGTCAAGGTGGACTCGCTTGTTGCCAACTGCAGACTGAACAAAGTTCTGAAATCTCGTCTCCTTGACCATGGACATGAGCACACTTAGTTAATGATAATTGTGCAGCTTTTGAAGATTTCACTACTTGGTCCCAATTTGACAAGACTGAATGCGTCAGAAGATGTTGCTACACATTACAACGGGGGTGAAGCTGATGAGGAGGTCACTAAGGCTGAGCAGTTGTCAACGCTCCAGAGAAGAATCCAAGTGGAGTTGATGGAAAAAATTGCTCAAACGAGACTTTGCTGTGCAACTAAATCGGTAGCTGAACCTTAAGACTTTATTGGGCAAGCTTAACTGATGTCTTCTTTCCTGCGTAATCTCTGCGTTCGTTACTGAGCTAGTTGACTTTTGGAGAATTCATCATCTTGGGTAAGGACTCTTAAGATCTTTTAAATGGCCATTTAATGAGGTCATTTAAATGCTGAGTTGGCCGGACACCGAAAAAGTCCTTCAGCAATTAGTGGATCCAAACTGGGGCAAAAAACCAAGTCTACTTTTTTCTTCAGTGCTACATCTTTTGTCTGATCGAGTGTCTTTGCAAACAACTTTTTTCTCTTCCCAAGAGCCTCTTTCACCCGTAATGTGTTGAATTTGCCCTCTAGAGGCCCAAGGTTTTCCACGAGGCCTCCTCAGCCTTCAGCCTTCTCCTTCGCAGTGTGCGAAAACCAGACGGCAGATGAATTTGCAGCAGGAGAGAGAGAGAGAGAGAGAGAGCTGCAATAAAGTGTCCCCATGGTGAGCTTACAGTAAATAGTTGGGGCTTCGACCTCGGCGAGAAAAAAAAAATCATTCAGCACAATTTGATCAAGTCCTTGCACGTGAAGCCTGTGCGATGATCCAGAGTCTCTCGGTTGTCGATTGCATTTATAATGAAAGACCAAACTACTGTCAGGAGTCGTTCCTTTACTGCCAAGACTGTGCAAGGCTGCGCAAACAGTGTCAGTGCAGCGACTTCTGGTCATGATCAGAGATGACAC
>JAAUXU010147499.1_pt1 | contig 12343 bp, 12 predicted proteins | sample 7278151 | NCBI WGS metagenome assembly JAAUXU01 (sample SAMN14350113, study PRJNA611818) | marine sediment metagenome | isolation source: surface marine sediment (1.8m) | place: French Polynesia: Moorea | collected 2018-08 | reverse complement strand
CTCCTAGCTTGAACTCCTAGCTTGAACTCCTAGCTTGAACTCCTAGCTTGAACTCCTAGCTTGAACTCCTAGCTTGAACTCCTAGCTTGAACTCCTAGCTTGAACTGAAGCACAACGTATCCATTCTTCCCCGTTCTACCTTCGCACCGGGCGAACTCTTCAAGCACTCTTCACAGATATGTGTTTCACGCAACCTAGGGAGGGGCTCACGAACCAGACGTTTTAAGCCTTGCAGCGGGCTCGGAAAAGGTCCAGGGGTCTGCCCACGGGATCTGGAAGGGGGGGGGAGGGAGGTGGGAGGCGTTGAGGGCAAGTGGGCTTCAACACGTCTGTGCAGCATTTCGTTTCTAACACGTACACACATGACTTTTGGCAAAGCGCACACCCACTGCTTGGTGCCCAGTGCCCGTCTGGTGATCTTACAGACCACCCAAGGTCCAGGACCCGGCGTTAATCAGTTGCCACACGTCCGTTGCCAGTCCTCCAGCGGCGGGGATGAAAACCCCGCCGCTGGAGGATTGGCAGAGTGAGAGCGATGTCCTATTTTCTCTGCCTCTCAGTCTCTCTTAGAGCCCTTGAGAGTGTAGGACTGCAGTCTGACGCGCTGTACGAAGCTGAAATGTCTCTACATGAGGAAATACAAAGCATCAAGCCGGCACCACCCTCGGAATGTCTCAACTTGACGTCTGGAAGTAGTCACGGTAAAAAAGTATTTTTTTTCTTCTAAGAAAGTAATCCATGACCTTGCTTTTAGTTCTATCACAGCGCCAGGCAGAGTCTCAGGCTGTGTGACATATGTCACGCTGATGAAGTGCTCACGACTGACAAGGTCACTGCCGGGTCTTGGCAAGCCTGTTCTCATAGGTGGTGTGACCTACAAACCAGGCTGAAGTAAAAACCACCAAAATTAGTAAAGAACACATAATTTTGCCACTTTTGCCATTTTAGTCTGCATTTGTCAGTGTTTCCCTTAAGACTGTGTCTTTCGTGAGCAGCGTCAGAGACAAGTTGAGGATTTTTTTTCAAACTGAGACATTTTTCAAGAGTCAGATTTGCACAGTTGGAAGCCTGGAGGTTCTGAGCCAGAGGCCATTATTGACACATGAGAGTTTCTGTCTGAAAATGAGACTTTTCCTGCACATACGTACACTTGGTGCTATTGTGGACCTGCAGTTCAGGAACCTTGCTCATGTGAACGGCTCAGGAACTGAAATGACCTCATAAGTGTGAGGAATCGAAGCATGACTGTCCTCTTGAATCAGTTCTGACCCCCCCCCCCACTTTAGTGGTGGCCTCATGAGCGATGAGCAGTTTATTTTCAAGAAGACGCATTCAAAAGTTTGGGCGCAACGCTTGAAAAGCTCTGCTACAGAGACTTTCTTAGCTTTTCTGAACTGTGGTAATGCAGATATATCGGCCGGCTGCGTACGAACAGTGGGTCGTGAAATAAGAAGGAAGCCAGAGATGTCCTCTAAAACCTTTTCTAGCTAGGACTAAAATTGTCTCATCCCGCCTGACCGTGACTCTGATCTGAAGGATCTCCATTGTCAGATAGACACTCAAGTGAATCTTACATGAGGAGAGAACCGCTCCAGCTGTTCTGCCCCATGATGACACCGACCTCATGGCGTGCCCATTGCAGATACTCACGCAGATACGCGAGGCGAGAGAAACACCTCAGCTCTTTAACGCAGTTTCCTCTCTTTGTCATGAATTAATAATGAAAATGGGGGAAATTTTGTTCGGAAAAGAGACAGAGAGGGATGAGGTGCGAACGTGACTGATCATACATGACAACAGGAGCGAAGCATCCCCGGGGGATATCACAGCAATGAATAAGGGACGGATGACACCTTATTGACGTAGTCTACCAAGTCTAGTTTGAGTCGATCTATTAAATTATCAATCTTTCCACCCTCTAAAATTCTAATGTTTAACGTCACACTTCACTTTTTTCCCTTACCTATTATTAGTGCCCCCTCCCTGTTTTTTCCTCCCCCCATCCACCCCGCTCTACCCCGATATCCGGATTCCCCAGGGAGATCTTCCTTACACTTAGGGTTCCTTCTCGGTATTGCAATCTTCTTTACTCACCTTTACCCCCCTTTTACACCCCCCTGCAGGCTCCTGCTTTCTCTCTGCGTGTGCACTCCCTCGGGATCGGTTCTCTTGGCGACATAATGAAAGTGAGATCCCCGCTAAAAAGACTTGATGGAGACGAAACAAAAGGCAAGCCCTGACTGATATCTGAGAAGAGAGGTGGTTTCCACGTCGACACTTTGACTTTGTCGACTGCCACTTTACCTTGTGGCTTTGAAGTGGTACTCGATCCAACTGCTGACTATATCATGGGATGACTTGGCCACCGGAGGCCATAAGGTCAAAAATCGTGGCCTTCGCTGGTTTTTTCCACCTGCTTGAAATTTTGGCTTCGCAGTTCGGGTCTCTGGCTTTTACAAAAAGTGGATGTTCTCCCGGTAGAAGCTGCTCTGGGCATAGAACCACTTGTCGTCCGACCGTAGGATCGCCCGGTTGCTGTTGTCCATGCCTTTGTACCAGTCTAGCAACCGCTGGGCCCGGTCCAGTGAAGCGATGCCAGACCAGGGGACCAACATTCCGGAGCTCGGCCTTGGCCACAGCCTTTTTCCCCGTGGTCCTGGATTACTCCAACTCCTTTGCCAGCGCCTCAAGATTCCGGATTCCCTTCGGGGCGTTTTCAGATGACCCCAGTCGACTCTTAACAGCCGACATTGTCTGGGCGTCCATTTCTGCAGTAAGGACCATTTTTACTCCAGAGATTGGGTCAAACAGTCCAAATTCGGATCAGTTGTCTTTGTTTGGTTGACAGAACACCATTTCGCTCCTTCGCATGTTTTCGGATGCACCAGATTTTCGTCGGGTCAATCTCGAGGTCCTTTGTGACTACCGGTGCACCCACACCGGTCTGGAGCTTCCCCAGGGCCTGGTACCAGTCTGATTCACTCAAGTTACCAAGAATGATCCTCGCTGTCGCCAAAATCTGGTGAAAATCTGGGTCTACCTCATTGGCGTAAGTAGTAGCACTTTCGAGAGGAGTCCGGGTTTTTTTCGTACAGTGTTATCAGTCATTTGTTTACATTAACTTCCACTCGTCTTTGCTCGGGGGACATATGTATCAGCTAAAAAAGGCATAATTCAGGTCCGAGTTTATCCATGTGAGCCAGAGCGCCAGAGCCCGGCGAGCACCACTTCAAAGCCACACAGTAATTATCCTTTTTGATCTGGTGCCTGTCGGGGTGCAATGAAGCACCGACAGCCTGATCTACTGAGACCAGACCAGCCAGTGTTGACCAGCCTGGTCCGGAGGCCAGACGGCAAGCGGCTACGTCAACAGGATGCACAACTTCAGGGATGACATTAGATAAAAGTGTGAATAGGGTGAGTGATTTCAAGAGCAGATTGGTGCACAGTTGTTTCCCAAGGCTGCTACCATCGTTCAGGTCATCCATGAACTGATCGTCGATCCAAGTCGCCCCTCTCGACTCTTTCAGTGGTCACGGTCTGTTGTTCACAGCCGCGGCCCTCCCTTTGGTGGCGGGGTTGTGCAGGCCCGCCATGGACGTATTGGCCGCAGACACCGTCTCGCGTAGATGCTACCGACTGAACTTGCAGTCGTCAGAGAGGTTGTTTCAGTGGTGATGAATGGCGTAGCTCTCGATGCCTGGGTGACGGGCGTCAAATGGGGGCAGTGGGTACATCGGCCTCCGGTTTCCACAGTTGGTTGGGCAGTGTTGTGGAAGGATGGGATGGGCATCACTCGGCCGGACACTTGCAGCAGATGTTTGAGCAGACGTCTTTCCAGTCCCGGACTCCCGTCTACTCCCCTTTGCGTGACCCCACTTGGCCTTACCTCACATAAGGGTAATGCTAACCTAACTTTTTCTGCTACCTTAGTCACACCTGCAGGGCTTGGCTTCGTTGGCTAACCAGATGGTTCAGCTGACGTCACATCTGTTCAAATCACTTGATTCGATTGTTGACGCAAACATTTCAGCCATCGTCACTGTGACCTGCTTATGCACACACATGAGCGACATGAGAGAAGTCGGGATCATCTGCGACAAAAATCCTTGGAGTGGCCAGGTCAGCTTGAGTCTTTAACATGCGCCCCTGAACAAGGTTCGTTGTCACTGGAAAAATCACATCAGCACTGCATTGATCTGAAATCAGGGAAAACGAGTCCTCCAATGAAGAAAGTTCCCAAAGTCACCAATGTTGAACACACGGACAGGTGAGGTCTGTTCGCACCTGCGCCCAAGGTCATCAAGGTTGGCAAAATATCCACTTTCCTTCCTCCTCCTTCCTCCACACGTGTGTGGAGGGCGACTCTGGCCAGATAATTCCACAATTTGCTTCTTGGCAGATCAGGCAGTTCGGACCGATTGCGCCGGATCGGGGTGGGAAAGTACAATGTTTGTTCGCATGGAGAAAGTAGGGAAAGTTTGAAGGGCACAAGAAAAGTTGAGAAACCCCCGCCCACAGCGCAGACCCGGCAGTGCGCAGCAGGTGAGCGAGAGCCGAAGTCATCCAATAATTGGACTGGAAGCTTCACACCTGCTGGCATCTCTGCCCGAGCAAAGCCCAGTCAGTACTCCTGCCTGTGGTACCACATAACAGATCTCCTGACGAAGCTTCTTCAGTCGAGCGCCGGTGCAGAAGAGCAGACATAAATTTCCCCTTATTTGTCAGGTGGCAAATAAAACTGCACATATGTCCAAGAGTCAGAGAGCCGGCGATGGCGACCAATTAGGATCGCGACCTTGCACAGGCTGGGGCTTAACGGCCGCAGCCTCGCCGACCTCGCTGGCGACCTCTCTGGCGGTCTCTGGCGACCTCGCTGGCGACCGCGACACCTCTCGCCCAGCAAACACTCAAAAGAGGGCTGGGTTGAAGTCATTCACGGGAGATATTCGACGTTGGACAGTTCGGCGAGTGCCAAAACCTCTACTTTGGCAACACTGTTGAGACTGCTCGACTTTCGACTCTTGCAAGATCGTCCTGCCGACTGACTCACCCCTCCGCGAGCATCAAAAATGAAACGCTTTTCTAGCCGAATCTCCTTATAATGGATGTCGTGGTCTCCTTTTGTGCGGCCACGGTCGCTGTCGTCATAGGTTGGCCATCGTCCGGGATCCGAGTCAGTCACGGAAGACTCAGCAAAATGGAGAACTGAAAGTACAAAGAAGATATTGCGTGACCGCAGCAGGTCTTCATCGGAGCGAATTTTCAAGTGGCTTTGAAGGATTTTACGCCAAAAAGTCAGTTTGAAAATGAGGCCAATAAAGTCCACTTACAGCGACGCAATTTGTAAGCTGACGCCAAACTGTTGCTTTCCATTTGCCGCGAAATTCCCTGCAGAAAGTTCTCAGCACTGCAGTCGAGTTCCATAGGGCTCCACGTTGAAAAATCGCTGCAATAAAGCGGAAAACCACTCCAATAAAGTAAAATCACTCCAATACAGTGGTTGCGTATTTTCGGCATAGAGATGAAAAAGTGTTGTCAAGCTGAAACAACTAGTACTTGGTATGATACCCTGCAATTATGCCTGGTATGCAATAATGATGCTGAAGACGCGAGCCCAACACCCAGGGTTTTCCTCGTTTCTTTAGCAACGTTACTGTTGACTGCGTTTCCGCTTGTGTCCGACGTGTTTTCCAGGCTTCCTTTGACAAGATCCAGATGAGGTCCTTCCTCCTCCGCCTGTGTGCGGTTGGCGGACTCTGACCTGCAGTGGAGCCACGAAGACGAGGAAGGAAGGAAAACTTCTAACTTCTGTTTGTCTCATTTTACAGAGTCCAGCGTGAATTGCTCGAATTGGCTCTACCGTTACGACATCTACGAGCCGTCCTTGGCCATCACGGTCTTGCTCTCCGTGCTCTACGGCTCCATCTCGGTGGCCGCGGTACTTGGTGAGACACTTGACGAGTACCTGACGCAGACATTGAAACCTGTTGCAATTTTGTTTTCTTCGAGCGCACGTTCTTAAGACATTACTTTCGCCATAAGGCATAACTTGGGGCTAAGCAACCAGGCAACTGCTGCGGAAACATTTCTGACGAGAAACCGCTGAACCTGGCAATGGGGACAGCATGGGATGAGGTAGTAGATGAGGGTCTTGTTGTTGCCGCCGGTGCCCAAGTTGTTCAGCTGCAAGACGATGTGGGTGCATGGGCTAATTAGGTGGGTCACAGGTCTGCATCCAATAAATGAACCATTTGGGCCAAGACTTATGGAACTCTGTCCGACAGCTTGAATTATCTACCGAACTAAAGACACACTTTCAGATGAAGCTCTGTTAATAGTGCTTCCAGTGTTCTTTTCTAATGTCCACTTGAGATTTGCATAATTGTCAAGCCAGCGAAGAAGGGCGTCTCAAAGCACCAGAATCAGTGCTTGGTTGCACAGGCCTCTTCACTGATGACATTGAACAATGTTTGCTGTGTTTTGACCAAGGTGGCCTGACCCGATCCCAGCTCCCCGACCATAAAAAGATCCCTGGACCCCATTGAAGTGTAGAACCCATGCCACAAGGGCAAAACATTTAGCTGAACTTGCATGCACAGACCTTCTGTCGAGAGGTGGCCCCCAAACCCCTCCATAAGTTGGTCACAACTCTGTTGCCAATTGTAAAAAGTGGCTGGGTGGTGTCAGAAACACTTTTGATGCACCCCTTACTTTTGGTGCATATGTGCGTGCAGTATTGAATGCACCATGGACACAAACTTCAAGATAGCATCAGAATAAAATGCATGAAGTGCATTACAATCCTTACAATCGTTACAATCCTTGTCTTCTTTCCTCCAACTTTATGCGTAGTTCAGCAGGTAATGCACAAAATGAGCAGATCTTGAGTCCTCATGAATACTTTTGAGCCTGACTGAGCGTATAAAGGATAAAGAAGACTAATCGTTACTGGAGTACAGACAGAACCAGGTCCAGCTGAAGGGATCAATATTTGGTCTGCCAAGGATGAGTCACATGGGAAATGAACGAAAACTCAATTTGTTTTGGAAAGTGCTCATTTTCAAGTGTTGACGCCTAACACCAGTGAGTCTCACTCTTTTAAAAATAAATAAATACACATTATGTAAAGTGACGTCAAGTAGCTGGCATACAAAACATAGCTTAAAAATGTGAACTTCCCCCTCCTTCATTTTCATTTACTGCAGCAAAGAGAGAGAGAGAAAAGAGGCTCTCTCATCACTTATGCATGCGACTGTGGGAGCAAAGACCTGGACAAATCGTACGAGCCAAACATCTGCCACCTCTCAGGCATCACTGGGCATCTTATGTAAACATCAGGCATCGTGTGTAAACACTTTTTTGAGGCGCACACAGTCATAAATAGGCCTCTTTATTGGCTCTAAGAGAAAGGAGCTTTTGTGAGCGCACGCGTGTGTGTTGAAGGAGCCTTTTTGGTCCCGATCTCACCTACCAATCCCAACGCACTCGCGGCTCGTTCTCTTACTCACGCGTGTCTACGCGGACGAACCTTGAAAAAAAAAGGCCTTCAAAGGCCTGGGGGCTCGTGAAGTCGCAGCGAACGAAATCGATTGCATGAATATGTACAAAATGTTTCCTTATGAGCACACAATCGTGATTGAAGGGGGGGGGATGCCTTAAGCAGCAAAGGCCTGGATCCAAGGTCTTTTAAGCGACCGATGCATTTTTTGCCTGTGTTCTATCGACGTCGCTCGTGCCGAGGTCAAACACCAAATTCTGGAACCAGCTGTATAAATAACTCGTGGCCTCGAGGTCAGTGCCTCAGCAGCCTCAAATGATGCAGTCGACTTTGTCACGTTCCATGATTGAAAGATATTCCGCGTCGTATACAATATTTTCCTTGCAGCGAGAGAAATCATTCAATTTTGGAAACTTTTGCAGGTGTTTTTTGGTGCTGTTCACCCATCTACTTTGCGTCAATTCAAAGAGAAACGTACTTTGTGCTGTCATGAGAGAGTCAACGGTGCGAATGTGCTAATCTTTGTACTGCCAACCTTGCGTATGTCAAAGAACTCTTTGGCCAGGAGCTTCATGACTCGTGGGATCACGAGCGATTTCGACCCGCTCTTAGACTCAGACAAAACAGCCCCTTCCTTGGGCGACACCCCTAGCAAGGTCCGGGCCTCGTTGAAGGCGGGCGGGCGCCGGGTCGACCACCAAGGCCGTCGCCCCTGACGTGGAGCTATCAGCGAGGAGGGTCAGGGCAGTGGCGGTGCAGCCGGAACGGGACCCTCACCTCCTGGAAGGTCCGAGGACGCCCGGTCGAGCTCGTGTGGTTGACCGCATTCGGCCTTCCCCTCCCCGCCCCCGTGCAAAGACCCGAAGACAATGATTGTGTTGTGTTTGTCAGCGGCTTCGCCGCGACAACGAACCCGACTAAAGTCGATGCCGACCGTAGATCAACGTGCCAAGCATTTATTTCATGGGAGCTGCACCAGACAAGGCAGCGCCAATCACTGAAAAGCACTGAAGATCACTAGAAGTCACTTCTATTTTTCTCTGTGCACTTTCTTGTTTAAACTTTTCTTAAGACTGATAATGAAATTCAATTTCAACCTTTTGGGAAGTTTGACGACTGCCACAGGCTGACGAAAAAGTGGTTCTTTTCAGAGAGGCTGCGATGTGCGGGCACCTGAGGGGTTTTTGTTCTACCCAAGGTTATATCAGTGCAGACACAAATAGACACAGAGATGTACACAATGTTGGGCTCCATCCATCAACCGCTTCACAATGCTGCTCCGCTCGATAGCAAGTTTATAGAGCCTTAGTTACTAAATCTGGAATTAAGGCTGACTCTGCTTTGGTCGGTACTTCAGCCCGGTCGCCAGTGCTCTATCGGGGAAGATTTGACCCCGCCAGCATTCAAAGAAATAGAGGGCAGTGATAATAACGTGTAACATTAAAAGCCATAAAAATATTTACTGTCCAAATTTGGCAGGTACAAGAGGCAAAGCACACGAAGTTGTAATCAGCCATGACTGAAAGCAGCCCTGGACTTTTCGGCCTTACAGGCCGACTTGGCTGTCGAATGTGTCCTTGCCTCCGTGGCAATTTTTCATATCTCTACGCGTTCTACGCACGCGCGCACGCACGTAAACACGCTCGCACAGCGCTTTGGAGAAAGAAACCCCTTAAAATGGACTCTTTTGATATGCAGTTGCTACTGCAGACAACTCTCTCTCTTTCACGCACGCGCACACGCACGCACGCGCACTCACACGCGCGCGCGGACATACAAAATAGCCGGTCGCTGCCGATTGATCCATAAGAAAAGACATCTTCTCTTAGAAATAACAAGTACGAATTCCTTCGTTCAAGGCAACTTTCTGGTGATCCTGACGGTCTGCATGAGCAAGAACTTGCGGTCCGTCACCGACATCTTCATTGCCAACCTCTCCATGGCCGACGTCGCGGTGGGGATGCTGTCCATACCATTCCAGTTCCAGGTAACTGGGGTCTCACTTAGCTTGGGTCGCCCCCGTGACTGATGTGCTGCTCCCTGCTGGAGGACCCATTGCCGATGAGTCGAAAATAGTGTGAAGTTCCCTGGACGGAACTTTTGCAGTTGGAATCGCTAAAACACTGCAGGCAACGTTTTCTCACACAGACGAGGAAAAAATAAGCTGAGAAGCTGGCACGGGGTTGGCCTTGGGGGTCTCGGTGATTACAAACACGGTCTCATCGGCAAAAAGTTGATTCTTTCCTGCTTTGCCCCTGTTGAGGGAGACTCCATCGAGCTCCAACAACCCTTTTCTACAGATTCTGGCCCAGACTCACGAAGTTGTGGCTTAAAACACTCATTCAAGCTAAATAAACTGCACCCTGCACTTACGGTACTTGCAGAACTTGCGCCACATAGAGGTTGGACAATTTCAGCACTCTTTTCAAAACTAAAAAAAACTTTTAAAGAGATTTACAACTTTCTCGCCAAAGAAACCTGCCAGGTGTGAGAAATGGCGCAAATTTTGTGAAGGTGCCTTTGAAGCAATTTAGAGGGTGGACATTACCTGGCAATTTAGACATTCCTCGGAATCTCACCGAAATGATAGATCGCTTCCCCTTCACTTTTTTGTTAAGCTTAGGCCTTATTCGGGCCGAGAAAGCGGACCCAAAGCCCTAAAAATACGTGAGGACGGACCCAGCACCATGTCATGATCACTATACGAAAACAAATAAGGTTTTTTTCTCGGAGCAAGAAACCATTCACTTTGTCACACCGAGGTAACGGCGGCCATTTTAATGCCTGCAGGAGAGGTTTGGGCCTTGTGGGCCTTGTGGGCCTTTCTCTTTTTCAGGTGAACACCCGGGGGTCTTTTACTGATGGGGAAAGCGCGTGATGTCATGATAACTGTACTCCTCATTTGCTGGGTGGGATTTTTTGTCCTTTCTCCTTGTCAGCGTGCGTGTGAGAGTGTCCAAAGAATCAAAATAATAACTTCCTGAAATGACTGAAATGTTTCAGCGTAAGTGATTTTTGAACGCTGTTTTTTTAGTTTACTTGCCAGCTTTTTCTACCTCGTTGTGGCCTGTCAATAGTAGCACTCGACACCACGACGCTGTAGAGGGTGCGGAAGCGGAATTCACAATTTTCAATGCCGGCAACGAGTAGACACAAAATTTGCATAATTTAGCAAGTCATGGCCTCCTCAGAGTGCCTGAAGGATTTCCCAGACCAGACGAGGCAGTCCTCTGACATCTCATTCCATCACGGAGTGCTTCAGGGCTTCGATGCTGCTGTGGGGAGTCTTGCAGGCCTCTGCGTCCACAATGCTCCACGCAGAACAGTTGAGGACATCGAGGTCAGGGATCGAGGTTGGCCAGATGGGGGTGAGCCCGAAAGTCTGCAAATTTGGCCAACAACTTTTGGACCTGGACGGCCTTATTGCCAGGTGCCGGAGCCTTGGATAGAGGTGTCCTATCCTGTGGGTAGCTGGCCTCCGTCCAGGGGGGACATGGTACCGGAGAAGCCCGGAGTACTCCTGGGCACGAATCTTCTCATTCTCCTTGAGAAAGTGGATGAAGCTTCGTGTCCCTGCTGGTGGTCACAACCACGTGGTCATTGCACTGCGTGACAGTGTGGTTGGCAGTAAAAAGCTTTTTGACGGAAAAGATTTTTTACCTTCAACATATTGTCCAAATCCTTCAGATAATTGAAAATATTTTTACCCTTGGCAAGCTAGAGATTTTTTCCTGGGACCTGGTGATGAGGTTCTCCACGGTTCTGGCGTAGGACTGCATGTCCAAGTCTGTCTTGACAACACTGCGGAATGTCCCCTTGCTCATAATGCTGCACTTGGCGAGCTTCCGCGCTGAGATCAACGAGTCCTCTTTGTAATTTGCCTCCGCAACCTTCAAGTCCTCTGTCTACTTCTTGTTGGCCGGAGGGGAAGCTGGAGACCTCTCAACGGTGCCTGTTTCTTTACATTTGTTCCTCACATTGTAGACTGTCACTAAGGACGCATTGACAATGGCAAAAATGTCCTTGGGGGAATTTCAGCGTAGAGAAGATCCAGCTGCTCTTATGCCGTTTTTTGTCTGACTGACGTCAAAAGCAGCTCAAATTGTAGCTGATGAAATTCTCTTCTGTAGAACCACAAATCATCAACTGTTCTCTTCAAACCATTGGTGGAAAATTTGAAAATTGAGTTCAAAGTCAATTCCAAATTCCGCCTACGCTCCCTGTGTACATTGGGCTACCTGGCCAAATGGGCGAAAATGGCGCTTCATGCCGCGCTAAACGCTCTGGCGTGCCTGGCAGGATGGGCTGAAAAGGCAACAGCGTCCTTGCACAATTAACTCTAGTTCCCCTAAAAAGGGAAACCGAACAATCAGTCTAAAACTGCAAACGTCATTCTAGCACATGAAATGCTTCTTTCATGAATGACGTGTATCCCGTATTTGCTCGAATATCACCCCCGGGGTTTTAGGTTTCAATACCATAACCATACATCAAGTTACCATATCCATACATATTAGGCTAGTTGCATAAGACTGTAAAATAAGTTGTAATTTTTTTTCTTCAGGACTTGCTGTAAAATACTTTTCTGACCAACTGGATCATGTCAGCATTTTGGTCAGTGATTTTCACCCAGTTCGGCAGCTTCTGACAGCCACCAGAGCTGAAATTTACTTTGACAGTAACTTTACTACATTGGCTTACTACATAAATTTCAAATCAAGTTGGGCATAGGGAAACACAATTTTTTTTTCCAAAGTATTCGACTACATCTTCATCTTTTGACCCCATGTAACAAACCCCAGCCGCCGTCAGTGAAATTCCAAAGTTGACCCCTTTTCGACG
>JAAUXU010001253.1_pt1 | contig 12343 bp, 16 predicted proteins | sample 7278151 | NCBI WGS metagenome assembly JAAUXU01 (sample SAMN14350113, study PRJNA611818) | marine sediment metagenome | isolation source: surface marine sediment (1.8m) | place: French Polynesia: Moorea | collected 2018-08 | reverse complement strand
TCATTTCCTCTTGGTGTTAGGAGCAATGCACCCACATGCAGCTCTTGCATGAATGATGAAGTTGGTCGAAAAGAAAAAGTTGAGCGGCGGGCGGATTCGCGGGAGCAACGAGCCGCCAAAACTTGGCAAGTACAGCCTCTACTCTCCCAGCCAGTACTCTCCCAAGGTTCCAACAAAGTTAATGAACAATTTTGCACCCGCACAACTGGCCAGTTCCGGGAAGAAAAGGTCATTAGCAGCCATGAGGCAGCAAAGGTTACTTTCCACTGCTTTTTTGCTCGTTCCAATTCGCGCACAAGGGATCTTCTTTCCCTGTCAGAAGCATCAGAGGCGTCAAGTCACCAAAAAAGGGGGTGAGATGAGGAGAGGCTTCCTCTCCCCCCGCCGGCGCCACTGGGGAAAAGGAGGCGGGGATCATCCTTTGGCACTCTCGCGTTCCCCATCTTTTTCCTCCTCCTCCAAAAGTCCCTCAAGCAGCGGATGTGACTTCTCAGGCCTCCCTCCCTGGGTGTCTACGGAGTGAGCCCTGGGGGGTTAGAAAATATATCTCCTCCTCCTCTCCCGGGTGATGTGGAAGAAAGGGCGAGAGGGAGGGTTTCTTGCAACTCATGGTGCGACCGGAATCCATTTTGAGTGCAAGTAGGAGCTAGGGGCAACGATTAAACGAAAATTGGATAAATGCTGCACTTTTGTTCGGCAACAGCAACCTGACGGTTTGCACATTCGCTTGAGAGTTGCAAAAGTGTCGCCTCCGGTTAAAAAAAAGGCGGCGGCCGCCCTCCTCTGCATTCAGCGCGATCCGGCCAGATACTGACCGAGGGTGAATGGGTCGGTCGGAGGAGACAATTCCGTGGAAGTGCAGCGGTCTCCCAGAAAAAGGCCGAGTGAATGGAGGGGGAGAACTTCCCACTTTTGCACCTACTCTCTCCCCCTCCCTCTCCTACAGGATAGAAATTTACTTTCCCCTCCCGGCCGTCAGTTTTGGGGGTCAGCTAGACGCCAGACCCCTGCATAGTTTTTTTTTCCTTTTTTGCGGACAACCATACAGAATCAATCCAACATGTTCCAAGGATGAGAGAGATAGGGTGGAAACCATCTACGATATTTCATTCCTGTTGGGGCGTAAAGGAGACTGGAAAGGAGGGGGTAATTTGGAGTCCTCTTCCACTGGTGGTGAATGGAGTTAGTTGGACGCCACCTCCTCCGTCCTCCGTCCTCAAAGCAGGGAGAGTGGGCGGGAGAGGCAGACCCGAGAGCCCAAGGGACCCATAGCCCATGGAAAAAGGAGGGGGAGGGGGAGAAAGGAGGGTCCCTCCTCCTCGATCCATGAGGGAGAGAGGAGGGAAAGGAGGGGGAGAAAGACGGGAGAAAGAAAAAGTGGTGGTGCGCAACTAGTCTCTCTTTCTTCTTTCTCTCCACCCCCTCTTTTTTCGGCGCGGGCTCCGTCGCTCTCCACCAGAGCGGAAGGGGGAGAGGGTTTCCCCCGCCCTCCTCCGTTTTCGAGCCAGGAGGCGGCTCGATTCAGTCGCACCGGGCCCCGCTGCCGTGCGGGTGGTAGTTGGTGTGCGGCGGCGGCGGCGGTGGCGGCACATGCCGCTGCTGCCGCTGCTGCCGCGGCCGGCCGCCACCGCGGCGGCGGCGGTGACCCCGGGCGACTTGACTGAGGATCTTGACATCATGGGTGTTTGGGCGGGTTCGGGCCGATCCCATGGCCGGGCAGGGTCCAACACGCCCCTGACCCTAGGCTGTACGGTGCGCGCGCCACCTAAGCGGCACCTGTGACCTATAGTTCCTCCGTAGTGTTTTGCTTTTCCTTCCAATAAAAATGAGCGAAAGTGAAGAATGCGTGAGACTAAAATTACTTACAATGAAACACTGAAACAACCATCGTACCTTTTTTGTAAAAAAATTTGGCAATTTTCCGACCGCGGTTGCGTTTGAGACCGTGGCCCAGGAAGCGCGCTGAAAGATCCGAGGCACCTGACTTGCAGAAGCTAAGCGACTGACTGATATAGGGAACCCAAAGTGTAAGATAGAAAAATCGCTCTAAGTCTCCTAAATCAAAAAATTTTATGACCAACTTATTAATGTTTCGTTCTTCTTTCAGGAAACCTCCAGTCCCTGTCCCTCTCCGAGAACCAGATCGAGGCCTTCCCCAGCTCGGCTCTCAGGAGGATACACGGGCTGGAGACGCTGCACATGGTAGGAATTCAACAGCCTCGGAAATGTTGACGCGAGAATGGAGAGTCTAAAACACCTTTTCCTTTTCCTTGATATTCCGTACTCTAGAACGACAACAAGATCGTCCGCCTGAACGAGGACGCCTTCCAGGGATTCGGGGAGCACATCAAGCACCTCTGGCTGCAGCAAAACATGTGAGTTGTTCTTTCGGACAAAAGCAAAAAAAATCGTTCAATAGTTGCCTTTCGAGAACACATAAATCAAGGGCCATGAAGTAGTGCAGTGAATGAAACAATTACTGGCTTTTGCAGCCATCATATCCGCTTTCGTCCTCCTCTTCGCTCAAACCATTAGCAGGGAAGGGGTCATAAAGTGAAAGCGGTGAAGGTCCCTCTTGAAAACGAGGAGGAGGAGGTGCATAATGGGCGGACCGACCCAACGCAAAGAGCAGTCAGAATGGGGGGGAGGGGGAGGCGACACTGCGGATGTTTTATTGCCCGTACTACGGCAGAGACGCGTGTGCGTAGGAGAGAGGGAGGGCCCCTGATTATAATCTGTTGCCTGTCTCTGCTGCAGCCGCCCACCTTGTTTGAGGGGAAAGGGAGGCGGATTGATAAAAAGCCCCTCAAAGGAAAACAGAAGGAGGGGAAAAGGGCGAATTTTGCACCTGATTTATGAAAAAAAATCTTTCCCCCCTTTTTTTGACGTAACACTCGCTGCAGCGCCTTGCTGGCGTCGCCTCCGGCGGCAAAGCAACCAATTTGGGCGGATTTTACCCCGCCGCCTTTCTTGTTTTATTTGCAAAATCCCCCCAACCCAACCCCTTTTCGCCGCTCCCAACACTTGAAAGGGGCGGTGGAGAATGAAATTTAGGCATATGCGAGCGTTTATATAGTACAGTGCAGCACCCATATGTGCACTAGTAGGTGAACGGCCTTTGATCGAAAAGGCTCTTCTAAGGGAAGAGTTTGCTCGCGTCGCAAAATTGGTAACATATTAAATGCCAGTTGGGAAGAAGGGCAATTTTTGCTTCAATCTCAGCCACCGCCGCATAAAATCTTGCGTCGAAAAATGATATAGTGTTTGTATATATCGACTTTGGCAAAACTCGGCGTGATAACGAAGGGCCTTGTTATATAAAAGAAAAAGCCTTTCTCCCTTTTACCCAATGTAAGTGCCCGTGAAAGAACAAGGGCCCCCCCATACATAGCAAGACAATGCGGCATAGGAGTGCGAGTGGGAAAAGAGACTGTAATGAATAGAAAACCTTTCTTCCCTCCTCCAACACCTTGAAAGGCGCGGCCATAAATTCTCAAACTTTCCTTTTTTAAGGGGGAAGGAGAAAGCAGAGAACGCCTTTCCTCGCAAAAGAGTTGGGAATAGAAAATAAATATTTTTCGTCTGGTCGGGAGGGGTCCTTGTTAAGCGGCCTCCTCCGCTTCGCATGTAACCCGATACCCTACAGCTAATCTATCTCGCTCCTCGAAGAAGGAGGAGGAGGAGGAGGAAAGGGGAGGAGACGTGACTCCGCCTCTTCAGGGATGTGATAATGGGAGTAGGAGGATCTGAGATCCTGCTACTAATCCTGCGATTACATGTTCCCTTTGATCGCCAGTGAGAAAATGAGGAGGGGAAGAATATTATTGAATATGGCGGCTTCGTCGAAAAGTCACGAAAGCCAGAGTCGATCGTCACAGTATGTATGTTCAAGGAGATTGTTGTGTCCTGATCGCGATTGTTGTGTCCTTTCCACTCTTTGACAAATATCCAATTGTTTCAAAATTTCCATAGAAACAACAGCATTTCTTCCAGCGCATTTGGTTCTTCGGACAAAACTTCGGACAAAGTTCGAGGCCACGGAAGTCCTCTCTTTGTCCATCAGTGCCCTGCCGTCATCCTTTTCTTTTTTTGTCTCCTCTTTCCAGTCCCGAAGCTCTTTCTCGCGTGTCGGAAAAGTATACTGCTTTGCACTGTCCGAGAATCGACCACATTTGCTCTTTTTCCTACATGTTCGAAAATATGTCCATCAGTAAACATTTCGTGGCAAAAACGGAACACAATGTAGCGCATACCGTGTCAAGAAAAAGACTTGGGAAATCTGTATACTTTCACTTCCAATGGTACAGAGGTGGAGGGGGCAGAGGAATGGCCGCAAGAAATACCAGGCAAGGCCAAGCCTAAGAGAAATACCTCGAGAGCCCCTTAGGAGGAGAAGGGCCTATAACCAAGTCGGAGGAGGAGGAGGAGGAAAGTGGAAAAGTGCAGTCCTTTCAACTCTGGGTCCCATTTTCTTCCTCCGCGGGTACCCGACAGAGGACGGGAAGTCAAGGAATGACAATGGTTGTTGCTGTTTGTTTAGACAAGACGGCAATGTCATTTCCTCCGCATATCTTAGTGTCGCCTCTTGTTTTCTCGGTATTGTTGCCACCTAAGAGGAGAAATGGGATTGGAAAAAGACATTCTTCTCCTACATCCAAAACAGGTCCCGTTACTGTGCAAGTCCTTCTGGATCCTCTCTGGGTTTTTTTTCTTTTGTGTGCACCCTCGAAGTGAGTGGCGGGGAGGGGGGGACCCTCAGGAAAAGAAAAGGAAGTGGTTTTCGAAAGTCGATCTCATGGGAGTGCAGAGGATTGTGGAAAAAGGGGGGAGTGAACGGTCGCGGTATTGGAATGTCGTGAGGGCAAAAAGTACTTCGGTTCGACACGCTAAAAAATGCAAGACTAAGTACACAGCACAGAACGTGAACAATATACATATTTTTGAGCATGCTCGAGATTGCTCCGAAAGCCGTACCAAAAACAGCGGAGGTTTCGAGTTTCCTCTCATCGTTTTTCATGTCCCCCCCCCTCCTTTTTAAGCTTCAAACCCGATCTTATTTCGTCAAATAATGGGGTTCCGGAACAAGGGAGACCCGACCCAGTGCCCTCCCTCTCCATTCTTTTTCGTCAACCAGATCCTTCCTAGTTCCAACTATCGATTCCCCCCCCCCCCGACCTTGTCTTTCCCTTCCTGCAGCCCCGATATCTGAAATTCATTCTTGGCCTCTCGCCTCAGATACGTGACTAAACTCCGCTACCTCGTTATGCCGGTTGTTGCGCGTGGGCGGGCGTTCGGCCGTTTGAGGTCCGAGAGAAGGAATTTCTTTCATAAAGTCGGGCAAAATCGCGTCTATCCCTAGATTCTCTGTTGTAAACCTACGTAGACGGAGGGGATTCTAGCCCGAATAACCTTTGGCAACAAGGTTATCTTGGAGGGCGCACGATATGGCGGAAAAAAACTCAAATCAATTTTGCTTCGTTTAACATATTCTTGGTTCATTGTAAAACCAGAACCTACGCTAGTCTCTCGCCTACTATGACAAGGCTCATTTCTTTCCACTCCGGAAAACAAAAGTTGGCCTTTGCTCTCCTGGGAGCTCTAAATCAGATTACGCACTACCTCCCCACGCCGTACACCACCGCTATACTTTATTCCAGGGCAGAAATTTGCGCGAGTGAAAAATCTTTGCACATTTTTCAGAAAGGGAAGGGGGGGGGTGCGGTGGGCAGGAGGGGGGGTAGGTCTTTTCTGCAATGTCGGAAACAGGAGGAGAGGAAGAGAAGAACCTGATGGCACCGCGGCACGCTTCTCTCTCGCCGCTCTTTCCCCATCGCAGTCGGGGAAAAAATATTATTATTACCTCTATTGCGTCAAGAGAAAGAAAAAAGATTGGAAGATAAAAGTTGTTCTTCCCTCTTCTTCCGTATCCTGTTTCTCGCCGGATCCTACCTTTGTGCCAACCGGATATGGTACGTAAGATCTGAGAGCTTCGCCGCAGCAGGATTTGCCCCCCCCTCGTCTGATGATGGACACAGTTCTTCCAAATTTGCCGAACACCATTTTTCTAAACTTACCTTCTTCTACTTCTTACTTTTACTAGTAGATTGGATGCATGATGGCATTCAACAAAGTTACTGGGAAATACAACTTTTCGAGTTGGTATTTGTCGAATCTGGCGCCGAATCCACCCTGGAGATTAGATTTCTTCTTCTCCTCCTCTGTAGAAACAAGACATGAAAGCCGTCTGTTCGCCCAGGGGAGGGACGAGTGTCGCCCTTCAAAAAAGCAGCAAACAAAAGTTTGTCAAGAAGGAACGCCAGGAAAAGGGGCCTTTCTCCTTCATATTTTTTTGGCCCGAGGGCCCGAAAACTGAGCGTTGCTGCTGTGCTTTTTTGGGACTTTCCAGCTCTCTTCATAATAAACCGCATTCCTCTGAACAAACTCTGTTCTTGTTTTCCCCTTAGGATCCGCGACATCCCTGCCCCCGCCTTCCAGGACCTCCACAGCCTCGAGTGGGTCAAGCTCTTCAACAACGACCTCCGCACGCTCACCTACGAGCTCATGGAGCCAGTGCTGGACACGCTGGTGCACATCGACATTCACAGTGAGCAAAACTGAGTATACTACAAACGTTTTGCACATTTTTTCATGCAGTGCGCGGCACACAACAATTCCGCTACCGAACCGTTCAAAAATTCGTCTAGACAAGACCAATAATGAGTATTCAAGGTCTCAGCTGCTTGTGCTCGGGTAAAGAAATGCTACCCAGAGTGCCGCCATCATCGTCCTCCATCCTTTTCTTGACCATCTCCAATTTTGCCTCTCTATCACTCACGCACCCATTGGGTCCTACCACGCTCGCCCTCAGGCGGTGATCGAGTGAATACCGCCGCCTCCCATCAATCTCCCCCTTCCTTCTTTGGAGGGAAAAGCCTATTTTTACCTCTTTTTAACGGCCTTCCGTCACGGCAAAGCAATTTCCTGCCCCTCCCTTTCCCTTATTTTGGAGGTTCAACAGTCGCCTCTGGAGGGAAGAACCCACCTGTTATGTTGCCGCCGCCTCAGGCGGTTCCAGCCCGTGTTTGCCCGGGGTAAAATGTATGCTCGGGATGGGGGAGGAAAATATTCCGAAACTCTGCTCCGTTTGCTTTTCCACAAGGCAAACTGTGTCCGTACACACAGCGGCGGCAAGGAATTTTATTCATCCGGAGTTTTTGAATCGTGAGGCGCTCAGGTCATTGTGGTGAAGAGAGGGAGGGTGCTGCCGCTGACTCGGCGAGAATTCGGAAACAAGTAGGGGGTCCTCTTGAATGTGAAGAAGGAGCCTTTGTAGATTCCTGCTTCATTCCGTGTTTGTGTTTTTCCGTGGAAAAAAAGGGAACTCCCCGGTTGTTGCAACAACTTTTCTTATCAAAAAGTCTGCTCCTACCAACCTTGTTTGCTTCCTTCTTTGCCCGAGGGACGCGAAAGTTATTATTATTGACAAGGGGAGAAAAGGCCTCAAATTGCTCAGGGTACACAATATTTCCCCTTGTCCTCACACATTATAAGGTATTAGCAGATCCAGATTGGATCTTTACTTCTTCTTGCTGACCCTATCACGCTTTGGCTTGAAGAAGCTTCCCTTTAACAACTTTGCATCTCCATTTCTTCCCCAATTTTTTATCTCCCTTTTTTGTCTTTTTGCCCCATACACATGGGCTCATGCAGAGCAGATGGGGCCCCGCGCAGCCATGGGAATCTATTAGCTAAGTGCTTTCCTAAGACCACGTCCCACCTTTCCTATCTCCCGGCATGGCACCTCCTATTTTCTGCCACCGGGGCATTGTGGAGCCCAGAAGGCACCTTTGACTTGCACCCCTCACACATACACACACCAAGACTGTTCATTGGTGCAGCCGCGGTGTCAGTGACAGGTGTTAAGAACACAGCAATCTCCGGAACGATTTCAAGGTCTTGGAGCGCTTTTGACCCCTTCCCTTGAAGGCTGGGCTTGCGGGTCGTTCGCAACTTACTTCGTTCTTGTCCCCCCACCCACCCCGACCGAACCCCATGGCCATATCCCAGTCGGAGTCCATTCTGTTGCGGGGAGGAAGAAATATGTGCCCCCCCCCCGCCTTTCTCCCTCTCCGCAGCCCCTGAAAAAGGGGGCCATGAGTTACCGTTACATTTTGCCCCCGTTGGCGTGCAGGGTGCACATGTTCTGTTCCAGCCGTTTTTTGCCCGTTTCGAATCGGCTCGCCGCCGCGTGCCCGAACGCACTACCATTTTTGTGTACCTATACGTACGGAATGTGGGAATTCGAGGTCTGGACTCCTTTTGTGCGCTATCTTTCGCTTGGAACTTTCCGGAAGCTAGTACTGTACGTACACACTTTCAGGACACTATATAATTCATCTACCGGTTCCTTCATGGCGTGTTTGAGCTACACTCCAGTAAACGAGAAATTTAATTTTAGACCTAAAGTGTCGCTAACGATAATGGGAAAAAATCATCGGTGAAAAGGGCGTCTTCTATTGTCTTCGGCAAATACAAAATCGTGTATTATGCTACAATATCATATTTACATTTATACAAAACTTGTTTGACTACTGCACCTTGACCTCTTAAAAAGAGTAAAGAAACCTTTATATGTTTCCCCCCAAAGGCAACCCGCTGGTTTGCGACTGCGACCTCCGCTGGTACCGGCAGTGGATCGAGGAGGAGTGGAACGAAATCGAGGAGACTTGGTAATTTCCCAAAAAATGCTCCAAAAAGTCAACATTTCAAAAATCTTTTAATTGCCAGGTTGCAAGTGACCAGCTGCAAGGACCCGGCTGACGGGAAGGAGCACAACATCGCAGAGGTGGGGATATTGCGAAACGACTGTTTCGAATAATAATCGTTTAATCGAATACAACCATTCTACAGGTGCCCCTGAAGGACATGTTCTGCGAGGACGATGTCACAGACAAGCCTGGGAAAAAGGTGCGGAGTCATATTGGTATCGGCAAAAGTCTTTTTGTCAAAGAAAAAAAGAAACCGCGCATAGTACTACTCTGCCGAAAAAACTGTTGTTGGTTAATTGGGGACACACAGTGGTGTGCCCACACTACACCACCCCACAAGGCTTCTCAATTAGGTGTGGGGTGGAGAAGCCTCGCCTTGCTTAATGAAGAACCAGCCAGCCGGGGGAAGGGGGCGCAATATCCGGGGCAACAACCCCTCCTGTCCCATGAAAAAAGGGGTCTATTCTCCCTAACAATTAATATCATCGGCGGCGACGAATCAATTTCCCTCAAAAAAAAAAGAAACACCGCCATGAGCATCGAGGAAATCGAGCCATCTCCGGCGGTGGAGCATATGAGGGGGGAAATTGCCGGCGGACACGCGAAGTGAAAGAAGAGAGTGGATTTTGTATGGGGGGGTGCGGGCAGGGGAAATGGACCAAGAGTCACTTGTGGGAAGGGAGAGGAACTGGGGCAATAGAAAAAAGTTGAGCAATTAGATATTTCGGAGAAATCAAGTTTTGGCCTTTTCTAAAAAAAAAGATCAAATGAAACATACATACGTAGTACAGTATACTCCTTGACTATTGGGAGAATTGAGGAGAGAGCAGCATTTTTTCGCCCCTGTACTCCTCAGCTTATGAATATATTATTGCTGTACACCTTCAGAGAAGTATAAGCCAAAGACGAAGAGGAGATTTATTGGTCCTCCGCTAATGATACGTCGCGGCGGCGGCGGCGGCGGCGCCTCATATCTGCCGCCTTCAAGAGTCCATTTTCGTGCCAAGGCAGGAAGGAAGGAAGGAAAAAAACATTGCAATTATGAGGCTATATAGGCGTCGCCACCGCCGTGTTTCATGGCAGGATATCGAAAAAAGTGTTTAAGCACGCCGCTGGGAAGGGGAAAAGGGTGGGTGGGGGGAGGCGAGTAATTTTAGCACTTTGGGGGTCCTCCTCCTCCTTCAGCAGTGCATGTGGTGGGGCGTGAGCGCACTTTTTGTAGCCTTCCTAAACCTTAATTTTCTTGCTGAGAATTCGCGTCATCATGAGGAGTGACGTCATTCAAAAGGAGTTTGAAAAGACTTTTTTTGGCGCCTTGCTCTGAGAATTTTATCGCTTTTGGCCTGAGGGAGGTCGATGGGAATCGGGATGCAGGTCTTTCATAGTTGCCTTCATGGCTGCCTGTAAAAATGATTTTTAGGGGTGATCATGGCATGGCTCAGAGTATTGGAGTAGCCTTTGCAAATTGTATAAACACTGTCCCTTTTATTAACGTCCACGTAATCTTATGCGCAGGTTGGCGACGGCGGCGACGGCCGAGCGCTGTCGCCAGAGCCGATATCAATACTCCTGGCCTTTAACACGGTGAGTTATTTACTAAGATGTATTTCGCGCACTTCACAGAAAATCGTCATCACTTGTTTCTCTCACACACAGGTCCTGCTGCTGCGGCAAAAGTGGTGGTGAGGGAACGGAGGAGGAGGAGGGACAAAAGTTTGGTTCTGCAATCATCGTCTGCGGGGATAAAAAAGGGGGAAATTTCCCGCATCCGAAAAGGGGGGAATGAAGAAAAGAAGGAAAGTAACGGACTTTCGCTGTGCTTCTGCACGAGGGAGGAGCTTCCCTCTACACCAAGCGTATTTCTCCCTCGCGAAGGGAGGGAATGAAAGAGGGGAGAATTCGAAGACTAGGGTGAACTTTTCTCGGGGTTTTGGGGGGAAACGGAGGTGGGGGAGAAAGAAGGGCGACGAAAGAAACGAAGAAAAAGGCTTGATCCAAAGAGGAAAAGTTTTTTCCCGCTCGGCCTTTGCGGACTCCAAGGACATACAAACAAATGCTGTAGACAAAGAAGAAAATATAGAAATGTGGGAGAGTTTGTGCGAAAAAGAAGAAGTGTGTGGGAGAGCGCGGTGCGTTTGATTGACGCCTTACATCTTTGTGTAACATCTACTATTGTCTCTTGGCCTTGAAAAACGAACAAAAATATCTAAAAAAGTTCTTGAAAATTCGGGACAAAATTTGCCATTCTGGCAGGTAAAACACTACGGAGGAACCGGAAAATTTGCTGTATTACAAGACAAAAAAGACACAAAAAACGTAATATCGAGACAGTTTATTGAATAATCTTTGAAACACGCCTATTCCTCCATCCCTTACCCTCGAACCTTTAAAACCTTGTACCTAAATTCCTTTTCCCAAATAAAAACTGTACATAAAGGCAAACAAATGCAATTGAGACCTTCTAGCATTGTAGAGAAAGAATCTTAACCAAACAAAGAAGCATAGCCCACGTTACGAAAAAAAGTCATATATAGAAAAAACCAAGAAACCAGACAAGAAGAACAAACAATGCAAAGTTATAATTATCATTATTAGATGGTTGTCCTTGTTCCAATCGACAAAAAAATTAAACATCTTAATATCATCGCCATTGAGATTTCCCCCCTCAACCAATGTACACAAAACATCCAAAGATCCCCCAAAAAAACCCGAGCTTGGATTTTTCACCGTGCTTTCAAAAAATAAATTGCCAAGGAAAAAACTTTTTGAACAAAATGTTGCCTCCGTTCCGTTCTAGGGCCCAACGGTGCTACCGATTCCTCCCCTAGGTGCACTAAAAAGTACATAGTTTTCATGCATTTTTTTGCAGGACGTGGTCGACGGACAATTTGACTCCGAGTCATCAAGGGTGCAGCTTAAAAAAAATACACCATAAAAAAATTACGGTTTCATTAAACACGCAGTAACTTCTAGCATGACAAAAATTTAATAAAAATATAAAGTGCAGGAGTTCCTTTTTTTTCTATGCTTGCATGCTGCAGAAGGGAGAGCTGGAATAGGTTTTTTGGGGGAGCAAAGTGGAGGAGGGGCAAGTGCGGGTGCTGCGGCGGCGGCAGCCAACGAAAAATTTGAATTTATGGTCTTATATGCATCACTTCACTCTCGCCCTTTTCCCTACGCTTTTTTTCATCTTCTACGTGAGGTGAGGTCGCTCTTGTTGCGAACATGAAATATTCCTGAACGCCCTCGCAAAAACAAAAACGGGGCAGTTGTCGGGTTTTTATCCCCCCTTCTCTTGTGCGTAGGACAGAGACATTCATGGCGAGGGCTCTCCCAGAGCCGCGACTAGGCTGCGTTTCCTGCGCCGGTGAGAGGTTTTTTTTGGCAATCCTACTACGTACTTATACTTGCCGACGTGTGTGCACACTACACTTTTGTGGATTGAGCGAAAAACGGAACAATATTTTGACTTCCAGGTGTCAGCGTGGAATATTTGGTTACATTCGGAGTCCAGAGCCCCAATATCAATGCAACAAACACCAGAAAAAGCATGGATGGTTCTGTTTCACTGCTTC
>JAAUXU010105017.1_pt1 | contig 12344 bp, 15 predicted proteins | sample 7278151 | NCBI WGS metagenome assembly JAAUXU01 (sample SAMN14350113, study PRJNA611818) | marine sediment metagenome | isolation source: surface marine sediment (1.8m) | place: French Polynesia: Moorea | collected 2018-08 | reverse complement strand
GGGCTCCCTTGAAGACAGTGTAGCGGAGCGAAGAAGCTCGACTTGCCAAAATCTTTCCCCTTGACTATGACTGTGACCTTCCAGCCACGACCCGGTCAGCGAAGACATAGCGTTACCATGGTCTGGTCAAAGTGAGCAAGATCATTGCAACTTTCCCAATGCTGCTTGATCTCTCTCTATTTTTCCCGATATCTTCCTCGCCCCCTTTCTCTATCATGCACGAGTCGCCCGAGTCCGTGTACCTCGGTCACGTGACCAACGAGCGGCACCTCGATTGGCTCCGGGTGACGTCAACCACAGAAAAATTGCACCACGGTTCACGAGAGCAGCCGAAGGAACCTATTTTCCTGTCTGATCCTGAAGAGCCAGTCTAACCTAACTTGTCCGAGTGTTCGCACGCTCCCCCGTATAACTAGAGCTGGAATCCCCTTCGACGGGACGACTAAGACCCCGAGCGCCTGCTGTTAACCAGGTTCATTCAGACCTCTGAGGCTAACTCCTTGGTGAACGAGGAGTCCCCGCTGTCCAACTGAGTGACCGCCAAGACTATCTCCGCGGACGCTTCTCTTTCGAGAGAGCGCTAAAGAGAGTCGCCCCCGGATCCGCATCGCTCTCACCGGCCTTTCCTAGCTGGTGAGTGCAGGCTCCGGCGCCCCCACCCCGACGAACGATTCCGTTCTCCAGCTCGAAGCCCCAGCAGAGAGGCACCATTTCTTCATACGAGACCAGCCGTGAATCCGATTCTTCAACATGCCCAACGGTGTCTACGAATCTATCAACTCTGTCGCCAAAAAACCTATTTGGTAAGTAATAGCGAGACCTTCTTGTACTCGAGGCCTTCATTCGTGTTCATGTAAATTCTTCTCCTCTCAGCCTTTCTCATTCTGCCCATATTTATGAACGTCTCCTGGCAACAGTCGTGTAGAAAGGTCAGGGATCTCTCTGTCCCCACTTCTGCTTAACCCGTGTAAAACTTCTTTGGCTATTGCTCCCCCCGCTCCTCCAAGCTCAGGTCGGCCAGGGGGACGCTCTTAGCAGACGTGGGCAGCTTTGGGGTTGCATCATACCTTTTTGCTGCATCTAGTGATAGTACTCTTCTTGCAAAGTGACTGTAACCACGCATGTATGAGTGTATGTGTGTTTGAGATACTGGGAAGTTTGCCCTTATCTGGCCTTCCGCGCCGTACTTGGCCGCGGGCTCAATCACGTCAATGAGAGAAACGTTTTATGCCTCGCTGGCATGACTCATTTCTTGTCCTCCTGCTAGTTGCTGTTGGGGAAAGTGGACTTCGGCGCATTATAGGCTTCGTGTAGGCTTGGCTAAGATTCTCAGTGATCACGAATGTTGACGGACGTCTTCTCTTGCGCTGTCCAGGCACCATGTCTCTGGAGAAGGCCTGCTCTCACGGCGGGCCAGCCTCGGGGCCCAACAACCGCCGTTGTTCACCTCTCCTCCACACCCCGGATCCCCTTGGCGGAGACCCGGTGATGGCTACGGTGGCGACGACCAAAAATACAAATATTACCTGGGAGGTGATCTCGTCGACGGTACCGGCGGAGGAGACAGGGGACTTCCGTGTGACAGATGACTCCGTTGACCCCTATGTTGATCCCTTCATGCATTTGACCGACCACCAGATGACCGGACCAACCAGCCATAAGAACGACGAGAATAATGACGGCCAAGCCGCATTGCTGCTTGCAGCGGCGGCTGATGCCATCCCAGACGACGATGTACAAAGCACCAACACACCCGTTACAATCGTGTATAGCCAGGAGGAAACAACAGCGGCAGCAGAAGTAACTACAGCACAGTGTCCTTCGACTCTTCGCAATGACAATGAAGAGGTTCTCTTTGAACTGGACGTACCAGTGTCTGATGATCTTGCCAGCCTTTGGAACTGTCAGGAGACTATTCAGATGCCAGATACGGTCAGAAAGGCTGAGCCCGATCCCATGGCTTGCTTTAACCCACTTCATGTCGAGGGCAAGACCGTGATCGAGAAGAAGGCTGCGGAGATTATGGTCTGCAATGGAGGCAACAGCAGCAGAAGACTCAAGTCCAAGAGGGAGCAGCTACCCAGGCTCATAATCCCGGAATCTTCTCAGACGACGACAACGATCCGTCACTCCAAGCCTGCGCAGACGCTCCTCGACACGCCGTCGGTGGACAAGGCATTGGCTCACAATGCCGGGTTAGCCGGATTCGACCTGCTCGAGTGGGTGACCAACACCGAATTGCCAGTCAACGATCCAGGCTTCATGGCCTTGATTGGAGACACCTCAGCAAACGACGACGACAAGTCGAAGAATCTGAGAACCTTGGACTTGTCCGCTATCAACTATGACCCTGTCGTGACCATGAACGACCATCCCTCTCCTTCCAAGGGCAAGAGGAGACCATATGGCAAGGCCTCTCAGGATGACACCAAGGCCACCTCCACAGAGGAGAACGACATCTCCTCAAAGCAGAAGAGGTATCACATAAGCCCTCACATAACAGTCTTGTCAGCATATTTATGTACTGATTTCATTTGCAGCAGCAAGCGAAGAAGCCAGCGTCAACTCACAGTTCAACCCATAGACGTGTCCGCTGAAATGGCCTCCACCTCTTCCGCGGCCGACCACTCGTACAATGCGTACGATGTCTCCTCCAATACTTCTGGCGAAAGCTCCAAGGACGCCAAGTACCGGAGGATGAGGGACCTCAACAACATGGCATCAAAGCGCTGTCGTCAAAACAGGTGAGCTTCCATTGTTCCACCTTAAGTCCAAGGCCTTTCAGCCACATTTTTGGGTCTTTGCTTAGGAAGCGGAAGTTCCAAAATCTCCAGGAGGAGGAATCTGTCCTGAAGAAGAGGAATATCGAGCTGCTAATGAAGTGCCGCAGCATGGAGGACCTGGTACGGGCCCTCAAGCAGCAGTTCATCGACAAGGTCTCCAACCCGAGGAAGGAACCTGTCGACCTGGAGGCCATCCTGAAGCAGTTCTCTTAAGAAGACCGAGAAGCAGAAGGAAATTTTTGCTGTTGCTGTTCAGTTCCTGTCTCCTCAGTGACACGATAAGGAAAAGAGTCGCCGTCTTTAAAACAGGAGCCTGGATAATGAAGTTCTCTAGATATCTGGATAATGAATGAAGTTAAGTTAATGTAAAAAAAAACTGTCTTACAGTAAAATATTTTTTTCTAGTAACAATTAGTTTCCGTGATACAGCTTTCTATGCAAGATCGTATGTGACGCAAGTCGGAAAAAAGGCTTTAAAGTGCGCAGTACAGGTTCGCCGTAAGTCCTGTTTCTGCCGTTGCAAAATAGCTAATTGATTTCTTAAAACAAAAAGTTAGATTTTCTACTGTAGACAGTGAGATGTTCAGTCAAACCTTTTCTAACAGTTCTCAAAATAACCACCATTTGCCGTGTGAACTTGCTGAATGAAGTCTTCAACGAAACTCACTGACACTGCGAAGAGTCGAAGCAAGCGCGGACCATGAACTCAATGAAGAAGTAGATAGATTTGCCCATAGCGCGTCAGGAGAAGCAACTAAACTACCTGTTGCAAACAAAGTTTGGCAGGAGAATATCGATGAAACCTGCTACTCAGTAGAGAAGACAACATGGAGAACAATGTCATCATGACGTCAAAGTTCTGGTTAGCCATCCCAGACCAACTCGGGGTCAGTGCTGGAGAATTGAAATAAAAGTGATAGAAGTATAGCAATCCGAACTAATACTGGTCGCAACTGTCCTAAGTATGATGAACACTAAGTTGGGAACAACAAAAACGACACCTGTCGATTTTATGGCCCAGACCGTGAAGAACTTCTACGTCTGGCGTGCGACTGCCCTGCACTTGCAAAGGAGCCCAAGGAGGCCTCTCATGCGCATCAACCGAAAACAAGAGTTAAAGAAAGTAATCTCTTCGATTACTCTCTGAGTACTGTTGCTTGGGGGCAAGCCCGTAACATACAGTCCACCAACACTTCCATGCATGACAGACTCTTGATGACTACGAGACGCCTCAAAGGAGGCACCCACCTGATGCATGGAGGTGGCTCCCAACCCCTTCATGAGGGAGGCCTTGGATGGCCTGAATATGGTTCATGTTTGTTGCTGCCACATACTTAGTAGCAGCAAACCTCCAGTCCCCTTCACTAACATTCCGTTCACCTTGATGCTCCCAAAGGCCTCGGAGGTGTCAGGGTTGCTGACACCCTGGTGATAAAGTTCAAGTATCACTTGACTTTTTCATGACAAAGATGAATGGGAGTATAAATACACCATGTTTTCCAATACTTCAGCTGTTACTTTGAGGTAGGTCTTTGCACAAATCTTGATAAATCTCGGGTATCAACATATGCCGTGGTATGTATAGCACAGAATGGCCAGCGAAAAGGTTTTTTTACTGACCTGCAAACAGTTATCATTTTAGCAATGATTTACAATTTCGTAGAAAGTTTACTTGGATGAAGTTCTGAATCTCCACTTCTACCTGAGATGCAACGGGCTAGCATTTCTGTAAACTGGGCAGTAGGGTGGCCAAAACTTTAGTGATAACTTTGCTCAGTCACCAGAGTGTAGTCATGTAGGAGTCACTTCAGGTAGGTGCTTCTGAACTGAAGGTCACCCTAAAATTGACTGAAAAGTATTTTACCACTTCATAGTCAAGAGTGACCAGGAGTAACCCCCTCTGAAGGGGGCTACTGCAGTAACCCACTCTGAAGGGGGCTACTGCAGTAACCTAGATTTATGGGAAAAAGTTTGGTTGAGCTGAAATGTGCTGCTTTTGTAGCATCAAACTGGTTGATTCAGGAGAAAAACTTATTTGTTACAAAAGACCTTGGCCATGGACATATTTTATAATAAGATTTTTGAGCAAGCTTTTGAGACCCCTGTTTAGGACCCCTTTTGGCCCCTTGAATGTGATGAAGTGACAAAGACCCCTTGATAACTTTGGACTTCAGTGACTTGACTATGCAATGTAAAAACACTTTTTAGGCAATTTTGAGGTGACTTTCAGTTCAGAAGAACCCACTTGAATAGGAGTGACTCCTACAGGGTGCTCCACAACATAGCCAATTTTACAAAACTCTGGCAAACTCTAGCGTGTTCTTCTTTGGAAAAACCCAAGCCATGCACCACAGTTGGGGGTCCATGACTACACTTTGGTGACTGAGCAAGTGGATATTCCAAAATAGCCTAAATTTTGGCCACCATCCTGGGCAGGGTCAGGCTGGACTTTACTGTTGTCGAGCCGGTATGGGCCAGGTTGAGCAGCCAAGATCCTCCACTCCGCGCAAATGCATGAAATTAAAATGATCGGTGAAGGCTCTCGCCGCCAGGACTGTCCATCAGGATGGTCCATGGTGGTAAGATCTGGTGAGGACGGTCATCTCAACCCCATGGTGACATCTTCAAGTCGTGAGACAGAACTTACTGGCCACCCTGCTATCCTTTATTTAGAATATTGACCTCTTCTTTCAAACACACTGTTCAACATTGTTCGGTCTTGCACCCATGGGGGCAATTCGGCCACGAATTCTCTCCCCTTGAATTTGTACTTCCAGGCGTGCAGGCACATGAACAATGAGTCCCTCTCCCGGCTGAGTTGCTTGAATACCTCCGCACCCATCTCGCAGACGATGCACTCAGGGCTGTGCCCAAGGGTGGACGAGAGGTTATTCAACCACTCCTCCTTGGAGGAAAACGTCGCCGTGTGCGCTCGGCTGTGTCCTGAAGAAGTCAACATACTTTATAGTACATAAACTCAATACAATGGCAGTGACGGCGGGTGAGTTGTTTTGAAGTAACCCTGGACAAACTCCTCCAACCGGGTCGGGTATAGCTTTCATCATTGCAAATGCCGCATCGCGGGGGCGGTTCTCGTCATCAGGGAACATATTTTTGCAGATCGAACAAGCTTAAAACTTTACTTAGCCACCTAACGCAACTTTGTATGCATTGTGGCATGAATACTCATGACGTTCCGCATTTCTTCCATTAGTAGCCCCTATTTCACAGTAACCATCTCTGGTATCGTAGCTCCTTGTGAGATACAACTTTTTTAAGCCCCAGCAAGTGGTTTACGTAGTGTGTTCACAAACTAAAAAATCCACGTTGTCAGCTATTCAAGAGTTCTGCAACTGTAACATACACTGAGTTGGAATTGCCAATACGTGCTTAAATACATTGTTTGTAACTCACTCACCTAATTCATCTGCTCGAGCAGCCCTGTTCCTCAGTCTCTCCAAAGCTTCTTCCAGAGCCTCCTTATGTTGGTCGTGCATCAAGATCCTCTTGTCTCTGGGGTTGTACACGGCATCATTTACGATATGAAAGCCCAAAGCTAAGAGGTGTTGCCTGTAGAAGACAAGCAACATGCATCATACATGATCGTGTTTTTACAAACTCAGATCTAAAACAAATATTTAAAAGCTATGTGACGCAATTTATGGATATACCTGATCTGATGCGTCCTGCCAGTGATGGGTTTGCAGCTGACCAAGCTTGTTGCACCGTCGGTCTCGACCCTCCGGAAGATGGTGCAGCTCTCCTTGGAGCCGCCAGTGTAGTATCGCTTCAGATTCAGGTTATTGATAACGAAATGGTCAAGAGGGTGGTTGCAAATCACTTCTCCGGGGGGAAACTCGCCGTCAACTAGAGCGAGGTACTCTTTGGACACGTCAGCGTCCATAAGTTTGTAACGGGAGGCAGCGAAGGTACTCTTGGCGAACATGCAGACACCACTGGTAAGCTTGTCGAGTCTATGAAGTGGTCGAAGATCGTCCTGCCCAAACTCGACCTTCAGCAGGTACTTGAGAGAGTTCATGCGGTAGCCGCTCATGGGGGAGCTGACATACGAAGGAGGCTTGTTGACGACGAACAGGTCCTAGAGGTCATGGAATGTTGTGTTAAGATAAATGAGAATGACATGACAGATATCTGTTACCTTATCTTCATAAATGACTTTGATTGGGAGATCAAGAGCTGGATGTTCATGCATATGGATTAGATTGGTGAGATAGTCTCCTCGTCGGACAAGCGTCTCGGGTCTACATCGTTTGAGGTTGAGAAGGATGAGTCCTCGCGATGCCTTGAAGCGGAACCAGTCCATGGCTTGAAAGGGAAAAGTTTTCTTCATCAGCTCCAGCAGAGTCACGGGTGGCATCTGCTCAGTCTTCAATTGCATGTCCAGCATCAAGTAGTAGGGCCTGAGAACGAACAGTAATGTAAAGAAAGACCTGCTAGAAAAGAAATGAAGCTCGTGCTTTGTGAGAACTTACGTTACCATCCTAAGTCCGTCCTCGAAGTAATACTCTCCTCCAGCCACGCATTCTTCTGACACCGACTTCATCCCCTTGACTATGTCGCGGGAGATGGGCAGGTCTCTTTCTGATATGTCCATGTCCGGCAGCATCCGCTTGCGGTCGAGCTTGAGCCTCGTCTTACGACGGATGGTCTTTGGATAGAGCGTGGTGATGATGTTGCCGTCATGCTGTCTGCGTCGCTCGACGAGGCCCACGCCCTTGGCGTAAGGCAAATTCGAGTTACCTGTGACAAAAAATCTACGGAACTGCATTTACGTGTGCCATATTCAGGGTGTGTACGTAAAGTTTGTTCCTGATATACCCTCAAAGGTATAATCATTGCAATTTCGCCGCAAGATAGGCAAAGAAATGCTTGGTTAGAGGATGGTCGAGGCACGACTACCAGCTGCCAAGTAAGAAAAAAATGACTTTCTTGCTGCCATCCCATGTTTGTCACTGACGAGATCTCTGCTGTCAAATCTGTTACATGCACTGAAGGCTTTGGCAGGGATCAGGCCCGCAACAGACTTGAGAGGGAGGAGGGCAGCGCTTGGCAGCCAGAACTTCCTCTTCTCGTGTTCAGCAAGTGCCAAGCGATTTGTGCAAAATGAGTCGATTTTAGCTCATTCCTATACATCATATACAGCACATAGCCCGCTTACCAATCAGGTCCAGCTTCGCCCCAAACTCTCTAAGCTCTTTTCTGTTTCTCCGGTTAACTGAGAACGCTTTTACGGAGTCCTCCACATTAGGATTGATGCTGTCCTTTCCGTCTTTTCCATCAAGCTTCCGTTCACTTGAATCAACGGGATCGCGTTGGCCAAGATTGTGACTTACGAACTTGCTCAAAGATGATGAATTCCATCGTGAAGCGACAGCTTTCAGTGTCTGCGCAAACGAAGTCTTTCGATACATTGTCAGGAATGATTGTATAAGAATGCGTTGTGTCCTAAGATCATGGATATAAGTAATCTTAGGTTGTGTCCACAGAAATCTTATACAGTATAAGATTTACGTGTTTGTGTCGTGTCCCTGCTGCTTTTTGTTTTGCCTCTGTTGTGTTGACGCATGCGTAAAACAGCTCGGGTAAAAGGCGGCAAATTCAAAACGTTCCTTCCTTCGTCGCAACAAAAAAGCTTATTTCTTGCAGCGCCCGTGTGGTCCGAGTCCTCCAATACTCTTATTCGAGCTGCATCGAACCTCGGCTTGGCGAGGCTCGACTCGAGTAGAGGCTCCCGAAGTTCTTATCCGACACAGCTCTACCCCTTTTGGATGTTGAGGAAACGCTCTCAGATGTGAGCTCACAGGTGCAAGTAAACCTGTCTTGAACCTCTCTTTGAGCAGCTTTAAGAAACTGCTGTTGAAACAGTCGAATACAGTTGGTTTACACGTGCATATAATGATATAATGACTCGCACGACTGTGATGCTCCTGCATCAAACTTTGACCCGGCAGTTAGGACACTGCAACCATCAAGTTTCGAATGACGTTCAGTGAATCTGCAAAAGTCATTTGTCAGGAATCCCTCAAAATGGCGAATATAGCGCACTTACCAGAATTCTGGAAAATTCTCTTGTCTGCCGTCTATCGGTAAATGATGCCAAATCTTACGTCCAGAGAATACAATCGCAGTCTAAAGCGCCCCATTGTGAAACTTGAAGCTAAAAACGGCCACTGTTGGCCCAATGTGGCACCGCGGGAGTTGCACTTGACCTCCTCCCTCAAAGTTGGGATCGGAGGACACGTTTAAAGGTCCCAAGGTACTTCTGCTGTAAGGCTTCCGTCATGCTGAACATGGGACCAAGACGAGCAGCTGCTCAATGACGTTTTGCTCCCATGTTAAAAACAGGGAGAAAAACATCCAACAACGTCAAATACATGCTGGATAACCTTAAGTGTCGAACCAAAGCTGCTTGGAACGCACCTCAAAGAGGTTTCATCGTCGATCCTGGTCCTCGCATCGCATGAGCAATCCACACTTCTAAGACATTTGACTTATTACCCGCAGAAGAGCAGAGATGTGACGGACGCTCACATCTCTGAGACAAATCACATCCCCCCGGACGCTCGCATCTTTGAATCAGCAGGAACGTTTACCAGGAACTGGAGTGCAGCGTACGGAGAGTTTGGTCTTCCAGCTAAAGGGTCTCTGCCCAATTTTCCATGAACTCCACGCATGAAAGCGCGGGCACTCATGTGTGCGCCTCCATTGTCATACATGCGTACACTGGGTGAGCCCTTTTACCCACTGGAGTATCAACTTCCTTCCAGAAGCTTGATAAAGCAACTGCCTACTATCACCTTCCTTTTTTTCCTTACTCGTCAGCCATGCAAATTCATGCAGAGAATGTCAAGCAGAGGCTGAAAAGGTCTTCTTTACGAGGCATGCAATAAATCTGTCTCTTGCCGAATCTTCTTCTGGCTTGGAAACCACAGGAATCGTCTACCTCGGGCCAGCGGCAGCCACAAGACTGAGTCATAGCAAGCGCTCCTTTTATCTCGATCCCTGATCGAGGCGCTGCCGTTGGCAGTAACAGTCAGGAGCCCGAAGGAGAAGCATCTCCCAGAGAGCAGGAAGAAGCCAGCCAAGAAATGCGTCGTGCAGCAGTTGCTCTTGTCTTCCTTGTTGCTGGGGTCATCTCGGTGCCTGTGGGTGAGTCCATGAAGCAAAATGTACCCGGGGGACTGAAACACAAAGCATTCATTTTCTTGGAGAACAAGATAACATCGGGGGAGGGGGGGGGGGTTAGCCAAGAAGAGTAGTTTGATGTTAGCTGCTTTGTGTGCCAAAAGCTAGACTTTGCTTGCAAAGGTTGATATCTGATGAATGATAAACGCACGTTTAGACGTCTTTGTTCACTCTGCCCTCGTCTCCTGGAAACGAGCTGATTGCTGCCACAACCAAATCATGGAATCCGTGACGATGCAGTAGTGTCTCGATTTAACCATGTTCTCCGTCAGCGCCAAACCTGAAGTAAAATCGAGAAGTAAAGACGTCTTCAGTGCTGACGCTTGATTAGTCTCTTTTTCTTTATTACTATGGTCCTTCTCAGCTTCATCCATCAATCCAGTTTGAAGCATCATTTGCCTTTGGTTGCAGCTATCGAGACCTTCTAAACCTGTAGTTTAGAAGCTATCAACCGAGACTTCTTTAAGAAACAAGTTTGTAACCAGCAAAGTTATCATCATCAGATCAAGACTATTATGTCTGAATGAGTCTTAAATCGAGGCTCGGTAAAAAAAAGTTTGTAATCGACAAAATTATCATCAAATCGAGACTTTGCTGTATCGCTGCGCTCATGGGCAATTCCAATTCCACAGAGCACGACAGCAAAACCGACATTTTCACGGATTATTGATCCCAAGTGGAGCATTAGCTCAGTCGTACAAGCGCATGCACGTCCGTCCCGGTCGACTTCAGTAATGTCCTAGCGCCTCTCTAAGATGCCACTTTTCGTGCCAAATTCGGTGCATCTTCCAGTCTGCATGCGCATGAGTTCACTCACGTGTTATTCATCGTACACAGATCCACTCGATGAGGTGGAACTCATCGCGCCGAAGAGGACTACGGCCGACGTCGATGGAGTCATAGACGAAGGTGACTTTGGGGGCTTCCCAGGCATCATCGTCGTCCAGCGCCGGAGAAATCCGTTCTTCAACCCTTTCGACGAGCTCTTTGGCCGGCCAGATGTGGGCGTCAACCAGGGTGGGGTGATCAGCGGTGGTGAACAGGACGACGATGGCACCATCGTCGTGGAAGAAAGCCTCCCTGGAGGACTTGGTTCCTTCTTCGGTCCCGTCTTCGCATCTGCTGGTTCTGACGGGGGGGAAGCCGACATTGATGAGGAAGGAGAAGTGGCTCGTTGTGGCCTCATCTGCAGCATCTTCAAGTACTGCTCAATGAAGACACTTGTTGAGTTCAAGTTACAATCCAGAGTATTTCAAACTTTTCAGACATCTCGAAGCAAGACTTCAGGCAGTCCAGGAGGAGATCGACGAGATCAATCGGAGGCAACGCGAAAAGGAGAATGAAGTGGAAGATGACGACACCGGGCTGGAGGAGGATGACGACGACAAGAATTACAACACCACGTACACGGAAAAGGTTTGTCACGTGGCGTACGCACAGCGTCGAGCAGAGCGAGTACAACCACGTTTTTTTGATCAGGTTCTACCCGATGGCAGTGTGGTGAAGATCAACCGCACCGTGGTTAGCGACACCAGCGACGACGGCACTAGTTTCTTCTTCCACTCAACCTCGTTCCATAACGTCCACTCTTCCAACGACGATGACTACGGTGACTATAATGCAGAGGAAGCTCCTCGGCAAGAAGAGGAGGAAGAGAGCGATGAAGTCCCCATGCTCGAGGATGAGGCAAACGACGAGGAAGAGAACGTAGGTGCAGGCGTGGATGATGGCCTTACTACTGAATAAGAAAAAAATGAAAGAAAGAAACCAACTAACACTTAATGCGCAGTGCGTGCATCTTTACCGGTGTCACATGCTGTGCAACCCTGAAGCTAAAGGATCGCGGCATTTGCAATAAATGTAAAGTATGTACTCGTACAGGGTCTAAATGAGGTGGAAATTAACCTTGCTCTCTAACCTGGCCGTGGAGGCCCAGGCATCAACTGCTTGGGCAGAGTCGATCTTTGACAACGAAAAGCACACATCAATTCATTTCTGCGTTCGTCGTCACCCTGACAGTCAGCAAAGGGTTCGAGAGGAGCGATGACGCAACTGATGTTGCACGAGGACTCCTTATAGGGTTATTAGTTGCACCACGCTCTCTTGTGGTGCCCGAGCTCCTCGCATTGTACAGAAGATCTGACAATTCTTACAACAGCCTGCAAAAAGATGCTTTTATTGGTGCGAAATTTAAGATTGGTGGCGTCTGAACGAATTTCCTTGTTAGCCTAATTTTTACACCCACTCTGTAGATGGACGTATTCACTTTGATCTTTTTCTCTTTGTTGCCACAATACATAGTTCTCTCTTTCTCTCTTGCGGTTGCAGTTTTCTAGACGTCGTCGTCGATCTGCC
>JAAUXU010036578.1_pt1 | contig 12344 bp, 18 predicted proteins | sample 7278151 | NCBI WGS metagenome assembly JAAUXU01 (sample SAMN14350113, study PRJNA611818) | marine sediment metagenome | isolation source: surface marine sediment (1.8m) | place: French Polynesia: Moorea | collected 2018-08 | reverse complement strand
ATTGGGCTTGCATGTACTCTGGTCGAGTACCTTTCGGATAGTACTTAAGCCCAAGAACGCCTCACCCCGGTGACTCGAGCACCAACTACCGAAGCGGCAGCAACTCCTTCACCTTCACCACACCTTTGACGACCTTCCAGGCCTCACCGGGAGGACGGACACCCCCGACAGCTGGAGAAAACGTTTCTACGCTCTCCAGGAGCCCCGGGGAAGACGACTGAGGCGGTGACCCCAACGATGAGACCGTTCAATGATCCCAATATGTTTAACTCTGCTCAGAGCAAGGTGACGGTGCAGGCACACTGAATGGCACGAGTAATTGCAATTTAGAGCTCACTCTAAAGGTTCACCAGGTTGTCCAGTCCAGCATTGCTGTATGTTAATTCTATATTTAAGTTCTCTCTCTCACTTACCCTCAATTTTCTCTCCAGAATTACACCCGGTATCACATATTCCATCAAAATCTGGTGTTCTCTCTCTCTCTAGTTTTAAGCTTAATATTAAGGCGCGCTCACTCTACACACTCCACTCGAGTCCATTGGGACGTGACCTAATTCTACGAAAGTGTACTTAGCTCGAGATAGAGCGTTTTGTCCTGGTCACTCTTCGTAAATTCTAATCCGTAAGGACATCAACGATTCGTACTTTCCAGGGTGAACAAGGCTAGTTGAGACCATAAGGACGGATTTGTAACGAACCATGATCGTGGACAACACGTTTTTAATCGTTCCCCAACCTCAGCCGATAGCCATGGTAACCTCTGTGTGTCCGTGAGGTCGCATCTCAGCCTAAATTTAGCGCTTGTTCTTCTGATGCTTGTACAAATACTTGGCTACAATTTCTTGGCTACAATTTCTCAAATTCTTTATACGTATATAGTTGATATTTGCAGCCTTCGGCAGAAAAAAAGTTGCCACATCCAACCTTGTTTAAGGTCTGAGTTATAATAGCTCAACACGGAGTCTGAATTAGCCTTGTTCACGCCGTAACATGTTTCTGCGGAAATGTACTGGTCCACTTTGTACGCGTCGAACGTTGCAGACGCTTTACCCGACACCATGAGGAGAAAGTGTATCAATAGTGGGCTCTGGCTACAACTGACTCCAGAATCAGCAGCGGCGGCAGCAGCCTCGAGGTCATCAAGAAGAGTGTTGGCAACAATCTTGGTCCTCTTGACTGGGGTCGCGGTGGCCTCCGTGTCATCCCTTTCCCTGTCCTTGAATAATCGTCCGTTCCATCTGGTCCACGTGAGGCCTATTTCTCATCGATGGAGGCCACGCAGCAGCCTCGCGAGGGTTTCTGTTGTTTGATGATACTCGACGTGAAGACAGCTCTTCTGCAGAACTCCTCTAAGCTGGATCTGCGCTGAGAAACTTAATTTTGCAAAAAAAAAAAAAAAAAATTGCAAATGCTCGTGCTCTGCTGATTTCGGCAACAGGCATCCGTTCATAGATGAGTTCAAGTCTAACCGTACTCACACGTTCAGCGGCTATTAAACTTTGATGTGCGGTCTCACAACAATGCATTATCTGCCCCCCCCCCTCCTCCTTTTTTTACGAGTCTTAGGTGGTTGGATGTTGCTACAGGGTGTAACAAATCAGCAACATCTCCATACCAAATTTCTATTCCCGCAAAATTGTGTCCAGATGCTTTGAGCAGCGCCTCAAACATCAGAATGAAGAATTGTGCCCTCAGTAGAAAAGTCAGGAATTCTGCAACTCGCGAGAAGAATAACTGAATTCCCTATCTTTGTACTTTGAAGTACTTAGAAGTGCACTGACCTAAAACTGACGCATTCGTTTTTTGCAATGAGTGTGCGGATTTCGTTGCTAATCCCAGCCCCACCTTTTGTGAGTGAAAGACCCCTGTTGTGGGACCCGGCGTGTTTCCCCTCCATACATACGCATAACAGAGCAGACATTTCCAGCGATGACAGACCGACATTTATCAAAAGAACTTGTTGAGGCGTAAGATTTTTTTTTGCCTGAAACCAGACCTCCACAGATAGAGCATGAAAAATGCATTCTCCCTTACCTTCTTTTCAATGGACTCGCGTGCGTGCGTGCGTGCGGGCGGGCGGGCGGGCGGACGGGCAGGCAGGCAGGCAGGCAGGCAGGCAGGCAGGCGTGAACCCCTAGGAGCACATGAGCAAGCGGGGACTTCGTGAAGAAGAATAACCAAGTTCTGGCACTGCCCGGAGGTGTCTCCAGCCACTGAGCTCCACAGAGACAATGAGCCTGTCCGACACCTTGGCCTTTCCCATCCCGAATGTGGGCACCTCGGACACCACTGGTTTTGGACAAGTCAGTCCCAGGTGTGCGTACAAATATACATGGGTCAGATCAATGCTTTGATATCTCCATGTGTCGTATATTTGTTGCCAGACTCCATTTGAATATATTCCTGTCAGATCATCAGTTTTTGGGGTTCACTCTTGTCTTGCAGTGTTGACTGCTAGAGCTCTTCTTTGGTAATATACAAAGATGTATATGTCTACCTATGACGGACTGGAAGACATACGAAGGTTCAAAAAGATTGTTTTTTCTGTTTAAAATCGTTTGACGACGTCTTCTCTGCTTCTCACTAAGAAACAAGCCTAAGGTGCACTCAGACATACTAGAAAATTTTCGTTTGCTGCTATTATGTAGTATCTCCCTCCACCAAGGGTAAGAGAAACCGTCTACAGACTCAGCACTTGAGTCAAGTCAGGGCGTACCAAACATTTCTAGCTGACCGTAGCACTGTAAGAGCCTTTTGACTTATACATGTAAGTGTGTTTCCACTCCATTCGACGGACGTTTTCACTGCTACAATTGAGTAGCAACAATTAGCAGTAACTAGTAGTATTAGTCAGTATGTGAGAGTAGCTTCTTGTGAACACTGCAAAATAGGTCCACTTTTCTTGGCCAATGAATGTGAGCAGCACAGCAGAGTTGTCCCAACGTAGCACGTTTGGCACTCCTCCTACAGTCATTTTCCCTGATGTCAAGACAGCCTTGGCTCTTCGAGCCTTTACATCGGTCTCAGGGCTCGAGAGTCGCTAAATGTTGGGCTCGCTCCATCACGAGCTGCACGGACTTCGTGACTTAGGAGTGCAGCGGCTCCACTTCTTTTGGCGGCCAAAATGTGTACACGTCCTTCTAATGACTTAATGAGTCTGCTCCGAAGTGAAATGGCCTGAAGAGATCAAAAGAATTGTTGCTCTAAAAAGCTCTAGGTGAGGCTGCTGCTGCAGCACAAGACAGACAGCATTTACGTACACTATTATGTAATTAACACCAATGCTCATCTCTGTTTTCGAGCACCGACTCGAACTTAAAGGTAAAGACTTAAAGGGTTCGTTAATGGATTTCTTCTCCGCTCAGGTGGAGGAAGTTTAAGAATCTTTTGATCCTGAAGAGATTTTTTTTTAGCTCACCTCTTCAGGAAATTGCCTCTGCTCTCTCTCTCTCTCTCTTTTTTTAAAAAAAGAGATTTTTTTTCAAGCGCTCAGACAAGGGCTACAAGATGTGCCCGAGTGACAGATATGACTCAGTAATCTTGTAGATGAGTAAAACTCCTTGAGAAACGAGACCTGGAACGCATTAGCGTTGCCACTTGGCACAATTTAGGTGAGGTGAAGAGCCAAGTTAAGGGGTCTAGTTTTTGCCCGCACCCTGTGGTAATGCAGGGCACGACAGGAGAGGGTAACCATGCAAACCTGTCAGACGTCCTGGCGTGGCAACGCTGCTTCGTGCCAGCGTTGCCACTCAACGTCGGGCATATGGAGGAAATTTGCCAAAACAGACCGGGCTTTTCCTCAATTTGCCTTCGTCTCCTCCTCCTCCTCCTCCTCCTTGAAAGAGAGAGACAAAACTTTCCAGACGAAAAGTTGCAAAAATACAGCAAGAATTTCCAGGGCCAAGAGGAGGAGGAGGAAGAAGCAGAAGTCCTTGACGAGAGAACTTTTCAGCCGGCGGCTGGGAAAATTAATATGCATTGGGTCCGTTCCAAACTGTGCAGCACCTTCATTAGCTCCTCTCGTATTTGGGTCAATGGCACACGGAGGCCTTCAAAGTGGCCTGCGCCGGCCGCCATCCTCGGCGCCCACTCCTGGCTCCACTCCTGGCTGGAGGCCGGCCGGAGTGCAGTGCTACCTCGACCTCGTTATCGAGGAGACAATGAGCGTGCACAGCACATCTCTCTCCGGCACTTGCACGTCGTCGTCCGCGATATCGTCCTCTCTGTCCCTCATTTTTCTGGTATCGCTTTTCGATAACGCACGCGGCGAAGGAGGACTCGGCCAAGGAGGACGCGGCGAGCGCGCGAGCCAAGCAAGTAAGCGGCCAAGGCGTCAGACTCGCGCACGAATGCGCTCTCCGGCATAAATTTCTCCTGGCCATTCGCTTTTTTTTTTTTTGAGGGGCAGCAATGGACTCATTCGATCGTATCGAGCTGGCATTTAGCACCGGTGCAGGCGCAGCAGAAGAGCCTGGCCTCGACGAGCGCGGACACGCTCAGAGCGGCTTTCAACGGGTTTTTCGTTGTTGCTGCACGGTAAAACAGCCTCTTTGTGTTGCAGCGACGACCAGAATTATTGAAGCCAGAACTTGCAGTCTGGTGCTTGAGAATGAATCTCATGGCTTCAGGGTCGCACAGCGTCGTTCAATGTTGGTAAGCTGCGCAAAGAGCTGAGGCATAAGGGGCGAAAAGCATATTCTGCAAGTACAGGGTGTGCCGTAAGTAAACACGGGTTCTCTTATGTCACAGTCGCAGCTCCCCTGGTTCAACTTGATGCAGAACAAACCTAAGTCTGAATTAGCCTTGTTCCAAGTACAAATCATTGAACTTTCACTTCTCTGGCAAATACTTTTACGTGCAGAAATTTTGCCCCGCAATATGTCTTGTTCAAGTTTTAAGATAGAAAGCTTAAACAGATGCTTCAGATTTTGTCTTACTCACCTCAAGAGCGTAAGCCTGAGCCCAATGGCATACTTCTAGGCCTTTCATCTACTGTGAATGCTGATGCTTTCACACTCAAATCGCACTACCTTATAAGAACCCAGAAAGTTTGTTTATCAATCTCACAATTGCGAAAGCCACTCTACCTATGGTACACCCCATACTTGCGTTCCTACTTAGTACAGTGGAACACGCTTCATCAGGTGTGCTGGGGGACTGGGCGAAGTAGCATGATTAAGTGCACGGCCCAGAAGTTGTTGACAAACCTGCCCATAATTCTTTCCACTGGGAGGTTTGGTTAGGCAAGGCAACTGTAAAAAAAAACCCTGTCCGAAATCGAGGTCTGCTTGACTGTTGAGGAGCGAGCTCTGACAGTTGGTCACTGTCTGAGGACCACCCTGTAGATGCCTGCGCAGATTCAGGTTACTTTTTCCGGTGCATGCAGTGGAGGCAACCAAGTTGGCAAATAATTGGGCCATAAATGGGTAAAAGAAGAAGACTATTTTCTTGCTTCCCGAGCTGAGCGACACATTGTTTGTCAATCTGTCTGAAACGTCTCCAACGAGTCTCTTCACCTACCTTCCTCCTTCTGAGAGCTGGTAGAGGTTGCCAAAAGATTCGCTCTTCACCCTGACATAATGATGTGCAGGAAACCGGCGCCCAAGGCCGCCTGAGACCTGCCACGAGGACCACAAGTGGCCCGAGAAGATGCTCACATGTCTCCTGTCACTGTGCCGGCAACAGCGTCACAAGCTCATCCTGAGGTGCAGCATTTGGATGAAGGACGTGCGCAAAAAGAAAAGGGTTGTGGGAGATCGTGTGCTGGAGTTAGTGCAACTAATTACATTTGGGTCTGTGCATGGCAATTGCGCGGATAAATGGACCTGGGGAAGTTCTGAGAGGCTTGGGTGCTTCAGACACTTTTGCTGGATGCCAGAGAGGAAAAAAAAAGTGTCGATTCTTTTTTTGCTGCCACCCCGTGTTTATCGCTGATGAGATCTCTGCTGTCAAATCCGTGGGTCCCTCGTCAGGAGCCGCTGCGGCCAAGCACTTGTCTGACGACAAGGCACAGCAGGTGTTGGACCCAAAGAAGGCCGACAGGTCATCGAAAGCCTTGATTGTCTGGGTCACAAAGGTTGACTTGTACAAGGGGGTCCGAATTAGCTGCCGGCCAATGGCCACTGCATTCATCGGTGCTGAAAAGCGACTCCTATTGATGGAATCGTACGAAGCAGAGGCTTTGGACTTACCTAGAGGCTTTCCTTTTGATTGAGAGATGTGTGTGTACTTCATTTTGAGAACTGTGAGGCAGTCTGAAACACCTTCCCTTGCCCAGTAAACGTATAAGAAGTCGCAAAAAAAGACTCAACAACATAGATTCAAAAGTTCACTCGTACAAACTTTTTAAGTAATTTACCGTAAAGTCGTGAATAAGAAGCTCCTTTGAGCAGCCACGAAAAGTAGCCGCACCTCTGAGGCACTTTTGGGAAACATTAACTGCCCTTCAATGGTGCCCGCACTGCAATGGGCGCGTGAACTTTGGGCCCTGCATGCCCAGGGCCTGAGTGCAGCTCCACTTATAGACCAAGACTCGATGAAATTGTGGGGCTGTGAAAGTTTTGCAAGTGACAACCAGTTGAAAGGGGAACCGCTAATAGAATTCCAACCATATCTCTCGAGCACCTTGAGGAATAGCAATGGCCCTTGAGTGGAAGTTGCAGCTGAGCACATAAAATTGCACAGTAGCCGTTGTTCATAGCTCGAACAGTCACTGCAAAGCGTCAGTGCTGACAACTGCTTCATTTCTTGGGTGATCATGCTGACCTTATTCAGTACAACTGATCCTCCTTGCGTAGGTGATGCTTCATACGTTGACTTTCTCTCTTTGTCAAAGCAACGTCAGTTTCACTTTGTGTCCTCGAAAGAAAACTTATCAATATGTGGGACTCAAGTGATGGAGCTACCGGGTGTCCGGCATTATCGACTACATATCCTTATTTTTCAAGTACATCACTTCGACTTTTAAATTTTAGGTATCGTAGTGCATGAAAATGTCAGCTCTGCTGTCCATTGCTTGGCGTTGAACTCGGCACCAAATTAAGGCCAAACTTGTAAGATTTCTGAACTCAGTCGAAAAATCTGTCTCTGTGGTGGGGGTCACGCCAACCGAAATCTCCCGGGCCGTTCCAGATCACCCACGGCACAACGTACTTGATGAAGAAGCCCTATGAGGAGACAGAGGGCTTCTCCATGCATCTCAGTCCCGGTCAACCTCGACCTCGTTCAGTCCGCACTCTCTCGCTCTTATCGACACAGTGAAGAAGGGCCTTGACGACAACCCGTGGCAAAATGTGTACAAGCTGGCACGGGGACACAATGTCCACGATTGTCACGAAGGACCCGGGGCTCGTCTCGACAAACGTGACCCCAGTCTAGTCCTTCATGCCACTGCAATGACAAAAAAAAGGCTGAAGAGATCAAAATGATGTGGAATTTTTTGAAACATCACCCCAAACTAATCACTGTCTTCCCGGAGCTGGAGTGTGGACGTGCTCAGGCGCATCCAGTGCCTTGCTAAGAACCCCGAAAATGTCGACCCAACCATCAGATGCAGCCCCCAGTTTCCAATCCGGGCAATGTCCTTCTCCCTGGTGTGCAGTGAGGGCTTCGCCATCTGAATTGATGTCAAGTACCGAGAGATGCTGAAGAAAGGGGTCTTCCCAGTCCTCAACCTTGTCAACAGAGTCAGAAACGTTGTCTCCCGGCAGCTCCCTCCCGTACCTCAAAGGCCACTCAGACATCCTTGGAGAAAACGCCGGGGTCCAGTGGATTAAGGCCAAAGGACATTTGGCCCCCGGGTAGTCTGGATCTGATTCCACCACCCGAGTACCATGTTTGGATGTGTGAAGAGGACAGAACACGTGCCATCACCCATCCAAATATTGAGGCCATCTTGGCCTCCATGGACCAAAACTGGGGTGACGAGTGGAATGTCTGCCAGGGTTTCCATGGACACCTGGAGAAGGGAGTTGCCGCCATTGCCTCCGTCTTTGAAAAGTGACTCGTTATTTCTCGTATCTAAAAGTTGCAATAACAATGCTTCCGCCGTACGTTTTTGACTGTCGAACTAGGCCTTGCTAAAAGTTGGTCTTGAAAAGTGTAGTCTGAGAAGTGTCGGACACCGGGTAGGTTTTCTCCGAGGAGCTAATACTGACCCACCTAGTAGATTGGAGGCATCGGCTGCAACGACAGACATGAGGGTGCGGCATATCAGCAAAGTAGGACAGAGCTTCCCCTAGTCCCTTAAATTGATCTTGATGACGCCAAACATGTTTAGCAAGTCGAGTTTCACTAAATGGCCCCATTGAATTGCAGCACGTCGACATGGGATTGCATCCTCAGACTGAGCTTTGTGTGCCAACTCGGAGGAGCCCTGCTTGAGCGACGACTCCGACGCGTGCCAGGTGTGGTGACTGACCCGCGACGACGACTCGAGGTCCTGGCACCAGCCCGAGGCTGCTGCGCCAGCAAGCGGCGGAGACGGCGGCGGCGGAGACGGCGGCGGCGGCCCCGCCGCCGTCGCCTGCTGCAGGTACCTCCGATAGTTGGCCAGCTTGCGCCGGTTGTGCAGGATCAAGGAGTTGGATCGGACCCGCCAGTCCTCGGCGGAGGTCTCGTGGTTGGACTGGCCCGAGGAGCCAGCGTTGTTCTGGCGTCTGCGGCGCTCAGACGTCATCTTGTTCTCCTCCTTCCAAGTGTCTTCCGTGATATCACTCTTAAATGGCGGGAGAAAAACGATTCCAGCGATCGTCTCTTTCACTGGATCACTCAAGATCGAGATCTGTATTGGAATAGGTAATGTGATGAGAGCAAAGCGCTGTCATCAACGAAGACTCTTCTAAGAGAGGGAAAAATAATCTCTGCCCTTGGTCTGAAGCAGAATGCATAATTCTCCTGAAATGATGCACAAGAACTTGTTTTAAATTGTAAACAAGCGTTGACTGCGAGTGTACAAGGACTCTTTCACTGGGTCCGTCCCGCAGAGGGGCAACGCCCGCGCAACGTACACGATACAGGGTGGTTCAGCAGGAAGGGGGATTTCTGATCTCCGCATTGACAGAGATTTTGCTGGATGGCGACGAAGAAGTAGAGGTTGAAGAGTCTTTTTCTGGCAAGGTCCACAGCTCGAGGGGGGGGGGACACTTTTCCCTGATAATCTTACCGTGTGATGCAGAATTGACAAAAGGCTTAGGAGATAATTTTCTTCCTTCTTATTGTACAGGGTGTCAAAGACTCCCTCATGTCTCACCTTGTTGTATACCTCATTATGCACCTTGTTGTAAGCTCTTTCGCAGTAGATTAATACGCATGTTAAGCAACTCGAATTTGAAAATTTCCACCCAAATGCTAACTTTTGCTGAATATGGGATCTTTTTGAATGCCTTTATCAGAGTGTCTTGGACCCGAGGTTGCTTTTGCTTCTGGAGCAATTCAACGTGGCTGCTTTGCAGAAGGTTCGTCAAATTTCCCAAAATTTTGCATGTTTTTGGTGAAAAATCTTGTTTTCTCAATCGTGGTGATATTCAACGTGCAGTGGAGGCCAGTGTCCAAACATGCGAAAATCTGACTTTTTTCCGAGAAAAATGTATTCTTCTTTTTTAAAAAAAAAAAATTGATCCTTAATATGTAGTGTAGATTTTGTACGTGTAAATTGACTGTGGAAAAGGTGTTTTTAAACGAAGTGCGTTAGGCCCAAGTTTTGCCTATGATTCAATCTTCACTTCTGTGCTACGTTGCATGGAATCTGGCAACTCTGCTTCAGTCTGAACTTCAGTCTACACCTGGGAAATTAACCCAGTGATACAATGGTACTGAAGCCGCTGCCCGTGGTCGAGTCTCTCGAATAACTAGCGATGATCGTTCGAGTACTCGTCGAGGTCGATTCCGAGGCTGGGGCTGTTCTCCCCCTGCTCGACATCTTCGTTGTCCCACTCCTACTGCACTCGAATAGCTTTGAGACGACTACTCGATTATCCCTAGGGGGAAGTTGGCCTCTGACATCAGCCTCGTTCGGTTCCTGCGCCACAATTGGTCGGGCAGCAGATGCTTAATGCAATTTACGTGGGCTTTGTCTTGTTATTATGACCTCACCCTCTGGCTCTTACGGCGCCGAGGCCGGCTTTGAGCAACCCAGCTGAGCTCTTCAGCAATTAGCAACTCTAGTAATTGCACTGTTGCTGAAGTTCGTGGCTTTCAGCAGAGTTTGTGACCTTTTACCTAACATTTCATGGTCTCTCAGCGCCATTATATTGTTATGGAGCGCATAAAAAGAGAGAAAACTTTAATAATGACAGGCTAAACTATCAGTAATGACTGCATTGGCATGTCAAGAATGGCCGCCAAGGCCTCTACTCAACTAACAGGTTCTAGAGAGCTGCGAGCACACATGGTCGTGAAACAAGTGTGCATACACTACAGTGTGCAAGAAGTACATACAGTTAAGCCAGCACAAACGAATACGAAGTACATCCTCGTGTTCCTGCAGTACATGCACATATACGAAATAGACAAAGTCGGTCCATTAACAGGACTTCCACAACTTGAGTGCTGCTTCTACGTATATTTAAATAAAATATTTCTGAAGTTCTTCCTTAAGCACACGCATCATGAAAACATATTAAACTTTCATTATCACAGAGAGCTTTAGACTCCTATGAGTCTTAGACTTCTATGAGCCCTAGAGTTTTAGTGAATTTTTGTTTGAGACTGATGCCGCACATTGCTGAGCTTTCACAAAATGGAGCAGAGTTTGGACTTTTTCTTCTTCTGTGGAGACGTCTTTCTCCGTGGTGATGGCTGCTGATGCTTGCCAAGGCTGCCAAGGCTGAACGACCTCGGGGAAGGCTCCCGGGAGACAACGGGAGGCTGGCCCGGAGAGGCTAAGCGGCCAGCGGACAAGCTGTCAAGGACGTCCCTGAGAGGAGTGCAAAAAGATTCTGTCTCCCTTTGGGCGTTCACGTCTTCCTTCAGTGCCAGCGTACCTGTGCAGCAGGATCCTGAACGTCCCGATGATCTGGCTCCGGGCGCCCCTATCCGCGTGCTCCTCGATGAGGTCCCCCCTTATGCCCAGCTTGGACATCTTGGCGCGCACCCTCTCCTCATGGGGGCTCATTGGGGAGTCTACGTGGCGCGTCAGAGGACGGCCGCAGTACACGTGGTCGGGCTCGGGCCAGTAGGCCGACCGGAGAAATCGGCTCTCATGAATCTGGAGAGAGAAATGGCAAAAATGGTTACGGTCCTCGAGTCGTCGACGCCTCCTCTGGCTGCAAGTAGTGGGATGACCACTGTGAAGTCATGCCCAGCCATACATCTTACCCAGAACCAGACCAAGAAGCTCTTTTGTGGCAAGGACCCGGCCAACTCATGCATCACTAGTAGTCACCTGGCCGGCTTTCCGTTGTGGTCAGTACTGTTCACTACTCACGCCAAGTCCTCAAGAGGGAGGATTCTGTTCAAGACCGCGTCGAACAAGTCAGAGGAATTTTGCAAGCATCTTGACTGAGACCAGCACGGACTCTGACAGAAGTCAGGCTTGCCTTCTCGAGCCCCAGTGATTGCCTGAGGAATTTTAGCCGGCCCCAGCCAGTCCTTGCAGATCAAAGGACCTCGCCAGAACATATTGTTGATTCAGTGGAATAAAGTTTTGGAATAAAAAGTTTTATTTGACTACTAATACCAAGCCTGCTTTTAGGCTCCTTTTTGCCATCCAGAAACTCTCAACACTGCTGGAAGGAAGAACTTTCACTGCTGTAGCACAAATAATGTTTTCAGCCTGCATCCACTTCTCTGTCCGAAACAGATTTCTCCTCGGAACCCATAAGTTAGGTGGTCTCATGGGCGTCAAAAAACCGGGACCGAACGATAGATCAATCTGCACCGGGCGAACCCTGGGGAAATCTGAGAGAAGAATGTTTTCACTGCCCGACAAAACACCTTTCCCCATGGGAGAAAGAAATGACTGGCGAAAGTTGTTTCATGGATGAGCTGGCCAAAAGATGGAGAAAAGCAATTTCCACCCTGCCCGGGCAACCCCAAAACCCAATCGGGCTTCACACACGGGTGTTGTAGCAGAAGAGGTCCTGCATTGAAGTCATTTTCTCCATCCTGTGGTCCGACAACTGACTGTGCAAAAGTACTTTTTCAGACATTGTCCATGAATTCATTCATTTGATCATCATTAGTGTAATCTGGTCCCTAAGAAAAGTCCCAGACTTATCCGGCCAGATGCTGGATGTGTGTACGCGCGCATGCGCAGTACAAGGGTTAAGTTGTGTTCTCACTGTACAGTACGTTACATGTGTGTTCTACTGTAAAGTTGATGGATCGTACTATGGTGATAAGGT
>JAAUXU010162322.1_pt1 | contig 12345 bp, 9 predicted proteins | sample 7278151 | NCBI WGS metagenome assembly JAAUXU01 (sample SAMN14350113, study PRJNA611818) | marine sediment metagenome | isolation source: surface marine sediment (1.8m) | place: French Polynesia: Moorea | collected 2018-08 | reverse complement strand
TGGGTTCTTACCCCAGGAGCAGTAGGCAGGCTAGTCACCAAGCTAGACCGAGGTAATCTAGGTAAGATCATACAGGCCCTCACTGGCCACAATTACCTCAATTACCATAGATCTGTACTCCAAGAATCATTGACAGATAAATGCAGATTCCGTGGTAAGGCACGCGAGGAGTTTGTTCACCTCGCGCGTGAGTGCACTGCACTCACGAAGGAGTGTGCTATGCTCCACAAATATGGAAACATAAGTAATCCCCAAGGGTTCAGAAGCCTCCTCAGGTTCATCCTGGAGGAGGCCTCTGAGCCCTTGGGGATCACATATGTTTCCATATTTGTGGAGCATTGCATGCTCCTTCATGAGTGCAGTGCACTCACGTGCAAGGAGAACAAACTCCTCATGCGCCTTACCACAGAATCTGCATTTATCTGTCAAAGATTCTTGGAGTATGAATCTATGGTAATTGAGGTAATTGTGGCCAGTAAGGGCCTGTATGATCTTGCCTAGTTTACCTCGGTCTAGCTTGGTAACTAGCCTGCCTACTGCTCCTGGGGTTGGAACCCACAGTTTTGTCTGTCTGCAGCTAGGGGTCTCTCTTCATCGCCTCCCCCACAGGCCTTCGTAAAAACCATTGATTAGCCCCTTAGTAATCGCTTTTGGAATAGGGGGTGGAGTATGGGAGACTTTATTAGTGGCCAGCTTTGCCTGGTCACCAGCAGTTTTATAACATAATGAAATACATGATGTTATATTTACTACTCCTCTTCTCTCATTGGGACATCCATTCCCCTCAAGAGACCAATTTAAAAAACAAACAAAAGTGAGTTATTAACTCTGGAATATTGAAGAACAAAAAAAATTGTACAGGCCTGAGACCCCCCAAAAAAGAATTTTAATTTTATATTTCATTGTTATAAAACTTCTTAAATATTAGTGATATTTTAAGGAGGACCCCAGAGAACTTCCTCATTTTTAAAAATATGACATTTTTGTGTAATAAGCATGTCTGTGCAGTGGACAGGGAAAGCTGTAACCCCCCCCCTAAAAAATTTGGGGGGGGGGGGCTGCGCTCATGTCTGGTGATGATTCTTCATCGGAGCTCAAACACGATTTTGCTTGGGCTTTGTTGCTCGTTCTATTAACGAATACTAATCAGAGTTACTCGTGCGTGAGGAAATCAGCAAGTAAGAGCAACTGCTTTTCTTCGAACTTGAAATGTACCCAACTAAAAACAACAGTAATTCAATGGCAAAGCAATGGCTGCCACCTTGGCTTTGCCCCCAGAATCAAAAAAGTGAGAATGCCTCCAAGGCATTGCATCACTCTTGTGAACTAATCTGCCCCTTTAGATGGTGCTTTCTTTACCATTGGTACGGACAAATGGGAGAAAAACTGATTTCAGAAAGGAAAAGTATTTTTCTCATTGTTCAGGGAAGAATATTGATTGTGAAAAGAAATTTTTCTGATTTTCAGGATTTCCCGATTTTCTTCCGTGAAATCATTTCATTTTTTTTACTCCCGCCCGCACTCACGAACGGAAAAGAAAAGTACTTTTCTTCGCGCATCCACTTTGGATGCTCGCAACTGCGTAACAGAAGTCAAGGAGTACGCGGCAAAGATGCCGGATCCTCTCAGACAAAGAAATCGGCGTTGCCGCCGTGTTGACTTCCACAGTGATGTTTTTTCTGGCTTGAAGCCGACTTGACAACCTTAGAATGACTTCCACCTTTTCATGCATATTTGTAAGTCTCTCGATGTGACGATTTTGGAGCAGGATTTGCCTGGCTCTGAGTGACGCGTGCATTGATACCAGACACTCTGGATGGGCCTGCTAAAAGGCCCCTGCGCTGGGCCTCCTTTTCAGCACAATGTCTCGTCCAGCAACTGTCACTCAGACAGCAAAAGGGGGACTTTCAGCTGCTCTCAGTCCTCCTGCAAAGTCTTGCGTAGAAACCAACGACGACCTTTTGGTCCTGCAAGAATTAATTGGCTCTGCCATTCAGGGGAAAATACTTTGCAAGCTTTTGTCACGCAGCCCTGGCGGGAGCTTCACAGAAAGAGAACGTTGTGTCTTATAGCATATTTGGTCTTTTAAGTTGTTTTTCTTCCCTCATGTGATGCAGATGTCTTACAAGATGTTTCTCTTCAGGCAAACTGTGTGAAGTCACCTGGTGTCCTCTGTATGAGACTGTCATGGTCCCTGTAGATGTCTTCCAGACTCGTTATAGACACATCTCCTGAACTGCGTCTGTCTGGATCTCCTCCACATGATTTTGCTTATTCTCGATGTGCCTTTATTAAACTGAATATCCCTTAGGTTGAGGCACCGGAGAAAAATTTCGGCTGCACATGAAAAATATCAGGAAGTACCAACTTTCTATGGGCGTTCACAACAAGTGATGTCACTCGACCAACCAGAAAAAAATGTCATCCTGCAATCGCTCAATTTGTAGAGGTCTTTATCCTTTTCCTGTTCAAAGAAGGCAAGGAATGACGCTCCTTGATCTTGATGTCGAAATCGGGGTGGGGAAGACGATGCGGGCCGACTTGAGGGTGAACCAGAGGCTCTCCTAGCTGGTGAAGGGCAGCAAAAAGACAGCAAGGTGACCAGAAGACAGAGATCGTCTCTTTCTTTCCCTCTCACTTTTTCAAGAAGCCCATATGGTTTTTTACAATGTATTTTTAGTAAAACCCTTTGCCGATGCCCTGAAGCCAGATTCATTACTATTCAAAAAGGGTCGTATGTAAGAGAGGGACCATACAGACAAAAGAGAGATAAGGGACCTCTTTTATGACAGGTGGAAGATGAACTGGACTCACCTTTGAACATGTTGCCAGATCAAGTTCTGGTTGGAGGAACCCAGCAGCCTGGGTAATGCCCTGGCTCGCCTGGATCATCCAACCCTTGACCTGGCTATACAAGCCATGGAATAATTACCTCAATTATCATCATAATATAGCAGGTAATATCTCTGAGCAAATCTGCTGATTCTGCTGGGAAGAACATGAGGAGTTTATTTACCTCATGTGCAAGTGCCCAAACTCACCAGGGTGTGCCTGGACACCATCCAGGGGCACCACCTTAATAGACAACCTCTTGACCTTTACAGACTTGTCAGGCTCATGAAAGTGAACCGCATTGGCAAGGCCATGGAAAGGAGGGCAGAACAAGTTGTGTTCACTCCCTGCCAGGCATAAATATGTCCATTAAGCACTTAGATGTTTGCCACAAACTGGGGCAGGAAAAGACCCAACCCAAGGTTACTCCTTTTCTCTTGTTGGGACATCCATTCCCCTGGAGAGACCCCTTTAACAAACAAACAAGGATCACATGTAGTGGGCTACCAATTTTCTGGTTTTACTCTTTTATGCTGAAATCTTTGTTTTCTTTTTCCACTCATTCCTAAACAATACTGAGCGAAGAACTGCAGGAATATGGTTTTTGGCCCTTGTAAAAGCAATCTCATAACAGTCATATGCTACAGCATGCGTCATGAATTTTGAGACTTGTTTTAAAAAAATGTCACGTAATAATTTATTATAACAAAACTTAATTGTGCCAAAAAGTCAAAAAATAACAAATGATAAAAGGGGTCTCTAGATTACATTTCCTTAGTAAAGACACCATTGTTGTTCTTCAAAGATTCCAAGTCTCGCCAGAAATGGGTGCACCACTTCTTCACAGACTCTGGCATAAGCTTCCAGTGCTTCATAATAGCGGCCTTCAAGGACTTAATGTTGCTATGACTAGTTGAGTTGACTTGATTCTGAAGATACACCCAAATGGCTTTGTCCAGAGGGTTGATTTGAGGAGAATTTGGTGGCCACTTCTCTGGGCCCCAAAATCCGGGCATATTCTCTTCCAGCCAAGCCAGAGTAACATTGGCTGTGTGGGGCCTAGCACCATCCTGAGTGAAGATATACTTCCCAACACCATACCAAGAATCGGCCCATGTCTTTACTCTCTTTAACAACTTGATGTATCCGGCAGCTTTGAGGGTTTCACCCTCTGGTACGAAAATCGGGGGACTATTCCCTCCATCCTCTCTGATGACACCAAGAACCATGTCTTTCTGTGGATTCTTGATGGAAGAGATGCTTTGCCTTTTTTGAGTTGATTTAAGGCATAATTGACCTTCACTTTTGCATCGGGCTACGATGCTGGCAGTCTCCAAGGGCACTTCACGTCTCGTGATGCTCTTGAACCCTTTGCTCTTTGCAAATTGATGCACTGTGGCCTCCGAGATGTCATGCTTTTGAGCAACCTCCCTGAAACTGTGGTCTGGGTGGTTCCTGAAGCTGTAGTAGAGCAACTTCCTCTTCATGTTGTCAGTCAAGACTGGAGAAGCATGCTGGTAAGGCTTCCAAGATGTTGTAGTGGCCATTTTGTAATGATAGGCTGTCACGCAGCTGATGCCCGCCTTCAGCCTGGCCTTGTTGAGGGTGTGGCCACGTGCCATTGACTGCAAGAACTTGAACTTGGCACTCTCCATGTTGTATTGTTATGGTTATTTTCACCCTGTTTTGTTTCAATGTTATTGTTTAGGTCTGGGCTGTTGGAAAAAAGGGCGGGAAATTCAAATCACAGCATTTCATATTAGTTTAGAATAGTTTAAAGTTTAGTCTCAAAATTCGTGACGCATACTGTAAATATGGTACTACAGGATTCGTCAAACAAGTGCACAAGTGCTCTGGAAGCTTTCTCTGGTCTTCCTCGCCTCCCCTCCCCTCCGAGCCCCCTGGGACGGTGTGATTGGTGGGCAGATGGGAAGAATCACGGGTCCCATAAACAAAGTTGTCTTCGTCAGATTGTAGATTGTAGCTGATGTGATAAAAAAAAACCCGCAGTTATAGCTCAAATTTTTCTTGGCAAAAATGATAACTGCACTACACAAAAATTGCAATGAAAAGGCCCAAAAGAACATTCATGGCTGGGTAAGGACTACCAAGTAACGAAGGATTTGCGAGCTTGGACCAGGAGAGATCATCTGGGACTCGACACAAGTTATGATGCTCATGCAGAAGCCTCTGGCAGAAGTGAAGCCAGGTCTGGTCAGCAGTTCGATGCTTGTCCAGCTTGACCTTGGAGCCGGACTTGAAGAAGCCACCCGAAATGACGGGAGGAACAAGTCAAGTTCCCTGTCTAAGTTAGAAGAGAAGCCTTGACCAGAATGGGAAGCAATTGCGTCTCAGCCGTTGTCGCCTTGGCAACATTGACTCATTTTGAAGTGTCATTTATGCACTTTTGGTTGAGGTTCATCCATTCCCTAACCAAGAGGGAGGAAACTACAGAGCAACAGAAGGAAACTAGACTTTTTGAATTCCCCATATGTGTGATCTTCTTCTGCTTGCACTTATTGCCCCTGACTTTGATCTGGCAGTGCCCAAAGTTTCACCAAGACCAGACAACAATGACTTTCACACCAAGCTTTTCTGTGAAGATCACCAGACTCTTATTTTCTGCGCAATTGCTCTCATAGCAGGCATACCACTTTTTCTCTCCGTGCGACCAACTTCAAAAGGCTACAACTCTTCATGGAATAAAACTGAGGAAGTGTTTTGCCTCTCCATGGAAAGCTAAGAATTAGGGATGGGCTCAAATCAGGACATCGTGAAGATTTCAAACCAATGGTTTCAATAGTCAGCTATGTTTGTATTTTAGTAATAGATGCAAAACAGGATACTCTTGGTGCACGTCACTATCAGTGCTAGTGAGTTCGCTTAAAGGAAAATCTGTAAATCGACAAGGTTTAACATGAGTTATGTGATGAACAATCCTGCAGTTTGGGGAAAAACTATTCAAACGACTTCAAATGTTTCACAAATATTTAAACTCAATGTTTCATGGCATTAACGTGTCCCAAGGGAGTCGTGTTATGGGCACACCTGCACGACATTTTAATTATTTAAAAAGTGGCGCTGCTGGTGAAAAAAACTTGCCCTGTTCGATTTAACCTTGACAAGAAATGAAGTTCTCTAGTGGCAAAAGTGGTCAGTGACAAGTTGCAAAATGGGTTATGTGAAGAAGGTGTTTTGCAGGCGAAAGTCTTAAAAATGTCTAATGTTCCTCAGGATTTATGGCTTCGCGTCAGTGTACCTCTTCCTGGTGGCCACGCTGGGGTTCCTCCTCAACGGCACCGTCGTCTACGTCTTCTGCAAGGTTCGGCAGGTGCGATGCGAGAAACCAGACTAAGAGTCAAATAATTCTCCCTCACGCCCAGTTTCGCTCCATGCAGCTGTGGTCCTCGTTTAACTTCCTTATCTTCAACCTGAGTGTGAACGAGTTGATGGCAGCCGCCGTTGGAGTCCCCATTGACTTCTTAGCCTCCATCAACTACGGCTGGAAGATGGGGCCCACCGTCTGCAACGTCACAGGCTTCGGGCACACCTTGGCAGGCAAGACCCAATGGACTCTTAAAAAAGTTCTCTTCTTTATATCCATTTCATCTGTACTCAGGACGCTTTTCCGCTCTCCGAATATTCTGTCAGAGGCCAGAGATGTAGAGATCAGGACTCCTCTTGGGAATCCTCCAAAAATGTGCAAAAATCTTCTGATGTTTGGATCGTCAGTTGTTTCATCAATTTGCATTTTGGATTCAAGTGACAGGACGAAGCGAGCAATCTGGCAACGCCCAAGCACACACGCGTTAGCATTTGACAAGACCTCTTAAGACCCCTCAGTCACTGCAGTCGTTCCTGCTGCGCTGGCGGCTGCAGGATGCAACCCTTTCGAGGCTGCAGTGACCTCATGTCAGTGAAATGCCACTGTGCCAATTGCAGACAGCCGCACGTTCAGTGACGTACAGAGAGGTCGACATAAAAATTTCCTCGTTATTCGTCAATTGAAGTCGTATCTTTGACCCAGTTTCAGGAGCATCAGTGGTAACATTGCAAATTTGGGGTGAAATTTTTGCCTGCACTGGCATACCAAAAGCCCGCAAGCATTTGAAACAGACACGCTGGCTCTGGCACATCCTGTAGGTCTTTTCTCCAAGTTTTCCCTGCTGAATGACACTGCCAGACTTGAGACTGTCAGCAGGAAGGAGACAAATGAGCAGACAGATGTCAGTCTTGTATGGCAGGAAATAAAGTAGCAGTTGGCAGAAGTAGCTTAGATGTGCATTAAAACTACGTTTTGTAGATCGATCATATAGCTTTGACATAACCTTTTGATATAGGCTTTTGACGTTGCCAAGCACAGTCTTTATTTAAATGCCTAGAGTGTCATTGTTTGGCTGGCCAATGCCAAGTAAGGAGCCACTTTTCATGGCGTTTTTATCGACCTAAAATATGAAAATATCGATGCACTCACTTAGGAATGGGTTCTATTTTCACCCTGACTGCCCTGGCAATCATCCGCTATCTCAACATATCCGCTCAGAAGAAATGTGTCAATAGGTAAGGCCTCACATGTCATCACTAGAGCTGGGATGGCCAAGCGATTTTGTCACACACTGATGCACTGAAGAAGATCCATTGGGATGAAATGCGATGTCTTGAGCAACCAGCGACAGAATCACTTGACAGTCACAGCCCTCAAAGACTCATCACGAACCTTAGCTGACTGCGTCTGTTCCACGTCTTCTTACAGCGCAACCCAGAGCATGGCGATCTTGATCGTCATCTGGGTGGCCGCGTTTGCCATGGCGATCCCGCCGTTGCTTCAATTCGGTCACTATGTGCAGGACAAGTCCAAGATCAGGTACGACATCACTGAAAGTCATTGCTGAAGGTCGGAGAATTATGTTAATTTTTTCCCAGATTTCATCAATGAGGCCTTTCCCCCCGGTTTTAATCATAACCCAGAATTGCATAGTTTCACCTTCTTTACTTCTACTCGCACACAAACCTGTTCTATGAGCAACTTGGATTGACTCTGCAGAGAGGCAACTGCACAACCAGTGCCCAAATACTTTTCACTTTACACGGAGGCAATCTGCTGAGGTGATCAAGCGTTGCCAGTGTCCTTGTGACATCACCAGGCAATCAAAATAGCCAAGTGGAAACCCTGTCAGCTCCCCGGAAGTGGGTCCCCTTCTTCCAGTCACAAAAAGTTTGCCTCCTTTCACCCCAAGTGTTATCTCCAGTCGTGTCTTTCCTCTGCTCCTGCGTCAGACATTAGCCGAATGTCCTTAATCATGGAGTCAAAGGGCCAATTTATGTGCATGCCGAGCATTTTCGTCAATTTTGGGCAAAAAGGGCCGTCAAATGTGAGAAATGCATACTTTTTATGTTTTATGCAATTCTTCAATCTGCAGTCGTCACTCTTGTGGCCTCTTGGACTCTCTTGGTCATGGTACGACCTCCAGTGAATGGTCAGCAAGCTTTCCGAGGAAGTCATTGTGGAAAGACCAAAAAGTTTGCTTCTCTCTGAACTCTTGGCTCTTCACTCATTCACAAAACTGCTCAAGTCATTCTGTTCTTCTGAGAAAGTTCTTGTCCTTCACAGAATTAAACGAATTGGTACAGAAGGGCCAAGTTTTGTGGCTCTCCTCTTTTCTTTTTCTTTTTTGCCTTTCAGCTGTGGCCCTAATTGGACTGAGCGAAAAGATATGCCATTTGTGGCCTACATGTTCACCTTTGGCTTCTTCTTGCCCGTGACCATCATCATCCCCTCCAACGCCTCCGTCGTGTCCACGTTGAGGAAGGTAGAGCTCCATCTGACATTTATCATTGACATATTTCAACGAGGAGGGGATGAACGACGTTGACGAGTTGTTGACTAGTGATTGAGACTCCCTCCGTTCCGTAGTGATTGTCAAATTTGACGTTTTTGGGTAGATCTTTGAACCAGGCTCAAACAATTGGAAGTTGAATGACTGAAGGTATCTTTCTGTTTGCCGTAGGTCTAGTGAAAGCAGTTTGCTTATTGCACGCTTCAATCTATCCAAGCCAACTACTCAAATGTTTCACGTGCAGTGAGGGACAATCGCAAGAAATGAACTGGAACAAATGACTGAGCCGCTGATAAATGGTAACTTCTTGTGATTTCTAAGCAGTTATAGTTACTATATAAGACACATCTTTCGATGTATTTACTACAGTTTCTACATAAGACACGTCTTTCGATGTATTAACTACAGTTTCTACATAAGACACGTCTTTCGATGTATTAACTACAGTTACTATATATAAGACACACATTTTGGAATGGAGGAAGCGTCTGATTTAAGATGCGCTTGGGGCCGCTCAACCGGGCCAATGTATCCGGCCAATGTTGTTGCTAAAAAATAGTCTGTTAATTATTGCTCAAGTGAAGGGCTTCACGAGTTTATTCGCGTATACTTTCGCCCTGTAAGCAACCCAGACCGCTGGATGAAAGGAAATGGTGTTATAAAGTAACGTTACTTTCCCAACTGGTCTCCATGGACATGGTCACCAACTCTTGAATGGAACCCATCGAGTCTTCTTTGAGAATGGTGCTGTCACACCTCTTCTTCACTGTCATATTGGCAACAGGCCTGTTATTGTGAACGAATTCAGGCTCACGTGGTGCATTGATCACCATCAGAGCCATGTTCTTGGCCAGCCATGAAGTGGCTGAGGTGGCCTCGTGGGGTGCACGATGCTGATGAGAACCACAACTCTTCAAATACGAGCACAAAGTCCAGGTTCGAGGATAAATTCTGGATGCCCACTTGTCAATCTTACAAGGTAAGTCAACACCTGACTGGGCTTCGACTGAATTGAGCAAGTGACTTGTGGCATTCTCAAACTCTCCCCGAAGACGCAGCTGATGCGCACTTTTGCTCAGGGACCCCTCAGCATCGTCCACAGCATCGACCTCTTTGAAGAGACCGTCTCGGGCACGTTTGACTTGGTGCTGGGACGTAGTTATGAAAATGCCGATTGTGCAGTTACAGAACTGTAAGCTGATATATTGGTTATGTAAGAAGAAAAGAAAACAAGGAAATCGCCCGAGTGGCGTGACAGCTGCGAATCCAAAAGTGGGTTTAAATGACTGGCACTGTTTTCTCTGTTTTTGAGTTTCAAACAAAAAAGGGTCCGGCGACATTTCCTCACTTTCCAATTTTTCGCATTTCTTATGATAGGTCACTGATCAAACTTGTGAGGGCTGGCTTAAGGTCGAGTGCACTGAGCTCAGCCAGGCATGGTGACGACAGCTTGTAAGTAGGCCAGTGAAGCATTGCTGTCAGCTATTAGGTCTGGGTTGTCTTGGCTGGCCAAAACTTCAAACATACATCACTAATCGAGCAGGGCTGGAGAGCTAAAGTGTGAATTCACTCCTTCCCTTCCTATTAGAGAGGAATCGTCGTGGTGAGGAAAACGTTGTCACTCTACGGAAACAATGACCAAGTCAACGAGATTTTTCTCTGCTGGCTTTGTATGGACATCTGTAAATATGCTTGGTCGCAGCCCAGCGACAGCTGCAAACTAAGTGAATACAAGTGGTCTCATCCTGGTGCTCTCATAGAAAAGGCCCAAGTACATCAATATGCAGTGCATCATCTGTGACCAACATGTGCACAGTCTCATCCAAGACCAGCTACTATCATAGTAGCACCTGGGCATGTCGATAGCCAACATTTGACATGTGACAAGCTCCCCTGGAACGGCCCTGGGGCCATTCGTGTGGATAAGAAACGACTTTTTTGTCCAGAAACTTTTGATGAAAACTACTTTATTGTCATTATTGTTTCCCACCAATTTACATAATTTGGGAACCCTGGTGCTACCAAAAGGAGCACTGTGAATGGAAGAAAAACACCGAGACTAGAAAGAACAACCCGGTTCATGTAGCACAGAATTGCCACAAAAGTATGTCTTATAAGAAAATGATGTTGAGCGCGTTGCGCGTTTTGAGCTCTTGAGGCCTCCGGGGTGGGGCGACCGTATCAAGCAGTGAAACCAATAAAAGCTGGAGCATTCATACTTGTCTTCAATAGTAATTTAGTACATTTAGCAGTTCAGTCCGTTCCCTGAAAAAATGGCGTAGTCGCGCGCCATGCGCCAAAATGTCTTTCACTGAAGTGGTGATCGATTTTTATGGCCATATCTGTTCATTTTATGTGATATCTTGAGCCGCAGACGTCGATGACGACTTCGTCGAGTAACTCTCGGCGAGGCAGTAAAGATCTATCGAGCTGCGACTCAGTCACGCACGTCTAAAGTACTTAAGTGATCGCGTTGCGTTAAAATCACGTAACACTGATCGATTGCTTTCTTCATGTTTTAGAACGCTGCCTCGAAGTTCAACTCCAGGATGAGAATGGCTGCGGAGAAGAAAGAAAGGGCAGCAACCAGGTACGATATCCCTGTTGTCACGCATGCACGTACAAAGTAGGGATGGAGTTGGGCTCTTCCCAGTTCAAACACTTTGCCCCAAGCAGAAGAATTCTTGTGTTATGGCAGTGAGGGTAGTGATATAATAGATGAAGTGGACATGTTGGGCTGAAAGGCCGACAAGGCCACATGAGACTACATTTTGTCACGACAGCTCATGCCCCCGCACACTACAAGCAACTGTTGGACCTCGGGACCTCGCTTCCTCAATGATTTGGACGAGGGAGGTGGGATATATTGAGAGTGGGCATGTTGGGCTGAAGGGCTGACTTGATAAAGCCACATCAGGCTGAATTTTGTCTTGGCAGCTCAAGTCCCACAATACGCAGGTCCTGGACCCTTATACCTTCATACGTTATAAACAAAACAGATGTCCCAATTACAGACATTATCAAGTACTGTTTCGTCCGTGTCCTTGTAACGGCGAAAAAAGTGCAGTGAAGGTGGCCACACTGGATTTATAATTCATTTGCTGAAGCACAATCAGACATGAGCACAGCCCCCCCCCCCAATGGTCCATTTTTTCCATACAGCTTTCCCTGTCCACTGCACAGACATGTTTATGGCACAAAAATGTCATATTTCTAAAAATGAGGAAGTTCTCTGGGGTCCTCCTCAAAATATCACTAATATTTAAAAAGTTTTATAACATAATGAAATATATAATTAACATTATATTTATTGGGGTCTCAGGCCTGTCCAAATTTTTTTTCATTCTTCAATATTCCAGTGTTAATAACTCACTTTTGTTTGATGGCAACGCTGGTGAGGAAAACGTAAACACGTATCCGAACAACGAGCGAGAATATAATTTTGTGCAAAATACTGTGTGAGTGAGCTCGCTATTGTGTGGGTGAGCTCACTATCATGTGAGCGAGTTCGCTATGCCCAGGAAAAGTCCCGGAACAAGAAGAAGAGGCCAGAGAGGTCCGGCCGGAGAATCGGCGACAGCCGGAGAATCGGTGACAGCCAAGGAATCGGCAACAGCCAAAGAGGTGACAGCCAAGGAATCGGCAACAGCCAAAGAGGTGACAGTCAAAGAATCGG
>JAAUXU010035467.1_pt1 | contig 12350 bp, 20 predicted proteins | sample 7278151 | NCBI WGS metagenome assembly JAAUXU01 (sample SAMN14350113, study PRJNA611818) | marine sediment metagenome | isolation source: surface marine sediment (1.8m) | place: French Polynesia: Moorea | collected 2018-08 | reverse complement strand
TGTGCAGTCCGCTTTCCACGCAGTGAGTGTTGAGGCTCTGGAGGACAAAGAGGTCAAAACACAGACAGAGGGTCCAAAGAAGAGCAACGTTTTTGTTCTACTGAAACATCGTAGTTGACAAGGACATCAGGACAAGTAAGCAGCTTCGTTTGACCACTTACTTTTCACATGTTGCATCCTTGTTGGAATTGTTTGTTCCCTTGGTTGTAACGAGGTCAAAAGAGGGATGGAAAATCAGCAAGGTTAAGAGTGGTATGTCGAGTTTCCCACAATAAATAAACCTAGACAGGCTGCTTGTTGATATTTTATTGGAAAAGCACGGTTGCTCCGAGTGATCAGATTCCTCTTTCGTCCTTGGCAAATCCCGATTTAAATCTGCATTGTCTCGCCGTTTAAAGTTCATGCTTTTAATTTTGTCTTGATCCCCTCCTTTGCTGGCCTGGCATGTGTACATATCCGCAGACGTTTCCCAAAACATGTCGTCAGGCCTCAACAACACGCAATATGAAAATCGTTTTCCCCTTTGCCAATCTTTCGTCATCATGATTCATCAGTCATCATGATGCTACGTAGCATTTTAGACACTGCTGCAACATGCAATTCGGTTTCGAATCAGTTTTGCTTTCTTCCGTTACTTTTTCTGGGAAATTAAATTTATCTCTCCAGGTTCGGGGAAAGCCTGGCCAAAAACAAATCCTTTTTTTCTCGCCTTCCTTAATTCCGTGTCAGGTTGCCGTCAAAAGATAAGACCGAGCTTGTAGAAAAGAGAGAGATGGAAGTGTTTTGCTTCCTCCTTCAGCTTCCCAAACAACACAAGCCACTCAAAAGAAGAACATGCTCATTCAAGAGAGACGAGGGACGGCCTACAGTATTTAGCTTCTCGGCGCTAAAGTCCTTATCACCCTTTTCTATTTAATGCACTGTATCAGTGTACCTACAGCATCAGACTGCAAAAACAAAACACTTCAGTTTTTCCAATTGTTTGAAGGTTTTTTCGTAGCTGCATTGTGTGCGTCCGTTCCCAAGCGTCACTCAGACAATTTTTTTCCCTGCTGTACACATGCATCCCAATATCGAACCATCCATCTTTTGAAAAGAATGGTGCCACCCAAAAAATCATGTTCCTCCTGCATGACCCTTCTTTTGAACAGGCCACGCGCTCGATCAGTGATTCCCTCCTTCCCCCTCCCTCCGTTTTGTCTGGCAGATCTCTGGGCTCTCCTCCTCCTCCTTTTTGGGCATGTGTACCTACACATGGGTTTCCCTCCCCAAAAGGCACGTCTTGAAAGCGTGGATGAAATGAAAATGAATCCTACACGCAGACAGATTTGGCACGAACAAACAAACCCGATTGCTTTGACAACTTTCGTTTTCCCGTACGATATGCTGAATGTGCCTTGTTTGAAGTGGGATACTTAAAGCCCAGCCAAGGTTACGGGTCCAAAAGAGCGGCAAGTGTACATTACACCCCCAGGACTCCTTTGAAGCGCCGAGAAACAGATGTCATTTTAATATCTTTTTTCTTGTCGGCTCTCCACTTTTTAATCTCCTCGGCAAGGACTTTTGTGGGGTTTGAGGGCACGCACGTTGGGCCCATGTCACGTGTATGTAGTCTTCGAAATTTGTTTGCATGTAGTACGTACGTACTCTACCTCCCCGGCCCCTTTCCGAGCGCACACAAGCCCCCTTCTCATATCGGTTTCCTTTAGAGTTATCTGGTCCTCACTCAGTTCAGTCTCCCCCTGGCAACCGCCCGAGGAATTTGCGTAAAAAAGACACGGGCAGAAATCGAAAAGACATCTTTTGCATATTTTTTTTTTAATCCATTCGGATTTTTCAGGCAAAAGGATGAACGGCAACGCGGTCACGGCCTCGAGGTAAGTTTTATTACCAGAGCTGCTCCTGTTGCTATTGCTGTTGATTTTGGTGCTGCTGCTGCTGTTGTTGCTGCTGCTGTTGTTGCTGTTGATTTTGGTGCTGCTGTTTTTGTTGCTGTTGCTTTTGTTGTCGCTTTGTTGTTTTTTTCTGCAGCAGTAACCATTGCACCAAATTTCTTTTCCCTCTTTCCCCAGCTTGATCGTGGTGAGCAACCGCCTTCCCTTCGTGCTGAAGCGCGACCCCTCCAGCGGGCAGTTCTCCCGCCAATCCTCCGCCGGCGGGCTCGTCACCGCAGTCGCCCCAGTCGTCGTCCAGTCTGGAGGGCTGTGGGTCGGCTGGCCGGGTACCATGATGGAGGACGGGGAGAAAATACCGGTGAGAAATGAAGCGCGAAAAAAGAAAATTTGTATACATGGGAGTTAGTTTGTCCGAGCGTAATTTTAAACTGTTTTTCGCCAAATCAGGAGTCTGACCCTGGCGACGTTTCCCCCACGGCGGGCCTCAAGTCCTCCCAGGTCCTTCCCGTCACCCTCAACGAGGAGGACCACGAGCTATACTACAACGGATGCTGCAACGGAACATTCTGGCCCCTCTTTCACTCCATGCCAGACAGGGCCATCTTCAACGAAAAGTTCTGGGTCGCATACAAGTGAGTCAGTCGATTGGGGATAAAAAAAGTTGTATAAATTATTTTTAAAATTTTAGGCGAGTCAATGACCACTTTGCTGACGTGACTCTCAAGGCACTCAGGAGGATGCTAGAGGAAAACCCAGATCAGGTATTTAAAAAAACAATCTCTTTAAAATTGTTTGAGGGAAGCTATGTTTTTTCGCCGAACAAGGTTCCCCTGGTGTGGATCCACGACTACCACCTGATGCTGGCGGCCAACACCATCCGCCAGACCGCCGACGAGGAGAACCTCTCCTGCAAGATCGGCTTCTTCCTGCACATCCCCTTCCCGCCCTGGGACCTGCTTAAGATCTTCCCCTGGGAGGACATGATCCTGCAGGGCATCCTCGGGTGCGACCTGGTTGGCTTCCACATCGAGGACTACTGCCTCAACTTCCTTGACTCCTGTCAGCGCGGCCTCGGGCTGAGGGTGGACCGGAGGGCCATGCTCACGGAGCACGGAGGGAGGACGGTGCGGGTGCGCCCGCTGCCCATAGGGATACCCTTCGGGCGCTTCGAGACCATGGCAAAGGAGGCAACCGTCGGAACGCTCTCCGCGTCAAAGGACATCAAGGTAGAGTATCAATCTTCTGTTGCTGCTAAGTTATTGTTATGGTGGCGTCTGCTATTGCAGTTGCTGCTGTAGGCTGTACCTATTGTCGTGTCTGCTGCATGCTTTATCTGCTGGATGCTTAATTATTGTTATTGATGTTGCCATGGTGACAGAATTGTGCTCCTTCTTCTTTAGTTGCAATTGCCGCTGCTACGTCTCCTACTGTTATTCTCGTTGTTATTGCTCCTGCTGCTTGTGTTGCTGTTGCAGCAGTTTTTTTAAAACCATTTTATGCCCGTCCGTCAGGTGATCCTCGGCGTCGACCGCCTGGACTACACCAAGGGCCTTACGAACCGCCTGCTGGCCATTGAGCGTCTGTTGGAGGAGCACCCGGAACACATCGGGAAGATCTTGTTCATGCAGGTCGCCGTTCCCTCCCGCACTGACGTCAAGGAGTACATAGACCTCAAGGAGGAGATGGACAAGCTGGTAATTATCGATCGATCATTATCCGCCGAATTTTTCTATAAATAATTTTCCCCCAATCAGGTGGGCATGATCAACGGCCGCTTCTCCACCCCGCTGTGGAGCCCCATCCGTTACATCTACGGCTCCATATCGCAGCAGGAGCTGGCAGGCTTCTACAGGGAGGCTGACGTGGGGCTGGTCACGCCCATGAGAGACGGAATGAACCTGGTTGCCAAGGAGTTCGTGGCAGCCCGCATTGACGACCCAGGTGTGCTGATCCTGTCCCCGTTCGCCGGCGCAGGGGGGATGATGCACGAGGCACTCCTCGTTAACCCGTACGAGATCGGAAACGTGGCAAAGGTCCTCCACAGGGCGCTCACCATGCCGCACGAGGAGAGGGAGGTCAGGATGAATGCACTAAGGTGAGACGAACAAAACAAAATTATTTTTGGCAAACAGTTCTGCAAACTTTTTTACTTGTCATTAAAGAGCTCGTGAGAGAATCCATGACGTGAACCACTGGATGAGGAGCTTCCTCAAGTCCATCGGCACGCTGATCGCAGAGGACGGCGAGGACGTAAGAGGAACAAGCAAGCTACTATACTTGGTTTGGTTTATTGAGGGGTTCATGTCAAGGCTTAAAGTTTATTCACAAACAACTGGATAGGAAGGGCTTCTTCAGCATTCTTCTCTGGAGTCCTTGCATGACAGGAAGTCCACAGTCTGGCTTGACGCATCATTTCCCAACTATTTACTATACTTATCAAGCTCATAAATAATCGCGTTATTTTTCTTTCCCCAGGTGCTTCCCACCCAGATGCAGCCTGTTGGCTTCGACGACTTCGACTCCTACCTTGCCCCCTACGTGGGCGACCGCGCCATCCTCAGCCTGCTGCTGGACTACGACGGCACGCTGTCTCCCATCGCCTCTCACCCTGACCTGGCCGTCATGCCCACCGAGACCAGGAAGGTGCTAGAGCGGCTGGCTAACCACCCGGACGTCTTCATCGCAGTCATCTCCGGCAGGAGCGTCACCAACGTCAAGGAGATGGTGGGCATAGACGGGATCACCTACGCCGGAAATCACGGGCTGGAGATACTCCACCCGGACGGGACAAAGTTCGTCCACCCGATGCCGGCAGAAAATCAGGTATTTGGGGAGGGAAGTGACGAATAGCTAAAGTATTGTTAATTTTGTTGGGCAATTGAGCGGAACAATGTGATTCCGTTTTAATGGGATCAGCGTACGACGCCAAGGGTGAGAAAGTGCAAAAGAGATCCAGCTTCACTTCCAAGGCGCCGGTCGACCGGTGATGAGATAATACGCCAAAACGGTGCCGGTGAAGAGGGCCGCATTGCGGATGGGGAAGTTGACGATGATGTAGGCGCCCCTCTCGGCGCTAAGGCCGCGCAGGTTGTGGCCCTCGTTGAAGCCGGGGCCTTTGTACCCCCAGGGGGTCTGCACGTAGCCCAGGTGGTCCAGGACCATGGCCGCCACCAGGATGGCGAACAGCGCGATGGTGACGTTGTGGTACCCCTGGTTCTCGGCATAACCGGCGGCAGCTCCGACTATCAGCCCGACAGCGGTCTGCTTTCCCAGGTGCTTCAGGTCAAGAGGACCTCCGGTTGCTGTAACGTGGGTCATCTTGGAGCGCTTGGAGAGTGCAGCACAAGACTTGAAGTATGCCTCTGAGTTCTGACGATCAATTCACTTTCAGTGGGCAAGTTAGATCGGAGAATGAGGGATAGTGCACATTCCACGAGGACAGTTTAGTGAAGGAACCACCAGACAATTTACATTTTCAAGAAACTGGAAGCACATCTTGTTTGAAAACAATTATTTTTTTATGCCATTCAATAAATTTGAATTTTTAATATTTAGTTTTCAAGAATATTTTAGGTCAATTTCTCAGTTGGCCACTAGTTCAAAATTATGAAGTCGATTTTTTTTAATTCCCGAGCATTTCAACCATCAATTTGAGGGTTGTCAATTAGTTCAAAATTTTAAACTTGAACTTTTTGTCGCGAGCATTTTTGCGGTCAAATTGTGAGTCGCTAATTAGTTCCTTGGAAAGAAATACAAGATTGGCAGTGTGTCGTGATGGAGGCTGCGACCCTGGTGTATCCCCGCCGAGCCAAGAACTCCAACGTGTGTAGCGAGCTGGTGTCGTTCCTCTTGCGCTGCGTGTCCATCTGCATCGGCACAATAAACGTGTGGCTGGTCATCACGGACAAGCAGAGGCTGCTGGCTACCAGAGGGTACGAGGGGATCTCGGACAGCGGCTACGACGTGGTGATGATCACCAACCTCTTCCTCATCGTGGGCTCGGTGCTCGACTGGTACATCCTGGTGGCTTTCTGGATCCTGGTCTACGCCTTCATCATCATCTACTGCTCGGCCAAGTTTGTCATAACCAGCGCCTTCCCCTGGACCCCCGGAATATCGTACACCGCCGCCGTCCTCATCATGGACAAGTTCGACTTCGCCTCCGGCCTCAAGCCCATGGTGGCCATCATGTACACCCTGGTCAACTTTCTCATCGTGTTCCTGGTGTTCCTGGTGACGGCCGTGCTGGACTTCAAGAAGAACCTGGAGGCAAGGGCTGCCGCCAGTAGCGAGCTCCCCGTGGCCCTCGCCAGGATGGCGGCCTCCGGGGGCGGCAGGTCCTCGGGGTCCGAGAGGTCCGGAGGAGGAGTGGGGCTATACTCTGACGGAGGATTGCCCACCTACTCCGAGATCGCCGGCGACGGGTCTTCCTCCTCCGCCCTCCCTCCCCCTTACACCCTAACCCCGGGCAAGGGGGAGAAGGTGGTCAAGGCCTGAAGATACCGGCAAGAAGAGGAGGAGAACAAAGGGCTTTTTTAAAAAGAAGTGGATTTTTTTAACCGCCAAAAGAAGAAACGGGAAAAATACATTCAAAATTTTTGTACAATTTTTACAGTGGTTTTCTAGCTTGGGTTTGAAATTAGGCAATTCGTCAAAAATATTTAATCTTACTCCTTTTCTCCTCAGGGCAAGATGGAGGAGCTCCTGAAGCAGCTTCAGGAGGAGGTGTGCCACGACGGCGCCTGGGTGGAGAACAAGGGCGTGTTGTTGACTTACCACTACCGCGAGGTTCCCCAGCTGCTGCGCGAGACGCTGGTGCCCCGTGCCAAGGAGATCATCACCGGCTGCGGCTTCAAGGTTGGCCTCGCCCACTGCGCCCTGGAGTGCAAGCCGCAGGTGAAGTGGGACAAGGGTCGCGCCTCCATCTACATCCTGCGAACGGCGTTCGGTGTGGACTGGAGCGAGCGCATCAGGATCATCTTCGCCGGCGACGACGTCACCGACGAGGACGCCATCTCCGCCCTCAAGGGCATGGCCTTCACCTTCCGCATCGTCAGCCACCACCTCACCAAGACGGCGGCGGACAAGAGGCTCCCATCCACAGACTCTGTGCTCACCCTACTCAAGTGGGTGGAGAAGCACATGGCAACGAGGTGAGAAGGGAAACCAGCTTTCAATCCAAATTTTCCTAATTGAACTCTCGCTTTATTAGAAAGCCGAAGACAGGGGAAAAGAATCAATAGGGGAGGTCAGAGCAAATAATTAATCAGAACGTGTGCTTTTAATTTCGCTTAAAACGCCTGTCTGGACTGTCTGGTCTTCGAAACAATTTATTTCCTGGAGGAGCCAAACTGGACTCGAAAAATTAACAATTCCATTGCTATCAACTTAACCTTGAAAGAGTTATTTTTGTTAAGAAATTAAGTGTTGTAGAATGAAACTTGGTGTTTTTTCAGGAAGAGCGACTTTTCTAACAACGGCCGCAAGAAGACCCCCTCCGTGAGCCTAAGCGAGATCCCCGTCACCTCCGCCATCGTCACAATGCCGCCGTCCTCCTCACCTCCAAAGTAAAACAAAAATGCCAAAAAAGGATCAGACAGAGTTTTCACATTCCCCCTCCCTCTTTTTTTTTAAAAAATTATTGTCTAGATATTTAAGCTCCTGTGTTTCCTCCTGTGTGCACCCCTACCCTTTATAACAAAAAAGCAAAAACAGTAAACCAAGTGTCCAAAAAGCCTCTTAAAAACCGGACGAAAAGCATTGTGGTTTTCCACACAAAACTGGCTTAAATTTTCAAAAGCATGCATCAGAGGTATGAATACATCCACCAAAAGCACAAAAAATACGAAAGAAAGCCGAGTGAAATTAAAAAAGACAGTGCCTATTAAAAAGCAATCCCATACTTTTCAAGCAGAGTGAGATGGCATTTGGCAGTTGTTTCAAGGAAATTTTCTCTCCCAACAACACACCTTCGAATAAATACAGCTGTGAGTAGACTGACTACAAGAGTTTCCCATTTTTTGAGCGTAAGTTCTATATCCCAACAACTACTGTAACAAATACAACATGAAAGCGTTTTCCCCGTACTTTTGTGAACAGACTTTTAAGAACCAATGCAGAGGATTTCAAGCCTTCCCCCTATGTGCGCAGAATATATTATAAGGAACGTACGTTGTTGCAAAAAAATTAATACAGTATTTTTTGTACGAATAAAAAAAAGCTATCTTTTGTGTCTCCCCAATGTAAGCGCCATGCGAAAAAGGACAAAAATAAAGGAAGTTCACATTTCCCCACATGTTCAAGTTTTGAAGGCACGTTCTGAAGATTTTCTTTGCGGGAAACAAATTTATTTATCACGTAACAGGGGAATCTACTTTTTCCTGACTTCCAAGGTGAGGGAGAAGGGGGCGGGCATCACCGTGAGTCCGTCCACGGTCTGAAATGAAAGGGGCGAAGATATTTTTAAAAGTACGCCATAATCCTATTCCTATACTTTCAAAAAGTTAGAACTTTACATTCGAGAAGTGCGGCGGCTTCTTTCCCCCGTCCCCCAAGTTGAAGGAGTGGAGGAGGTTTGCGAAGAGGACGAAGCTCTCGAGCTTGGCCAGGGACTCTCCAAGGCAGCTCCGACGACCTGCAAGATTTTTTGAATTGTTTAAAAAGTCCAAAGTGGGAAACGGATGTGAAAACAACTTAGCCTTACCTACTCCAAAGAGGAGCATCTTATCCCTGGTTCCCTTTTCCTCCATGTGCCTCTTGGGTCTGAACTCGAACGGCGCCTCCCCCCACTCCTCGTCAACCATCGAGGTGTACAGACATGCGAACACCATGCTGCCCTCCTTGACCATCCTCCCGCCCAGCAAAGTGTCTCGGGAGCAGTACCGGGTGGCGCCCATGGGGGCGATCGGGCCCAGGCGCCAGATCTCCTAAATATATTTCAAACATTTATTTTTTGGTAATGTGCCGGTGGCTGATTTATTTTACCCCACCTGCAGACACGCGTCCGTGTACGGGAGATCCGCCCTGTGCGCCGCTGTGACCTGCTCGTGCGGGCCCACCACAGAAGACAGCTCAGCCTGAACGCGGCGCTGAACCTGAAGACGAAGAGAAAACACAGGATTCCTCCAATATGTACCCTACATAACAAAAGTTGAATTTAAAAATGGGAAACTTTGGCAACAAATCATTACCCAAACACATATTTTTCGTTTAAAATGTTATTAGGAATTTTTTTAATTGATCCCACCTCTGGATACGTGATCATAAACAGGCTTGCCCACGTGAGCGTCTTGCTGGCCGTCTCAGTCCCGGCGAGGAACAGGTCCAGCATCACGGTCACAAGCTGGTCGTCGTTGAAAACCTAGGAAAGCAAACACTATTTTTCCCAAAAAGAATTTTTTTAAAAAATAACTATTTACTTTTTTGTCTGCCCCCTCCCTCTGCTGCTCCAAGAGGTAGGCGTCGATGAAGTCGCGAATATTGTTCTCGGAAAAGGTGCGCTGGAGAAACAATAACAAAGCATTTTCCCACGTTCTGTAGCTTTGTCTAACTCCCCCCCTCCCCCACCTTGTGCCTTAGTATGCACTCCTCGAGGAACCCCCTGACTTCCTCCATCCTCAGGGAGGCTCCGGCGATCCTACCCTTGAACGGCGGGATGTGGCTGCACGGTTTCACGCAAATTAATTGATTAATTAGAATTTTTTATATTGGCACCTACGCTAGGCTGGGAAACGCCGCCACCGGACCGGTCATCATGGTCATACCGAGCTCGGTAAAGCTCTCCTGGATAATTTTTTTTTTTTCGAAAAAGGAAAAGCGTTTTGTGGGAAAGTAGAATTTTTCCCTGATCATTTTACCAAGACCCTGAAGAGCTTGACCATGTTTTCCGAGTCGTATTCGTAGCGCTCTCCAGCTGAGATCTGCCTGGAAAAAGATATCGAGATTAAAAGGCGAAACGATAGGGTATGGTTCAATCCCATACCATGTTATGTTCAGCGTGACCTTGTTGAGGAACTCCAAAAAATCGTGGCTAGAAACCAACTGGCCCTCAAGGGTCCTGTTTCAAAATTATTTTTTTTAAATTTATGTCCGCTCACGTGGGAAAATATTTTAGCTAACTTTATATGCTGAATCATGTGCATGGTTTCGTCTGCCACCACCGTCTCTGAAGCGGAGCGGCCGAATCCCTGGTCTTTCAAAGCCCTGAAATTAAACAACAACTCGTCTCGTTTCCCTTTTCTATTTAAATATATATGTTTTTTATAAAAAAACCTAGTTTTTGCAAAAACATTTTTGTCAAACCTGAGTGAGAATCTCCTCGCCCCCTGCCACACCCTCCCCGACGACCATATTATCCCATGCGGGTCTGTGGCAGAGTGACCGCTGTACACGTTCACCATCGCCACCTCCTCGCCCGGGGGATATCTGTATTAAAACAAAATAGCTTCCCACAACTTTGAGACATTAAAAAGAACATTTTTTAATACCTCACCTGTCATCAAAGCTGGGGTCGTGGTTCAGAGCCTAAAAAGATAATTTAGCATTCACACCCAAAAGATTCCTTTTTTTTAAAAAACCTCACAAAACCTTGATTTCTTCCCTTCCTGCCACCACGACGTACTTCTTTGCTCCCATCCACAGCGTCATGACCTTCCCCCACCTCTGGCAGAGCTTGTGCATGGCGAGGTAGGTCAAGGGGTCGGAACGGGCCACGTCGACAAAGTTGCCAAGGATGGGGAGGGGAGTGGGGCCTAAAGGCAAAGGGGAGAAACGGATTTAACATAAAACAAAACAGGTTCAGTCTAATATGGTTCAATTTGCTGTACATGTAAATCGGGATACACTTATATTTCCCGACAGAGATCATCCTTCTGCTTGAAGGCAGGTGGTTCTTTTCTTGATTTGTATTGTCGAAGATAAAAAATAATACGCGCAGGGTGTCAAGTTGTTTCGATTAAAAGACGGTCATCATTATACCGGGCGGCTCTCCGTCCCTCTTCCTGGCTGTGACCAGGTAGAAGTAAGCCAGGTAGAACGGGATGAAGAAGACGGCGGCGGTCACAAGCACGGACGACAACATTTTGATCTTACACACTTCGGTTCCTCCAATTAATTCGACAAAGCGCTGAATTGTTTCTGGGCGGATGGATTTCTCTCCCTTATCTACCCACTGTACGCAGACTGAGCTGCCACCTGTAGCTACGCAGCAAGCAGACTGGCTGACCCGTCTGTCCGACAATAAAGAGGTCAAAACAGGTTTTTTTGCACCTGCCTCGGAATTACGTAACGAAGAGAAGTGGAGTGGTGCATACGTTTTCTCTGGGACAAAATATGACCTAGACTGTATCAGGTTCAAGTTTAGGGTAAAAAAGTTTAGATTGGAAAATGTAGAACATAATGTCATTCAGAGTCGCCCCCAGATCGTTGCCCTGTCGTTCAATATTTTTTTGCCAATTGCATGGTCCGTTTTGAAAACAACTGCTTGTAGCACGACAGAAAAATGCTGCTGTTCTCATCTGGGAAAACAAAAAATACCAAAACCTTGTGTCTCCTCTTCCTCATCGTCGTCTTTGTCTTCTTAGGTCTCATCTGGCGCTTGGAAGGGTAATTTGGGAAGGAATAGTGGCTGCTGCAATCAATCATAGAACCACCAAGAGACGTCTTGAGCCATGTACCGTATGCAGTATGTCATATGATACACAGACTGTATAATCCCAAAATCCAAGGTTTTTTTTCTCGTACGAGGGAGAAAATCCGATGTGAGGTCACCCACCTGACGCCGCCACCGCCACCTCCCTTGTTGGCAAGAAAGTTTTGTTGCCCAAACTCCCTTGGGGGGGAGGTGACATAACAAGCCACCCCCCGCCCTGCCCCAAAAATAGGCCCTGAGGCATTACGGACGGCGTAGTGTAGAATTCGCCATAGTTTCCTAAAGCACTCTTTGCCCGATTGAAGTTATGTTCAACTTTGGTGATTTCCTAGCTTAGACACTTGTGAATTGGCTGGATGCTCGCGCGCGCACTTCCTTTGTCCTCCTCCTCCTCTTGAACGCGAGATGAAGGAATCTTCTTCCTCCCATTCTGGCCTTTTTTCTGTCCAATGGGCAATCTGTCTACCCTATCACCTGCGGAGAAGGTAAGGTCTTTGAAAGGCCAGGGTTGCTGTCATACGTGGGCACCGAAAAAATCGTGGGAAGGGGAGACCAAAATTCGTGACAGGGTGGGGGCTAAAAATATGGCTTCAGGGAGGGGGACAACTTCATGGGACAGGGAGGGGGTAGGAAGGGGGAACTTTTAAAAAAATGACAGAAAATTTAAATTTTGGGCACAAATTAGCTAATTTTTTACAGGTAGGAAATCTTTTTCAAAAATTCCGGAAATTGTTGAAAAACTGCAATTTTTTGGTGTCAGGGAGGGGGAAAAATGAAATATTTTCTCAAATCCTCCTATTCGGTGG
>JAAUXU010102332.1_pt1 | contig 12360 bp, 13 predicted proteins | sample 7278151 | NCBI WGS metagenome assembly JAAUXU01 (sample SAMN14350113, study PRJNA611818) | marine sediment metagenome | isolation source: surface marine sediment (1.8m) | place: French Polynesia: Moorea | collected 2018-08 | reverse complement strand
GGCCTCCTTCCCAGGAGAGGGCAGGCCTCCTTCCCAGGAGAGGGCAGGCCTCCTTCCCAGGAGAGGGCAGGCCTCCTTCCCAGGAGAGGGCAGGCCTTCTCCCTCCTTCCATCTTTAAATATTTTTCTAATTTGCCGGGAAAAACATGAAAAGTTTGTGAATGTGCTTTGGCAAGCAAAAGGGTCCGAAAGTCCCGCCATTATTTTTGTTACAATCTTTCCTCCTCGTTAAATGCTAGCATAGGGCATCCATGAGCATAGGAAGACAGAGCATCTGACAGACTCACGGCGTAGGTGATGGTGAGGCAGGAATCCTCTCTCATGGTGACGTAGAATCCGAAGAGCGCCGTGAGGAGCGTGGCGACCCCACCCACGACCATGATCAAAGGGACGAGCAGGAACTCGATGGAGACAACTTCAAGCATGTGTACGCGGTAGAAGCCCATTAGGCCGGCACCAGTGCCGATGAACAGAAGACTGGCGGTCAGTAGCACCTACAACAACATTACGGATGTAGACATGTTGATTGGATTTCGAGGGTCTTGTAGGGAAGGTACTGGGTGGTGCTGCTCACCATGTTGATGACGACCTGAAGGCCCCTGCCGCCCTTAAAGCAGTAGGGAGAGTTTGTCTCCTCCACGTACGGCATAGGGGAAGGCGCTTGAGAATAATGTCCTTCTAGTGTCGCCCGGCGAGATCCCGGACCCGGCGACGGCGGGCGAGAGTGTGGCCCGCCGGAGAAGGAATGCCTGCGGCTGCCCGACGGAGTTGGCGGCGACTTCAGGGACTGTTCAATCCCTCCGCCCCGACTGCCATAGTTCATGCGATGCACAGAAGGCGATCTGGAGACTGGCGGCGGCTGGTCGAAGCCGCCGCCGCCTCCTCGACTCACCTGTGCGTACAGGATGTTGGTGCTATTGCTGGGTGCACCAACTCCTTTGTATGACGGAGGAGGCGTAACGGCCCGGGCGATTGGCCGGCGACTGCCTGCCTCCTGGTGGTCCAGTTGACGACGGATGTCCTCGTCTTCGAAGTCGTCGGCGTCGACGTCGATCTCGACTTCAGTGGTCGTCTTCTGAATGGACGGCGGCGGGGCGTTCGTGGTTGTCCGTTTGGTGGTCGAGGAGGTGAAGGATCTTTTCTCTAGAATCTGCCACTGAGCCAGGGTGACCGACGCAGGTGTCACTGTGTCGAGTGAACAAATGTGATCATCATAATTCACACATCACTTCCATGGTAGCTAACGTTAGGTACCTACACATATAGCTTACTTGAAAATTGGCAGTCGTGTATTTTAAGCAGTTTTTAATTTTCAGATGGGCCTAATATTTTGCTTTCTTTTTGATACATTCACGCTCTGCATCCATACAGTTGTGTCATCTTGTTACCCACAAAGGGTAGGCAGGAGCGTGGTCGAATAGCCCCGTTCCCGTTCAGGTTTGAATTCTCATACGTACATACACTCCCCTCCAAAAGTATTCGTACACCTGCGTCAGAGCGACGAAAATAGTCAAATTCGCGTCGTTTTTGGAGCGAATTTCCAAAATATTCTTGACCCCTGGAGGGAGTTTCCCTCACTCGGACAGGAGTACAGTACATTTCGGCCATTCCGTACGTGCTCGAGCAATGCTTCTGGACCACCCTTTTCGGCGAGTATTGTCCGGGTCAGTACATTGCGTCCTTGCTTTACGGGGTTTTGGTTCTGCACGGTTCTTTTGTCTGATACGCAGTGCACAGCACAGAATGAGGAGGAGTCGCCGTCTGATGAAGAAGTTGAAGAGCAGCAGTTCAGTCAAAGATGGAGTCACAAAGTGCCTGACGAACTATCCCAAACTGATCCCTAATGATCCCAATGATAACTGGTCAAAAGAAAGATTGTGGATGATTAACTGTGGTTACTGAGAGTTACTGCTGCAAGGTCACATCGTACTGGCACACGAGCACACACTTTTTGTGTAAAGATCATTGCAAGACTTTTCTTTTATGCACAAGGTAATGCATGAAACCGCATTTCTTGTATAAATGCAAAAAATGTTTACCTTTACACTGAAGGTAATACATAGTTGTCTGGGTCCGGCAGTGTTAGGTCCGTCGCGGCGGACAAATTCGTACAGACAACAATATCTTTATAATATACTGTCCTCGGCGTAAAGCTTTTCCGCTGGCATGGAGCACATAGACGTGATCCTTGGGCGCAACGTTAAGTACAGGGGTTCAGTGCCCATTTTGGTGCTACAGTGCTCAAAAGGAGACCAACTGGAGTGGACAGCACGCCAAAGAGGTTGGAACTCTGGACTGCAATGTTTGCTACAGTTGCTACTCCTGAGGACATCGACCTCGACTGCAAAGGTCTTGACTAAAAAGCTCTGGACTGCATCTCCACCAGATCGGACTCAGAAGTAACGAGATCAAACAGGGCGAGCGCCCACAGAAGGGCTAGAAGGTCAAGAAGGCCAGGGGCATGTGACAAGACAAGGTTATATTTTTTTCAGGCAAGCATTATTTTCCAAAGGCTGCATCTCAGGCCGCAGAAGGGCATGATAAAATGCCACAAAACTTCATTTTTTATGTCTCAGCCCTTCGGTGGCCTGAGATATAACCTTTTGAAAGGAGGGAAGGACTTCAGGAACAATCAGTACTCACCCATGCCTGGAACTTACTTTCTAGCCCTCTACATTTAGGTGGCCTTTTTCCAAACATGTACAGACAGATGTATGCAAGGAACTCTGTTTAAAGTGGCTACTGCAGGACCTTTGTGTTCACCATCCACTAGCTGTGCAACGTCTGGTAAGCCTCTAGTGTCGTGCTTGTTCAGCACATACGAAGTGGCGCGTTCTGCTTTCTTCCGTCTTCCTCCTGTGACTAATCTCAGTTCCATGGGCAAGCCTTTTTCTTCACCTGCACAGGTGCGTAGGGTTGTCCTACCTTGGAAGTGACTGCGCAGCCGGGGGGGCTTTTTCGAATGCTTGATATTTGATCCTTCTCTGCTGGGGGGGGGGGGGGGAGGGGAGATCGAGGGTAAGAAAGAAAGGCTTGCACAAGTTCTGACCACATTTGAACCGTCCTCAGCGTGATAGGACACAGATGAGGATCGTCGAGCTACGTTCACGTGTCCACTGCCATGAGGACGAAACTGTCGATGTCGGGACGATACTCGCAACCCCACATCGATCGAGCCATTGTTGGAAGGAACCCATGCATTCTGTGCATAAAACTTCCTTCCTACTCACGACGTGTTTTTCTTTCTGTGCTGCGTGGGTTTCGTAGGTTCATGTACGCAGAAGCATAACTAACTGAATGTATCGCGCTACTACGGGCTAGCAGTAACTACAACTCCTCCAATGAAATTCAAGACCTCTGAATGGCTCTGTCATGAGGGAACTGAAGTATTCTCCTGCATATGGACTGTATTGCGGTACGTACGTGCATGCACGTATGTCTGGAGACAGATCGAATAGCCGTATATCGGGTAACGCAGGGGACGTACCTAAGTTTCCCTATAACTTAAGCTTAAACGGTTATGACGTGACGCATGCAGGACTTAATTCAGCAGAGAATCTCTCCCTGCGCGGGCGCTAATCCTAGAAACGCGCTGCTAGGATGAGTCAACAATTGACTCGAGCCCTGGACTTAAAAAAAAGGAAGCTGAGCTATAATAAAGCCTTGTTTCCTTGAGGGGCAACATTTCGAACCCGCCCTTTTCCCTTTAGCTGTGTGTGTTTTTGTGCAATTCACCAGAAAAAAAAACCAAACAAGCACCCGAAGTCCGGGCTTGACTGGACGGTTATTGCTACACAGGTCCTCTCCTGGGAAGTCCACTTTATCTGCGCTTTGCTTCCTCCTCCTCCACCACCTCGATATTGGACAAAGTTCCTCTGGAGTTGTCGTTTACGTCGACGGCCAATTGGATGCCGTTGAGGTCGTCGTTGTCCCTGGACAAGGCCATTGCTCACTCAATTTGCACACGTCTTGGCCGCGACTGAGTCACCTGTGTCACCCTGTGACACCGGTCCGACGTTGGCCACTGAGTACAGTTTTGGCAACAGTCACTTCTTTAATGTTGAGGCGTGCCATTCAAACTTACGAGCAATAACGCGAAAAAGCCTTCGTCCAGGGTTTCACGTCGAGGCGAGCATCGGCCAGCCACAGCTCGTCAACAGGTTGCTGTGGACTTTGCCCGGACCGAAGTGGGCGAGCCAGAGCGAATGCGTGATCGGGAACCACTGTTTGAAGTCTACGTCAATCAGAGTCGTGTACTGCGAGGGGGGGGGGGGCAAAAGGCGACTTGCCCGCGACCCCTTCCGTGCATAATGTGCACCTACTTACTCGTCTAATACTCCGTCGTGTACGTACGCGTGGGCTAAGCGGGGCAGGGCCAGGCGAGGCACGCTGCACGTTAAAAAAAAGATTTTTGCGGATGTTTTTCTTCGGCAATTTGCTACTCGGACTCGTCTGTTCCGCCAAGGTAAATAAGTATAATGCATCGCTATCCTCAAAAGGATCAATAAGCGAACCCCCTTTTGAAAAGTGCCGTCCCTCCGCTCCGGTTTCCGCACGCGCAAAACGTGATGTCTACAGAGTCACCAAGAGCTGGCGAATTTCGCCTCCCCCAAAGTCCAGCCTGCTTCAAATCTCCAGCAGGCGGTGTAGACGTCAGCCCATTTCACTCTTGTGCAGTGCATAAGGTCAAGTGAGTCTTGCTCATATCTATCTTTCGCCCTGTTCTTCCTCCTTCATCGCTGGTTTTAACCCTTTTCACGCTTCGCTAACGAACTCCTTGCTCATCAGCAACAGCAGCTGACATCAATGGAGGAACGGTCACTTCTGCATCTTCGTGTGCGTGTACGAGGTGGCGACTGTGTCCTCCATAAGCGTGACTCAGTCCCCCAATCTTCTTTTCCTGGACCGATTTCTCCGTGACCACATGAAGTTTCCGCAAGTAACCTTCCAGTTGTCGGGACAAATGTGACCTATGTACGTATGTACCATGATGAAAGGAAGTCTTGTCCAGTCGCTCGCACCAAGGAACTCGGTTGGGCTCACGACAGCTGAAGATCAGTGAAACAAACCCGGATTGCCAAGACGAGTCTCTTCAGCCCAACGGCGATTTGCGGCAGGAGATGAGGATCAATCGGCGTCATCCGTCATTTGAATGTCAGATCGTGGACGAAAGAGAGAGACAACTAAAGATGAGTTTCGAAAAGTCGTGAACGTAGGACCACTGCAAATGCTTGGCAAAACTGCTACGCTTGGTGGAGATCAACTTTTAAGTGGACAGTAGTGTTAGAGTGACATCGGACCATTGTTTGTACTTTTCCACGGTCCCTCTTAATGCCGATCACTTCCCCATAGTTGATGGCCCCAGGGTGGTGAGACTGCGCCCCTAGGGGAGGGGGGAGCCGTGCCCGTGCCCTGGGGCGGAAGCGACATCGCCTGGGGCAACCAGAACACCCCCATCAATCACTTGTATCTGTCAAGGGAGCTGTCGCATCACTTTAAAATCGATTGATCAAGATGATTTCGCTTGCCTGTCACGCAGCGAAGGCGTGGAAATTACCTGTAGTACATTTGATGAAATTCACCTGCGTACATCTACCTGTAATGCTCACTACTGCTACACCGGGTGACCCCCAATTTAGTTCAGCTACAAGGTGACTCAGGGGAGACAAGCTTCGTCTCCCCTCCAGACTGTCATTAGTGGTGTCTCCTCTAATACGTCCAAAGAGACTGTATGTAACAGTCATTCGTGCCTTAAACTTTTCATACAGCAACTCAGGTACGCTTTCTATGACTCACCACAGCAACACACTTTTTCCTTCCAGGGACTAAAATGTTATTCTTCAAAGCGAAAGGCTTTAAGACACCTTGCAATGTCGGACAAAGAAGAATATTCGCGCAGGAAAAAGCAAACCGTTTCCATAGGATACACTGTATAGGACACAAAAATGTGCTGGTGCTACGACGGCATTCAAAGTTATTAATTACTCGTTAATTAACTCGTTCCAAGATCCACCGCTGATCTACAAAGGCTTCCTGAAAGCCTCTCCCACATATTTAGCCTTGTCTCCCAACTCCTCCTCGATGCGGATCATCTGCAATAGACATTCAGTAAATAGTGCGGTTCATGAGTGCATCAGCAGTTCAGGCTATTTATACCTGGTTATACTTCGCCAGCCTCTCGGACCTGCATGGCGCACCCGTCTTGATTTGCCCTGTGCACAGCCCCACCACCTGAAGGAGCGGTCATACATGAATGTCAGGCTCTTGACCATCGTTATTGCTAACGTCGACTGTGCATAGAGAGCTCAGTACTCACGAGATCAGCGATGAAGCAGTCCTCAGTTTCTCCGGATCTGTGCGAGACCATGGTGCCCCAGCCGTTGGCCTTAGCCAAGTTGTGCGCCTCAATGCTCTCGGAGACGGATCCGATCTGGTTGACCTTGAGCAGAAGGCAGTTGCAAGCCTTCTTGTCTACGGCCATCTGAATGCGCTTCGGGTTGGTCACGGTAAGGTCGTCGCCCACAATCTGAATATCCGTGGCAGCGGTGAGCGCGGTCCAACCCTCCCAGTCGTCCTGGTCGAACGGGTCTTCGATCGATACAACAGGTGCATTTTTGATGAAGCCCAGGTACATCTCCTTGAGCTTGTCCGAAGAAATCCAGTCGGCCTCGTTGCTCGCGGGGTTCTTGAAGTCCAGATCGTACTTGTCGCCCTTCCGGAATTCTGAAGCAGCCACGTCCATACCAATTTTGATCTTGCCCGTGTACCCAGCCTTTTCAATGGAAGCCACCAAAAGGTCAATGGCCTCCTGGTTGTTCTGGAAGTTAGGAGCAAAGCCACCTTCATCTCCGACGGCAGTGGCGTCCAAGCCATATTTGGCCTTGATGAGATTCTTGAGGTGGTGATACACCTCGCTGCCCATGCGCATCGCCTCAGTGAAGTTGCCTGCACCGGTTGGAAGGATCATAAACTCCTAGAAAGGATAATAACTACGGTGAGATCCTTTTTCTCCCTCTCCTTCATCATAGCCTGACCTGCATGGCGAGCTTGTTGCCTGCGTGGCTACCCCCGTTGATGACGTTGAAGGCTGGAACAGGCATCTTCACCTCTTTTACTCCGGCCAGGTCGGCGATGTGCCGATAAAGAGGAATGCCCTGGGGGTGAAAAAGAAGAATTTGAAGCGCACAGGCAACCAGAAACAAGGCTTTCCAATGATCGAGGACGCTCCAAGATTTGGTCTGTATAGTTCCGTTTCATTAGATAACTTCGAAATTGTCAAATTTGGTCTTTTGGGTGGCAAAATTGGCGCTAGACACTTTTTTTAGCTGGTAGAAGCCTTCCCCTCCCCCCCAAAAAGGATGGCTTCCACCATCCTTTGAATTTTTTTTCCGTTCCATCTGCACTTTCAACTCGGCTCAAAGTTTTATGACATACTGTTTGTAGTCAGAAGCAAGAGAGCACTTCTTTGTTCAGCCACAAATTTTGCCTGGCTTGAACTGAGCTACAAATATGATTCACCCCTCCATGGAAAGCTAGGAAGCTCCTTTAAAACTGAACTGATTTGCACTTTTGCAACAGGACATAACTTTGGGCTTAAAGTGGAAGAATGAGTGGTCCTAGAGCAGCAGTCCACATCAGTTCAGTCTTAGGGAAGCTTGGGGGTCAAGGGGGACCATATGGGGGTCACACACTTCTGTAGCTGAATCCAGCCACAAACTAAAAAAAGTGGGCACTACACTAACATATAAACCAAAGTATGTTATGAAACTTTTAACTCAAAGTGCAGATAGTAGGTAGTCCTTATGAAAAAAAATGGGGTTGGTAAAATCTAAATATTTAGGCCCAGGCCAAAAGCATATTTTCCCAAAAAAGTACATTTTCGAACTAGTCTTCTTCACACAACATCTGATTATCCTCGCACCTTGTGCGCCGCACCCGCCTTGCACACGGCCATGGACACGCCGAGAATGGCGTTGGCACCCAGTTTGTTCTTGTTGTCGGTGCCATCCAGCTTCAGCATGAAGTCGTCGACCGCCTTCTGGTTGACAGGGTCGAGGTTGGCCTTCACCAACTCGGGTCCGATGACGCTGTTAACATTATCGATCGCCTTGGTTACACCTTTGCCATGATGCTTAGACTTGTCCTTGTCGCGGAGCTCCAGAGCCTCGTAGATACCTGGGGAAATGGACTTTCTTCACATGACGACTGTCGAAAAAGCGCGCACCGAGCACAACATAAGGTATTTAATAAGCTATAAATTACATGCCGTAAGGTATGATTATACACAAAGCATAACATGAAGATGACCTCCAAGCGACCTCTAAATCTGCAGGAGAGGCCGCGTCCCGTACGAGGAGGCGAGTCAACGCGTGCGCGTGAGCGTGCATACAAGAGTCGCGTGACGAGAGCGCGAGCAAGCGCAAGAGCAAATCTTGCAGCTGCTGCCGACGCCGCCATGATGAAAGCCGGGGGCGAGGAGTGGTGGGGGAATTCATACCGGAGAAAATGGTGGAAATGCAAGAATTCTCGGCCTCGTCTACGACATGAGAAGGGTCCAGACGCAACTGCGATGCTTTTCATCAACTGCTGGAGTAGTGACGTCGTCATGGACGTCAGCTTTAACGTTCATTACATCGGCACCGCGCTTGTCATGCTCAAGTCGTCATCCTCATACCGAACGGCAGTTAAAGAAGTATTGCCTGTGCAATTGCGCATGAGCTACAGTTGCTACCACCGCTTACTCACCTGTGGAAGCACCTGAGGGCACCGCGGCGCGGAAGATACCCTTATCGGTGGTGAGGTCGACCTCAACCGTGGGGTTTCCGCGGGAGTCGTAGATCTGGCGGGCGTGAACCTTCTTGATAGCCATGGCGAAGGGCGGGTAGTTGTACCTGTTACGTTTCGCAGAGTAATGAACGAACTGGAGGAGGAGGTGGTTGACGTTGTCGGTCCCAGCGAGAGCGGAGGGCGAGTGGGATGTGCGATGTAGGCGACAAGTAAGTGAGAGAGCGAGCTTGCCTTTGCCCCTGCTGCCATCGCCGCCGCCCCCGCCGCCGCTGCTGAGCGCGAGGAGGAGGTGGATGCGGCTGCGAAGCCGGACCAGGCCGACGGACATGCTACGTACGCTATCTTCAAGTTCTCAACCCGCCCAGAAACAGAGAAGAAAGCTAGTCATAGGCATACACGAGAATAGCGCAACGTACTCGAGCCCGCGAGCTGGCTCTTTGGTACGGCGGCCCAACCCTGAGCCGTCCGTGACGAATCCCTAAGCAAAGCCAGACTTGTACACTCTCCGAAGGAGACCTAAAGAGCAACCCTCACGTGCTCCCTGGCTGGGGGCCAAGGAAACACAGGGCGGAAGAGTGACTCTTCTTTTCTCCTCTGATCGTCATTGTACTGTTGCCAACCGCTGGCCGGTCACCGATGCACACGTTATCCAGATTCTGGCTCTTGCAGACTAGTCACAGAAGTGCCGAGCAACGATGACGCAAGGACGCCTGATCGTTATACACTCCGTCCTCTAAATAATATATATTTGTCAGCATTATGCATCACACCTGGCTGTGATCTACAAGCAGAAAGAATAACAATTAACTTGGAGGCGAAATGCCCGAAATCGGCACTAAGGATCGCGTCGGTCACGTCTGCTTGGCAACGGTCTCTGACAGGTTTTCCAGCGTATCGCTGGGCGTGTAGTACATCGATTCGGCTCGGGACACTCCTTCCGCAGGCACAGAAAGGAGCTCATCCTCAGTGACTTCAACGGCATTTCCGCAAGCCTGATCCTCGTCGTCCTTCGGTAGTGGCGACACGCTGGGAATGTCATCCGCTAGGAAAGCCTCCAGGGTCTGCTTGTCATCGCCCCCTAGATCGTCGTCATCCTCGTTCAGATCCACCGTTTCTAGAGAAGCATCCGGATCGTGTCGCTTCGGCACTGGAAAAAGAATTTTGCTGGCAACGCTGAGGTATTGAAGGTTTTTCGTGGTGCTCACCTGTGAGTTGTCCAGTCTTGGCATAGTTGGCCATGTCTTCCTCAAACTGCTTCCGGAACTCCATCTGTTTCTCCCTGCTCATCAAAGCTGCCCTTCTTTCTGACTCCTGCTTCTTTTTGGCGTAGTTTGTGCTCAGACGATCTGGAAGATCAAGCTTGCTCACGACAGATTCATGGTGGACAGTTTTCAACATTCCTGCGTCTGGCTATGTCATAAAACACCACCTTAAGCACAATGTCAAGCTTGGAGCCCAAGAAGGGCAGTCACTGACAACATCGACACTGATGAAGGCAAATCTCAATACGCCAATGAAGTCTCCTGAGCAGAGGTACGAACAGGTCATGAGCAAGAGGTTGCACGAGATACTGAGAAGGAAGGTGAGCCACTCCAAAAGCTCAGTAAGGCCGAGGAGTTGGAAGCAAGAACGATGCACGACACCCACTGACATTGCACAGGACATTACACATGGAGGTGTAATTAGCCATGGTGAGACTAATAACTTTTGCTGGGATTTTTCCGAAATTTACCTAATTGGACTAATACTCCTGACTATGGAATAATAAGTTGGACACTGAATCATGAGCAAAGACAAATTAGTTAGTACTGAATCTCACTAAGACTAAATGACCTATGTGACATGTCTTACTGTGGTTCTCCGTTATGGCATGACAACAAAAGTAGCGAATGAGCGTTTTCTGCACATGTAAGTTTCTAATGATTCTCACGAACACAACTTTCACACAATTTCACTTGCAGTTTGCTGCACAGCAAACTTCCAAACCGATGCCCTAACTGTGCTCTCTCCTACCCAGTGTACGGAGCAGGACAATTGTCTTTTTTTATTATAATTGTCAGTCATGATATCCGCTAAGCCAAGAGAAAGTAACGTGGTGCTTCACTAATCTTACTAAGACTAATTAGACAGCCCAAAATCAGTAAACTTGAAGTTTTCATGAAATTGCCTCACTCAAAGTATTTGCAAACTAAGATTATTCATCATAATGTGACCTGTGAAGTGGAAGAAAGACCACCAAACTATGTCAAGAATCTCCATGGTACTTCGATTACAATTCCGCCTACTGCAGCAGAGGCTGAATGTTGCTTCAGTGCAGCAGATTTGTTTGCGGCCAAGCAGCATAGGAGTCTCCATGATGACACAACTAATACCCTTCGACTCCTGCGCTCTCAGCTTCACGCTTTGATGCGCAGCATGCATGACGCATAAGCAAAACTGTACTCAAAACAATCAGTTATTTGATTGTAAACGGTCTTTTTTGGTCATCATTCGAGATGTCTCAATTGTTTGAAGGTCAGGTCTAGTGGACAGTCGAAATAAACTCACTGGAGAGATCCATAAACTCGGCCTTTCTCCGCTCCTGGTACATGGCCATCTGGAACCGCTGCTCCAGCTGATTTTCTTGCAATTCCCTAGCGTCGATTGTGTCCTCCAAGGCTAGCAAGGCCACTTCAACGTCTCCAAACGATGACTCAAGGGCTCCTGAGGGCAAACAGTCAAGATGGTTTCTTGACTGTGAATACATCGTATTCACATATCAACAACTTCTGTTCCTTACCTAGTTGCTGCATGATCTGCTTAATCTGCTCGTTGACCCTAGGAATCTGCGCCACCAACATCTGCAGCGTGGTCACGTCGCCGAACTCCCGCTCCAGGCGATCGTGCACCGAGGACACAAGGGAGTCGCACTTGGCCGCCAGCCTGGCGTTGCGCTCGTTAGCCCTATGGAGTTCCTCCCATTGGTCCTGAGTAGTATACGAAGGGGGCTTTGGGAGCATTCCAACTTTATTGTGGTTCATTTTCAAATTTTGATTTCAACCGTCCTCAGCATCAAATTCAACTTTTACGAATTCCTAAACATCTGCTTTTTCAAAAGGAATTTTACCTTATTCTAGTGAGTCTCGTTGAACGAGACTCTCAGTTACATAGATAAAAAGATAAAAAATAGGAAGAATGAAACAAAAAGCACAAAATGAATTAATTGAATTTGCTGAAATAGTTCATCAGGAAATGTTGGATAAAACTCAAGGAGCTGAGAAATATTGGACTATATCAGATGGATTAGAAAATAAACTAAAAGATTTTATTCAAAACTAGCTGAACCTGCACCCAGCTTTGCACAGGAGAATTCTATAAGTTCTCCTCGTCCACCACGTACTTCACACTCTCCATGCGCCTCGACCTCACCCAGCACTATTTTTGTAGTTACTTTTGGAACTGGCTGATCTGGACACTCTCCTGCTCCCCCCAGCTTATGGCAGTGATGGCAGTGGGCCGCCAGTTGACAGGTCAAGCCCCAGCTGGGTTTGCTGGGCTTGTCCAGCTCACTGTCCACTTCAGCTGACTCCTTCTC
>JAAUXU010049662.1_pt1 | contig 12363 bp, 14 predicted proteins | sample 7278151 | NCBI WGS metagenome assembly JAAUXU01 (sample SAMN14350113, study PRJNA611818) | marine sediment metagenome | isolation source: surface marine sediment (1.8m) | place: French Polynesia: Moorea | collected 2018-08 | reverse complement strand
TCTTGGTGACGCAGTTCATCCACGCCGAGGAGGTGACTGCTGCGGTCAACCCAGTGAACTGACAGCTCGAATGAAGGCACCACCGGAGAGTCACGTAACATCAACGTGACCGCAAGGATCAACTTCAGCAAGATCTTCACCTTTGTTAAAGAAACGTCCTGGACGACCTTGGCGGCTTTATTGTTCTTCGTGTCCATTTATGCCGTTTGTTTTATTCAATTTTGTTTATTTTTCTTGATTTGACAGCTGACACATTTGGCAGGAATTCAAAATCTTTAAAACATTTGATTTTCACGCAGGGTCAGTCAGCAGCAGCAGGTTTGAAATTGCAAGTAAATAAGACTTTGGTCAGGTGCAAAATCGAGTTTTTCTGTCGTTAGGCCTCAAAGCCTCATTGTACTTGTCACCGGTCATCATCATTGGCTGCGGGTTCCTGCAGATTCACCCGTCTCGGGGCTCACACGACCCGCGAGCCGCGCACATTTGCGGCTCACACGGTGGAGCCAGATGCAGAATTCGCCAGTGCAAACTGGAGCGCCAGAGATACAACGATGGCTGTTAGAGTAATTGCGCCACCTGAGGAGGCCCTGGAAAATGTGCCAATAAACAGTTGCAGGCCAGAGAAAAAAATAATAATAAAAAAAAACCACATGTACGACAGAGGTTTGCGTGCGTCGGAAAATTCTGTAAACGTCCTGTCTTCCCAGGACGTATGAAGTATGAAGAACGAGGAGTGGACGAGGCAATAATTTGAGCCCTGGAAAATAAAGGCATTTTGGAGAATGAGCGCAAAAAAAGCTGCGCTGCCCCCGGGGCAGACAAAGCGCGGCCCCCGTGGCCAGGATCTTGGCCGTGTCAGACTCATTTGCTCCGACGACCGCGGGGTGAAGAAAGGGCGAGGCAGAAAAATTGCTGCGTTTTCCGCAACATCTCGGATCGCCATGCGAGACACCCTGTGTCGGAAGTGGGAAAAAAGGGAACCCACAAAGTTGGAAGTTGTGTAAACAACGTCTCGTGTCAAGCACCAATGCGGCATTCATATGGACTTTTGTCCAACAGCCAACAAAAGAGCAGAAGTGCGTGGAGTCCGCCGACTCGTGGTCAGTCACCATGGCTTCCACCAACAGATCCTTGGCACTCAGAGCCAGAAAAAATGAAATGTGTACCCTTGTTTTCACAACCCATTATTCGCTTTCCTCTCATGAATTTTAATAGGCAATGGGCAGAGCGTGTGAGGCATAAGGACCGAGCTGCACTTTGACGCTCAAAGAATGATGCACACATTGGTGCCGAGCGTGTGAAGGGTCAAACAGTCAAGCATCCACCGAGCGTGTGAAGCACAAAAAACTTGGGACACGGGCGAAAACAGAGATGCAGACAGAAGTGACCGCTTTTCAAACAGAAGCCAGGAAGTTTCGATTTAGAATTCCCCCCCCCCTTTTTTCCTGGGGGAATTTTTGTGCCAAACTTCCTCTGTCAGACATTTTCAAGGGCGGAAAAAAAACATTGCCAGGGCGAAAGAAAATTAGGGTTTTGGCCCAAAGACTCAAATGGGTCCAAACTGTTCCAGCTGATCTTGGGTTCCCCAGAATTGGGCGGATCAACGGTCTTGACTCCCTCCAGGGCTTTCGACGAGAATCGACGAGAATCGACTTGAAGTGGCTTCTGGAAGAACAGCTGATGTCTGGCAGAGAAGTGGGCATGAGAGAGTTTGCCAAGATAAAAAAGTTTCTTCTCTATCTACATGTATATAAAAGGTAATTCCCGTCCTTGGCCCATCGATCACCTGTGTGCGCATGCGCACAAGACGCAATTTCTCTCGCCGGGACTGAGTGAGCCTCAAAAAAAAACCCCCTCCTGTTCTGTCTGCACCTGCACTTTGGTGCGTCCGCGCCGTGATTGCTTCATTTTGTGCCTCACCCTGTACGGACAAAAAAGGTCCCCGCCAATTTTATTTCCGGACATCCATCTCTGTGTGCGGAGAAGCTCATGAGTCGACTCCAGAGGCTGAGAGGACGGACCAGACCCAATTTGCCCGGACTTTTTCTGCTCCTCCATCCACCTGTGTGTTTACCTTTCCGCTGAAAGTGTGGCCAATCTCAAATCACTGGCGATCGTACGAGATTCGCTCCTTTTTTGCGGCTCACGCGGGCCAGAGCGCGGATGCACTGAGCGTGTGTGCAGTACAAAAACGCTTCACTGTCTCACCGAGCTCGACCTGGCTTTGAGATGCACTTTGTTTATGGCGCGCTAAAATATGAATGGCTGTAAACAAAAGAAGCGTCGACGACGATTTAGTAGAATTGACCATCTCCAGACAAAAGACTCAGCTCAGGCCTGTTCTTTATTCGTCTTGAAAGCGCGGAGAAATCCAGATATTTTCTTGCTCGACCAGACGAAAATGCTCAAAGTGCGCCAAAGTGAAAGAGCAGCAATGACGAGAGGAGGAAGAAGAAAAAGGGTTAAGGTTTTCTCGTCACGACGCAGACGCAGCAGCTCCACACATGCGAGACCCACCACAAGTCCGAGGCCAAATGCACGGATGATGTTTGTGTGTCTGTCAGCAGCAGGAGTAGCTGGGCTAAGATGTTCAGACCCTTCTTTGGGCCCCCCCTCTTCGGGGCCCCCCTCCTGCTGCGCGCGCGGTTTCGCCCCGGATGCCACACAAGAAGAAGAAGCCACCTTGAAACAGAAATAAAACGTTCATAAATGCGATCATGACTGGACGGATTCGGACAGGATTTCCCTCATTACCTTGGCTGCGTCGGCACAATCGGGCCTAGAGAGCGCATAAATTCGCCACTCTTGATGGGCCTGCACCAGCTAGGCCTGGTCCAGGTGCGCTACCAGCTCCTCCGGGCCTCTATCTTGAACGATCTCTTGGCAGCTCCTCCGTGGGATCAGCGCGGAGGGGGAGGAAAGCGGAGAAGCAGAGGAAACGACCACTTTTTCGCACGTTTTCGCCTCCAGCCAGGTGAGGCCGACTTAATTGCTCAGATGCACCTTGACGAATCACTCTGGCCAAGGTGCGTGCACATCTGCGCCTACCACGGGCCAAGGGGGAAAAACAGGGCAGCCATCTCGACCCGGGCCGCCGGGGCAGATGATCCAGGCCCGTAGGTCATGAGGGGAAAAAGGGGAGCAGCAGGCCTTTTCAGGCCTACCTGAGGCCGTCGTGATGGGCAATGAAAGCAAGTGGATTGCTACGGCGACTGTGAAGGCCACTGTGATGGCGACTACGGCTACGACGACTATGGTTACGACGACGACTACGGCTACGACGACTATGGTTACGACGACGACTGCGGCTGCGACGACTATGGTTACGACGACGACTACGGCTACGACGACTATGGTTACGACGACGACTGCGGCTACGACGACTATGGTTACGACGACGACTATGGTTACGACGACAACTACGGCTACGACGACAACTACGGCTACGACGACGACTACGGCTACCACCACCACTACAGCTACGACGACGACGACGACCACCACCTTGTGGTACCTGAGGCCTGAACGGAAGCGTCGTAGGTGCGCACATAATGTTGGTATGTAAAAGTGGAGCTGCTCAGGCATCATTGACGCCCACTAAGGTGAGGTCGGATCCGCCACTTGGCCAAAATGCGTGCGGAAAATGCGCCAAATTGCGTGTCGTCCAGACGTCGATGTTTATCTGCCTGTTAACGAGAGGCGAATCCATTCGTCGGATTCGCCCACCCATGCAAGGGCCTCGGTGCAGTTGAGGGCGCGTTTGACTCCGCCAGAGTGCGTCACGTCCGCCTCCTGCGTGGCGGAGGCGTCGGCCGACCGGACAGGGTGGACGCGCCCGAACAAGACAGACCTGCGCAGTGCATGCATCTTTTCTCCAGTGTCAGGCAGCTGAGAGGTTTCACACGCACAGATGGAGGAGAAGACAGCAAATTCACTTTTTTTCTTTGAGTCACCCTGTCTGTCACGCTGACCACCTTGGAACCGCCGCTGCAGAGATTAATTTTGAGCTTGACTGTGCACGAAAAGGACAGGACAAATGTGCAATTTTTGCACGTGCAAAAAAAGTTGCTTAATTTTCTTGCAATTGTTGGCCAGTCACCCCGTTGACATCTTCTTGGCTTCGCTCTTGTAAGATCTGATCAGCTTGAAAGCCTTTCTGTGGTGCAAACACTTTTTTTCTTTGCTTAATTTGTAAACCTAAAAATTACCAACTCCGGGGCAGAGTTGCCAGGTCCGTCAGACGCCTCGCGGCCAAACCTCGTTCTAGGATGCAGCCAAATGAGCCAAAAAACATCGGTCTACGCGAGTTATGGGAGCGCTATACAGGACACGGGGACGAAACCACCGGGAGACCCAAAGATGGTGTACATAAAACGCCCTGGAGAACCTTGCACCAGCCCCGGTTGGGGATAACTCCTCTGCTCCATTTATTTAGGCCCCAAGATGCACATGAGGCCTGGCAGAGATCTCATGCGCGCAGTTCTCACCGGCTCCACTTCAACATCTGCAGCCCGAACTTCAGGGCCGGACGAAACTGTCACAATAGAGTCCACAAGAGCTTGACACAAAGCGTTTTGCGCCGCGTGACAATGAGAAATGCGCCGAGTGGCAACCCTGTCAGCGTTATCACTGCACTGCAAAGTGGATCAACCAGGTTTGGACCGAAGCGATGCTCCCGGATTGGAAAACGAGAAGCACACAAATCTCGGAGGTCAGAGTTGATTGACAAAACCTTATACAGGGGTGTGAATCAGAGTCAAGCAGAGATATCTACGAACGAACGACAAATTGATCTTGTCGCTGGTTTTAACGCCACAGGAAGGTTTGCCAAGAAGCTGCAACTGTGAGTGTTTATTGCTGTGGACTCCTCATTCGTCACGTCTGCTAAAAAGTCGCGGTCTCCCCAGAACGTGGATGCAAAGCTTGGCTGTTGGACCCTGGAGAGACTGAGATTTGCTCTCACTCTGGCGGGTCTCGAGAGGACTGAGAGGCAGCAGCTGGAAATCAGGCCGCAGGAGAGAAGGATCTTGGCCAAGAAGGCCAACATCGGCCACTCTGTGGAGATGGCAGAGATGGAGCTTGCCAGGCCTCCCTTCGAGAATGCTTCAACACTGAAAGCAACCAGCCAAGGAATGAGGCAGCCGAATCCAGGTCAAGTCTCCTTCGTAGTCACAGTGACCAAGACCAAGGCGGTGGGGGTCAGGCCAAAGCGCCAGACTCTTGGTGCTGCTGTGAGGCTCAAGACTCGCCTTCAATCACAACTGCGGCGGCGACTTCGCTGCCACCAACCACCTGTTGGATCTCCTCAACTCCGAGCAGTTGTTTTCGGTCAGGCAGGCTGAGGAACACAAGGAAGAGGCTGGCTACGACTTTGAGAGGCTGGACGACTGGGTCAACTGTCCCTGGTCAAGTCTGGAACGCTTTCTAGTCACTCCTGCCACTTTTCGGCCTTCTGGCACTTCTAAGTGCTCCAATGCGGCTGAATGCAGTCGTCAATTATGTTCTCTTTGCAGCATGCAGTTGGCCTCTCCAGGCCAAAGTGGCCTGAATCCGGCCGAAAAACAATTGAGATTTGGCCGCAACCAAAGTGGCAACCCTGCCAGGGGGTGAGTGGAAGGTCATTCGAGTCCTGATCTCCGGTTATCGACTTTATCGTGTTCTGGTTAGTACGTGACTGATGCAACGCGGACAGAGGCCAAAAGATCCGTTCTTACGTAACAACCCTTTTTTTAGGTTCTTACTCTTAACATCTCTCAGGCAATGACTTCCCTCAAACGGACGTTTGCCACGACCACCACAGCAGCAACACTTGTGCAGTGCAGTTTGAAAGTACAGTGGGCCCAAATGAAAAAAAGTATTTCATTGCCTAAGCAGCTGACATCGGCAGCCCAAATGGGGCCCCCAAACGAACTGTGCTGATGCCTTTTTAGAACTTCAATGCTTTCCTAGCCCAAGCAGCCTATTTTCCAGACACAATGAGAGGTCCGGACTGACTTTGGTCTTGGCGCTTTGACTCCTTTAAGTGACCTCATTTACCAACACGAGGTCTCCATCAACCTGACACTGTGTGACAGCTTTTGAGAGAGCTGAATAGTCAAATTTGGGGGCAGGGATACCAAAACGATGATTTTATCCTTCATGCCCTAAATATAGATGTTAGTAAATAAAATTTCAAAACCAGGCATCTCAGACCAAGCCCAGACGATTGCGAAAGCCCCCCCCCCAAATGAGGTCATTTAAAAGATTGGTGAGTGCACCCAAAACCATCGTGCATCAATGCAAAGTGTTATGTTAATTTCTCTTTCCACCGGATGCATAAAACTGACACTGAAGCACCTCTTTAGATAACTGGCAGTTACACGAATTGATGCGTTGCCACAGTCAGGGAAAATGGGCAGGAATGTATTGGGCTGGGCCATAAATCAACCATTTGGGCCACACGAGACTCCGCTCGGGCAGTGCCGGCAGTGCAGCACTGCATCAGGCTGGCAAGCACGTGAACAGCCTAATTGCAGACAGAAGGTGGTGCTTCAGCGGAAAAGTAGTGGTTGAGAATAATTTATCATTTATTTGGGCAGCAGTACAAACCGATGCCATTCACCAGGTGCGATTCTGTACAGTGCTTGGTGAGACTGTGCGATCTCCGGGAGCGATATCGAGTATCGCTTTACCTTGAATGTCTACAACTACAACACAGCAGACATGAGCTACATGAGCCTTGGGTGAGCCTTGAAATTTCCTTCAGCAGCACCTGTGAATCCTGAACAATCCCAAGCCCAAACATACGAAATATGAGGTATCGTTTTGTCTAAATATCGAGTTGGACATTCATCATATCGTATCAGAACCGAATATCGCGATATTGGGTCTCGATAGATCTGCTCTGGCGATATCGATTAGGTTGGGATATCGCACAGTCTTAGTACTTCGTGACCATTCAGAGCGAGTTGCAGAGTGATGGACGATTTTTTTCGCAATATTCTCAGATGTTCGGTATCAGTCTGGTCTCGTAGCCACCAAGCGGAAACAACTTTTGTGTCGCCCAAAAAGCTGTACTTAACTTTGAGTAGAAACATTCATGCTTCATCCCATTGAAGCAAATCAACTCTAGGCAGAGAGATGTGTTTGCTTTGTCGCTCAGTGCAGAAATGCACACTTACATGTGTTACATACGAGGGGTTTTTCTTTATCTAATGAAGCTGCTTTTGAACAACGTTTGACAGTCCAAGTTGGGCCCCACTGCACGTACTTGACGAACGACGAGTCGCCCCAGGCGGAAAGATGTGGTAGCAGCACTTCTTGCTGGCGGACACTGACTTGGCCGGGAGGGAGGTGGAGTCGTCCGTCGACGATCTCGTCCAGGCCCGGACCAGCCGCAGCCTGAACACCATGTAGAAGACGGAGGAGACCTTGACGATTCCTCTGACTGTTTTGACAGAATTCCTTTTTTTTCCTCTTCCCCCCAGCATTCCAATCTCCTCTCCCTCTCCTTGTCTAGTCCTTCTCTGCTGTGATCTTGTACCTATTAGTACATACGTGATAACTTGTTTGACAGGTGAGCTTCAGCAGTTATCTGGTCTGTCAGTCTGTCTGTCAGTTTGTCTGTCAGCTTGTCTGTCTGTCGGTACCATGCACGAATTTGCCTTCCAGAGATGACAATAGCAGTGAGGACAGACCAAAGGAATCTTAGTTCACTGCATCAGGGGATTTGTGAGCACAGAGTCGATCCCTCCAGACTGAGCCAAGCACTGAAGAGAGTCCAAGTCCGTCATTAAGGCGAGCACAAACTTTCTGTCACAAAATTGAGTGCGTGCGAAACCGACTGTGACTCGTGTGATGCCTCCTCTACTCTTACCCCATTGCTCGTGCCTCAAAACGAGGGCTCACGCATCGTGTTGGACTTGGTGTCCATCTGGAGGGTGATCGTGTGGCCAACCCCGATCAAGTTCGCCAACTTGGGGAACGCCTCTTCGCAGTCAGAGCACTTGGCAGTGGAGAAGATGCCAGCAGACTGACTTCTCTGGCCAGCAATAGGCCTGATAGGCCTCGAGCCTTCAAAGAGAGTAGGCATATTTCGAGTCGATTTGCTTTTTGCTTAATTTCTAGAAGGGGAAGAGGCGGCCCGGCCGGGACAGTAGAAGCGCCACTTGCCAGACCGAGTCCTCGAGTCGACATTGGAGTCTCAATTTAACAGGGAAGTCGGCGCTAAACTGAACGTGATCTCGTCCTGACGAGATGAATTCAGCCAAAAAAAATGACCGACCTTTTTCTGCCAGACACTGATGAAACAGGAGCATTTTTCACTTGTCCGATGGAGACACCTGAGAAGAGTTGACAAAGGCGAAAACAGACGAGGACCAAAAAGGTTTTTTTCACCAGTCAAGAAGCAACGTTGCCAGATGCAGATGTGACTGCATTTTTATGCAAACATCAGTGCTGCGCGTTCGTTTGCTGCAGCCAGACCTTTTTTTTTGTCTGGCCGAGAAAAGGACGACGACGACGACGACGGCGACGACGACGACGACGGTTGAAATTGCGTCGTCATTAATCATGTGGTTCCCCTTGACTGAGCTCGTTTTTATTATTTGCTCCTGGAAAACGAATTAACGATTGATTCTTTTTCGCCGCCAGCACAAGAACTAAATAAGAAAAAAGGGGTCGCACAAAAGGGTTGGAAGAAAGTCAGACTTGGTCTAGACGGAGAAGACAAAAAATCCTTTTCCTTCCGCTATAATGAAGGGTGCAGATGGAAATAAATGGGAAATAAATTGCTCTTTCTTTAGCAGAATTGGCTATAAAGTGAGTTGAACTTTATTGATGCTGACCAAGTCCAGGCGGTGGCGGAGGTCCGCAGGTCCCACCACGACCACTGCGTGAGCAGGGACTCTCTCGTCACTTTCTGGGAAAGTCTGCTTGGCAAACAGCGACAATTCTCTTTATCGATCGAACAGGTGGATGGATTCGGGGAACAACTTGGGCCAGGCCATGGAGATCGGTCCGGACGTCAGCATCATTGCACCAGCCCAAGACGTCAGCTGAAGCTTGCAGAAATGATGTCTCACCTTGGAGTCTGACGTTTTCTGCGGCCAACCGTTGGACAGGTCCGAGTTCTGGCCGCCGTTGTCCATGCTCGCACAATTTGGCAATCACGTCAACAACGCAGGGGTGCCATTCATCTTCCGCAGGTCGGTGACGGCAGCCGCTTGTGACTCCTACCATAGGCATTATCCATACTTTATTGGCTGGTGCGTGACTCCTTGAAGACATTGTTAACGTTCAAACTGAGACTGTTTATGAGTACGTGAGAATAACAAGTTTTCTGGGGCTGAGAGAGACCGTCTGAAGCGTCTGGACAAAAGTATTGGCAACGATGAGTTGTGCGGCAAAAACTGCGCCAAACGAGTTGCTTAATGTCTTCATCTCACTGCTCCAGTTCCTTTTAGGTCGCACAGCGGTCCGCATTGTTAAGCCGCGGTTGCACGAGTCGTCCACTCCGGGTCCTGCGGCTGCGTGGGGCGGGCGGGGGAGCAAATCTGCCCGGGCAAACGCAGTCTTCAGGAATGACAGTGGATACGCAGAAAAATGTCCATAATGGCAGTTCTTTCTGGAAGCTCCGTTATGGAAGAATAAAGCTGACCACTTGGAATCCAGGACCCAGTTTTGGTCAACAGACAGATGAATATCTCATAAACAAAGGGTTCTTCTTCCACCGCTGCTCGTGCCTCTGCTCTGCCTCTGCTCTGCCTCTGCTCTGCCTCTGCTCTGCCTGCCTTGAAACTGGCAAAATTTTTCTTCACCGGCTCGCAGATCTCGGACAAGTCGTTATGCATGCATAACTTATAATGTGCCTGTGTAGAGACAACTTGAGAGAGCTTCCTTTTCAATCTTCTGACCTTGTCAACTTCCATTTTATCCGCTTGAGTCACGCTTCAAAGGAAAAATACGCGGTCTCTTTGTGCACTTTCATGCTTGAACTCCTCTCCTGCTCTCACATACACAAAACTGCTATTTAACAATCTGATATTATGGGAAGATCCTTTGGGGGAGGCCTTCAACAATCACTTAATTGATTGGGCTCAGGGGTGCCAAACACTTTGTGTGGACTGACACGTGCTTGACTTGGCAGCCAGGCCAGGGAGGGCGAGTCAAAGATGGCAATGAGCAACTCACTCTCAAGACACGTCTTGGACGATCCAGAGGATCCCAACGTCAGGCTCTTGTCCGGTGATCAATTTGCCGTGTGAGTCAAGAAGTACGACGTGACAGGGGCTTATCAGGGGTAACTCTAAGGACTCTTTCATGTCCCTACTAAATCTCAATGCACTTTTTGACTCACACACCGATATCCCATTACAGCAGGAGAGCCACAGATCGGGCGTGCAGTGTGAGTCACCAAGAGCAGGAAATGCACATGTGCACGCAGGAAGGGGGGAGGCGGCGAGGGGAAGGAGGCGTTGGCGGACGTGGCCGACGCCGCGGCCTCCAGCCCCACCACCAGGGTCAGGAGGGGGGACCAGACAAAAGGAGGGCATTTCTTCTCGCTCACACTGTAGATGAATGAAAAACATGTAATGTACTTTATCAAAGGCACTTTGCAATGGCATTTTCTTTGTCAAGTGAGAATTGCCCATGACAATGATGGCTCTTATGGACTCTGAGTGACTTGACTGGCGAGTTTGGCACACCAAAACACTACCAGGCAGGGCCCACCAAGGGCCAGTTTTCATTGCTTTAAGTCTGAAATATCTGGGCTTTTTTGTAAGACACCGTCTTGAGTCAGGGCCCATTAAGAACTTAGCTGTGCAAAAAATAATAGATATTGGATTCCCACGCAGACGACAACGGAAATCTGGAGAGGCCCACGCGATCTTATGCGCAGCAACAACAATGATCTTTCTTTCGTCCTCCTCCACATTTGCCCAATTCGGTCTCGAAACAAGTTTTTCCCTTATTTCTTTTTCAAGCCGAGAGAAAAAAAAAAGAGTTGGCATAGGCCCACAGGCCTACAGGCCCACCAGCTGAAGGAAGACGCACTCAATTTTTCCTCCCCAGCACTGTAGCAAATAGTTGACTAACTAACGAATAATTGTACCAACGTAAGCCTTTTTACGTCTACTTTTTTCGCTGCCAGCTCTATTTCATTCGCTCAGACTCAGCGGGCTAGCCGGCGGGCCGAGCGGGCCGGGCCAGGCCGCCCGGCCCCGAGCGGCCGGCCCGCCAGTCATGGGTGTCGTCAATGCCCACGGAAAACTTGGCTACTGTTTTAACAAGTCCTGCCCAAAGATTTATGAATAACGAGTTCGTCTTTATTGTTTTCGTTCTAGTTACTTTCTGAGCTATTTCGAGCAGAGTGACGAGATTGCGGCCCGAAACACGCCTCTGACTTCTCTGCCCCGTAAACTGGACAATAACATTTTATAGAAATGGCTGTGGCGTCCACTGAAGCTGAGCACCAGGGCTGGGACTTGCCAAAAAAAAAACCCTTTAGAAAAACAAATCCAACTTTTTTAAAGTTTCATAGTGCCTTTATTACCTGTACGACTTCAATAAGAGCTTTTCTGGAGAGTTCACTCAGAGTCCGTCCGCGGATCGGCTGCTGCGGCCGCTGCCGCCGGCGCAGATGTCGCCGCCGCCGCCGCCGCCGCCGCCGCTTCGTTTTTCAAGGTCGCGGCCTCTTCTACTTCCTCTTTTTTACTTCCAACGGCGTCTCGCGCCGCCATTCGCCGTTCGAGGGCTGTGGGCGACGCAAGCAGCAGCCGCGTCACCGCAGCGGCGGCAGCGGCGGCAGCGGCGGCGGCGGCGGCGGCAGCAGCAGCAACAGCTCGACTCCGACGAGCGTCAGTTTACGCAAAGAGAGCGAAAGGATCAGATCTCAACAACAAACAGAAAGAAGATAAAAAAAAATGTTTACGAAATCTGCCCAATAAAATCGCCTGCGATTTTCTTTGCCAAGAAGAAGAAAGGGTTGAGCAGAACGACTTTGTGGCCCTCCTCAAACTGCCCCGACAATCGCACGATTTTCGCGTCCAACAACACTGCCCAACACGTACGATGAAGTGCAGAGAATAGCTCAATGGTGGCAACTCTACCAGACATCTGTTCTCAGACGAGTGGATGAATGTCATGGCGGATCCACCACCCAACTACGGCTTCCATGACGTAAGTTACGACCGTTTGTGTGGGAAAGTCGAGTGTGGCACTTGTGTGGCTGGCAGGACGGAACAACAGTCGTCGTCATGAATCATTGTTCGCGCTGCAATCGTATCCGAGGCCTGTGAGGGGGCGTGGAGTGCTAGAGGGGGCGTGGAGTGCTAGAGGGGGCGTGGAGTGCTAGAGGGGGCGTGGAGTGCTAGAGGGGGCGTG
>JAAUXU010149883.1_pt1 | contig 12364 bp, 10 predicted proteins | sample 7278151 | NCBI WGS metagenome assembly JAAUXU01 (sample SAMN14350113, study PRJNA611818) | marine sediment metagenome | isolation source: surface marine sediment (1.8m) | place: French Polynesia: Moorea | collected 2018-08 | reverse complement strand
GCCTGCGTGTGTGTCATATGTAGCACTGTAAAACCAGCTCTCTCTCTCTCTCTCTCACACACACACACACACACACACACAGAGGAAAGAAAGAGAACTGCTGCTGTCACTGTCAGTACTTCTATACGTACGCGCCCTCTTTCTTCCACAGTACTAAGTAGAGAAATTCGTAGCCTCTGCCGGGGCAAAGAGGAGGAGGACGGGGGCCAAGTCAGATCGTGCGCAAGCTTTCATCGCGCCACCCCTCGATAAATAACTTTCCAGCACCAATAATTTGTAGGGTCCTCCCCTCCCCCGTCATCACTGGGCCCGTGCCCGCGGACGCCGGCGGGGTGGCCGACCACGGTGACGTCGGCGGCCAGAAGCAACATGCATTTTTTTGACGCAATCGGGGCCTCATCATTGCTTTCTCTCTCTTTACCTTTGGTAGGTAGCTGATGCCACAATGAAGGAGAAGAGAAAAAAAGAGGACTGCAGGAATGGTTTCTGCTCTGCGTGCCTCCCTCGGTCGAGGAGAAACTGTCCTGCAGAGAGAAAGCAGTTGAATCGGCGTTTATTTCGCGATGCCGAAGAGAGAGAGGGGAGAGAAGCGGTCGTCCTCCAGGTCCTCGGTGCAGACGGACGTGTTGCGCGCGCGCAGAGAGAGGGGGAGAGAGAAAGAAATATAACCACTTCTTCTTCCATTTCGCCAGCGGCCTCAACAAGTACGCAGTTGGTACGCGAAAAGAATACTGGAAAGTTTGCAAAAGAGGACTTTCCCCTAATTGATTTTGCAATGCAACTTTGCAATCGGGGATCTCTTTTTCCGCCGAGGCCGGTGATTCTCGTGATTTTGTCAGGGGAGAAAACGTCTTCAGAGAGACTTTGACCTTGGTGGGTGCAACACGGGCGGGCGCCAAAAAGTGCAACTTGGAAGGAATGAGGGACATAGTTTTTTTTTCCAGACAGAAAAGTGCAAACAAGACCAAAAATTTCTCGACCAAATATTTACGCTCTCCCGATCCCCCCCCCCCCTACTTGTTCGCACCGTCCACTTTATCAAGGTAGTCAATAAGCGAGTTAAAGTGTAACTATTGGCTGTAAAATCGAGTGCTCTTCATCAGGGCTCCCTCTTGACTTCTCTAGGAGCGTCATCTGTATGCACAATACTCTCTTTCGATGTTGATGCACCAGACTAGGTTCAAAATAGACATTCCACGAGAACATGTAAAGAAATTGTCACCATCTATATTTTTTGAAGGATTTGCAGTCAAGCCTTGTCCCTACATTGGGACAATCGAGTACATAAGGTCGACAGCCTGAAATGTCACGTGGACATGCTTGTCTAGATTCTAAATGCTAAAGCACTAAAGTCCAATAAAATTGGAAAAAATAGAGTTTTCAATGTTCGCCCTGAAGCCTTGGAAGTTTTAAAAGTCGGTTTTGTAATTGTCCAACGCAGGAAAACGTTCTTAGTAAGTGACTATTATTAGTAAGTGTTTGACAACATCTTTAACATTTGACTTTAGGCGAGAAGCCCCAAGTGCACTCAGGCAAGGCCCAAAATTGACCCCTTTTCGACCTTGCCCAATATATCTCGAACGTGTCCAATCACTTCAGGCAAAAAGGTCAATGTTGCAATATAAATTAACTACAGTGCGCACCGGATGTAATGATCGCCATGGCAGCAGAGCTATTTGGTCAGTCCTAGAGAAGCATCAAAAGGACTGCAGATTTAAGCAACAGAAGAGGACTTATTTCATCCGGCTTTTGGGTCGTCGTATGAGCAGTTTTTTATGCTATTCCCACTGAAATGCATGCACGATTCTTATGTATATGCACTGAGGATGCATCTCAGTCAGGGGCAGCCTCATTCTCGTCACAAACACGAAGTTACCTGTGGGATGCCATGCTCAACTGCTACAGGATGAATATGTGGAGCAGGTAGACAGTGTCTACTGACTTCGTACGAACTTCCTCAGGTGACAACACTGATAGATGCATGACCCAAACGCCCATTTAAAAAACCTGCTACAGCTCAGCTGAGACCGCCAGCATTAAAAAAAGGTTAGGAAAAATCTCATCAGCAGAAAGAAGCAGTTCAAGGCTTCACTCACACGGTTTTTTTTTTCAAAGCATTTTTCTCCCAAAAAAGTTGCGCAAGTGCTTCATTTTGAGGAATTCAACCTCTCGTTTGAGAGCCACATGGTTGGTCAGCCCAAAGGCCTCATGCAGTGCAACTGATTCGTCCTCACACCTCGCAACCTCGCTGAAGTAGGCCTGAACTTGCTGTACTCTGATGCCCCAACGGCGTCAAACTGAGTCAAAATGTTTGTCAATGATATGGGTCACTACAAAGTATATTTTTTTCGTTTCAGACACGTCAAAAGCTCAAGTCTTTGCCACATAAAATTGCGAGTAAGACATGTTTAAGATGTGTTAAAAATTCTTAGTGAACATCCTGTATGCGTAGCCTACCGGGATATATTACCTAGCTATATTGCAGCACTAAATTTTACGAGTTGTGACTGAGATGATTCTTCATCTGACCCAGGCGCTTACATTACGGGGTGTCTCGCGAATTGCGTCATTCATCAGCACGGTGCTGCAGCTTTTGCTTGCTTTCTTCCCCCTTGCTTATTCTCTGATTTTCCTCTCATTGATCTCATTTTGAGGCTCAAAAATGTCAAGTTCATTTCATGAAATCTAAAAGCACAAAAAGGACGTCCTGTGAGACTCGTCAGCGGTTTTAAAAATAGACAATTGTAGAACTTAATAGGAGTAGAAGCCAACTCCTCTGTGGCTCAAACTAAGGGCCTCACACAACTCGAACTCATCGATCCTGCTTGACAACGCTGTTGAAGAAGACAGCGGAAGAGTTGATTGCATCGACTTCATGAGAGACGCTGACTGTGTGGTTGTTCAAGACAATCACATTGCTTGGTCAAGACAAATGCCGGCGCTTCCAACACCGCAGTGGGAATTACATGAGTGACATAATGGCAATTGCGGTCCTTGCCCTGAGACGTCAGGGAGAAGAATCAGACCACGAATGAAAGCTGCAGCAGAGCTGTGCTGACTCGAAGGACACCCTGTACATTGACGGCGTCAGACCGAACGAGACCTCAATCAAGACGGGGAAAAACAATGTCAAAAGACGTTCCAGTCAGGCAATTTGACGCCAAACTGCTGCTCTGCATCTACTCAGTGCGGGAGTGAAGTGCTGCACTGCACTGCACTGCAAAAACTGGGACATGCGTATGCGAAACTAAACATCTGAGACTCAGTGGTCGGAGAGCCGAGACTCGCAGCTTTGGTCTTTGCAGCTGCCTCTAAAGGCCGATGTTTCCTTCTCCGAGTAATCAAGATATCTGCAGGTAGAACAAAAAGCTGGGGACAACAGGACGAACAGCATTGAAATCGGTGGCAACGATAACGAGTCATGAGTCATGACGGCCAAATCTTCGTCAAGGTATGAATGTGGATGAGTCATAGAGCTGCAGAAACGAGGTCTTTGATCTAGGGAAATTGGACGTGGAGAAACTGCCGTCAGCAACTTCTTTAAGAATCCCCAAGAGGTATAAAGCAAAAAAATGTCCTGGCAGACCATGAAAGATCACTCCGGCCCTTAAAAAAAGGCCTCTTTTCAACGGCATCCTTGAATCCTAGGATCTCCTCCAGAAGAGCAAAAATCTGCCCTGGTACCTCTCCTATGACCACCCAAAGATTTTTCCAGAAAAAAAATTGAACTGAGAAAAGATTACGAAGGCTTAAGCTTCTCTGACGTCATAAGAATGCAAGACTTGCATGAATGCCTCAGACCTGGACGTGTGAGGGAGAATGGAGAACACAGAATGGAGCAAGGCCGTGTTTTCGGATGAAAAGGACCCACTCTTAATGGACCTGCTGATGTCAATGCTAGAGCAGCGACCCTTAGTCTCACAAAAGACGCTTGTCAGAAAGAGCCTCTAGGGATGGATTGGGGATGGTGTGGGGAACTCTCTGCCATGAAGGGGAGATGTCTCTTCAAGCAGTCAACAACTGTATGACAGCTCCACATCGCACAGAGCTTCAACACCGTGGAGATCTCGTCCAGGAAAGAAGGCCGAAGACTCTGAGCCACCCTGTACTCATGACAGGGAGGAGCTGGGATGGCTGAGGGCAACGTCCTCGCTCCGGAGTCGCCTTCATTTTCTACAGACTTTGGTCGCATTGAGAATCTTTGACGGTGGTAGGCAATAGGCTAACTGGAAAACTTTAATTCTTTGAGGAGAAAAACTGGCCTTAGGCACTGTTTTAGCTGGCGTAAGTTTCATTTTTTGAATAAAAAAAACAGTATTACTACGGGCACTTTTGACCCGAAATTTTGTAACAGACTGTACGTAGTAGGTGTAGTGGATACTTCTCTTCTTTGAGCCATAACTTCGGCCTGGATTGAGCTGCAGAAGTGCTCGACCCCTGTGTGGAAAGCTAAGGATCTCCTGTCAAACTGAACTGATATGTTATTTCGCTCTAGGACCACTCATTTTTCCACCATGTACGATCAAAGATATGTAACGTAGAAGAGCTTCCTGCATAAAAGTTTGGCTGTACTGTGCACTAATGCGTGGTCCCAGAGCAAAAAGTCTTGTCCGTTTAGTTTTAGAGGAGATTCTTAGCTTGCCATAGAGTTGTGAACCACTTCTGTAGCTCAATTTGGTCAAAAGTTGTGGCTGAAAGAAAGGAAGTGATTACTACTCGTACCAGATAAACTATGTTACAAAACTTTGAGCTGAAAGTGGCCGTAGTAAATGGCCCTTAAAAACAAAATGTTTTGAGTAAAAATAAAGTATTTTGGCCGAAGGTCAAACACTGGGAACTAGCCTAATGGGCAAGAAAGGTTTATGAGCAAGGGAGGATGCACCACTGCAAGATCAACTTGGGCGAGCCCATCTTTGCTGCACAGTCCAGCACCAAATGCCAGAGGAGATGTTTGGGACCATGTCATGTTTGTCATAGTGATAGCGTTACAAAGTATTTTTCCTTATCATCCTCTTGTTTGAATATGCCAAAAACTACAGTAGGCTTGTTTCTCGTCGTTCCCTATTCATCTGCTTCCGTCGGCAACCTTGAAGGCCATCTGATATGTCATTTGCAGCCTTTAAAGGCCGCTGCACAGACCGAAGCAGTGAATTTTCGTCTGTCCGCTCCCTTTGGAGCAGCCCTGCCCTACTATGTACGTACGGTGGACACCCAACTTGAAGCCTGAGCGTCAAAAATGTGGAAGGAGCCTTCTCCGCATATGAAATATGAGTGGAACATTTGACAGGATTTGTTCTTGAGCACTTCTATTTCTTTTGGATAAGGTTGACTCGGATATCCAAGTCTCCCCTCTCAAATAAAAAGAATCATACTGCTTAAACGCTGGATGGATTTAAAGATCCGAGTGACTCAATAGGTCGACAACACAAGGAAGAAGAAGCCTTTCAGAGAATTGTGAGGCACGAAGCCTTTCCGCTCCTTTTATCTCGTCTCTCTATTGTCGTCCTCTCCACGCATTGTATAAAGCATTAAATTTCTTATATTCCAGAACACGAAAGGCCTTCGTCATATGTGAGGGGAGGAAAAAAGGCCACCTTATTTAACAGCATTATGATTGCTTCCTTGCAGTGACATTAAGAAAAAGGGTAGGAAAACCGCATCCCTCTGTCACAAAAACTCCTGAGATCTGCAACAGAAGCACTTTCTGTGACTGTGGCGTGAAGAGGATTCGTCTTGTGCGCTGCGCAAGTGACTACAGCGCAGATAGTCGACTTTCCGAGCAATGAATGACGACCTCGACAGCCTCGACGGCCTCGCACAGCCCTTAACGACGGTTATGATTCATGAACGCAGAAGTAGCTCTTTCTCTCTTTCTCTCTCTCTCTCTCTCTTTCTCTCCACATGTGAATCACATGTCAACACCGAAGGACAGTTTGGAAAGTTCCACTGGTCTTTCTTACCTTGTTGTCAGTAAATTTAGACATATGTTAATGTTGGTGCTTTGAACTGCTCGTGTTGTCCGACGTCAGTGAGGCCCTCCCTTCCTTATCGATATCACAGCCATTTATCCATGTATGTGCGCGCGTGCGTGCGTGCTTGCGTGCGCGTGCGTGCGTGGGTGCGTGTGCGTGTGCAACATGCAGAGTTGCAGACGACAGAATACGCACAAAAGCAGCAGACGACTTTTTACTGGAGCACGACGCAGGGTTGCCACAAGACCGTGTCACGTCTACTGCGTGCTGCTGGATCAACTGCGCCGCTTTCCATCCCTGCATGCTAGTTCACGTGTGTCGCAGTACTAGATTCTAGACCAGTCGAGGGCAACCCTGCTGCCCATGAAGCCTGTGCAGGACTTATGTCTGCTATAAAAACTTAGGCCAGTCAAAATTTTAAAACAGCTTCTCAGGACGTAACATTATGAAAATGAAATTCAAGTGAGACGTGGGACTCCCACGCATAAAGCTGCTCATTTATTTTTTCATGGCATCAATCTCATGAGCTTCTTTATTAAGCATTTTAAATTTTTCCTTGCATATTTCACTGGTTAATTCCTTCTACTATGGAAAGATCCCACCCTCACCGACGATTTTGAAAAAGCTTTGCCAGTTTACAATTAAAAAGAACCCTACTTTTTTAATGCTTACATCATGTCACTTCTTGTGAACTTTTTCCAGCTGCTTCATTGAATTGAAGTTCTACTGTAAGTGCACACACCTGCCCACACTTGGGCCTGTCATTATGCATTGCGATAGAAATAGCATTGCGATGGAAAGGACCAGCAACTTTAATTCTACTTCTAAAGTATTATTACCTCACTAGGAAAACTCATTTGTGCAAAGTTTCTGTTTTGTTAGCGCATGACGAAAGATTCGAAAAAAAACCTTATGGCAAGATCTTTTTTGCGATCTAAAATACATCAAGTTTCACGCCGATAAACTGTCCTAACCTAAGACTGTGGAGGAAGTGAACAGTATTGGTTGAACTTCGTTTCATTCAACCCGCCTAGCCCTGACTCCTCCTGTCTAGACATAACTCATATTACCTATAACTAACCCGTGTTAGCTAGACCTAACTCATATTACCTATAACTAACCCGTGTTAGCTAGACCTAACTCATATTAACCTAGACCTAACCCATGTTAGCTAGACCTAACTCATATTAACCTAGATCTAACTCATATTACCTAGACCTAACTCATATTAACCTAGACCTAACTCATATCACGTAGACCTAATTCACCCTGCTTAAACCTAACTGCACCTAACCCAAAAGGTTTCACCCTCTCATCAGCTGACGACTCGTCCCACATGACATACAACTTTGGGTGAGCCCAAAATGGCCTCTTAAGCCCGATCCAGCTGCTATCCTGCAAGGTGCAGTTTGACCGACTCCGAAGCCGAGGTGCATCCGCCCACCCTACATGCGACGTGGCAAACCTGTGGCGGAGAAGCAAGCGCGCCATTGTCGTATAGACCGACTACTGTCAGGGTGTGAGCGACTTCAATCCATGGACTTCTGGAACATGTTATAAGAGTCCGTGGCACAACCGTCCTCGTAGAATAACAATCTTTTTCAGCAAAATGTCATCAGGCAGATGACATTTGGTGGAAGCGACTTCTCGGTGGCGTCGCTCTTCTTCCCGGCTTGTGACCGGGAGCGTAGAGGGCGAGAGCCGCCAACCTGGAATCAGTCGGGAAGAACCTCAGGGTGCTTGGTCACAAGGGGGTCACGCTTGTCTCGTCGGGCTGGCTGTGCAGGCAGCGCTGGCAGAAGGTGGCCTTCACCCTAACCCCGGCCGGCGAGCAGCGCTAGCAAAGCAGAAAACAACGCTCGTTACGTTGGTGGGAGGACCCAAAGCGAGAGGAGACTCCGGAGAAGAAGTCCTCTTCCTCGCTGTTGGTGACTCTGCCGGCCATCGACGCCCCGCTGTCGGAGGGGCTGTGTGTCTCCGGGATCGAGCCCCGGAAGATCCCTTCGACTGCTACCCGCAGGGCTCCCAGGGACCAAGATGTCTTTCTCGACGGACGAGGTCAACTTCCTGGTGTACCGCTACCTGCAGGAGTCTGGTTTCAGCCACTCCGCCTACGTCTTTGGCCAGGAATCCCACATCTCGCAGTCGAATATCAACGGCGCTCTCGTGCCGCCGAGGTGAGCTTCTTTCAACCCATTTGTACACCTCGACGTCATCCTCTGCGGATGAATAGTTCATCTCTGAATTGTTCAATTGCTTGTGTCGGGTCATGACCAAAGTTCATGTCTCTCCAGAGCCTTGATCAGCATCGTTCAGAAAGGGCTGCTGTACGTGGAGGCCGAGATCGCGACCGGAGAGGATGGCAACGAGCGTTCTATCGAGTGTCTCAGCCTGATCGACGCCGTCATGCCAGACGTGGTCGCCAACGCATCCAGGAAGCACCCTGAAAGAGCTGGTGGCGGAGTCGTGGAAGGGCCGAAAGGCGGTCCAAGGACTCAAGTAGATGTGAGTAACTCGGGAGTTTGTCCGACCTTCCGTCAAAAGGACGCGTCAGACTTGTGGAAAAAGAAATTCTCTCCCATAGAGCGACATAACGATTGTTTGAACGTAACAGTGCCCTTAAAAGTTGTAGCAATCTCATTTACCCTAGGAGAGCGGCATCAGCTCTGACACCGGTAGGGGTACCGGCGGCGGCGCCGGCATCATCGACACAGGCGAAAGAAGAGACGCGCAGGAGGTACAGCAACTCTTGCACAGAGCAGATTTTGGAGCAAAATTTCTTCAAGTGATGATTTCTCCGTACTTTCAGAACATGAGCAATTCTATGGACATTGACGAGGACATCGAGATCCCGCCTGAGAAGGCTTGCGTCCTTAAAGGTCACGAATCGGAAGTGTTCATATGTGCGTGGAACCCAAAACAGGTAAGAAAAAATACTGGGTTGCCTAGCTCGGTCACCATCATGGTGCTGTCCGTAACAGTGCTGTTGACTTGTACCTTGTGCCCGATTTCCAGGACCTTCTGGCGTCTGGATCGGGTGACAGCACAGCGCGCATCTGGAACATGGAAAACATGGAGAACAGAATCGTCCTCAAGCATTGCATTCATCGGGGTGGCCAGGAGGTGAGAGGGCGACACATTCTCTCTGCACTGGTTAACTATGATCATTTTTTACAAGGTTCCTAGCAACAAAGACGTGACGTCCTTGGACTGGAACAGCGAAGGCAGCTTGCTCGCCACCGGTTCATACGACGGCTACGCACGCATCTGGTCACCGAGCGGCAATCTGGAAAGGACACTGGGACAGCATAAGGGTCCCATCTTTGCGCTCAAGTGGAACAAGAGTGGAAATTACATCCTCAGCGCAGGAGTGGACAAGACGACCATCATCTGGGACTCCAACACGGGACACCACAAGCAGCAGTTTGCCTTCCATTCAGCTCCTGGTGAGTGAGCAATAGTTCTTTACTTATGCTTTCTGGTGACAACCTTGTTTGTTTGCAGCCTTGGACGTTGACTGGCAGACTGACGAGAGCTTCGCCAGTTGCTCCACGGACAAGTGCATCCACGTGTGCAGGCTTGGCGCTGACAAGCCAATCAAATCATTCCAGGGACACACGAATGAAGTGAATGCTATCAAATGGGACCCTCAAGGGAAGTTCCTGGCCTCATGCTCAGACGACATGACCTTGAAGGTCTGGTGCATGGACCAGGACAATTGCGTTCACGACCTGCAAGCTCACAACAAAGAAATATATACCATCAAATGGTCCACAACAGGTGTGTGGAAGTCTCGTTTTTTGTGATTCGCTTGACCTGGAACTCCAGTGACCATGATGTTGAGTGACTGCCGTTTTTCTCTTTCTTGCTTCAGGTCCTGGCACAAACAACCCCAATGCCAACCTTGTGTTGGCCTCTGCTTCCTTTGACTCAACTGTCAGGTTGTGGGATGTGGAAAGAGGAGATTGTCTTCACACATTGACCAGGTGAGCACTTTCATACAATGACTCCCCTGGACTGGAGCTTAAGACTATTTGACTTCAGGCACAAGGAGCCAGTCTACTCGGTCGCCTTCTCACCTGACGGAAAGTTTCTGGCCTCTGGTAAGCTACAGCGGTTGAAAAGTGACACCGAAAAGCCTTACATATGCGCCATTGACCTTACTCCTCCCACCTAGGCTCCTTCGATAAATGCGTGCACATTTGGAGCACCTCGACGGGAAAGTTGGTCCACAGCTACAAGGGCACTGGTGGCATCTTCGAAGTGTGCTGGAACAGCAAGGGAGACAAAGTGGGCGCGTCCGCCTCGGACGGGACTGTTTTCGTGCTAGATCTTAGGAAGTAAGCGGACCAGGTGCTTACGCAGCACGTACTGTGCGAGTCCAGAAAAACAGCAACCTCGATCACCATCCTGCGAGGGCTCCCGATGGCGTGAGGATTTCTTGTTGCGTTTTTTGGGAGCTCACGCGGTGCGCCCCCCATTGCCGCGAGTCACGAGAGGTCCAAAGGATTTGCATGAGTGAATCAGTGTTTGGCACTCCCAAGCGTGCCAATTTGTCCGAACGACCTTTCGTCTGGTGCTAATGGGCAATGTGGATTACTTCAATTGCGTTTTTTCTGACCCGCACTGTACAGTATTCAAGAGAAGAGGAAGATACAAAGTGGACTAAGGAGATTTCCACCTTATTTTGCAAGGTACGAAACAGCTTTGCCAAATTGCTGATCTCCGTGGCCCACCAAGTGTTCTATATGTGCGCACCTGTCGTAACAACCTATAAGTCCTGTATTTAGTTCTGTACCCATTCACTCGGGTTTCCACCACACTGTCTCGCATCGTCGATGTCACCATTTCATTCGTCTGTATGTAACATTCTTAGTGTGAGACTCAAGTGACAATAAATTGTACAAATGGACAGGACTGACACAGACGAGATGGCGTAAAGACACTACTTACTTCTTCAAATACGCACCAGGGTCAAGCATGCCTAGCAGTTTCTTTCAAATCTAACAACCAGATACAATCGCGGCACAGACCATTAATAGGTGGACTCGTACAGTATAGTTTTAGAGGTGATGTGACTCAAATTCCACAAGCAGATTTCATTCTTCCTTACATGTGAACTAGAGAAATCAGGAAAGAGAAGGTTCTTAACGTCCTGAGGGACCTGAATAGGTACTGCTGCCACCACCAGAAGGAGCAGAGTAGCCACTGCTGGCCCCGCCAGACGGAGCTGAGTAACCACTATTGGAGCTGGTACCTCCAGAGGGAGCTGAGTAACCACTATTGGAGCTGGAGCCTCCAGAAGGAGCAGAGTAACCACTGCTCGAGCTGGAGCCCCCGGATGGAGCGGAGTAACCACTGCTGGTTCCTCCAGAGGGAGCTGAGTAACCGCTGCTGGCACCTCCAGAGGGAGCTGAGTAACCGCTGCTGGCACCTCCAGCGGGAGCTGAGTAACCACTATTGGAGCTGGTACCTCCGGAGGGAGCTGAGTAACCACTATTGGAGCTGGTACCTCCAGAGGGAGCTGAGTAACCGCTGCTGGCGCCTCCAGAAGGAGCAGAGTAGCCACTGCTAGCACCACCAGAAGGAGCTGAGTAACCACCATTGGAGCTGGTGCCTCCAGAGGGAGCTGAGTAACCGCTGCTGGCACCTCCAGAGGGAGCTGAGTAACCACTGCTAGAGCCTCCAGAAGGAGCAGAGTAACCACTGCTTGAGCTGGAGCCTCCAGATGGAGCAGAGTAACCGCTGCTGGCACCTCCTGAGGGAGCTGAGTAGCCGCTGCTGGAGCCTCCAGAGGGGGCTGAGTAACCACTGCTGGCTCCTCCTGAAGGGGCTGAGTACCCGCTGCTCGAGCTGGAGCCTCCAGATGGAGCGGAGTAACCACTGCTGGAACTGGAGCCTCCAGATGGAGCAGAGTAGCCACTGCTGGTTCCTCCAGAAGGAGCGGAGTAACCACTGCTGGAACTGGAGCCTCCAGATGGAGCAGAGTAGCCACTGCTGGTTCCTCCAGACGGGGCTGAGTAACCACCGCTGGCCCCTCCTGAAGGGGCTGAGTACCCGCTGTTCGAGCTTGAGCCTCCAGATGGAGCAGAGTAACCGCTGCTGGAACCTCCAGATGGAGCGGAGTAACCACTGCTGGAGCCTCCAGAAGGAGCAGAGTAACCACTGCTCGAGCTGGAGCCCCCGGATGGAGCGGAGTAACCACTGCTGGTTCCTCCAGAGGGGGCTGAGTAGCCGCTGCCGGTTCCTCCGGAGGGGGCTGAGTAGCCGCTGCTGGAGCCTCCTGATGGTGCGCCATGGCCACTGCTAGAGCCTCCTGATGGTGCACCGTAGCCACTGCTCGTTCCTCCTGATGGTGCACCGTAGCCACTGCTCGTTCCTCCCGATGGTGC
>JAAUXU010053310.1_pt1 | contig 12364 bp, 7 predicted proteins | sample 7278151 | NCBI WGS metagenome assembly JAAUXU01 (sample SAMN14350113, study PRJNA611818) | marine sediment metagenome | isolation source: surface marine sediment (1.8m) | place: French Polynesia: Moorea | collected 2018-08 | reverse complement strand
CGAGGTCAACTTGCTTTGCTGTCACAAACCATCGAACGTACGATTTGTACTGCCCAAAAATGTCAAGAACAGATGGAAGCATCGTCGTACGACAAAGCCGGAAGAAAGAGGAAAAGATCGGGTCTATGTTTTCCTTTCGACGAAAGAAAGGAAAATGTGAAAGGAAAATGGTTATTGCCGGCCGCTTTCTCGCGCCTAAAAAAAACTTTCCATTGCAGCAGCCTCCATCCATCAATATCACTCAGTGGCGTGCCTTTGACACATTCCAGAAAGGAAAAAGAAATAAAATGAATTTCCTTTCCCCCCTCTCCTTTCCTGACAGACGAGACGACATCGAGACCCGTGTTTTCCTGTCAACTTTTCTTTCTTTTCTTCCCCTCCCCCTTTCTATTCCTTCTCATTTTCGTGTCGAGGAATTGCCTTTTTCCCGAAAATTGGCCCCCAATAAAAAGAAAAGAAAAGAGAGGGAGGGAGCCAATTTTTGCGGTCGGGGGGGAGAAAATAATGCGGGAAATCGAAGGAATTTCTGCGGCTATATTCGGGACATTGAGAGGCCTTCTTCCGAGGGAGCAATGACCGGCAAATAGACTTTCTTTTTTCCCCTCCCGTGGGAGGGAAATTGCCCTTATGGTGGTATATACCAGCGTGACATAAAACGGGCAGTTTTCCCCATTAAGGGCGAACAAAACGCTTTCCCACACAATACAACACAAAAGTGGATTTTTTGTGCCGACGCCCTACAAGTTCAAACAGGGCTTGTGCTATAGTATAATGAACCATTATATTCATCGAGTCTGAAAACTGGGAAAGACTGTGCTGCCACACATGTCGGCGGTTCCAACTCTTTAACTACGAGGTAGAAAGAGAAGGCGTGCGTTCTTTTGCGTCCTTTCCCCCAAATAGTTCCTTCCCTCTCCCTTCATTTCCCCTCCCGCCGGGTTCGTTTATCGGTCATCTAGGTAGGAAGGTATTTAAGTGCCCGGTTGCTCCAATTATTCCGTGGGACAGAAGGGAAGGGAAAGGGGAGCAAGTCCAATTCCCCGGGGAGGGTTCACTGAACCCTAAACCGACTTATTCGGGTTTTGAGTGGGGTTGACAGTAGCACTTCCCACACATGAGAAGCGAAATTGGGGTGGATAAATGTTCATTTATTTCTGGGGAACACAGAGCCTTTCAATTCTCGGAAGGAAATGAGTAACGGGGTCTGACAGGGTATTTCTCATGTTTCTCTTTTTATATGCAGAAAGAGCGAGACAACAAGTGTTGTGCAATTTAGCGAAAGATAAAACTTTGGCATCTTTCTACCCAAAACTGCGCCCAAGGAAAAGTCCCTTTCCAAAAGTTTTCCTTGTACGTACTTTCTCCGCTGGGAATTGAATGCACGCAAGAAGAGCGCTAATTCGGAGCTCATTCAAGAAAACTTTCTCAAACTCCTTGCAAAAACTTGAAACTTTCTCGGACTTTAAAAGAAAATTTCTCTCACCTTCTCGGTCGCACACTTTGGTTTCCCTCCTTTTCGGCACGGCGATTTCCCGCGTAATGAAACGGGGAAGGAGGAGGAGGGAACAAGAAAAGGGAAGGGGGGGGAGAAGCAGGTATCAAGTCAAGAGGGGAAATGTCCCGAAAAAAGCCCTCCTCTTTCCTTCTCCTCTTTCCTCCTTCGCCGGCGACTTTCTGGGGCGGAATCCGAGGAGGAGGGGAAAGGCAATTTTGTGCGGCGGTGTAGGATTGGCCAAACTTACAAAAATCACTGTTGTTAAAAAATTTCCTCTATTTCTGTCCGGCTTCTTTTTTTGAAGTCATTGCTTTTTGCCACAGGATTTGGTGAATCCCATCATGTCCGTGTGTCGTATGTGGGGTCGGCGGGCCAGGTTGACACAGGGGTGAGTGCCCTCTCTCCTTGGCTTTGAGAGGGCGACTGTGACAAAGCCGGATCAGGCGTCGGCGTAACCCATAGTTCATATTCGCGAAATGAATGGTTGACTTAAAAAGATTGGGTTTTTGGTTCGAATTTCGCTCTGCACGCCAGAGGGGAAATCACGGGAGGTGTTGTTCTATTTTCTTTGGGGAGGGGGCTTCATGCAAATTTAATTTGCCTGGTGTATGTGCTGACTGCGGCAAAATACGCTTTACACGGTCTAAGGAGAATAAAAAACTTTGGCAGCACGTATACTAAAATATCGAGGCCAGATCTGACACGAGAAAAATATCCTTTTTGCCACACACATTATGTTCTACTTCTTTGTTTTTAGGCCAGGGGCATGATGGGAACACGAAAAAAGAGGCCCACCTCTAAAAGTAGAATTCCGAATCCCACAAAAAACCATTACGAAAACTGTTACTTTTCCCCCAGGAACGAAAATCTTGATCGGAGGTTCACATGTTGTGCAGCCGAAAGATGGTTCAGGATCCACCAACAAATGAAGTCGACGCTTATATTTTCTTAATGCAAGCTCTAGGGCGAAATTAATTTTACCCGCCCAGAACTACCAAAACAGAGTTTGTCGAAACCGGCCCCGCACGTCGGCAACTCTTTTCAATTCCGGGGAATGTAATCGACTTACCTGCTGGAGTCGAGTGTGACCCCGATTAGAAACGGCTTCCGTGCGGTTCCCTTTTCTTTTCGCGTGCTTCCGGTGTTGCCTACACATCCAAAAGTCATACTGTAGTTGTGCTAGACCCGTTTGCAGCACACGCGAAAACAGAAAGAACAAACCCGAAAACAGGTAGGAGGGGAGGGGAGGGGAAAGGGGGAAAAGTGCCAGTGCCCCACATTCCGCTTTGTCTGCATACCTGTATATACTGTAAGACTTCGAGGGTAAGACGGAAATTCACCAATGTAGAGCTTTAAAACTACCGTAAGTATGAGTAAAACTTAAGGAAGCAAGAAAGCTAGCACCGAAAGCCTGATTATGAATGGACGAGAATGGTGAAATAGCCGTTTTTCTGCAAAATTAACTGGTGCTAAAACGAGAACCACTATGCATGCCAAACAAAATCACGCCCGACGATGATCCGACACATTTTCGAATTCGCAAAATCAGACACGCAGAAAATCCACGATCAAGGTCGGCAAAAATTGCCTAAGTTAGAAACTATTTGAAAGTTTTTTTTGTACAAAGCCCGTTTTTTATTCCTTTTTCTCCCGTCCTTCTTAACACTCAAAATGTATATAGCAAGTACAGTATTTCGAATATAGCAACTTCATCTCTCTTAGTCTGTATGTATGAAATATATACAGCATCAAAAATTCCGCGCTTTTCTTCCATTCTGTCATTTATCTCTTCTTTTCAACGTGGAGCCGTTATTCGCGTCTTTGTGAATTTTTTACTATAAGTAAACTTTTGGCAGTATTTATCACAAAATAAAGTTTTGATGAAAGAGAAAACAATTAATTTTCTCCCATTTTATAGGTACTAAAACTTTTGTCAACGACTCTATTTTAAAAAGACGCAAACACAGCCGTACGAAGAGCGCCAGAAAAAAAATGCTCCTCTTTAGATTCATCTTGCACAACAAGAGGGAATTCTATTCGGTTTTCTTAGCGTTGCTTTGTTCATTTAAGCACGATTTCGGGGTGGACAAGGAAAAGTTGCAGGGATCCAAGAAGAAGGGAAGGGGTAACAGCGAGAAAAATACGTGGTGTGATGCGCGCGCGAATTCGTTGGTTGTCTTCCTATTAAATGTTCTTGTTTTAGTCGTCAAACGACATCTTCTTGTTTGCGCCGGTGCCGGGGGTCCCGCCGGCCTCGATCCTCATGCCGCCGCGCCCGCCGCGGAACCCGCCGCGCCCGCCGCGCCCCCTGTCTCCGCCTCCGCGGCCCCCGCCGAAGCCGCCGCCGAAGCCTCCGCGCCCCCTACCGCCTCCGCGGCCGCCGCCGAACCCGCCGCGTCCTCTTCCGCCGCCGCGTCCTCCTCCTCCTCCCTGCGGGCAGTCCCTGCTCATGTGCCCCTCCTCGTTGCAGTTGAAGCATGTCATGCCCTTCCTGGGCTCGGTGCAATCCCTAGAGATGTGTCCCTCCCCTTTGCAGTTGAAGCACTTGTCCCCCCCGCCCATGGGGCACTCTCGGCTGAAGTGGCCCTCCTCGCCGCACTTGAAGCACTTGTTGCTGCCCTGCTGGTTGTCGTCGCCGCCGTGGCCGAAGGAGTTTCGGCCGCCCCTGCCGCCGCGGCCGCGGTCGTTGAAGCCGCGGCCCCTGCTGCCGCCCCTGTCTCCGCGTCCACGGCCGCCCCTGCCGCGCCCGGCGCCGGTGCCCCAAGCGCCGTCCTCCTCGGTGGCATTGTAGCCGAATCCGGCTCTCTTCGGGGTGTTGTCAAACTCGTTGGTCTCGTCGTCCTCTTCGTCGACGTCCATCTGGTCCTCCTGCTGCTTCCCCTTCTTCTTGATGGGCTCCTCCTCCTCTTCCTCCTCCTCCTCCTCGGCGTCATCGTCGCTCTCCTCCTTCTTGGCGGCCTTTTTCGCTTTGGGCTTCTTCTCTTCCTCTTCGTCGGATTCCTCATCGGAGTCCTCCTCCTCCTCGCTCTCGTCCTTCTTGGCCTTGGCAGCGGTCTTCTTCGCCTTGGGCTCCTCGTCCTCTTCCTCGTCCTCGTCGCTATCATCCTCATCGTCATCGCTGGACTCTTCTTTCTTAGCAGGGGCCTTCTTGGCGACGCCGTTGGTCTTGGGCTTCTCTTCCTCGTCGTCATCGCTGTCCTCCTCCTCACTGGAGTCTTCCTCCTCCTCCTGCTTCTTTGCGGGGGCCTTCTTAGCGACACCCTTGGCCTTGGGCTTCTCCTCCTCCTCATCGCTGTCACTCTCCTCCTCGGAGGAAGACTCCTCCTTCTTGGACGGGGTCTTCTTGGCTGGGACCTCCTTAGCCTTGGGCTTCTCCTCCTCCTCCTCCTCGTCAGATTCCTCCTCTTCGGAGCTGGACTCCTCCTTCTTAGCAGGAGTCTTTTTCGAGGCGGCTCCGTTAACCTTAGGCTTCTCCTCCTCCTCTTCCTCATCCGAGTCTTCCTCCTCAGAGCTGGACTCCTCCTTGGCGGGGGTCTTCTTGGCCTGCACTCCATTTGTCTTGGGCTTGGCATCCTCTTCCTCTTCGTCAGAGTCCTCGTCAGAGTCCTCCTCCTCTTCGTCGCTGGACTCCTGCTTCTTCTTGATCTGGACCGCGGGGCTCTTGCCGTTGGCCTTGGGCTTCTTGGTCACGTCCTCCTCCTCTTCCTCGTCGGAGTCAGATTCCTCCTCGTCCGAGGACTCCTCCTTCTTGGCCTTCTTGGCCTTGGGCCCGGCGCCGTTGGAGTGGCCGTTGGAGTCCCCCCCGTTCATGTTGAGCTTTCTCTTCTGCGGCGTGGCCGTCTTGTGGTAGTGCGCCACCATCTCCGTGATGCCGGGCGACCCCTGCGGGAGGGCCTTGGGGGCGCTCTTCTTCATCCCGGAGTCCTTGCGGAAGAGCCCGGCGATCTTGTCGCCCACGTTGTTCTTGAGGTAGTCGTAGACGAGGAGGTTGAGCCCCTCCTTGGACTGGTCCATGGCGGTGGGGGCGGGGGCGGGCATCTTGGGGATGCTGTTGGAAGTGAAGTGGCTGCTACAGTAGTGGCTGTCGTGGTCGGCGCGAGTGGCGTTGAGCGAGTGATCAGTGTCCGCGACCGTCGTCCACGTGTTGTCGACAGAAAAAGTGGTGATCGAGTGGAGCAGATTTCCCAGATCAGGGGGAAATTATGAGGCCATATGCTTTCGAAGGATATCAAAAATGCGGAATAGCTATTTACGTGTTTTTTCCATCTACTAGCAAGAGTAATATCATTTATTAGCATTGTGAACTTCATAAACAAGTATGAGTGAATTTATTTTTTCCCACGAAAAGGACATTTTTAGGACAATCGAGTAACTCTGACGCTGTAGTCATCTAACACGCTGGTTCTCCGACTAGCTATCAGCTGGACCAGCTGATTTCACAGAAAAGCCTCCTAGAAGCGAACAAAAGCGACAAAATCTTCTTCAAAAGAATCCTAATATCGTAAAACACAGTTCTTTTTAAACGTTTTTGCCTATTTTAGCACTCTGAAAACACTAATAATTTAAAAACTCATTAACATATTGTTCTCAAATCGACTACTTATTGCTGATTTTTTTTGATTTTGGCATTATGACTAATGACTTTATGTTTGTCGCATGTTATGGCAACAAAAAAATGCACGTGGGAAATGAGCTTCCAAGTGACGCCAATAGCTTTCTAGGCCATTTTAGAGAAACTAATTCATACATTGTGTTAGTTTTTTTACTTTTATGCACATAAACGATATTTTATATGTTCAAATTCAACTCATTGACCAAGAACTTGCACATTGCGACACATGCTTCGCTCGTTGCGCAGAAAGCAGACGAACTTTTTTTCTTAGTTAAATACAAAGTCCATGAATTGTAGCCTCGTTAGTTAAGAAAATAACAGTGTACTAAAATAAGATTTTCTTGGCAAAAATACAGCACATTTTAATGAAAAAAATGCTAGATACATGACAAAAAATCCCCTGCATTACACAATCTAATATTTTTGTCTCGCATTCATGGATTCATGACCTTTGTGTTTCACCACAACAATCTTCTCTTTCCTTTTCCTGCGAGCCTTGAAAGCGAACGGAACTCCGTCAACTTTGTCCTTAAATTTCTCTTTGAAGAAGTCCCTTATCCACGTCCAAGATGGTGAGGGAGGACAAGGCCACCTGGAAAGCTAACTACTTCCTCAGGCTCGTTCAGCTCTTTGACGAGTACCCAAAGTGCTTCTTGGTGAGTTGCGGAGGCTGGAAGTTTTGACATGAATGGATGACAGTTCAGGCAATGCCGGGTTATTTGCCATGAAGTTTAGATTTACCGTGCATTCCGTAAGCTCAGTGCATTTCAAGATGTTGATAGCGTTTGCGTTGGACTGAGTTTCCATTTTCCATGGATACTTTTGTGGTGCAATCACGGTGCAGTCGGTATTTTCTATTTCTATATTCTTTCTCCTCTGACATTCCTCCATCCCTAATAGGTCGAGGCCGACAATGTTGGGTCTAAGCAGATGCAGCAGATCCGCATGTCCCTCCGCGGCAAGGCCACCGTGCTCATGGGCAAGAACACCATGATGCGCAAGGCCATCCGCGGACACCTGGACCAGAACCCGGCCCTCGAGAGGATCCTGCCGCACATCAAGGGGAACGTCGGATTCGTCTTCACCAAGGAGGACCTGGTGAGTTTCTATTTGTAAAATAGTTTCTTTTTTGCACGATTTGTGGACAGCAACATGTCATGCAACATTGTGTGAGCTTTAGATACTACCGGTACGCCCCATTTCCCTCGTCATTTTCTTACCACGAAAGGTTTTATGTTAATGTTGAGCTCAGGAAACCCTTATTCTTGCTCACTTTTTGAATGCCACCTGGCATCGATCCGCGATTTAGAGTTTGGACAACTGAATTGTTTACACACTTATTCTTCAGGTGGTGATCCGCGACGCCCTCCTTGACAACAAGGTGAAGGCCCCCGCCCGCGCAGGCGCACTCGCTCCCCTGGACGTCATAGTGCCCGCCCAGAACACCGGGCTGGGTCCGGAGAAGACCTCCTTCTTCCAGGCCCTCAACATCCCCACCAAGATCACCAAGGGAACCATCGAGATCATCCAGAACGTCAACCTCATCAAGGAGGGAGACAAGGTCGGAATGTCCGAGGCCACCCTCCTCAACATGCTTAACATCTCGCCCTTCACCTACGGCCTCATCGTCATCCAGGTATGTTAAATCAAGAAGATTTCATATCATTTCGTATATGGATGGGAAATTGATGCACACGTACAAAAACACGTACTTTAAACTAATTTTCTGCTCTTTACCCCGCCAGGTCTACGACTCCGGCACCATCTTCGACCCCAAAATCCTTGACATCACCGACGACGACCTGCGAGCCCGCTTCCTCGGCGGTGTGCGCAACGTTGCCGCCGTGTGCCTGGCCGCCGGATACCCTACCGCCGCCTCCGCCCCGCACTCCATCGTCAACGGCATGAAGAACTGCCTGGCCCTGGCTGCCGTCACCGAGATCACCTTCAAGGAGGCGGAGACCCTCAAGGAGTTCCTGGCCGACCCCAGCAAGTTCGCCGCCGCGGCCGCCGCCGCCGCGCCGGCCGCCGGGGGCGGCGCAAAGGAGGAGAAGAAGGAGGAGGCCAAGGAGGAGTCCGAGGAGGAGGACGACGACATGGGATTCGGACTCTTCGACTGAGAAGATGCATGTTGTTGGGGAAAAAAATCGCCGACAGCATCCGGACCGCTGTTTTTTGCACTTGGGGTTTCGGGCGTTTCGTCTTTTCCACCGACGGCGTTTCGCTTGAGCACTCGTCAATAAATAGCGAAGAGCTTGAAAAACAAATTCATCTCTATCAATTTCATTTTTGCGCGCTTCACAAGACTTATTTCCCACATGCGGCACTGGTCCTGATTTTTATTCTTTTTTCGATTCCATGCGGCATTTCATAGGATAACCGACCCTAAAATTTCTGTGGCTTCATTTACAAAATTTGCAACGTAATCAAAAATTGCGTGAATTCAACTTTGGAACTTCGATTTATAAATCCACTTTTAAGACGTCCCCGGAGGCGGGTTGTTCCCCTGTTGGATTAAGAAAAGGATTAAGTCGCAATTCGTATGGGAAAACAAAGTGTTTCAACTTGCCTGGGAATCGTTATTGCCGCTGCCTCCGCCCCCTTCGCTGTTGTTTCCTCCTCCCTCTCCGCCGCCCTCCCCCGGCCCCATGCCTCCCATCTGGCGACGAAGGGACTCCACCAGCTCGGGGTTGGACTGCTGCATCTGCTCGGCAAGCCTCTGGCCCCTGTGGAATTTCAAATTTCAAATTAGATTTAGTACTGAGAGGGAGGGATCGAAAACGCCTGGAAAAAAACTTTAATTAGAATTCCTGTATTTTTCCCCTGGGAAATGTGAAGAAAAGGTATTGGTGTTTGATGATTTGTACCAAGAAATAATGGAAACATATTTTTTGTCTCGTGAACAAAACTCACGCCTGCAGCAGCCCCTCGATGGAGTTTCCGCCTCCCCCGTCTGCTGCCTGCGCCATCCCGCCCTGCATGAACTGGCCCATCATGTTCTGCATGGCAGGGTCCGCCATCATCTGGGTGGCCATGCTCATCATGGCGGGGTTGTTGAGCAGCCCGGGGAGGTCCATCATGCCCTGGGCCGCGCCGGCGGCGGCGGCCTGGGCGAACGGGTCTGGAAATGGAAAGCAAAGCAGTGTCAGAGCCAGCGATATTTTCAAAAGTCGCGTGCAACAACTCACTCTGTCCCGGGCTGCCGCCCGACTGCAGCTTCTCCTTGGCCAGGTTTAGGTTGCTCTGGTAGCTCTCGTTTGCGGGCTCGATCTGCAGCGCCTTGGTGAAGCAGTCGACGGCCTCCTTGTGCTTGTCCAGCGAGGAGTACGCCAGCCCCATGCGCCCGTAGGCCTTGCTGTACGTGGGGTCCATGTCGATGGCTCGCTGGCAGTCCTCAACCGCCGCAAAGTGTTGGTTCAGCTTGCTGAGGGCGGCGGCGCGGTTGCAATAGAAGATCTTCTCGGACGGGTCCAGCTCGATGGCCCTACAAGTGGAGGTCGAACATTTTGATTCCCGAACATAATTGGAGGAAATCAAGTGTCCTCACTTTGAGTACAGCTCAAGCGCCTTGTCGAACTGCTCCGACTTCATCATGTCGTTTCCCTCCGCCTTGAGCTTCTCCGCCTTCTCCTTGTCCTCGGCGGAGGCGGGACCGGGGCGCCGCATCTGGACAAGATAGTGACATGAACTATTATCATCATGACATGTCATGATGTCAAAACAGGAAGGCTAGCATTGGTCTATACCGGCTCGTTCTTGGTCGCCTCTGCAAAGATGTCCTCGATGTTCTTGGAGACGCCCAGGTGCTTGTCCTCGGAGGACAGGGCGAATGCGGTCTGCAAATGAGACAATGTCATGATCTAGACTGTCATGGAGTGCTGTCTTGAGTGTCATCCTCACCTGGAGACACTGCGAGGCGACCTCGAGCGACTCTTTTGCGTCCTCCGAGTGATCCTCGGCCGCCATCTCGCGCGTAAGGAACTCCACGAAGGAGTAGATCAGGCGCCGCTTGTCCGACATGTTGACCTCTCTCGAAGGTGAGGTGACCTCGACTGCTAGGGAACAAGAGGTCACGAGGACGGTCCTCCTCTCTCCGGCGGCGACAAAAAGGGTAAAAATAAAATCGTGTTGCTTTTTCGACAGCTGCTCCAAATGGGATGACGGAAGAAACACCACTTAGAAGGCCGGGAGCACCGAACCTCGCGCATAATTTTATTGAGCGGGTTTTATTGTGTGCACCTGAAAAAATTATTACACTAAAAAATCGTTTCCGAGTCTAACTGATTTTTTATGCTTGGTAATTTCCCTTGTTTTACAAAATTTAGAAACTTCAATCTAAGCCGCGAAGAATATTTTCGTCAGCAAGAGTACGATGACGTGTCAATTAAATTTCTTCCAGAAAAGCGGCGCAGTTTGGAGAACATTCTTTGGAGGTGGTATTGGTATCACAGGCAAATTGTATTTGTTTAGGGTCTATCCATAAGCGTGTTATGCAATGTAAATGTGTCATCATATGCTATGCCTTCTTGTTGAAGAAGCTGGCGATGTCCCTGTGCGTTGTCTTCTTGCTCTTTTTGTTCGCCTCCACCGCGCTGGCCTCCTTGCCTTTCCTCTTGCCTCCGGCGGCGGAGTCCAAAGTCTTTTGTTGCACAAGAGGTGCAGAAGCGGCCGCCTCTTGCCGACTGAGCTCCCTCTGCAGCTCCCTTGCCATGTGGAAGTCCAAGTGCTCGGGCAGCTCGAACGGGGAGACGGACTTGCCGCACTTTTCGCACGTCACCAGCTCTTGAGCTCCCTTCTCTATGGACGGTAACTGTTTCGAAACAGTTTCACCGGCGTTTTCCTTCTCGTCCTCCTTCTCCACCTGGACGAGATTGTCCCTTGAAGTCCCCTCCCCGGCCGCCCTGTTGCTCCTTAGCTCCTCCACCCTCTTGGCAGCCCTGGCCCTAAGCTTTGCCGGGAGAAGCTCCAGGATTGAAGGGTCGAAGCTGTCAAGGTCCGGAACCAGCTCCTCCACACTGACTTCCTGCTCCTGTCCGTCTTCCTCCTGGTCCTCTTTTTCGTCACTGCCGCCCTCCTTTTCCTTATGCGCGGTTTTGGACGCAGCGTTGGCGAAGAAGCTCTGGAACAATTTTGACACCACGCTAAATGAAAAAACGCGATGAACTATGCACTTTCCCACGCACCTGTATGTTTTTCGTCTGCCCGTCCTCTTCGGAAAACTTAGTGGCGCATATGCTTAGGCAGGTCGCCCTGGGCCTCCACAGCGCCGGATCCGTCGCTGCCGACTCGTTGAGCGACCCCACCAGCGCCATGGCCTGACGCGTCATCTTGTCGGCGTCGTAGCTGCCCAGCGGACCAGCCTTGGAGTTGCTGCCCCGTTCCGTCCTGAGGTGGACGGAGATGCCCCTGGCGACGCGACCGTTGGCCTCGCGGTCCTTCTCCAGCCGCTCGCAGACCTCCTCCGCCAGCTGGGAGAACCAGTACCTGACCTTCTCCGCCGTGTCCAGAGACCTGGTTCCGGGGAAGTTCTTCGAACATCCGATGGACTTGGGTAGGTCCCGCTCCCGTACGGGCTCTCTCTCTTCGCCGCGCGACAGCAGGTGCAACCACTGCGCCGTCTTCTCCTCGAAGCGGTCTCGCAGTCCGCTCAACGGGACTTGAGCCAGGTCGTTGACAGTCTCGCAGTTCAGGTCATCAACCAAGATCCGCCCCAGCTTGCCGCCCAGGCCCCTCAGCTTGGTCACCTTGAGCGTCTTAAAGAAGTCCCCCACGGCCCCGTGGGGCAGCACCGTCTGCTTGTTTGGCTTGTGCAGCCCGCAGGCCACCTTCGCAAGAGTCTTGTTGTGCGCCAACCCGGCAGAGCAGCGAAACTGGGTCTTCTCGTACACTGCCTTTCTCATCTCCTCCACGATGGCTGCGCCCGCCGCCAGACGGAGATCGTCCGTGCGGTTGTCCCCGGCGGCCTCCGACAGCCACTCGCCGAACTTGTCTTTGTCCTCCACGCCCACGACGTAGGTGTTCGGAATGTCAGCTTCCTCTATCCTGCTCCTAGAAGACTCCATCCTCTCCTGCACCATGGAGGTGATGTCCAGGTAAGCCTCGTCCACCGACGCCCGCTCCACCACCGCGCCCTTGAAGGTCAGCAAGACCTCGATCACCTCCTTCCCGGCGTCGCGGTACTTGGACAGGTCGGCCTTCTCTCGCACGGAAGGAACGGAAACCTGAAATGGAAACACATGTATGAAAATGAATCTGAT
>JAAUXU010015868.1_pt1 | contig 12364 bp, 6 predicted proteins | sample 7278151 | NCBI WGS metagenome assembly JAAUXU01 (sample SAMN14350113, study PRJNA611818) | marine sediment metagenome | isolation source: surface marine sediment (1.8m) | place: French Polynesia: Moorea | collected 2018-08 | reverse complement strand
GAAGTCAAAATCAAGACAACAACCTAAAAGGGGAATTAAGAAAACGAAAAATAATCAAAACTTTCAGCAGTTTTTTATGTGATGCAAATTCTTTTTTTTCTGCGTCACCTGAAGTCGTCGTCCATGTCGAGCACGTTCGCCAGCAGCGACTTTGAGCTCCTCTCCTTAAGGTCCAGCTCCTTCATCTTGTTCTGCATCATGATGGTCTTGCGGGTGATCTTCTGCCCCGGGCGGGCCATGCGAAGCACCCAGGGGATCCACTGCAGGAACACCGTGCGGACCTGGGATTTTTGAATTCGAATTGTTGTTATCTTGCTGATTAGCCATTTGTGTGGGAAATTTTAAATGTCCGGACCCAGTTTGGCATCTCGTGCGTGTCCGCCAGCCGGTGGTGGTAGTTGAGTATCATGATGGTGGTAACCACCGAGGAGGCCACCATGAACATGATGCAGTTGAAGTAGGTGCCTGGTTTGATTCGTACAATGAAACATGTTAGGGGCGCAAAGTCCTGGGAAACGGATTGGCGTGCGGAAGAGAAAAAATGGCAGGGCCCCGAAGAGCCTCCATTTCTCGCTCGCCAACGGAATGTTGAGGTATTTTTCGGTGGGAGGGTGGAGGGTGGAAAAAAGTCAAGAAGTTGGTCGGAAAGAAGACTCCGGCAGTTTCATGCCACCTCAAAGAAAAAATTCTGCCAGAAATGTTTTATAGCAGTTAAATTTCAAAAAAGTTGCACCGCTTGGTGTTTTTTTTGGGGGGGGCGACTGTCGAAGGCCTCTTTCGCCAACGTACCGATTGGCCGCAAGGAAGGACTCGATAATAATAGGAGGAAATGGGTAGTTTCTTTCGCATATGGGAAGTTGCAAAAATTTGAATGTAGCAGTAGTAGTAAGAGGAAATGAACGGAGTGGAAGAAAAAGAAAGAAAAATTCGGCCATGCAAGAAAGGTCTTTTTCTCTGGTATTTGTTTGTTCTTGACTCTCCCTTGTATTTTTTGTTTTTTTCGGTTTAATCAGTCGTGGTTTAATCCTTTTGGCCCGGTGGTTTGGTTTTTCATCTCTTTTTTTGCGGGGGGTTTATGGTGTGGGGTTCTTTTTATGGAACAGCACCGCCTCGTCTCAACAAGCATTTACTTTTTTCTTCATAGAATAATTACGAAAATGGCGCAAAAAGTATATTTTTTCTGTTGAGCCGAGGCTTTGGTGGTGTGATATCACGGTTATGGAACATGTTTAACGTAGTATAGCAGACTACAACCATTTGAATCCGTCATATTTCTTTCTCTCTTATTTTCCGTGTTTGCTTCTTTTTTTCGAGGTTTTTTTAGAAGGTCATGTGTTAATGTCTTTTTTAAGCCACTGTTTAAAGCCTTGAGTGAAGGAGTAAGCTTTTTTAAGGCGTTTGTTTTTTGTTTCCTGTACTTGTGCAATTAGTATTTTTTAGTATGATGTGCTTGCATGCTTAAGCTGCTTCTTTTATAGTTTAGGACAGCCAAGGAGTTTCTTTATGGTTTTTGGAGGGAGTTCGCCTTAGTTTTGGGGGAGGGAAGACATATGGTTTCTCTTTTGGTTTTTTTCTGGTGTGTTTGAATGTTTCCCCCCTGCTCAGTTCTCGACTTGGGGGAGCAAGAAGTACGAAGAATGTTGGGCGAGAATTTGAATGTTGTTGAATGCATTGTGTTTGTACCCCTGAGCCTCTATCCCCTGCCTCCCCACATATATATTTACGTAAATGTATTTTGTCTACGGTGGCTTCGGTGTTTACCCACTGTAATTGTATTTGGAGCAAAGAGTTGGTGAAATAAAACAGAGAGCGAGTAAATTAAAAATGTTGAACAATATTGCCCCCCCCAAAAAAAAATCACTAGGTTTTTTTTGCTTCCACGTGTGGTATAGCTATGAGACCGAGGAAGGAGGAGGAGGAGGTTGTATTAAAGGTTCATTAGGGAACAGAAAATGGGTGTTTATAGGACATTTATGGCAGAGGAGGGTCACGTTCATGGGGGGACGGAGGGAGGGGGGGAAACAGCAAAACACTAGCGCCGGCTGCGCTTCCCCCAATTTTTTGACTTTGGGGGCAAAATACTCTATGCTTAGCTTACACGAAAAAGATACTGCGTTACTGTGGTGAGCAATGCGCCTGGTTTCGGCTGTGTTTGAAAGGAGGAAGAGAGGAGGAGGGAGGAGTGTAAACACTTAGTATGCCATAGGGAGTAGTAGTAAGTGTGCTACTTTAGTATATATCCGAAAGACACTGAAGCCCTGCTTCCACAGACACGTGTAGGAAGAGAAGAAAAAAGAAAGAAATGTTTTTCCTTTCCAGGATTTCTTATTAGCGAAGCCAAATGTTGTCAGTAGAGGAATTTTTATTGGGAGAAGTCAAGACATACTTAATAGGCAAAAGTATAGGTTAGGCCACACAGGCTTTTGGAAGGTAAAATTCGCGTTTTTTATCCGGTGAGTTAACATCCCCATTTTTCAACCTATGACATACGGCATGTTTCCGTACTTTCTTACTTATACCTATATTCAATGATCTATGTCCGCTTAGTCTCTTGTGTCAAATATTTTTACAAACTTGTTTAAAAGTTCCCAAATCCCTTGAGTATTTTTATATGCATGTTACACCTTCCCTGTGTTCTTTGCATCAGTCTCTGTTGATGCACTCAAGAGAAAAGTATAAATAATCCCTTAATTGAATTAAGAGGAGAAAAAAGCATTCTGTGCTGTGTTGCTGAAAGGGGAAATTTTGAAAAAGATCAGACCTATCAAGGGAGTGGAATCACTGACAGGCAACATTTCACCGACAATAGTTGCAAAAATGGTGATGGAGAGCATAATAGCCACTCCTGAAAAGGGATTTACAAAAATCCAGCATTAAATTGAAGCCCTCATTGATGTTTTACAAAAAATGCAAGGCCAGTACTGTCCTCAATTATTCCACCTTCCAGCAAGCTCCCATTTCAAAGCAGAGGCAGACTAGTGGGGTGTCTCAGTTTTCTCTAACTGAAAGCTAAAAATATTTTTTTCAAACCTATCAAAGGAGTAGAATCAGACACTGGCAGCATATCACCAACTATTGTGGCAAAAATAGTGATTGATAGCATAATTGTGACACCTGAAAAAGTTTCACTTTTTAAACAGTATGGTGCATCTCAATATAGGTACCCTCCTAATATTAACCCTAGTATTGCTTAGACCCTATTAATTATTTGTAGGCGTTTGGCCAATGCTAATGTGGTAATTTTTTATTAGGGACTGATTTTCAGAAAATATTATGGGAATACTTTTAAAATTTTAGAGCTTTGTTTATTCAATGATTAGAAACCATAGGCATCTAAGTTACATGAGCATTCATAAGAAGCATGCCCAAACCCTGTTACATTACTAAAACAGACCTAGAATTGGGACTGCATCACTGCTTTTTGGCAACATTTCTGTCACCATAAGACTAAAAACTGTCAATGTCAGTAGTACTGTGACTCCTGAAAAAGAATAAAACTCATCATTTTTATTAGCTTAATTTTTTAGACAGATTTGCCTGCATAAAAAATGGAATCACCTGAACAACAAGAATGACAATATTAACAAATTGCACAAGCATAGTATTAGTATTAGATCATTGTCTGGCACAGAACCAATTACATGAACAAAATGGTTGTAGTTTAAATTGTAATTTTGACACAATTGCAGTAAGAATGTACTCAAACTGCAATTGTATGGAAAGCTTTGCAATCATTGGTTCTTTACCTAACAATGGGTTATCAGAGGTAACTGGCATTGTCTCTGATACAGTATTTAAAAACACAGTGAGTGATAGAAGAATGGTGACACCTGAAAATGTAAAATTAGATGACAAAAATAAGACTGCATAGCTTTTAATTTCATCCAACCAATTTTATTTTTGGGGGGTGATGCAACTTAGATATTAGGTTTCTAATTAGGAAATGCCTTGTCATCTTGTAGGAAGGCATAGATAAAAATTCCTGTTGATATCTACGTAGAGCAGGATACTAAATTATTGGAGAAAACTTCTCAACAAACTGCACCTAGTTGGTTAGAAATACTTTACATGTCCCTTTATAATAAATAATTATATTAAAAGACTATACCTGGAAAAATTCAGGAGTTATGTACATAATTAGAAACTGACCTTGGGATAAAAAGGCGGCTTTTTGGGCTTGGTCTTTTCTGTTGGTACCAGCATGTATTAAATGTACTAACAGTTCAAGTAAAACAAAATTGTAAAATTATAATCAATTTTGCAGTTTTTCATGTTGCTTTGTTGCTTTCATGCATGTGATGTCAAATGGTTGCAGTTACTTGTTCTAAGGTTTTTACAGTTCTAAATACACTGACATGTAAAATAGTACCTAGCAAAGGATTATCTGAAGTCACGGGCATAGTGGTTGAAACCATGTTAAGAAACACGGTCAGACTCAGAAGAATAGTCACACCTGAAATTTGACTTTGGTTTTAATAATATATCTCTGGTGCCAAAGAAGCCGCTTTTGGGGTATTAATAGAGGAGATAAAAATCAGTAAGCTCAAATAACTCTTCAACAAAAGAGGATACTTTGAGAGTGGTGTAGTTGACACTCTTGTTCTCAGAAAGAAGCCTCAAAGCAGTACACTAACTTAAAACTCAATAGCAGGCAAAAAAAACATTATAACTTAAAAATAAATATGTTATCAACAGTGAGGTGAAGTGTTACTTTCATGCAATCTATATGTTATTTTTAACAACCTGAGTTGTAGGTTCCATTTTTTATGCCTTGATTTTTTCATTGTAAACTTTTGTTAGTTTAATACTTTTAAATTGTTTGAAAGAATCTGCAGAACAGCTTTGTCTTTGCATTAGTCAGCTGCAGTGTCACTCAGGATATTAACATACCAAGATGGCTTCTTTGGTATGTTAAAAGTAGGCAGCAAGGTAGCAGGTTTACAACAATCTAATGTCCTATAGGGGAAGCAGCATCTTAAAAGTTAGATCCTAAAAAAATACCTGGGCAACATTAGAGTGCAGGGGATCAGGGCATATTTTAAAACCAATAGGAGGACAGGTCAGTAGTACTTCTATGACCCATTTTAATAAATCACAAAAAGAGCTTTGAACTGTGTGTAGCTAAAGAATTTGCATTCATTGATTTTAAATATGCCCAGGTATGCAAATTAGGAACATTTAGATACAAGGAAAGAGGATCCAGCTTTTAAGTACTTTTAAATACATGGCACGCAAGCACACAAGCACAGTGAGGGAAATGTAGGAAAAAATAAAGTTGTTGGGCCAGACAAATGGATGGAATATACAATACAGTGTTTTCTGGAAGAACAAACAAAATGCAGGTCTGAATAATTTTTCAGCAGGGTTGTGTCTATTGAAAAGAAAGCATTCATTTCGTGGCTAGAAGTGTGTAGTGTTTTGAATGTGTGTCTGTAAAGCCAAGAAATGGAGTTTTCTGAAAGAAGTACAGAAGGATTAATTTTAGGACAGAAACCCAAGGATATATTTTCTTTATTCAAATGGTTGTAACATATCATCACCTAATGACTTTTTTAAAGTCAAACTGCAAAAGGGCTTGCTTGAATTAGCCTTTGCTTGTATTTTTAAATTAAGAGCCCTCATGTCTTTGCAGCTTGATTATCATTCATCTCACAACAAATGCGGCACAATTTCACAGAAAGAGAAAAACTGTTTCAATATTTGCTTGAGATGAATGTACCACAAAACTTTGCATAACAAACCCTCATTTACCTAAAAGAGGCACTTGCAATGATGTCACAGGCATTGCCTCACTAACATTTTGTTGAAAAACAGTCAAGGAGAGAAGAACAGTCACACCTGTAATAGGATCACTGGTTTTTTGCAACTCTTAGGCAATTTACTGCTTTTTCTCAAAATCAAAGCATTTTTTCATAAAAGGCTATGATTGAAATACAACTCATACATCATTTGCACTCACTTGAAAAAGGGAAAATAGAGCTTGTGAACTATGTCCTAAGATCTATTTGCCTGAAAGACTCAAACATGCAAGAGTCTAACAAGCAAGCGCTTAAGATTTTTGAACAGTTTCTGGGAGTGGCAGTTGAATGTAAATGAGATTACAATTTTTGTGCCATGGTACATTTTTCTCCCAAAACAAAAAAAATGTTAAACATAATTTAGCGACAATACCATTCTCATTTAGTCAAAGACAACAGCTGATCTGCTTAGTTGTTAGCCTTTTAGCACTGGGATCTAGAAAGGCTTAAGTTTTATCAATGCATATTGAACACTGAAATGTGCTAGTGTTGCACAATGAAATGATTTAATTTTTCAGTTTTTTCCATGCAAGTTGATTTGATTCCATAACTGGCTCAATTTAAGATTATGACTGTGTCATGCAAATCAAAATAAGTGTGACATGACAGAAAGCAAGGCACTAAGCACATATTTTTAAATTAAAAAGTAAAAAAATGATTAAAAGTCTCTGTGGGTTACATGGACCACTTATAAAACAAAACCATACTTTTTTGGTGGAGTCAACAAAGTACATTTTTGACAAGATCTGTCTCAAAAATGGCCCAAGACAACTTTCTTTGACAAGAGTTTGTTGCTGCTACTAGTTTGAAAAGTTTTTAAACTTGAACAACACAAGTCCATACTGTTGTGGTTATTTTAGTGACAAAAGTTAAAAACTGCCTGAAAAAAAAACCCTTAAAATTTATTTTTTGAGACAGACAGTAGGTATGTTTAAATACTGATCTATGTTCCCTTCATTTGTTGCTCGTTATTTCTAGGAAGTTTTTTATGAGATTCCTGGGATCTCAAAACTGAAATTCTAAAATATCACCATTGAAGACATATTTCACCATATCTTGAGCATTACATGCATTTTATTGCTTCCAAAGGGAAAAAAGCACAAAACCTTAAAAGCAAATAGTTTAGTAGAAAGAAAAGGTTTAAAGTGAGCCAGATTTTGATGATTTACTCCTCACATCTTGATGACATATTCATTTGAAAGCTACTTAAAGCAAACTAGTTTAGAAAAGTAGCCATGCAACACACATGCAATTTTATTAGGTTTGCCAGGCAAAGGTTTAGACTATGTGAATTTTATGTTTGCTCATTGCAGGAATTTAAAACTTCTACCTTGAACTACTAAAACAATCTTGTTCATAAATGATATGTAAATTACCAGTTGATAAAAAGTTACCACATGCACAAAATACACTACTAAAACACCAACACAGCATGCTTGGGGCTTCAAATATAAATTAGTATTCCTGAAATCTTGATAAAATTGCAAAGAATATTTTCTTTGCTCCTAGAATATGAACTTACCAAGTGACAGCTTTTCTCCTGAATCAGGAGGGAGTGTAAAGCCAAGTACAGCCATAGAAGCTATGAGAACACAGGGTACAATGAGGTTGAAGAAGTAATAAAGAGTGCGGCGCCTGATCTTAATCACAAATGTGACATCCAGATATGGCTCTGGACAGCAGTCATAGAAAACCTCATTTCGTTTTCCAGGAACACCTGAAAAAGAGAAAATATTATTTTTCATTGTTGCACATTGTTCAACACACTTTGACCTTACTCTATTCATGCAGAAAGGTACAGTACAACACAATAATATGGTCTTTTGGGTTCAACAGGAATGTAAAAAAATATGTTTTTTTTAAAAAAAGGATACATTCTATGTTATGTATGCACAAATGCCTTGAAACATATTAAGCTGTGAAATTTAAACTTTATGGCACTATGTTTTGGTTGATTAGGATTACAAATTTACCAACACTTTGATGGGACAAACCAAAATTAGAATATTTATCATACTTTAAAACATGCAATGAAGTGTGAGAGCAGTTTCTGTTTTTGGAGATATTGATAATGTAGTGGATAAAATAAAAATATTACACAAATCTTTTTTACTTTTTCCTAAACTACATTCTTAAACAAAGAAGTATTCTGGATATATAAGGTTAGTAAATGTATGTAAGTTATGCACAAAAAGCTTGCTTGTTGTGGGAGGTTTGATGTCTACTTGAGATCCTAATGTTTTTATTGGACTTGAAGCTTAACTTCCTTGCATTCTAGGCTGTTTAGGTGCCGTGAAAAAACACTTGTGGTTAGATGTGTTTGGGCCTATAACAAATCAATAATTCCAATTGTTACAAAGGTTCATATTACAAAATACAAAACACAGTAAAATATTTGTTTTTAAAAATAAAACCAGCATAAAATATTAGCTATCTCACCCTTTATTTTTTACTTTTTGAGCTTTACAGTCTAAGACTTTGATTAGCATTATTGAGAAACTATAGCTGTTTATTTTATGGCAATACCAACACTGACATACCAAGACATCATGTTCCATGACAGTCATTTCTCTTTTGTCTGGTATTTACCTAAAAGGTGCCACTCTCCATTCAGCACGAAGGTACTTGTGTCGCCCTCACCGAGATCATTATTCATTTCTAAGTTCAACTGTGGAAAAGATCAAACTGAGAGTGCTTTCAAATTTTAAAAATTTGCCAAAATACAAATATATTTTTTGTTACTTATAAATTTTAAAAATTATTCCCCAAAAGATTTAAAAGAATTATAAATTTCTATCCTAAACTCCTATTCCTAGTGCCTAGTTTCACAACTTAGTTTCTATTACTTCCCTACGAAAAGGTATTTTTCAAACAGCTTTAAAGATGTAGAAAAAAATTTAAATATGATTGTGTTTCATGTGTAAAGTTTCAAGTTTCAAGGCATTGTTTCATTCAGGAGGCTAAAAGTATTGTGTAGCTTAAATAAGCTAAAATATCAAGCAACTTGTACAGTAAATGTGTAGTAAAATATAGGTGGGATTTCTTTTGGAAAAATCAGTCATAGGATGATTCCATTATGTATAGAGTGCTATGATAAGAAATGAAAGCATTTTCTAGCCGTGACAGTGAAATGCTTGGATTCAGTCCAAAGAAATCTTTCACATGAGCATTTCAACCAAAGGGTGATATGCCTGATATGTACAACAAGCTTCCAGTATCATCCTTAACAGAGAGCAATTTCAAAATAAAATTGCTCCTCTATTTGGTAGTGCATTGGCAATCACTTAGGGAAAACTTGGGAACTTGTGCACAGCCAAAAGAAAACTTTTGTGGTCTGTGACCTCTGATGAGGTGCATACAGTTTTTCTTAAAAACAAAAATTGCAGCCAAAGATTTACTCTACCCTTACCACATACCTAACAATGCCCACTCTCCATTCAGGACATATGTTGATGTATCACCCTCAGTACCGCTAAGTTGTAAGTTCAACTATAATATAAAATCTTGATTATGCAGAATAATTTACTTTTATAATTATTGACTATGGCTCAAGTTGTAATACAATATACTGTTGTTTGCCTCATTGTTTCTTTGTAAACATGTTGTTTCAAAGGACTTTTACCTTGAAGCCATTGTAGGTCCAGCTACCAAACTTCATGTCACAGTCCTGGTCATCAAATGGAAACCATGTGATGTCTATTTTGCAAGTAGATTTGAATATCCCTGGAGGGATGTACGTGCAGCTACCGTTGCTGTTGACAACCACGTTGGTAGGATATGTCCCATCAAATGCCTCATCAGCACTGAAGGAGAAAGCAGCCAATTATGGATGAACCATGATACAATTGTTTTCATGGTTCAAACACAAGAAGCTATGTGTACGGGTAAGCCAACAGCATCCGATTGCCTCACATGAAATCCCATTCTTTGAATAATATTAAAATCATAATTGACAATTAACAGTGCAAAATACCTGTTGTACATTAGGACATCTGGTTTCCACAGTTTATGCGGAGGCATCCTAATGTCCTTGATCCCCCCATATTCGGAGACGTTCCATTTCATGTTGACATCGGTCCAGTCCTGTTGAAGAAAAATGAAAACATGTGAAAGACTGCTAAGTTACAGCTGGCATAAAAATTAATTAAAACAAGATAAGTAGTGGACACAACATATATAAATAAATTATAACATCATCATAGCACAAGCACAATTTCATTTCAAAACATGCAAACACAATTAATGAATGTTTGGTGCAGTAAGTTGTGTAACAAGCTACATGCATCTTTGTTGTCTTTCTGTATAAAGGGTAGGTCTATATTTGATATTGTTGATTTTGTAGAGGAGGCACTTCATTACTGTCCAAGAAAACCAAAGTACCATGAAAATATTATGGATAATCCATATTGTCATACTTCTTTGTACCAGCATATAAAGATAGCTGAAATGCAACCAAAGTCCTACTTTGGACATATGTTTGCCTTAAAGCAAAGAAACCACCAACAAATGTGTGTCTACTTGGGTTTTCTGCCAATTTGTAGCACAATGTGAAATTTTACAACAAACCTATTAATTTATACTGTCACCACATACTTACCAGATTTAACCAAACATTGGTAGTAAGTAGCTGGTTTTTCTCATCCTACACTTTCCAAAGGAAGGACAAGGAAACAAGCATCCCTATTAGTTGTACCAGCGTTGTCAGAAATTTGGTTTCTCAGTAGAACAGCTGCCATTGTCCTTTAGTTCTATTTTGCTAAGAATTTGCTGTTTAGCCTCCTTCATGTAGGTCTCCAATAAACCAGTGTCTAGCTTTGTTTGCATGCTGATGTCATTTCTAAGGCTTTAATCAAATCCAGTAGATTAGACTGTTTCAAGTGCTCCATGTTCCACTTCTGTTTAGTTTCCCTCCAGACCAAGAAACGGATATAAAAACAAGCTTCTTTGGTTAACTCTTTTTATAGAGAAGACATTTAGAACGGAAAAAAGGAACTGTTGTGTTATCTTTTTTAAAAAGAAAGGGAGCATACTGGTTCCCGATCGGGAGAAACTGTTCTAGTTATTTAGTGTAAGGGTGTCTCCTTCCGCAGGCACGAAAACAAGTTTAATTTAAACTCCTTTAAAGAATTAAGAGGGCTTTCCCGTATGCGTTGCAAGCAGACGGGGGGGGGAGACAAAACGGCCACCACCCACACCCTTCGTTTTTAGAGGTGTATGCTACATCCCAAATGGTGTGGGGTGAGACGAGAGAGAGAGAGTTGCTTGCTAATTGCTCTTGTTTATTTCTTTTATTTTTTTTTAAAAAAAAGCCAGTACTTAGGCAAAGTACGCAGTAGTAGTACAGCGATAACAACAGCCCTGATTATTTTGGAAGCGAAACCGAGGAGAAATAAAGTCACACCGACAGTTTCCTTTATAAGTATGCACCGAGAGAATGACAAAGAACGAAACAAAATGTTCGCGGGGGCCCACCACCGTTTAAGAATTAAAACGTTAGACGAACTGGACGGGAAAACGAAGGGTGAGAAGAGGAGCAGTTGGTTGGTAGGGTGGTCCAGTAGTAGTAGTGATAGCCGCGAAAAAAGGAAAACGCAGAGAACCAAAGCAAGACAAAACAAAAACAAAAAGACTGCTGCTCTTGGCCCTAGTAATATGCGGAGTGGGAAAAAAATCTCTTTTTTGATTTTTTTTAAAAAAAACCAAACACAAGGGCTCAAGGAAAAACAAAAAAGTCCACTTAGTTAAATCTCCAGAGACAATATTATGCCATGCAAAGTAGTATCTTTCCTCGTGTTTATTTGTGCGTTCACAGGCAAGAAGTAGTTTTTTATGGAAATGGGAAGGAAAAAGTTTAGTTCGAGAGGGACACATGTGAAAACAAATATGAAAAGAGTGCAAGCAGACCTGAAAAGGCCGAGATTTTTTTTGTGGATTTTGCAATTGCATGACCATGTTTTCCCTTTTTTAGTTTGCGTGTCCCTCTCTCACACACTGCGAAAAAGTTCTCTCTCGAAAAAAAGGGAAAAGGAGGACTCACCAAATTCAACCAAATATTGGTCGTCAGGATTTGGTTTTTCTCATCCTGTCAAAGCGTGGACCAAACACAAAGTGAAAAAACTGGTTTCGAGGACGACTGACAAATTCCCACTTCCCTCTGCGACCTTTAGCCTAATCTACCCCAAAAGGTTCTTACACTTTTAAAAGTATTTTTGAGACCTCTATCTTTGGAGTACCCTCCCTCAACTAACCACCCTTCTATGCTAAACCCTCTCCTAAGCATCAGCAGCTGTTCACTTCAAAAAGGATAGCTATAGAGGCACATTGCTTTTCAAATTCGAAAAGATTTCAATTGAAAAAAAGGTATTTTCTTTTTATTTTGAGGGGAAATCAGCAGTGTTATAGCAATAATGTGTTTTTGGTGTGCATGCAAGGAAGTGTGCTACGCACCACGTCGATGATCTGCTGCAGCGTGAGTCCGAACTTGAGCTCCAGCGGCTCGGACTCGTTGAGGACGGGGCGCTCCAGGTTGTTGTACTTGGCCATCTGGAATTGCAAATATGCGGGAT
>JAAUXU010001780.1_pt1 | contig 12365 bp, 11 predicted proteins | sample 7278151 | NCBI WGS metagenome assembly JAAUXU01 (sample SAMN14350113, study PRJNA611818) | marine sediment metagenome | isolation source: surface marine sediment (1.8m) | place: French Polynesia: Moorea | collected 2018-08 | reverse complement strand
TGAAGCAGCCAGATGATTGGCAAGAAAATGAAGACTGTGTCCACTTCCAAGCTCCAGGTGGACGAGTGGCACCCATGAATGACCTGGACTGCAACACTGATTGGTACTCACATGTATGTCAGACTGATATCAGCAGTTCTCTTGGTCAGTACATGTTTGGAAAGCACCAAGTGAAACTGCATGTGACATTTTGTTTCATTGCAGGGGAGTTGAACAGGACCCTCGTCATAGGACAAACATTTGGTCGTGGATTTACACCAATGAGGACCACGTTTGGTTATGAGAGCAGCATCTCCTTAATGTGCAACAGTCCTCCTCCCTATCCTCGCCAGGCAATCAGATTTAATAGGCCAGTTAGCACATTTATAGGGGGCAAAGCCCTAGTGTGTGGAGGAACACTAAGACCAGATGAATCATCTATCTCCACTGTTCAACGTGAATGCTTCTTTTTTGACGGGTGTAATGGTGGTTGGATGAGAGGTCCAGACTTACCAGAGGGAAGACAATATGCTCGTGGAGTGATGCTTGATGAGAAGAGATGGTGGATTCTTGGAGGTGAGTCACAGAATGAAGGTGTTGATGCAGTCATGCCTACTCAAACTGTAGCCAAATAATTCCCCTCTGTGTACAACACCTCTACCACACAGGTTCAAAAACTAATTTCCGAGATTACCAAAACAACACATGGGTGTATCATGCTGACACTGGAATTTTTGAGCCCTATAAGGACATACCTGCACCCATGGTATTTTTCTGTGCTACCAAAGTTGGTCCAAACAAGATCTTTATCCACAGAACATTCCCCCGTCCAACAAAGAGTTGGCTCTTTGACATCAACACAGAGCAATTTTCTGAAGTTCCCAACAATGCAGATGACACCATTAGTAAGTATATCTAGTATCATGACAGTGAATGATTGTCATGGCATCACAGTTCAAAAGTGTTTTCATAATGCTATGAGCATGCAAAGTTAATAGCTAAAATTAAATGAAAAATTATGATTGCAGCTGCAAACTGTGGCACTATCACCCTGGCTGATGGGACACAGGAGGTACTGGTGCAGATTGGATCAAAAAAGTTTGAGATATTCTCACCAATTACAATGCAGTGGAGAGATGGACCAACTTTGATAAAAGTTCCCCGTTTTGCTTTCAATCTTGGTAGGACGTTTTATTTAACTGATTCTGAGACTCAACTGTGGAAATTTAATGTTTCAACAATGGAATTTGAAAGGGGACTCAACACGTTAGGATTGTTTGGTGTAGAGTTTTTGTCAACAGTTGTGCCTGTACCTGAGAGCTTCACTGTATGTGAAGTGCGCACTTAAACCAAACTGTTGCGGCACATGGTTTATTTACAGGTCTCTACTTCCTGCATAGTTTTCATTAACACACTGTGAATAAATGATTTGCAAGATTTCCCTTGAGCATCTGCAAAGTGATGTTTCTGTTGTGCAATGCTTATGCTCAGTTTTGTGTACGGTTGTTATGGGAGAACCATATTACATCACATTTTTATGACACAGTGTAGTAATATTACATGTGCTACTTGGAACTGCACTTGCAGCAGTACGGTGGGAAGTAACCAGACAGTGTGTAATTGTGTGTAGCTGGTGTACCTGAGGGAAATCTGGATAGAAACCATTTTCACAACCCTGGAGTGGGTGGTGTATGAGACTTTTCCAGGAGAAATAGGAATCTACCAAAGTTAACAGACTTGACTGCGATCATGTGAGAGCATATTGTCAAAAAGTGTTCATCCTTGTAAAATCATTGGATGCTAGTGCCACATCTGTATGAGAACAAGTGCTCTGCAGAATGTTTTTTGCAACCATCAGTCATTGGCCATGCCTTGAATCACTCAAAGTGGCCACCCTTGGCCAGACAGCTGCTTGATGCAGGCATTGGCAGTGTTGACATACAAGAAGCTCACACCCACAGGAATCTCTCAGCACCCATCTTTTGATACTATCTCTTCAACAGAAATGCAAGGACAGAATTGAGAAAATATGTTGCAAAGTATTAAAAATAGCAATCTCTCGACTACAGCAGCGGGACTCTTCATGTCATGAGCACAACTTGGAACATGAAAATACATTTTGCACTCTAGCTGAGTAATTGCCGCATTAATCTTGCTCAAGGAAAGCCTTTATCACGGTTTTATGGAGCTAATGATAAAGTCACTGAGCCTCCCACCACCGAGAATGGGTCGGGATGCTATGGTAGTCTTGACCAATCCAGCATTTTCTGAAGCATCTCGTCAGTAACAGCTGGCACAAATTGAAATGTGGCAAACATTGAATTCTAAAATTCTGGTACACAAAGGGAGAATGACCATGAATGTGTTGCAGAAATTGAACTTCTTGTTATGAATTTGCCAACAGAGAGAAATGGAGACCAACTCATAAATGCTGGTAGAGTGGAAGCAACTGATAAGAACTGATAAAAATGCACTTTATGTGGTTAATTTCAAGGTATGTAAGAACTCTCAAAGCTGATTGCAAGAACGAAATACATCAACCTCTTTCACTCTCGAGGCATAATGAGCTTACACGACTGCTTTGCTACGCTTCGGATGTTGTTGATTCTTCTAAACAACGCCGCTTATAACCTATGAATCTCTACTGTCGCTACTTTATATTTCTAATTTCGGGCCTAGGAAGGCCTGACAAAACCATCAGATCAGGCCTACGTGAGATTGAAGTGGGCCTCTATTTCCCTGCGTCACGAGAGATCGGTGGCGGCGCATGGGGGCCTTGTTGTGTTCGAATCAACCTTAAAGTGTGGAACGCAGGATCATTTGGCTTTATGAGTTGACAAGAACACATTAATATTAAGATGCAAATTTATCAAAGACATTATGCACGAGGTTGGGAAAATCTCCGTACAGCACGTTAAGATAGAATACGGGTCTGATATGCAAATGCATTTTAAGCTGAAACACTTGGTGTTGCACTGTTGGGGGGGGGGAGATTTAAAAAGCGGTTTGAAGTGACTTTGAATGTGATACGATGCACAGTAAGAAGTGAGGTTAGAACCACTACTTGTATCCAACAATTTATGCTCTCATTGTAATTGATGACACACTCCGTTCTGGTCGCACACTGCTTGAACGAGGTGCCAACTTGGGGTCCCTCCACACGAAGAACATCTGGTCCACTTGGTAAAGGTGCAGTGCGAAGTCACGATAGAGTTGGAGCTTAAAGGAGCGCTCACCCAATTTCAGTGCAGTTGGCCGTGCATATCTGCACTGATTGAGTGTGCACTCCTGTTATATCCTCTGAGGGGGTTGAACGACCTGGCAAACTGACGAGAAGAAGCTTCCACAAAAAGAACAAAAAATAGCTCGGGAAAAGAAAGTGAGCAAGTTTTCAGGGCTGCCACTCAAGTGTACGATTTTGGAGCGTAGATAACAAATCCCGAGCGGAGGCGGACGTTGCTTGACACCGGTGTTGCCTTGACATGCAGCCTCCCCTTGGATCGAGCATCACTGCTCAATCAACCTGGAGTGGGCTACGTCAAAACGGCGTCTTCTGGCAACTCTGCTTGCAAGAAATCTGCAACCTTCTGTGCAGTTATCTCCCGTTTTCGGAGCCAGCGAGACCACGCACATGCAGACCTAGATTTTTTCTGACAAGTGCAATAACTTGGTGGAGTTACTCGAATAAAGAATGGACGGCTAAAATGTCATCAATGTTTGCACTGTCTCTACGTAAGTTTTACGGTTTCTGGTACTTTGCTGTTTTTGGCATCATTGGACGAGTGATTTTTCAAAATTTTGAAAAAAGCGTCTGCGCGCACAAATAGTGAAGTCACTGTACTGCGCGCACAAATATCACTGTACTGCGCGCACAAATAGTGAAGTCACTGTACTGCGCGCACAAATGTGTTTTAATATTGTTCGTACGTCTACAGAGCACACTTCATACATGCGGATGATATTCTTTTAGCGACGTCATTGTGGGCAATTAAGTCGACAATATGATAGTATTCAACAAAATTTTTAGAAAATCCGAAGTTTTCGTAGTAGCAGCGTTGAAAACAGGTTTCTCAAGCTAACTTGTGGTGCATTCGGCTAAAACTTTGAACATTTCAACACTTCCAGAAGTGTGAATCAATTGTGCATTGGAGTTATAACAATTGGGAGACAGAATATTAAACCTAACACAAACTGAGTCGCAACTTGACGAAGAATCGTTTCAGAGTTGCCATATTCGAGTTGCAGCCTGCGTGCATATGCAACCCTTTTTCACAGAATCACTGCTAGAGGGAAATTCCCGGCCACGCCGGTTCTGTCTGGGTCGACGGCAGCGCCCCCAACCGGTGAGAAGGACGAAGCAGAGATGCCACCGACCAACTTGGATCCTCCGTCACTTCCTTCCCACAAATGCTACAAAACCGGGTGATGTCTTTTCTGTAAGCTTTGGCAAACCTGCACTAGAGACATTACTAAGATTTTGCCACAATTTGCACAGTTTGGGCAGAAATCGGTCCATAACTTACTTAGATGGAGGCAAAGGCTCACCCTGACCTAAAATGTTGTCCAACTCTCCGGGCAGAATATCTTGAACACGACACATTTTTGCGGAAATGGCCTTCGGGCCTGGCAAAAAGGCCCAACACATCGACATAGGCCTCATCTGGGAGGCCCTCCAAGTGGGGCCTCCCTCTCCCCCGCTTGGAGCGCTGCCATCGACCCCGGCAGAACCGGCGCGTCCGAATCGTTCCGTCCAGGTAGCAATTATTCTGCGCCAATTTTTTTGCAAATGCCTTGAGGAGAAGGAGAGGCCCAAATTTTCCCTCAGTTCAGTTCCCTCCTTGGTCGAGTTAACATCTCACAAGGGGAGGAGGCAAAAGTTTTCCATCAAACAATCCTCCAACCTCGATTTCCCCAAAAAGAACCAAGAAAACACCTTAGGGAAGATGCGTTTCTGGTCCTTCCTCTTCTCCCTGATCATCTTCTCCTTGTACTTGGTCATGGCCAAGGACGAGGAAACAGACGAGAAGGAAAAGGCCGCCGACCGGCGAGACGGGAGATTGAGTATGAGTCAAAATGAAAAAAAATGGTTTTTTTAAGTGTTACATTTTTCATGGCCCCTTTTTCTCACGCAAAAAGAGCGTGAAAAGAATAGAAAAGCGTGAAAAAACCTTCTTTTTTTCCAATCATCATCTTTTTTCACGCATTTTTCGCTTTGTTTCACGCGTTCAGAAAAAAAAAACTGACCAGAAATCCAAATCACGCACATTTTGTAGTCACGAACGAAATCCCACGTTCGATTTAAAAAAAATACGCAGTTTCTTTACGTTATTTTCACTCTGTTTATGCAAACACCTGGTGAAAATTGGTGAAAAAAAAAAAGATTTTTTTTTTTCTTTTCAAATAAGTAGTCTTTATTTCACCCACATTTTCTTATTTCACTAAATTTCAGTCGATTGTTCCTAGAAAATGATTTGAAAGTGTTTCTGGGTAGTGAAAAGTTCTTAGGGAGTCAACCTTTCGTCCTTCCATTCAGTGTTCTCGCTCTTCACCGTGGTCACCTTCAGAAACGAGCCCTGCACCAGCACCTCCAACCTGTTGGGGTAAAGCAGCATGAACATTGCAAAAAAAAGTCTGCGTAGTCAAAGACTGACAACTTCCAGGTCGAATGGCCGGAACGGAACCTGTCTGACCGAGACCGACTGCACGGATCGATCAGGGATGGTCTCCGGCAACTGCGCTGCAGGGTAAAGTTCAACTTCGTCCAGACCCAAGTCAGCGCGCCATTGGTGTGCTTCCTGATCCTAGGTTCGGCGTCTGCTGCGTCATCATCTTGTCCGACACCACCGGCACCATCAACCAGAACTGTACCTACATCCAGAACCCGGGCTTCCCCAGCTCGCTCACCTCCACGGACAGCATCAGTTACACCGTCCAAAAGTGCTCCAATGGTACTTTATCCCTCAGTTCTTTTCGATTGGAGCCTCATATGAGCATTCTCTGCAGATGTGTGCGACCTCCGCTTGGACTTTGAGACGTTCAACACGGTGGGGATGTCCGACTCCTTCGAGACGGGCACCTGCACCGACACCTTCATAGTCACGGTACTGTCAGGAGGTGATTAATTCATTAAGGAGGTGATTATTGTTCTTTATAGTCCACAGGAAATGCGGGAAATGCTAGGCCTACAATTTGTGGCCTCAACTCGGGACAACACAGTAAGTTACCCAAGAAATGAAAAGAGGAACAGTCTTTATAAGTTCTCCATTCTAGTGTACGTCAACTTGGGCAATTCTGACAGTGACACGGCCACGCTGGCCTTCACGTTCTCCGGCTCCAGCACCACGAGACAGTTTGACATCAAGGTCACGCAGGTCAAGTGCGGGTCACAGCTGAAGTGAGTTCTTTTTGTTCTTCACCACGAGAACGTAAGTGTTGCTGAAGCGAAGCCTCCCTTCCCCTCCAGCTCTCCAGACACCTGCCTGCAGTACTTGACCGGCACCACTGGGCGCATCGAGACCTTCAACTTCCGGTACACCGGCGACGAGTCTCACCTGCCTGCTCAGAGGTACCATGACCACTAGAAAAAAAAAGGGACGCTCTTCTTATTGCCGTGCGCAGGTACTCCGTGTGCATCCGCAAGGAGTTGGGCTTCTGCTGCGTGCAGTACCAGGTGTGTACCGGCACCGACGAAGCCTTCACCCCGTCACCCGATAAGGACGATTCCGTCGTGGACGACTGCGACACGCAGGACTTCATTGTTATTGACGGTGAGGTCATGACTCCCCCAGAGCTTGAGGCGTTCCAGTCCTGCTCCACGTGGGAAGGAGTGCCAATTTTTTGGCACACTTTTTCTCTTTTGGCACACCAGAAATGGCAGCCGCCGTCCGCTAAAGCTCTGGACTTGCCCAAGTCATTGAAGCCCATGACGAAGCGTTTCTTGTTGCAGGCGGGTCTTCCCAGTGCAACCAGGGCACGACCAACGGCGCTGTCTCCTCCCGATTCTGCGGAAGTTTCTTCAACCCTCAGGACGGCCAGATGCAAAACGCGCCTGTCTGTGGTGAGTCCGCTGGCGATTGCTGCAAATTCTGGCGCGAATTCGCATGGTTTTGCCCGATTTTTGCAGACTGCAGCACTCCCTTCGTCGTGGGCGTGAACTTCAATTCGAATCCTGACATGTCCGCGTTCGGAGCTGTCCTCGTGGTTGACAACGACATGGTTTCTCGAGGTGAGATCAGCAATCACACGTTGAAGCAGAGTCGTCATACAGTAGTTGCAGGATACATTTGCTAGAACTAGCGTATTCGTACCTGCTCGAGCAGTAGTAAGAACAGTCAGAGCATAGTTTTACTTCTCTCTGTCCAACAAGACCCAGACCGAGTTATGATCTACCTGGTGTGATATATAAAGCATATTTTCTTTTGCAGGTGTGTGTCTGGAGTACATGCAAATCCCCTGCTCATAGAAGATGGAAGCCCCACGTTCACCCCCACCCCACCCCCCAAAAAAACCAACCAAAAGGAAACGGAACTGAACTATGAAAAACATATAAACCCAAAAAAATTGAGCATAACCTGAAAACAAGCAAAAAAATAAATGAAACTGATCTGCCTTATGATACAACAAACACATCAAGGCCTTGTTGCTCGATCCACCGGATGAAGTCCATAACAATGAGGCTCCACTTCCAGCTGGCCATCCCAGCCACGATGAGGGACGTGGCTGACAGGGTTGCCCAATGTGGATGCTGACACCATGTTTGAAATACTTCACAGGTGAGAGAAGAACTCTCAACTCATAACTTACGTTTTAGGCTAGTTCCAAAAGGTACTTTTTGGGGGGAAAATGATTATTTTTCTTGGCTGTGCGTGTTCTCGTTCACTTTATTTTACAAGATTTTGCTAAAAACAGTTTGTTCTCAAGAGCTATTTAGAGCTTCTAACTCAAGGTTCTTTAACACTGTTTGTCGTACGTGTATGTGTTTTTTCAGCCCTAAATTTGGACTGGATTGAGCTAGAGAAGTAGTGTTGGACAGCTAAAAAGCGTCTCTAAAACTATACTCTTATGCACTCTTGCGCTAGGACTACTCATTTTTCCACAATATACGATGAATGTAGCAGAGTTTACTACATAAAAGTGGGACTGTATTGTGGACGAATGAATGATCCTGGAGCAGAAGTGCGTGTCAGGTCAATTCTACAGGAGCTTCTTGCCGTTTTAGACAGTCCGGTCCATATTGTACACAATGGAGTCAACTTCTATGTTGTGATCTCTGCCAAAGTAGCTAATTTTTGCATGAGTTGAAGGTGTCCACAGAAAAAAATCTGGTAACTAAAAACTTCATGCTGTCGCCAAAGGCAAAGTGAAATTTTTAAACTAGCTTTTTGAGTAAAAAATACTGTTTGTCCTAGAATTAGTTCAACGTGACGCTTGAAGGCTGAAGGGGAACGAGTAGGGCACGAGGAGGTCCAACTTGGTCTGCAGCTCAAGGCCTTGGACGACACCTCCGTGAAGGGCATTGGTGTGGTCGAGAATGAGGACAACGTGTTGCACCCCCTCTTGTAGATTGGCTGCAGCTGGCACCGTTATTGTGGAGCCGCAACTCATTTTGGAAGGTCGGGGTCAGCCTTTGACGAATTTTTGAAAAAACAGGCATAGTATTATTCATCTCCTTCCTTGGTGCAAGCCTTTGTTTCAAGGCCTCTGAAATGAAAAATTGAGTTGTTTGGGGGTCCCTTTTATGCCTCCAAAGCTACGTAAGGATGTTAGGTCGACATTTGAAATTTGCTTCTTTCTAAACTGTCGTCAAATGACCCTGAAAACAATGTGTGCTCAGCTCTGCCTTCCAAATCTTGCTATGTACTCAACTTCTGTAGTAGGACAGGCCCCAAACCCTCTTTTTTGACCACATCTTCCTAAGATGAACTTAGCAAAACTATTTTTGGTCCTGCCTCTAATATGTAGTATTTAAGTACGTGTCGCTAGTTGAAGAATCTTTTGCGAGCAATGAATATAATATTGAGATCTCTGTTACGGACAGTGTGCACGCTGTTGTTGCGATCATAGAACGATCCACATCGATATACATATCTTCCCCATTTAGCGAGCTGCTAGAAATCACTTTATTCTTTTGTTCAGAGCTGCCACCATCTCCTCGTAGAACTTCTGCTTCTCGGTGAGCAACAGAACGTTGAGACATTGCTTAAAGTAGCCTGAGGTAAAACATTCCGATCTGAAATGAGAGATGGCATGGAGAAAAACAGGAGGAAAGAGAGAAATGGCAACTCTGACACCTGCACAGAGAATGGATCTCAGGTTCCCGGTACAGTTGGTAGCAGTCCTCGCACACCGTGTCCAACTTGGTGAAGGTGGACCTGTCGTACAAGCCGCTGCACTCCAGGTTCAGGAAGTGACTCTTGTCCTGCGGTGTCAGCGACTGGATCAGATACCTGCACAAAACAAGGTTGGTGTGTGAACGCTCGATCAAGGTCGACTTCGCCTCACCTGTTTTGACCTCCCGGCGACCTCCCGCTGTAGCCCAAGGCCAGGCAGGACATGAGGGACAAGACGAAGATCTGCGGGTTGGAGACAGGGTCGGTTATCATGAGCGTGACAGTGGCTTGTGGACCGGTGTCAAGTCAACAGTCATGCCAATCTTACTGTTAAGCTTTATTAACATACAGAAATCAATAGGACTGATCAGTTACAACTCTGGTACACAATTACAGGACTGCCTGCTGGTCCGGTCCGTCAGGCGGGCGTGCGTGTGAGTCTGTCTCATGGTGTCAATCTGCCATTAGTGAAAACATTTGATTATAAATGTTTGTAAATCCCGTTAAGTATGAACGCTTCTTTTACACATGATGCTCTTCTCTAGAAGAGGCTTGGATTCTTATAAATCTTGTCGAGGGTTAAGGTAATGAATAGCATTACAGTAGAACGAAACATGTACTAGCCACTAGTGCAGTGCACTACTGCGTTGGGTAACTTCAGCGTGATCATGTGCATCGCTATCTTTTTCTTCTTTTTCTCCTCCTCTTCTTCCCGATGATCTCCACCATCTCGAGGTAGGTGTTTGAGTCCTCATCCAGGAGGAGTGACTGGAGACATTGCCTGAATGTGTTTGTACTAAAGCAGTCCATTCTGTGTGAGAAAGGAGAGCGCTGGTGAGCGATGTGGCAGCTCTGGCAGAGCACAGTGGCAAACCTGCAGAATCCGTGCACCTCCGGGTCCTTGTAGAGGTTGTAGCAGTCCTCGCAAATCCGTTCCAGTTGCGTGAGGATCCTCTGGTCGTACATGCCCCTGCAGGCCAGGTCCACGTAGTTCCTCTTCACCAAGGAAGACATGAGAGACTGGGGCAGCATGAAGCTGCTCTGGGCACAACACGCGCACACAGACACCAGGAGGAAAAACTGCAAAGACATGATGGGGAACTTGGCCAGTGACTACAAGTAAAGGTGACCCAAAACATTCATATAAACTTGGATGGTTGTGCAACATTAGATGCGTGCAAAGGATGCAAATAAAAATGCAGCTCCTTAATAATCCATCTACATGCATACAGATCATGTGACTGACTAGTATAGTAAAAATGTCTAAAAAATTGCGAATGAAAACGCACATATGTTATCATTTCGTGCTGCTGTGGCAAAAATGTAAGAGTAACGATTTTTATATTTCGTCACAGTTCCGAACAGTCCCATACCACTTGACAAGTGGGTCTTGCACAGCTGCCTGACGCACCCGTCCAGGTCCGTCTCCCACAGCACCAAGATGCTGTGGGTCTCGAGGCTCTTCGGGGAGAACTTGACAAAATCAGAGTTTCTTGACTAAATCGGAGGTCCAATGACTTACATAACTGTAGTTTCAAACATTTTTAGACGTAAAAAAGGTATTGACAGCATTCTTCAATCCACTTGTCTTAGAACAAATATATGCCTGAAATATCGACGCAGCCTCATACCACTGAATCATCATCTGACCTGTGACGTGCTCTTCAGTGGGTCCCAGAGGGCAATAAAAGTGTACAGAATACCCCCCCCCCTCCCAGGTGCCAAAGAACTCGCACAATTGTGCCAAAACATTGACCTGCATAATTTGGTCATCTCTAGCACATCTGACCATGCTGCGTCTGTCACGGGGTTGGCGCTGTCATCGCCGTACCGAAAGTCCCCAAACGTGGTCAACAGACACTACTTTGTGCAGTTGGGGGGCGATGAAGGTTGACTTTTTGAGGCTGTCGAGGTCTAAGCTTTCATTCGCAGTATAAACATGTACTTATGAGGCACTCAATGCGGAGGAGAGGGCGCGCGGAGCTTTAGACAGAGAGGGATTTAAGTTTGGTTTGAATATAACCAGACCAAAGCACATCAATTTTGTCTTAAAAGTCCAGTATGTTAAAAACAGGAGAGCAGAATAAGAGATTCATAACAAACAAGCAAGGACTTAAGGAACAGAAGACACAGATTTATAACAGAGAATGGCAACCCGGACATCCCTGAAGATCGGCGATGCTGCCTTCAGCAGTTCGATGGAGTCTCTGTCTTCCTCGGCCTCAAAAGTGTCTACCCTTAACCGTCCGTGTCTGCACAGGTTGGCGGTGTTCGACGTCTTCAAGATGCTTAAGCTGTCAGAGGAGATTCCGGACGAGGAGATGTGACGCGACGGCCCCAAGTGTTCAGTGGATTTGTGGTTTTGCTTTTGGACTTTGCATAGCAGGGCCACGTGGGTACTTAAGATAATGTACTTTATATCCTTTAATTCGGCCTCAGGACAAATTTAGTAAAAAAGTAATGTGAAAAATCCACATTCTAAAAGTATTTAACACACTTAAGACTTGATTGGCTGTATGAAAGTTCGGGTCGGGCTGGTGGAAAATGGCCTCGACCGGGCCAGCTGGGCTCGAAGTATGACTACTCGATGGCTCACTCCACTGCCTGACATACAGCGGTGCCAGGTCACGCTGACGGTCAACAGGTGTCAAATGCACTGCACAAAAACGGCATGGCCCAAAATTGGGGCTGTCTGGGTGAAAAGGGGGGTAAATCTTGGCCGAGTTGAACCAAACTTTGATGGAGCGTAGATGAGATCTCAGGTATTCATAACAAAGATTTTAGGCTCATTTCATTCAGCCAATCTCAGTACTTTTGATTTTAGGTAATGTTGAATAACGGTCGTGCGTTAATGTTTTTCCATTATTTGGAAGTCCCCGCTCAAACTCTCTGGAGTATGTAGAGCGTAGTTCTTGCTATCCTTTTTCTCATGTACTTATGATACTTCTTGAAATGTACTGGTTGTAGTTACTCTTTGTCATGTACTTGTGATACTTTTTGAAATGTACTGGTTGTAGTTACTCTTTGTCATGTACTTGTGATACTTTTTGAAATGTA
>JAAUXU010038218.1_pt1 | contig 12370 bp, 13 predicted proteins | sample 7278151 | NCBI WGS metagenome assembly JAAUXU01 (sample SAMN14350113, study PRJNA611818) | marine sediment metagenome | isolation source: surface marine sediment (1.8m) | place: French Polynesia: Moorea | collected 2018-08 | reverse complement strand
TGAGGTGCTGCTGCTCACGTCCATGTGGGTGATGGACAAGACCAAATCCCCCCCCCCCCCCCAAATGTCATTTGCATCCTCTGAGACATGACAACATTTCGTGCCCAAATAATGGAACCTGTAATATTGGTTTCTGGGAATGAGTTACATCGGCTGTAGCCATGAGATGTTGCAGATTGACATTTTTTGCATCCTCCCTCTCTTAGACATGACATTTCATGTTCGAATAACAAAACCTGAAATATTGAGTTCTGCTATAACAGGAGCTTCACCGACACACCCTCCATGAACGTCCTTTGACCAAACTGTGGGGCTTGTTTTTCTCACCAAAGAATTATTTAGGCATTTAAAATATCTGATGAAGCCCCCTAAAATTGCGGTTTTTTTACCCGACCTGGTCCAAGGACCCCCAGACCTGACAGGTGAAACAATCTCGTGCCACCTGTGAGGCCTTCCGTGGCCAAATAACAGGCACATTTTGGACAACTTTGGCATGATTATTCAATCAGGACAGACCGACGACATCTGCGTCACCCCGTGTGCATCCTCTCCCCCCCCCCTAAAAAAATGTCACCCCGAAAAGCTGCTCGCCCAAGGATGTTGGGAACAATGGAGGAAGACGTTAGTGAGAAGAGGCTCTTCCAATCTATGGCAGAAGTCAATTAGTGGCCCAAAAACGATTGACTTCTTTGTCGAAAGGAGGCAAAAAAGGGAGACCCTCTTAGAAAAAAAAAGTACCCCCTCATTCTCGGTGTCATTTCCGTCGCTCAAGAAAAGGACTCGGACGCTTCTTTCATTTGACCAAAAAGAGGGAAAAAGCTGCAATCAATTAGGCTAACGGGGGTCATACATGATCGCAGGGGGGAAGGAATGGACGGACGAACAGTTTTTGGCTTCCCCCCTCCAAAGTCATCCCCACCTATTGGACCAAAGAGCGATGGTCAAAAAAACTTTTTTTTTTTGGGGGGGGGGGGCAGCTCCTCCTTATCTGCTAATCAATGCATGATGATGAAGAATCGTTCGGTCAAGGACGTTGACAGCAACACTGGCCGCGACTCCGAATCCGCGATACTGACGCTCCACGTCTTGGCCAGCGTGACGTCGACCGTGAGCGTGGTGGCCTCCGCCAGACCCAGCTGCAGTCGGTGGCTCTTGTGCCACGTTCCCAAGTACAGGGTTGGTCTGATGAATCGAGACCTTTTCCGCCACAGAGTCTCAATTTACTTGATGAACTCCGTAGGTTGGCAGGAAACCCGTGATCTTGGTCGATCTCCTGCACCGGGCGATCCCGGATGGAAATCATCGTCTCTGTTGCATCAGATCCGGCCATCTAATTTGTAGGAGGAGCATCTCTGATCTCCCAGATCTTTTGGCAGCATCTTGACTAAATTTGTCGTTATCTCCGGTCATGAAGTGACCTGGGGTGAATAAGAATCTCGTGACTTAATAAAGCCTTAAAACTTTACTGACTCTCAATGATGTTGTTGTTGTTGTAAAACGGTTGACTCAGGCGAGAGAAGAGCATACATCAAATATAGCCGTATATATTGATCAGGATGCGGAAAAGCTGACTGAAGACGAATAATCTTGGTGCCAAAGTGTGGCCGACATGAAATGTTTGGCTCATTCAAGTCCATTGCTGATTTGGTGTGACGGAGCCGTGCGTGAAAACGTCCAACGTGTCCAACGTGTGCGCCCTCCCGATGGCTGCGGAGGCCGCCAGCCCCGTCCGCCGGCCCCGTCCGCCACCACAGAAATGCTGTCCCAACGACCACCTCATTCTCGCCATAGTCCCGCACATGCGTCAAATGCTTTGTCCTCGCTCGGCCAGACAATTAAAAAACAAGTGTGGTCTGGCCGAAGCTGATGCCGTCCAACCGTCGCTCGGCCTGGCTGGAGCTCCTCTTCTTCGTTCCCATGGAATCGAGAGAGAAATGATGATTGGAGGCACCCCGACAGCTTTCTTTAAAGCTGGGGAGAATCATACGCGCTAATGATTCGGCCAGGGTTGCCACCGGCCACTGCCGACTCGGGTGCCTCCCTCGGCCCGGGCGGCCCCACACAACTGGGGCCAGACGTGGCAGTCGGCCCGTGGCAACCCTGTCGGCCCCTCCGCCCAATAGGCCCAGCCGGAGGTAGGGAGAAGCACTCGTCTGTGATCTCTTTCTTTCTGCGTGCGTCGGTTGATTTGTCCGTCCGTCCGTCTGTCTGTCCGCGTAGGCATCCCGCAGATATTTGAAACGGTTAAAAAAGGAATTGGTTCTCTCTCTCTCACGCACAAAATATATGGGAATGCTTGGGGAGGGGTTCTCTTGTTGTTTTTGCCCGGGGACGCCAGCCCAGGTAGGCCTGAGGGCTGTCAAAGTTATTGCGTCGAGCCAGTGTCCGACAGCTGCTGGCCTCGAGGCCGTGGCGAGGCCGTCGGAGGCTGCGTCTCACATCCTCGCCGAGGTCGGGCCGAGGTCGGGCCGAGGTCGGGCCGAAGTCGGGCCGAAGTCGGGAACGCCGCAGGTCCTCGAGAGGCTTCTGCTCTTGTTTCCCCCTGTGAAGAAATGACATCCCTCTCTTTTAGCATCTTCGGAATGACGAGAGATGGAACTCGACTTTGTCTTCACCAAAACCCTTTGTCTCCTCGACAGCGGGGAGTAAAAAGGAGACCCCGACTTTCCGGGTAACGGCCAAAGATCACATCGAACCTCAGGTTTTCCCGCACAAACAACGTCAAAAAAATCCATACTTTCACCCCAGCAGGAGGCGCGATTGCTTTGCTACTTGGACCTCTGGAGGAGGCTGAGCTCGACAAGGACTTGTTTTGGGTCTTTCTCTCATACGTGATCGCGGGAGGGGGGGGGACAAATCTAACGGTTAAGGGGGGGGGATACTTGAAAGTACTCGTACGTGATTTGGCACTTTCTTGCTCGCTCCCTCTTATCCACGAATCAGATCTCGATCTAACAAATAGGATCCCAATCGACTTTTTTTTTACTCCTATTTGGCAAGACAGTAGCTGCGCACAGGGTGTCTCAGTGAGGGCCGACCCAGGCGGGACAGAGTGTTGCAGATGGATGGGGGAAGTTTTCTTGGGTTCAGGTGGGTGGATCGATCTCGCACAGTGCCTGATGAATAATAACCTATCATAGTGCATCGAGCATCGTGCTACGATAGCCAAGTGCTCAATCATGAACGAGGAAATCTGCTGGGACACCCGGTAGCGGCCGCCCGATCATACGTCTATGACTTTTCCTAATCTTAATAGCGTTCCCTGAAGGTGCGACTTATCTGCAAACACCCTGTGCAATCATTGCTCTGGGCCAGCCCTTGCTGCAACACCCTGTCGGGCCAAAAAAGTGTGCCCGTCCGCCCGCGCCTTAAGGCCCCTAAGAGGTCTTTAACCCCCCCTTCCTCCTCTCCCAACTGACCGCAAATGACCAGACTTGAAAAGAGATCGCAATAATGCCCATACTGGGCATATTTGATACGGAGACGACCATGATTTAGCTCGCCGAATTCTTCTCAGAGGATGAAAAGTGTTCTAAGTGGTAACGTTTTTCTCCGGAGGGATTAATGGGTCGGTCTTTTCTCTTTAACGCGGGGGGGACATTTCTGAAGATTCATTACTGACAGACACAAGTTCGAGTCCGTCTATGACGGCCGAGGCCGGCAGAGTCGACAGCCTCGGCCGAGGCCGCCCAGTCTTGCAAAATCGTTACGCCGGAAAAGAAGAACTCGCAGCATCTCAATGTCATATTTCACATTCAAGAAGAAGACAGGCAATGTCTGCCATTGTCTCCCATATTTCACTGTCCCCAAAAGAAAGAAACAGGGGGGACATTTCTGGATGTCAAGTTCTTTTTTGTCCAATCAACCGGTCGTCAGCTTTTCAAAAAAAAAGACCCTTGCCCCCCCCCTACCTTCAGGCATGCGCGCGTGCACACAATTTGCCTGCGTGTGTGCGTCAAAGTCTGATTCTCTTTCTCCCCATTTTACTGTTCCGCATTTTATTAGCGAAATCGAGGAGAGTGAAAACCTTTTTTGGGTGGAAGGGGGGGGGGGTAAAGGGGGGGTTGTTCAGGCCGGACCTCGCCAAATTCTGGCCCAGAACGGACGTAAAATGTGGCCCGATGATGAGGACAAAGGAAGGAGACAAAGAGCATACGTCGATAACCGGGGTGAACACAGGGTACGCGCCAAGAGGGGAGGGGATGGAAAAATATACCTGTGAGAGACTTGAGAAGAGTAACAGAATAAACAACCCGTCCAATTTTTCTTTTCAGGCACCAGTAGGGGGCGCCAAGTGGGGCTTTTTTGGGGGGAAGGGGGTTGACAGACTATAAAAAAAGGGAGAAGATAAACAACACCCTTTTTATCCCCCCCCTCCCATCTAACGTGGTCCTGTTTTCACCCGTACGGAAGACACACGCAGAAAAGATTCGCTGATCCGTGCATAAACCGATATTGATGCTTCCCAGAAGGATTCTTGCGGTGAAACTCGCTACTTCGGCGGGTCCAAGATCTGCTCGGGCAGACATTTCTCAGTTGTTGTACACATCTCTTTTCTGCACCCACAGGATGACGCCAACAAAGCAGAAATTAACGAGTCACCGAAAATAATTACAGGGTGTGAAGGTGTTTGGAAGGCATGGCAGAATAGGCCTTTTTTGTGCCACGCGCGACTCGATTCTGGCCAAGGAAAAGTTCAGCAAAATTCAAACGTTGCTTCCCTTTTTTTTAAAAAAAAAGAGACAAAAACAGACCAAAATTTTTAGATTTGCCATCCGTTGATCCGATTAGACTGTGTCTCTGTCTCCATGTGGAACCACCGAAGCAAAAGCAAAGACTCAAGTTTTTATTTTGAAAAAAAAAAATTAAATATCAGTTTGAGAAAAAAGGAAACCAATTTGATTCTCTACTCATTCCTATCACAGAGACATCACTTTTTTGTTGCAACGAGAGTCAAATTAGCTCAAATTAGGTGATAGATTTGAAAAAAAAAAAGACTGATGACGAGATTAGGCAAAAGATGTCGGTTAGAACGAAAGATGAGAGGCCACACGTGTGATAGGATTACTCATCTTTTGTCTGAGCGGTTGGTGGTTTTTTTTTTAAAAAAAAGACCTACAGAAGTTTCGATTTTTCGAAAATTTTTGGCTTTTATTCAGTCGTGGAAGTCTCTATTTGACGTCCAAAGCCAGCTGTTTTTCAGGCGTAAAAAGTTCAAGCCAGACTCTGCATCAGTTGGAGCAAAGTTGTCATCAAAAAGCGACTTTGCAGTACTTTCGACAGTGCAAACCAGTGTTGCTAAAACAAGACTTTACTGTACCCCACAGCGAAATTATGATGAAAAGGGGACTTTGCAGTGCTGTCCAAATGAGACTTGGTGCCAAGCAGCAAAGTTCTGGCTGAAAGTCGACTTTGCAGCACGAGAGCAACGCATCAAAGTGACTTTGCAGTGCAAAGCCTGCCAGACTTTGCTGCCCCAAATGCCCCGACCGCCACCGGGTCTTTCGGGGGGTCTCAGAGCCTCCGGCTGGAAAAATGGTGGTGGCAGCGCTGCTTTTTTGTCCCCTCCTTTTCTTCAGGTTTCAACAGCTTCTTGGGTGATAATCATGCATGAACGAAAGAAAGAGAGGTAATGATTACTTCTGCTGCTGCTGCTGCTCTCATCTGCCGTTGGAGGCATGAAAAAGAGGCCTGGAAAATGCCCAACGCAGATGGCGGAGATGAGATGCGGTAACGAGAATAACAGTGCTAAAGTGGTTTAAACTCATTTAGGAGGCCTTAACGAGCTAATGAGGGGAGGAATTAACAGGGTCTGCGTTGCTCTTGACGACGGTTTCACCTCTTTGGTCTCCATCGAAGCCTCGTTGACTTCTTCACTCATCATCAGACTCCGAGTGAAGGGTTGACATTGACCTTTTCGAAAATGATGTGCACATAACATAAAAAAAAACTAATTGCACAAACCAGCTTGCATTTACGTACTCCATACTTTTGCTGTGAGACATGAGTCTCTACAGGGTGTCCCAGACGGGGTGGACGCCAAGTGTCCAAGTAACGTCATCCTCTGCCACACCTTTTCGCCCGTGACACCCTGTAGCTGGCCACGAGCATGTGGGACACCCTGTAGGCGCCTGACCCGGGCCACCGTACTTGGCGAGGCTCCCGTGCCAGCAGGCCATGACCATCGGGACCACGACTTCCAGGGTCCGACGAGAATTGACCCCTTGGCCGTTGAGGACGCCACAAAGACAATTGCTCGGCCAGTCAAGGAGTGCCTACAAATCGGCACCTTAAGTGGGAGGTGTAAGTTTAGAAAATCACAGCCCTAAAAAAATGGGGAATCTTTAAGATGCGTTTGTTCATCTGCGAGATGAAGAAGATCGAGCCGAGATAAGTGAGAGACTCGACCTTCGAGTGCATTTCTTTTTTCGGGAAAAGACGAACTCTGAGTGCGCGGAGGAATCTTCTTGGGGAATTTCCTTCCTTATCCATTCCCATATTTCTTCTGCGTCACAAGAAGCTGGGAGAATCGTTGACCGAGGTCGTCCGAGGCTCCAGAGCCTCCTCCAGGGGAAGCGAGGACGTGAGGACGCGAGGACGCGACCACCTTTCCAGAAGTTGCCGAGGTCGACAAACCTCACTCGCTCAGACAAACGTGAGGGAGGTTTTTCTCCTCGATTGAGTTATTGACTTGGTAATGCTGTCGGTTGCTGCCAGCCAGCATAACCGACCTGTCATTTCTTGCCACATTTTACAACGGATAGACACGCATTTTCCCCTTTGTCGGGGGCGCTTAACCCCCCCTCAGGCGGACCCCGAGTTCTCACCTACCGCAGTCGAGAAAAAATGCCTGGCTTCCCCGTTTTAGGAGCTTCCCACTTTCCAGAACGGCGTCTGCCTTGTTCACGGCCCAGTCGGGCATGTGCCTGCACAGGGTGGACTCGGGAGACCTGCCCACTCGTCTTCGAGGCGGCAGGTTGGGAGTCGCACTGGACCACCCTGTACACGGGTGAACGGACAGGCCAAGAAGCCTCTGCAGGTCTATTGGGTCCGTGCGTTCTTTCATCGAGACATGTTATTTATATCGCATCAACTGTTCCAAACAAGGTGTCGACACTCGTGACCTTGGCCACGGTGACGGAGGAGGCCTCCGCCGGTCAGATGGTGACTGCTGCAGCAGGGTCCAGGACAACTGCGGACTCTGGAGTCCGCTTCCTCCCCTTACCCCTGCGCCCTTGGCGTGAAGCAAGGTGAGAGCTGCTCCTTGGAGGAGGGGTGAAAACGCTTCCCTTCTTTTCACCCTGGGGGTGGCCAGAGAGATGAGCTGGGGTCAGACACGCGAGGATGATTAAAGTGGGCGAGGAGGGAAAAGGCCTCGAAGGCCTGAAGGCCTTGTTAGATTAAAGCCTGGTCCCGTCAATGATTTATTGGCGAGAATCATGACGAATCTTCTTCGTTCTCTCCTTTTTCTCCCCCTCCTGCACACGCAAAGTCAGATAAAGCAGGAGGCAAATTAAGATTCGTGGAGATTTTTACCCGCCATCAATTAATTTTGAGCAGCTTTTACGTGGGCACGTTGATGTGCACGATGAGCGCGATGAGCGCGCCCCTGGACTCCGCCAGGACCCCCAAGGTGGCGAGCTGACCAAGACCGATTGAGAGGCATCCCTCAAAGTCAAGATGAGATGCTGGCACGCAAACAAACAGGGTGTTCGACCAAAAGTTGCCCTGGGATTCAAGGGAGATTAAGCAAATTGATGCTTTCTTGACGAGTGTGACGATTCACTGTTACGTGACGGGAGAGCAACATCTTTGCTGGAACACCCTGTACGCACGGCCAAAGCGGCACACACAAGTTTCGTTTCCAGGCAGTTGTGAAGTCACACTTTCAAGCAACTTTCCACAAAAGTGTCTTTGACCCAGCTGTGCAGATTTGCATTCTGCACGCAGTGATGGCTGCAGATCTGCATGGGCAAATCTCACGAGAGTCTGCAACTGAGGTCAAAGAGCTTGAAGTATATTTATAAATGGCACTCGAGACCCTGACATTGGTGTCGACACGTGACGCATCCTGGCATCAGCTGCCTCGACGTGAAGAGCAAGTTACTTTTGATCACTAAATGTCTGGTCGACAAAGTCAGTTGTGGCCAGGAAGATGGTGGTGTTCTGGTCCAAGTTGGACTCGGAGTTGACTCAATCACAATAGACCCTAAGGTAACTCTGTACGTAAATTTGAGCTCGCTCTTTCTCTCCACGATGAACTAGGCGTTGTCCATGGTGGTCGAACAGGTGCGCGTGCTGCTGCTGTCGAAGCCGATCTTTAGGATGCCGTCGTTGATCAGGCGGCTGTTGAAACATATATGCCGATCGTCACACTACACAACGTTAATCTGCGGCTTTTCACCAGAGGTCGGACAACTCGTCTTAACTTATGTTTATACTTGCACTACAAAGCCAATGAAAACTAATCTCATGTATTTCATGCCACTCAAGTCAAGGTGGGCCTGACGAACGAGGCCTCACAAGGTAATAGTGTCTGAAGTCGGCTCAAAACAAAGGCCTGGCTGGGCCTTGGACGAAAAGCCACGTCTATTCGGTCGAGATGGTCTGTGCCAAGTGGAAGGTCTGACTGGCGTCCGCCCCGTACAGGGTGGCCACGGGGCACCAGTCGCGCTCTGCCTCCACCCTGTACCTCGAGCAGCGGGTCGTCCAGCCCGGAATTTTCCCCGGATTTCTTCTGGCTTCCCCGCCGAGAAGCAACAAGGGCGTGGAGGGGGCATAAAACGGGGATTTCAAATTACTTTCCCGGTAAGGGGGATGCTGGCAAAACTTGGCTGGGGGTAGAAATCTCCTTATGATCTCTATTAGCGTCAGCCACCACTTGGACGAGCAGCGTCAGCTTGGCCACGACCAAGGTTGGCGTCTCCACGCATTTTCTCCCAACGAAAGAGATTCGGATCAGAGCCAATACTTGTCAAATCCAGACCCTGATTGACAAAAGTGGCTTTTCATAGATATTCCCGAGTCCGTTAGCAGAAAAATGGTTGCGTCGCTCTTTGTTTATCCTATCGCAATCTTGCATTCTTCGTATGCTTTTGGACAAGATGGACATCTTAAATGAGTCATTTCTCCAAAGGCACTATCAAAGCAGCGCATTCAATCTTTACAGCCTCCTCCGAGAAGACAGACAAACAAAGGCAGTAAAAGCGGTTCAATTGGGGGGGGGGGAGAAAACTTAGGGGGGGGGGAGAAGATAAGGGACGAGGCAAATGTGTACAAGGAGCATTAAGATGATGCAAATTTACCGTGCAAAAGTGTGTAAACGTGCAGCAGATACGGGTGACAAGCAGGGTTGCCAGGGGAACGAGCTGTCAGGGAGCCGGAAGAGGAACTCCCAGCCTGGAAAGCCTCTGAGAGCTAAGCCAGCTACGTTCTTCTTGATCTGGTTGGATGCGTCGGCCTCGACCTCGGTCTCGGCCTCGGCCTCGACCTCGAAGAGCAGCAGCCAAAGTTGGAAAATTTCCTCTGGTTCTCGAGATAAATTGACCTTATGCAAATTCCGATCTTGCTTTATCGCCTGCCCAGATCTGTTGAGCACCCGCGCAACCCGGAGAGCCAAAAGATCAACGGTTCAAGCAGGAGAGAGCGAAAAAGCGAAAATCCATCAGGCCAAATAGAGAGGAAAAACCAACAGACCTTTTTCTCTCCCATTGCCACACGATAGCGCATACGCACAGGGGGGGGAGGGGGGTTGAGAAAAAATTGCTGTGGGGGTCATTGTTGTTAGAACCCCCCCGAGAAGCAGCAGCCAGACGAGCAGTGCAGTCTTGCCACATTTGGCAGATTCCCTGGGATTGTAATTCATTCATGCACTGCGTGGGCTGCGCCAAAAGCAGAGAAAAAACTTGGTTTTACAGTGCCTCCCAAAATAGTTTGGCTTTGCTTGCACAGTTTTCTCTCTCTTATCTGGAAATCTAGCACGCTCCTCTAGAGGGGGGAGGCAGTTTTAGGGCAGTGCAACCAAACTGCAAGATAAACCACTTTGGGACTCACCCAGACTGCGCTGCTTGGCTTTTTTGGCACGTGCAATATGGCCTGGATGAAGGTGCTTTATACTGACTCAGGGGGACCATTTTTTTGTCGCCGAACTTGGCAAAGTATCTGGGGAATTAGTGTCGATTATGTCTGAGGACGGCAACGGCAACGCCTTGGTCATCCCGTGGGCCATGTCCATGGGTGCCAGGCCCGTCGGTTCCAGGCCCGTCAGCGCCAGACCCGTCAGCGCCAGACCCGTCAGCGCCAGGCCCGTCAGCGCCAGGCCCGTCAGCGCCAGGCCCGTCAGCGCCAGGCCCGTCCCCCAATTTTTTGGTCGGACAACCAAGACCTTAGGTGACGACCAAAAATATATTCTTTAACCTACCCTGCCAATTTCCGCACAGAATTACCTAAGACTGAATCAGCGTTGCGACAAAGACTTGAGGCTCGTTGAAAAAGTGCCTCCGTCAGAATTCAAGTTAACTTCTCAATTTAAGCGTAAAGTTAGTTTAATAATCCCTGCAATACTGAGACACCTCAAATGCCAAAGTCTCCTGAAAACGCACGTCGATCTGCCAGCATCTCCATTCAGCTGTTGAGTGGGATCACCTCCCTTGACACAGCCTGTCCGACTTCGCCTTGACGAGCTCCGTCAGCCCCGTGTACTGGATCAAGTCCGGCGTCGACGGCGGCAGCTCCACTTGCTGCACTCATCCAGATTGTTAAGGATCTGTTATTCTAAAGACGCCGCGACTCCATTGGTGGTCCCCAACTTGACATCTTGCTAATAAACTGTCCGACCGAGTGGGTTTTTCTGTAGGTGGACAAGGTAAAGACATAACTTTTTCCCCCCTCTTTACTCCTCATGTTCGAATGAGCGAATTTGGGCAATGTGGGCACAATCGGCTCAGAGCTGGGGGGGTAAGTCTCCTCCGAACACCCCCTCCCCTGGCGTCACGGCGGGCAGGCCGCAGCAATCTGGAAACAAAGGCTTGAGTGACATGTGTGGCACACCTCGTGTTGCCATCTAATTTTATAGGTGCGCGCAGGTGGACATAAACGCGGTGGTCACTCTCACAAGTGGGACAGAGAAGCGTCTTCAACTTGCCACTTTTTGCAGCGGCTTCGAAGAAATAAATAAAAAGATGCGGGAAAACGCGGTCGTTGCTGATGCCGACGTCCAACGCCAGATGTCGCGCACTCCCGGGCGGGCGGGCGTGGCGGCCGACGTCTGCTCCTCCGTCAGCGACATCTCTGTTGCATGACGAGCGCTGAGGTACTCACCGACCATGAACGACGAGCTCGCCATGGAGAGGACGGACACTGGCGCGGCCGAAGCCGTCGATGTCGTGACTGGAGTTCCAAAAAAATTCCGTCTAATTTCTTTTAGCTTGTTGCGACCGCGGGAAAGTCTCAAAAAAGTAATGCAAGTTGTACAAAAGTTTCTTGAGAGAATCATGCAAGGTCGGGTTACCCCGGCCAAAAATAAATGGGGCTGAAGAAGACATTTTTAGGACGAGTTGACTGGCCAAATTTACCAGTGCCACCCGGTCTTGGCTGTCGTGTCTGGAAGCGCCTTTTGTACAGATGGGAACTGGTGTCGCTGCTGTTGTTACCGAGGCTGATTGTTTCTCCTTCTGCCCAGAGAAAGGAGCTGCAGCCTCGGGAGCCTCGGGAGCCTCGCTCGGGTCAGGCCCGCACGCGATCGAGGAGAGCAGCAGGCACTGGGGTCAGTTTCGGACGGTTTCGCTGGGCTCAGCAGGGGTAAAAGTGCACACAGACGCGTGCAAAGGTGGGGGGGGGGGATCAAACCGTTGACTTGACCCTTCACTCGGGGTCTGTGGCGAGCACCGGCGTGATCGGATCCCGCGTGATCGAAAACTGAAGACCGGCGGAATTTCACGTGAAAAAAAAAAAAACCAAGACGCAAAATGACTGTTGGGGGATCTGAAAATGTGATAATGAAAATTGAAAAAGTGCACTTTTTTTGCCCCAAATGTAGTAACAAAATGGTCACAAAAGTCGAGTTTCTCCACCTAAAAATTCTGCGGTGACAAAGTCGTGGCTTGAGAAGTGCCAACCGAGAGACGACCTCACTCTTCAACCTTGTCCAATGACTCGTTGTTGAAGAGCAATGCAATGGACACAGGGTGGCTCAGCAGGGGTCATAAATTTTACCCTGCTACAGGGTGATGCAAAGAGGAACGTTTCTCTCCTGCTCGACACTTTTGGGGAGCAGAATCAGTGAGCAATGGCTTGGATTGAAGCTGAATATGAGACAAATTGTTCTATGCTCGCTGTCACGCATTTGCACTGCCCCAAACTTTCTCGACTT
>JAAUXU010024985.1_pt1 | contig 12370 bp, 16 predicted proteins | sample 7278151 | NCBI WGS metagenome assembly JAAUXU01 (sample SAMN14350113, study PRJNA611818) | marine sediment metagenome | isolation source: surface marine sediment (1.8m) | place: French Polynesia: Moorea | collected 2018-08 | reverse complement strand
TGGCCGCTTCCACTTTCGGACCTCATCTGTCTCACTAGTGCTCCTCTCTTGATTGGTGAAAAGAAATAGGGAGAGGCGAAAAGAAACACAGTGGGACCTGCTTAAGTGAAAGCCCTAGTTTATATTATATACAAAGCCAAATGTTTTACATCACCGGGAATTTCACTTTAGCGAATGATGAAGTTGCAAGGGGGGCATGGGAAATACACTGTACCTGGTGTCCGGTACCGAGAGGCACGTTTCTTCACGTAGTGGCGGAGTTGACACCAACCAGTCGGAAGACTGGATTGATATGGATACGGATGGCGTCACTGCATGGACAATGGGGGACGACATCGTGGATGGATCATCCAAAATATGAGGACAGCAAAAAAGAAAAAAAAGAGCTTGAAATGTTGTTGCAAAGTAGCAAGGATGCTGTGGCAGCGACGGGAATGACGGACAGGGCAAGGGTAAAAAGTGTGTACCTACTTCATTATAATGAGACGTTGTGGTACATGACCTCCTTCACCTTCTTGATTATGTAAGTCTTTGTCCAGATTTATCCCATCCACCCAATCAGGCTGCTTCGGCGACATCACACCTCAACTATTCACCCCAGTGCCGCTTGAGTTCCGGCTATCATGGGGGATCAACGGGTACAAGTGGGCCAAGCTGGACAAGATGTGAGTGAAGAGGGCAATGCCGAGTCAAAAATATACTGATGCCAACTGGCAAGCAGCCGGCGTGGACTTGGGGGTCCACATCAAGTTGACATCTGGCCAGCTTTTGGTGAGAAACACCTTGATGCGAACATCCACCTTGAAGTGCCAGTACAGGAACAAAGTATCTATCCAAAGAAAATGACGCAGTGGGAGGATCGAAGCATCTTCTGAGTTTAATTGCCTTATCCAGGGTGGACATTCAATTAATTGTCTTAATTAATGATCTTCTCAGGCGGTCGGGTAGAGCTCTGGGATGTCGGATTCTTTCTCCTCCTCTTGCTCTATCTTCTTTACCAGCATGATCCATTCAATGTCATCTCTTGTCAAAGTCTGAGGGTGGCACATGAAGCATGGGAATGTTGCGGTAGCTCGCTCAATGATTGTCCTACCTTCTCGTTCAGTTCTTCCGGATAGAGTTTCCTCATTTCCTCGACCGACTTTGAGACAACCTCCTGAAGAAACAAGTATTTCAAGAGGCCACAGTGTCGATCTTACAGTTAGATCCACAGTGAGATGAGTAAGTAAGATTCTTAATGGACACCCACCTTGTATCCTCTCTTGACAAAGAACGGAATGACGTCAGTCCTGCAGGAGGGCACGCCCACCGTACATTTCTCCACTCTGCCTCCCATTGACTCGGCTGCAGTCATGAGTTTGTCTCCGTAACCATTGCCCTGGGCTTCCGGATGCACGGCGAGGATGCTGATCTCCACCACACCGTTATGAAGGATTGCTCTGGTGCAGCCGAGAATCTTTGAAAAGTTTGAAAAGATCACTCAGTACTATCCGTTAAGTGCATCCAGTACCAGTAGCAGAAGATTTCTTGCAGCGATCACGCAACCTCCAGTCAATGTATTTGTGCAATCCATTGCGTAAGCAGAAATGTCTAATGCCTTCATCCTCACGAAGTCTTCTTCACAGTCTACTACTGACAACTCTTTGACGCTGCTCTATGGAACATCTGCCGAACTTCGGGCAGAAGCCATTTCAACAATTCCCACCGAAATAAAATTTTTGGCCCAAAGGTTTGGTTTTAGCTGAGAATAACTATTGTGTTCCAGGATTCTTGGGATCTTTTTAACCTGGACAGAATTAGTCTAAAATCATACCAGAAGGAATATTCTTGACTTGAATTGAACGTACCTTCTTCAGCAGGTATTGAAGGCACTTGCCAACGATTTTGCATGTTTTGCAAAGAAGTTGGTTTGAAAACATGTCTCAAGAATCTTGAAATACCCAGTGGACTCTTCCAACTGAAACTGTCTGTGCCGATCGAAGAAGACCATCGGTCAGAAGAGCCCGCCGAAAGAGTTGAATGGGGCGAATGTTGGATAATATCAAACTGCCGCATATTCGGTTACTAAAATTAGCTGTTCCGGTCGACCACTATTAATAAATAACCCTCATTGCTCAGGTCACACATAATTGGTTAAATCAAGGTCCCTCCAAGTACTCATTAAGTTCATAAATTTAAAAGTCCGTCTTATACTTTCTCATCGAACCGAATATATACAGACAGTATGTGTGTGCGTGTGTTGCATGCAGAGAGCGTGGATGGACGACACAGAGCGCTTGGTTAGCCACATGTACATCGAGATTCAAAGGTGAGCGTGCGGCTGTGTGAAGTGTCGAAAAAGGTCGTTTTTGCATGATCTTCAGAACGATATTTGAACTGTACCCACTCGCAAACGAAGGGGGGGCTAAACCAAGTATCCCCCACTGCTGCCAGGCCAAACAGACCTATGCAGCACCTGTATAAAGGTCCGCGTGCGTCTACAGGGTGGGCCCAAACATTTTCCTTTACTTCAGAAAAGCACATATCATTTTGTTATTTTTTTGGCAGTCATAATAGGACACGTGGAATGAAGCAAAAATAGTTTAGAATTATATAATGCGTACTGTACTTCTTATTCAATTAACCGCCTCTCATTCTCAATGACTTGCTCCACACGACACCTGAATAAAGAGCAGACGTTTATGATGTACTCTGGCATCATCCTGTTCCATGGAGCCTTGATTCTGGTCCTCGTGGCACTCACAGAACTGTTGGACTTCTTGTCGGTTGTCTTCTCCGCCGTTGCCATGATGGAGAAGCCCACTGGGCTCTGATCAGGGGAGTTTGGGGGCTAAATATCTTTGGCCCAGAAACTGAGTCCTCCTGATCAGTGATTGAAGTTCTCTTCTAACCGCACTTCTAGGCTGTCCTACTGATCCACGAGGGTTTTGGTTCACCTTGGCCTTCACTGCCTTCTCCTATGCTTTCGTCCAGACAGATCGTGGTCTCCCTTCGCCATGACATCGTGAAGAATCTCCAGTCTCCTCCACTCGTTTAATGGCCTTCTAGACCATTTTTTTTCGACACTTTCAGGGTCTTGCCGATGTTAACCTGCTTCATTCTGGGGCTCAAGAGCCTCGTAATACATTGCCTCTTGACGTCCATCACGATGATACAGTTAAAATTACATGATGTCTTAGCTTCAATTTGTTTACACCAGCTGCAGTTGTCCGGAATGACTAAGCCAAACTTCTTAGGTCTCAAGTTTTCCAATGATGTCAATAGCGTTTGAGTAGCTGTTGTAAGAAAAATGTTACTTATGGTGCTGAAGTGCTAATGCCCTAGCTACATCTGTCGTGAAAAACAAAGCATATGTAGTATACAGTCCTTGCCGTAAGTAATTGTGTCGAGCATGCCAGCACCTCATACTCTGTACTGAAACGTGAAGTCGAAATTTGATGTGGAATGGGTAGATTTGATACTGGGACACAATGTTGAGTACACAGGTTCAATGTTGAGGCTGCTCATTATGGTGCTAGAGTGCTGAAAAGGCAGCCACCTGGAGAGGAGGGCACGCTAAACAGGACTGAAATTTTGCTTTTTCACGAGGTAAACATGGATGAAATAGCATGAAATTTTCATGGGGAGCCGCCTAAAATATTCATTGTCATCCAAAGTGAAGTAAATAAGTTTAACTGCTAATGCTTCAAGGTTTCCAATGATTTAAATTGATTTAATGTAGCTGCAGCATTAAGGAAGTTACAATATTTGGAATAGACGTACGCTGACGTATGAACAGGTGGTGGACTTCGCATTGCCGTACGCTTTCTTACCCACCTGTGTATGAGCACGATGGACGGGCATATAGCAGGGATATCAGTGCGGAGCGTATGGGATTTTGGTGCCAAATAAAATGTCACCTGCCAAAGTGACAATGAAGCTTCACCAAAGTCAAGTGATCATGTTCTGGCTGCTGCCACTGGTGCTGGTGCTTAGGACATCATCCTGTCGCTTTAGAAGGCCATGTAGAGCACAATGGTGACCAGAGAGGACACCAAGTACGAGCTGTCTCACACGTCCAAAGACAAGTTGAGGGGCTAGAGGGAACTGCCAACCAGCATCACATGTGATCCGGAAGCAATCGTCATGCGTAACTCGATCCTTCTTAATCGTACGTGGTAGTAATGATGTTGATGTCGCGCTTGTTTTTGGAATACATGGAGCAACAACTTAGAATCAATAAGTTACAGGCAATGTTGCAGCAACTAAATTTTCACTTGCCCGCCGATGGTCCCTGAGTACAAGCATGTCGGGCAGTTGCTTTCTGGCCTGGTCTTTCAGCCTATACTTGTCGCAGTTCTTGTAGGCGACCCCGGACTCGCCAATCTCCACCTTGTAGGCCTCGTTCACCAAGTTGAAGATCGCATCGCAGTCTCGCCGATTGGCCCGTGTGACGTAAGTGGGATACATCACTGAACTGAACTGTGATACTTTTCTCGCAGCGGAACTGTCCTATTCTTTCCTCAAACAATGGAAAGAGAAAGCAACTCTCTGGTTCGTGCAGCAACCCTGGGAAGAGAGATAGACCTATCGCCTCGCCTTCGACAATGGTCCGCTAGATTTATTTCGTGCCCTTCACCTCATTCCCCTTCCCCCCTCCATTGCAATGGTCCTTGGATACACGACAAAAAAGTCCACCTGAAAGCTGCGACTACGCACTCTAGAACGCCACAATTCGCAGCAACGCTACAGTTCCTCAGCCTCTCCAACAACATTGCACGTCGACCGGGTGGCTGCACTTGCTCTCCGTCTCCCCGGGACCAGGGGACATTGTCATTAGCTCCTGCGAGGACCAAATTAGACCTGTAGCGTTTTTTCCATGATTTGAGTGAAGGTCGGAAGAGCAACAGTGTTTTTGCTCATATTTTTTTTATCAGACCTAAAAACCGGTCGAGTGCAAGCTACCGAGGAAGGGAAAGTCTGGCTCTGGCACTGCAAAGCAGTGGCAGAACTTTGCTATCACCTTGACACTTGGTGGTAATTTGCACTTGTAGCAGCCCGAGGCAGTCACCTACCCATTCCTCACCCCCCGCAAAAACCACAAGCTGCCTTTTCGCGTGGCTAGAGACCATTTGTAGGACCTCAATCTCCTTCACGATTCTTCACCTACAAGGAAAAAGGGTTGAAATTTTTGCTTGTCGGAAGTCTCTCGATCGCCGTTGATTCATTTTCTCGTGCTGTCTCGCTTCCACAGGTACAAGGCCGAAAAAGTTTCTTCGCCAGACAACAACCAGGGGTTATCATGAGATCAGAACAGTCCACAGACCTCAGGACGGTGCATTAAAAAAAATGAAACAACTTCGGACGAAAATTCGTTCAAAACACCGTGGTAGCAGTTAATTAGTACTTAGGTTGGATTTTCAAGTCCATCAAGTAAGTCATAGCGATCCGTTGAACAACTGAGTTGACAATTCCAGAAAAAATTGCCGTCACTCCATTTTGGCAGGACGTTTTCGCTAATTCAGCGGTTTCATAATGGCAGCTAGCGGCCAGTGCAAATGGTCAAAAATATTTGACTGGGGTCGCACTTCATGGCACGACCATGAACCCAGCCTAAGAGACGTGACGGAGCACAGTCTTCAGCCGGTGCAGTTCAGCAAACCTGTGTAAGCACCCAAAATTAACTGTAAAAATTTCGTAATACCTGCAAGAAGTCATCAAGCATGGCTATCCCAGATCTGTAACGTCAATTGGTTTTTCCACTTAGTAAACCTAAGGTGTTCAAGTAGTATTAGTTTTCGTGTAATTGTCCCAAGTCTGATTGATCCGCACATAATGGTGACTCCGTCTCTATGTACAGCACGACTGATTCTTTTTCTATTTGTTGTTCCAAACACTGATTCAATGCCCTGGCTAGCAGAATCTACTCGTCGACATAGACTGATAGCAGGTACAAGTTTACGAGATATCATTCGAGGAGTACAGAGAGTTTCTAATAGTGTACAAGGAAAGCGAGTTACAGGTCCAGAGAGCCGAGATGGCACCCTTCGCCTCCTGACAGATCCCACTAGTTATTCTCGAGAAAACTGAGTACCACTTCTTCTGACAAACGGTTGGATTTGGAGTAACGTCGTTCTTGGGAGAGTGGATCTTCTTAGTTGCCGGTTCTCCACACGTGCTTCTTGCTGGTGCCCCACACGTGCTTCTTGCAACGAGAGGTGGTGCCGCACGCGTGGGCGTGGAAGAGGGACTGGCACCAGTAGTCGGGACCCCAGGCGCAGCGGTGCCCCCCCACCGGACTGGCGTCTGAAGGATAAGAGAAGAGAGGAGGCAATGATTACAGGAACAGAAAGATACAGAACGCCTTTTCTTGTCCTGCCACAAAAAGTAGGGCAAGAGACACTTCAGTGGCACTCGCCTATGGGAAACAGGAGTTCTTGCGCCCGACTGACCTGCTTGAACGGACAGAATAAAAAGAACTCACCGTAGAGACCCCCGGTGCTCTTGCACAATTGCAACTCCGTGCAGACTTCCTTGGGGTCCATTTCCGCTTGCACGAGGAGCTGGATGATCTACAAGTAGAGATGCATTTTGGCATTCAAGACTCAAAAACGTATTCGGCTGTGATACCAATACCTGATCTCCATACTCATCCACGAAGTCGTCACACCCTTGCTCCACCGACCTGGGCAGATACGAGCAAACTAACTCCACACCTCTCTCCACCATATCCAAGGTGCGATTGGCCAGTAAAATTTGCCTGTCCAGCACACTGATGGCGAACTCGCATAGGACGCACAAAGGCCCCTGGCCCCCCTGTTCTAGACCCTCATCTTCTTGGCGAGGCTCTTCTTCCTCAACGACAAGAGAATTCTGTGATGGAAGCGGTGGGATTTCGTTGGATATGAAGTGGGTTGGTGCCTGCTTCTTGCACAGTCTCAGTTCAGTGCAGATCTCACCGGGCGTGTACTCGGAAACAAACATGTCGATGATCTGATCAGTGTACTTGTTCACCATCAAGAGACACTCCTTCTTGACAGGAGCTCTAAAAGGAATTTACTGCATTAAATCATGAGCGCTCCTTCTCGCACATCTCTTAGAACTCACGTCAGCTTGTAGCAGATCTCATCCAGGATGTGCTTGATCTCATCCTCGTCTTTCTTGTCTGTCAGAATCTTGTCGACCTCGCCAATAGCGTATTCGCAAAGCAAACAATATGGTCGCTCCCCCTGGACCTCTTGTTTGGGTGAAACCTCAGGTCTGGTAGGCGAGTAGATGTTGTTTGTGAGTACCTGGATGTCCAATCCTTCATCTGTGCAAAGACGAAGGCCGCGGCACACCTGTCAAAGATGCGTAGGTAAGCTGCATGCACATATATGTACAGGGGTCGTGAGGATCGCTGCAACTCGTAAATTAGCAATAAGGTAGCGACTTTTGACTTAAATTTGAACTTCCCACCAAAAATCGATTGCCCTGACCATTTGGCAGCTGCAGACAAAGAAATAAGCACAAAGCTGAAATACATTGAGGTTTGGTGGCATGATGGTTCAGCTCATAGTCGGAAGTCCGTGCAGCCCTCATCAAAGTCTCTGACTTCAATCTGAAAATACACTGATGTTTGTCGTTTAATTGTGGCCAAGACTATCTATTTTTGGTGGATGTTCAAATTGAAATCGCTAGTCACTACCTTATAGCTAACCCAGTACGAAAATCGTCAAATACCTCATCTGGCGTCAAGTCATTGGCGAAGAGGTCGATGATCATAGAACTGTACTGATCCACGAACTTGACACACTCTCCACTGAGGGTCTTCGGCAGATAGCCACAAAGTCTGTCCAGTGCAATCCGCACCTGCTCCTCATTGTGCCTATCCGTCACCATCTTATCGAGCGTGGTAACAATATACTCACACAGAACACATTTTTTACTTGGACCTTTCTTGTTAGGAGGCGGCTCTTGGCAGAGTTTCAGCTTGGCGCAGATCTCGTCAGCCGTGACAGCTTGCAGGATAAGGTCTAGTGCTGGTACAGTGTACTTTTCCACCAGACGTTCGCACTCCTCAGACACAGAGCTAGGGAGATGATAACATATGGTGTCGAGGACATTCTGAACTTCATGCTGGTTGGTGGAGTCATTCAGCATTGAGTAGACCGTATCGAACACCATTTCACACATGGCGCAACCCTGAGAGGACTTGCGAGCAGCGATGACGGGATTGTCACGTGGAGCATTAGCATCATCTGCAGCCACGAGCATAAGCAGTCGGTCAGGGCAAAGATCCAGTCTGGCGCAGACGGTAGAGGGGTCAATGCCCCGCTTCAAAAGTCGGATCAAGGCAGGGCTGTAGATGTCCATGAGGTTGTAACATTGATCCTATAGAGGAATGTGGACGGGTTGTAGTCGCTCTACGTGCACTAACGTATGGGTACATGTATTGCACTGAATGTGTCAATAACAAGCACTCAAAAGAATAAGTTCAACTGCAGCCATGGGATATCAGTTCTGTCTGAGCAAACCTGGACTCCAGAAGGAAGGATGTTGCATGCTTTCGCCACAGTCTTCTCTATAGCCTCTGCCGTTCTGTTGTCCTTCAACATGGCGTCGATCTTCCTCATGGTGAACTCGCAAATGGCGCAGGTGGGCTTTTTCACTGTCATTGCGGTCTGAGGCTCAAAGAAGCCACCGATAAGCCCTAAAACAGACGTTGCATCATGAGGATACTCGATGAGGTTACGATCTTCGGCCAACCTTGCGAAGGATTCAGCTGCGTCGAAGTCACTTCCGCGTTCTGCTTGTCCTGCCCGGTCCATCTGATGGCTGGCTCCAGGGTGGTCATGCCTAACAGGACCTGCGCACCGCTCACGTCTTTTGGAGGTAGCAGTACCCACACCGGGAATCGTTCGTCCACCTGCGAAAACTCATGTCGAGTACTTGAGTACTCTCGTTAAGCACACTCCTCACCTTCATAAACTCTCCCGGCCCGCAGAGTCCGATAGCATTGCAAATGACCTCGGGATTAATGTTGTGAAGCAAGTAGTTGAACCAAGGAAGGTAATACTCGTCAACTACTTTCAGGCAACTATCAACCCTGTCTCCACTACCCAGCTTGTGGCAAAGTGCTTCAAGCACCTCCTTAAACTCATTCTCCGTCGTGTTCGCCGTCCATACGTCGACCCAATGTTGGATCACCTTCTCGCAGAATTCGCACTCGACGGAAGCGCCGTTGACTCCGGACACAGCTTCAACGCTGTACGAAGCTTGGACCTTGACATTAGTCTCGGTGCAGATCCCCACCAAGTCGCAAAGTTCTCCATCGCCCAGACGGGTCAACATACTAAAGAAGAGAGTCGCAAAAAGTTGGATGATCACTAAGGTCGAGAACTATCGGCAGGAGCCTACGCACTTGCTGTTTTTGTTTTTCTATCAAAAATGTCCTATTTTGACAGTTTTGTGGAGAGGCTCCAGAGAAGAATTAAACTGTGCCTCCATTGTCGACATCTTCATGGCAATTTCAAGTGATATAATATGTAGAAGATCCCCCCTCAGTAAGAGCATGAGCCCCCAACAGAAAATATCTGCTATTATTTTCATTCCTTTGACAGAATATTTAGTGCGCGAAATTAGTTTTACTCTGTTAGACATTGTCAAGATCCTCCTCATCGATTTCGAGCTACGTAAGAACCTTGTCATTTCACAGCATAAATTTTAAAGTCGTCAACCTAAAAAATGTGAAGTCAGGGTTTAAAACTTTAATATTTAGGACTCATAATTGAAATTAAATACTTTCATGATTAACACTCACCCTGATCGTACACAACTTTGAACCTCGCGGAATGCCCTGTGCAATGTCTAGGAGCCAAGCCATTAGGCTCTAAATTGTGGCGGGAACTTTTGGGACATCTTTATGCATAAAATGTTATGAATTGCCATTTCTGTCCCCCTGAATGTCTCTTGCCCATGAAGCCACAAGAGGCTGTCTGACAAGGTTTCGTATCTTTCTGGGTCTTCGAACATTGACCAGTGTCAGGATTGCCACAGGTCCAATGTTGCCGTTTTAGCTTTTTTTCACGTACCGGTACTTTGTGTTTTCAATTGCCTCATTTTCTCCATTAACAAGCGGCCCATAATTTCGGACTACGTAATGATTACTATCCAGAATAGAATACTTACTTGTAGATGACCTCGAAGTTGTCGAGCACAGTGGCCTTGCAAGCGTCGCTATACGAGCCGGCGTAACCGCACAGCTGCAACAGCTTGTCCACCACGTCGTTCTTGGCCATGCGTTGGATCTTGTGGGCTACCTTGGCCGACTCCGCCTTGCACACGTCGCATTCAGAGGAGTTTAAGTAGTACTCTAACAACATATTGTCCACACGAGCGTTGTTGCAGAGTCCTACGGAAGATCTTGACAAGACTCTGTTCTGGAATCAGGAGCCGGACTGCAAGCACGCACCTGCCACCGCACAGACGACTTGCGGGTTCAGCTCGGAAGAAAGCGTCTCCACCAGTTGGACAATGAAGTCGTCGGAGAGCTTCTTGCACTCGTCGGCGATCGGACGGATGGGGATGAGGGAGCAAGTGCCATCGAACACCTGCTTCAGCTCGATCTTTAAAAGAGGGGCAGAAATTGCAACGTCGCCAAGTTAGACGAAAAACATCTCACGGCACCTCGGTTTCGTTAGACCTAAGCGTGTCCCTCGCCTCCTTGACCATCTCCTTACAGATCGAGCACACGTCGTCGCCGTCTGGCTCCGGGCGAGACTCGGGCCAGTAATTTGTCAGGCAATGGCGGGTGGCCGAGCACTCGGCCGACTGCCGGAGGCTCTGGCACCAGTAAGCCGGACCCCAGGAGCACCGACGACCCCCCAGCAGCTTCGACCGGTCCGTTGACGGGGAGGAGAAAGCCGGAGAGGCCGCGGTTGCGACCAACAATAGGAGCAGAAACATGGTTTCCTCAGGCTTTGGCCGTTCAAAATGGCCTCCGTGAGTGACGCCGCGTGACTGAAATGTCGGCGTCTTAGGAAGAAAGGAAGGAGTTGTCTTCCTCAGTGTTGACGGGCAACTGGAACAAAGGAGGGAAGATGCGTCTTGTTCCTAGGGTCAAAGAAGAAAGGAAAGTGCGACGTTCGTCTCGTTGGCAAGCGGGGCTTCGGGATCGGACGTTACAAACGAGTTTCTTCCTTGGCCTTGCCACGCTGGTCGGTCTCGACCCGGACGCCGAGGGAGACCGAGGGAGACCGAGGGAGACCGAGGGAGACGTCTGGCGTCGGCGGGAGGTGTCGGATTTCGGCTATGAGGTGCGTGGCGTCCGGCACTCCCCGTCTCCTAGTGACTCCGGTCTGGCTGGGAAAGGGAGTTGTCGCTGTCGTCTGATCCTAGGAGTGGTTCGGGCTACAGCCCGCAGCCCGAAGGCCCGAACCCCTTTTCGGCCGGCTCGCTCTGGCCCGCCGCCCGCACGTCCAGCCCGCTGGTTGAACTGAAATACGAGATTAATCATACATGATGCAAATACATGATGTTAATCACAGACTCCTAAACACAATCGTCCAAGATGCCATTGGATCATCGAACACATGAAGATTTCTTTTGGAGTGAGAACCCCATTTCCATTCTTAGCCAACAACATATCAAGTGAAGTCTTGACCTGCGTTAGCGTACGTAAAAGTTTACTTCAGAGGCTACATGCAAGCCCACAGAAGTCGGCCCGATATTGGCCTCTTGGTCCGGTCGACCCGCATTCTCCTCAGCCCGACCCGACCGCAGCCCGCAAATTTTCAGCCCGAAGCACCCCCACCCGCTTCCCTCAAGAGCACATATATGTGCAAGCTCGAGAACCGTCTCTTACCATTATGCACAGCAAATGCGAGCTGAAGTACAGTCTAGGCGTGGGTTTCGACTAAGAATTTTGACTTAGTTGACTAATGACTAACATGGGCTTTAGTCGAACGAATAACTGACTAAAATGGCCCTGAAAGAGATGCAGTTTATTTCTTTTGTAGCAAAAAGCGTCTCAGGTAATATCAGTTGTCTGTTGTGGTGATACTGCAACCCCTCCAGCTCCTGTTGCTATTAGCGACATGAGAGACATCACGGACTGTTTATGGCACTGCCACTCACTTTATTCTGATCAGAGCAGAGGCAGTCTGCGACAAAATTTTTCCATGCACCATAATTTAGGACTCATAATTTTAGTCGACTATGACTAAATGACATTTTAGTCGACTAATTAGTCGACTATGGTTGACCAAAACTCATGCCTGATGCCGTCCTTCCCTTTAGAAATTTCCAAGAGCATGAAATGACCTCATACCCTGTACTGAAATGTGTTGAGGTGAAATTTTGATGTGGAACACGTAGATGTGATACTTGCGCACAATGTTCAGTACAGAGG